>OBXO01000173.1_pt1 | contig 70838 bp, 61 predicted proteins | sample 1501431 | NCBI WGS metagenome assembly OBXO01 (sample SAMEA2580163, study PRJEB22360) | human gut metagenome | biome: human gut; feature: human-associated habitat; material: faeces | place: Denmark | collected 2008/2010
ATATCCATACACACAAAGCAGTTAGTCTTAGGATTGACTGCTTTTTAACAAAAGACACCGCTTAGGTGTTAAGGGTGTCTTTTTAGTGCTATTTTATTGTCATATCAAGGCTCATTCAATCGTGGTAAATTCGTGGTAAATTGAATAATTTTCTATACTTCAAATTGCTTGAAAGTATAGTGTTTATGCGGACAATCGAAAATTATATATAAAATTTGTACTAATTTTTTATAAATTTAATATTGACATTTTTATAAAAGAGATATATTATAAAAGTGGCTAATGATGAAACTAATTACATCGATGAAGCTATCCTATAAGGATAGCTTTTTTCGTGGTCTTTATATATTTCAAGTAACTAGTTATGCACAAAAGGTATTGAATAACATATAATAATAGGAATGTCAAATTATATAATTTGACATTCCTATTATTATATGCCTCCTAGAAAATGTAGACCTTAACAAAGTCTATATCTAAAATAACCAAGGAGGTATATAAATGAAAACATATGGTTATATTCGTAGAAGCTCTTCAGAAAGGAATCGTGCAAATTACAGCGTCGCATCACAAAAAAGGATTTGTGAAAGTCTCGCCAAAAGAGATGGTCGAATGATTCAAAAATGGGTCATTGATTATGGCGCTTCTGGAACCACATTGCAGCGTCCACATTTACAAAAGATGTTACGGGAAATTGCTAATGAAAAAGAAGATCAAATCTTTTTGTATATCTGGATGGCATCCCGTCTTTCTCGTGATGTGAATCATTGTAATTCTTTACGCTACGTTTTTCGTAAGTATAATGTTACAGTAATTTCAGCTAATAATGATTGGGTAAGTTTGGAGGATATTGAGGAAAATCCAGATCTGGCCATTGGAGCAAGAATCGTCAATATATCAGATGAAGCTGAAGTTAGAAGAGATAGAAAGCGGACATACACAGGTTTAATAACTACTGCTAAAAATGGGAATTATCCGCATGGAAGCGCTAACCCACCAATCGGATGGAAATTTCTAAAAAAAAGTAATAATTCGGGAAGAAAAATTGAAATCGATCCGGATTCAGTAAATACGATTTTATACATATTACAATTAGTGCATGATGAAAAACGTTCACTAGAATCTATCGTAAGAGAGTTGAATTCAAAACATGCTCTTGAAATCAAATGGACATATCAGAAACTACATAAGCTTGTAACGAATCCTCTATTATACGGTCGATTACTAACAAAATACGTAGACATTGAAGGACATTCCCCTGCCTATTGTTCAAAAAAATACTTTGAAGAGATGCAAATGATTATGAGTCATAGAAAAAAAGAAATGCGATACAAATATTTATTTAAGAACATGGTAATATGCCATCAATGTAGAATATTATGCACAGAAATACCTACGATTCATTATTCTTCAGCACATTCTAGAAGAAACAAAAAAATCTATAAATACTATTACTGTCCGAACTGTAATAAACGAATCAACGAAACAAAACTATTAAGAGAGATAGTCCCTCATATCAGGCAAATAACTACTAGTAAAGACAATATTGAATTCACAAACAATCTTAAACTGCGGTTGGAAAGAATCAGGCAAAGATTAGTCTGTATCAATGAAGAATATGATAATGGTTATTTGGACTATGATAAATTCAAAGAGGAAAGAGAAGAGGCCTTAATCATTCAAAAAAAGATTGAGATAAAAATACGAAATTTAGAAAATCGAGTAATCAAAAGGTTTTCAGAATATGAATATATAGAACAAAAAAGTCTGATCAAAAAAACGTTCATATCCATTTACGTTGATTTCAAAGAAAAACCTTTTACAGTTATTGAGGTCAAAAAACATCAAAACTAAAATACCTTGATTTACAAATTTGAATTACTAAAATTTTGATATATCTTTATTTCACATAACCTCTTTACAAATCTAAATATGTGATATATACTTGAAGAGTAAACAGGAAATAAACAAATTCAATTTGTCAGACGATATTTTCGTCACATTAAGTGTAGTTAGTGCCAGTTTACATCTTCAGATGCTCATTCGAGCATCTTTTTTTCATCATTTTTGGGAAATGCAGGAGGATCATAGGCAGCTGTACCTTTTTCTGATACAATCTATACAGGTGATGTATATGATTGAGCTTCCTGAAGCAAGAACAATAGCAGCAGATTTACGTAAAGAGGTTCTTGGAAAAACTATTCAAAGTGTGTCCGGAAATTTCACGGATCACAAATTCACATTTTATTATGGTAATCCGGATACCTATCACGATCGACTGAAAAACAAAGCCGTAACCGCTGTAGTAGAGCGCAGCTTCTATGTGGAACTGGAGATTGAGGATGAGGTGCTGACCTTTCGTGATGGAGCAAATATCCGCTGGTTTGCAAAACCACAGCAATTCAAGAAAAGCAAGCTGCTGCTTATGTTTACAGATGGAAGCTGTCTGCACGTTACGACCTCCATGTATGCGGCAATACATGTTTTTCCAAAGACTGAGGGTGCACAGGATGCCTATTATGAGGCAGAGCTGAAAAGCTGTTCTTTGCTGGACGAGTGCTTCACGTACGACAATTTTTTAAGCAAGCTGCATCATGAAACAGAAAAGCTGAGTGTGAAAGCCTTTCTGGCGACAAAGCAGAGGTTTATAGGAATCGGAAACGGTGTCTGTCAGGATATCCTGTTTTATGCGGGACTGCATCCGAAACGGAAAATGAATACACTGACAAAGGATGAAGTAAACACATTGTTTTTCTCAATGAAGCAGACGCTGCAGCAGATGGTATTGGCAGGCGGCAGGGATAGTGAGAAGAACATTTATGGTGAAAAGGGCGGGTATCACTGTGTCATGTCGGCAGGGCATTATAAGGATGGCTGCCCGAAATGCGGAGGCAGAATTCAGAAAGAGCAATATCTGGGGGGAAGTATTTATTACTGTCCACACTGCCAGAAATAAGAAAGCCGCCGGATGTAACGGACACCGGCGGTTTCTTTGTGGATTCCATATCCAGAATTATGGAATTAAATGAATATGCCACAGTATACAGGTAGTATGTGGCTGTAAGAACTATATCATAGGTACGAAAAGGCAATCTAAACAAAATGTAAAGCTTTTATAACAGAAGTGAACTGGCAAGCTTCCTATATGTGCAGTATCTGCTCTCTTCGCCCTTCAGATTCTTTGTATAGCATAAAACACGCATGCTCTTCACAAGGTTCTTTCTCGATTGTGGGTAAACTTAACATAGGGTGACTTCCATACGATTGTAGTTATCAATAGAAGTTGAAGTCTCCCTTTTGCAAACACCCTAAAGTAAGAAAGAACCCTTCACAATTTCATGCGTGTTTTTTCTTGCGTATATCACTGTCAATAATTCTCATCTGTCCACTGTGATTTCAAATACTTCAGAAGACCACTGCAGCCTTCCATCACATCGGTAAACGTAGCATCAAAGTTACCAGTATACCATGGATCGGCAATTGCGCCCGGGCGGCTTGTAAAGTCAAGCAGCAGATACAGCTTATGCTTTGGATCACCATGAACAATACGTTCCATGTTTCTCATGTTTGCGCTATCCATACCGATCAAATAATCGTATTTTTTATAATCTGCTTCACACATCTGTACAGCCCTGTGATTTCCTACCGGTATTCCTTCTTCACGCAGCTTACGGCGTGTTCCATAATGAACTCCGTTTCCGATTTCTTCGCGGCTTGTGCCGGCGGATGAAATATAAAATCTGTCCTGCATTCCTTCTTTTTTCACCAAATCCTTCATAATATATTCCGCCATTGTGGATCGACAGATATTGCCGTGGCAAATAAATAATACTCTAATCATCTATGTAAAACTCCTTGAATTTACTGTATTTCCTTGATATATCGGCATTTTCTTCCGCTTGCTGTTTTCTCTCATTCATGGCATATCGTAGCATAAATTAGCACATCTTTTACCTCAAAAGTAGTACAAAAAGTAGTAAATTAAGGGTTGAATACTCATTTTACTACTCGCCATTTACTACCCGTTTCAATTCCTCTTTCGCGTCGTCATAGCCTATATGTGTATAAGTATTTAACGTAACGCTAATATCAGAATGTCCCATGAGGTATTGTAAGGTTTTCGGGTTCATACCGCTTTTAGCCATATTGGAACAAAAAGTGTGTCTGCAAACGTGTGGCGTAACCTTTGGCATTTGCACTCTATAAATGCTATTATACTTCTCGCAAATATGCTGAAAGTATTTTTCCCAATGCAAGGCTACCATAGGCATATCATTTTTATCCAAATATAAGAAGCCGCATTTACCTTCTACAATAGGTTCAACTCTCGGTTTCTTTCTATTGGAAATAATACGTCGAAAGCACTCATAAACTTCATCAGTCATAGGAATTTCTCTCGTCCCGCAAGTAGTCTTTGTATCTTCAATGACATACTCCATATTCCGTTTTCGTTGTAACTGATGATTGACGCTGATTTTTCTGTTCTGCATATCCAAGTCAGATAATGTCAATCCTACAAATTCGGAAATACGAAGTCCTGTTTTGAATAAGATAAAAATTCCCTCATAATATCTGCAAAAGTGCTTGTCATTTGCCACAAATTCAAGAAATACCCGTTCTTGCTTTCTTGTAATTGCTTCTCTTGTTACGCTGTCGTTTACAACAACCGTAGCAAGCTGAAATTCAAACGGATTTTTGCGTATCAAATCATCATCTACCGCCATTTGAAAAGCTGGTCTTACAACACCTCTGATAGAATGAATAGAGCTGTACCCGCGCCCGTCCTGCTGTAACTTTATCAGCCAACATTTTGCGTCGGACAGTTTCACTTTATCTATCCGCTTTTTACCAAAGTCCTCTTTCTTAATAATATTGAGAACAAAATTGTAATTTGCTTCTGTGTTATGCCGTACTCCCGTTTTTTGTAAAAGATATTTCTTTACCAGTTCTAAAACGGTCATTTCCCCACCACGCGGGACGATTTCATCATCAATCGCTTTCATTATCTGCTTTTCCTTTTCCCTTAATGAAAGGTCGTCGCGCTTTCCCTGTGGTGTCTTATCTGTCTTTTCTAATTTCCAACTATAAACAAACTGCGGTTTACCTGTTGTATCAATATATTTGAACGCATATCGTCCGTCCCGGCGTTGGCTCTCTCCATTGCGAAGAATACGATTTTTGCTATCTCGTCTTTTTCCGCTCATGTCTATGCTCCTTTCGTACAAAAAGAGCCTCGCCACGATATATTAAATTATATCATAAGCAAAGCCCTTTTTCTATCTTTTTATCAAGCAGCACTCAAAGCGGAAACGACTATATAGCCTATCCGATATGGCTACTGATTATCCTATATTTGTTAAATTGCTGTCAGGTCATTCAGAAAATCTTCAAATCGTTTCCTTTTGATAAGAAACTTCACTCCATTTTGAATAATAAAACCGGAGTCCAAATTATCTGAAACAAGTTTTCTTAATTTCTTTTCTCCAATATTAAAATAAATTACTGCTTCATCAATCGTTAAACAAAACTTATTTTGTATCTGTACCTGTGTTTCATTATTCATTTATTCTCTCCCCTTTCTTGAACTATAAAACTATTGTAAAATTATAAAGGCTCATCAGACGGTTTTAGCAAACCTCACAAGAATTTCACTTCCGCATGGTTCTCATGCAGCTCTACCCGTTGTCTGCGACGCTTCTAACGCTCGGACTACGGCGGTAAAGGAGTATCATTATACCGATATATGGATTGTGGCGGCAGAGTTGCTAAGTCTGCTTTGGAACGCTGATAGTTTTCGCTCGTTTTGTCCCTCCTTTCGGTCATGGCGTATCAGCCCAACGGCTCCCCATATATCGAATGTATCCGATTTGCCTTATGCTGCGTCGCCGTTCTATTGCGCCGCTTTCTTTGTCAAAGTGCAGAGGGCTGTCCTGCGATATGGAACGGAAAAGGGGGAAGCGTTCCAATACCGCATTGTTTTATTCAGCCCTAAATGTGAGGATTGCCCTCATTAGTTTTGCTTGCAGCCTTTCGCGTATTTCTTCGTCTACTCCAAAATAAACATTTCCTCGCTCATCATAGAGCTTCCGCATGGAAAGACTTGCTATGTAGCCGCTGAAATGCTGCAATACAATCTTCATTGCGTCCGGGTCGCCTTTGCTCGCCGCCAAAATAACGGGATAAGGAACAAGGGCATTTTCCGGGTACTCGGTCGGTTTACCATTCAATCCATTCATCAGCGTTTTCCTCCAAATATTTTTTTAACTGCTCAAAGGAGCTTGTCCGGCGATACTGTACCGTACTTCTTGAGATATTGAGCTGCTTTCCGATTTCCACATCTGTCAATCCCTCAAAGTAATACAGCAGTACAATTTTGCGCCGTTCTTCGGGTAAAGCCCGGATAGCTTCAAGCAGCAGTTTTGGGGTTATTTCTTTTCCTGCCATTTGATAAGACGGCTCTGCTTCTTCATCTTGAAAATACTTATCGACGGTATAAAGCTGCCGTTCCTCATGCAAGGCAAGGTTGGAAAAAGTAACTTCCCGAACTCTGCGCCGACGAATTTCCTCATGGGCGTTGCACGCTTCATTGTGCAGCACTGATTTACAGAACTTTTGAAACGCACATTGCTTTTCGAATTCCCTGCGATTAGGTGTCATGGTGTTCACCTCCTTTCTGCCGAAAGGCGGTAGTACCTCCCCTTTTCGCGGGATAATACAGGCGACTTTTTGCTTTGCCAAAAAGAGGGCAAAGTTTTTGAAAAATCTTCTGTAAAATGCGAAATGCGCCTGCCTGCAAAATGCAGACAGACGCATAGGAAATAACAGCAGTATTTAATTGATTTGACAGTTCATCTACATAGCCGGAATAACCCGTCGGCGGATAATGGCTTTTTTTAATAGTAGGGATAATGTCGATTTATATTGATACGTTAATAAGTGCATGGCAGCTACCTCCCAAAGCCGCCATGCCTTTACATGGTAGAGGGTCGTCGTTGGAATTTAGATAGAAAAAAGAAACGGCGGCTCTGATAATCAAAGCCGCCGAAATAGAGTAGGCGCGTGAAAATATGTCTGCTCCGCAACGGCTTTTTTTCTTTTGCCGTCGTCGGCAGATAGTTCACATCTTATTTGTTTTAAATGGATAAATCCTTTTTTCTAAATGCCAATAACCCAATTAACAAACAGATGATAGATAATACCCATAATATTATCATATTGAAAATAGATATCATATTTCCATTTGCAAGCTGCTGTGGATTAAATAAACTTAACGGGTTACAATACACTAAAATTTTTGCATTATCATAGACCTGTGATAACATTTGCATAATTATGAATGTTGCAATCAATCCGCCGCTTAACCCCACGGAATATTTTATTTCACTAAAAATACAAGTGAACATAAAACAAAATGCCGCAATAAATATCTGTAATGCCAACAATCCAAAATTCAAAAGTAAAAATTTAGGAATATCTAATTCTCCACTAAATAAAACAGCAGAACACAATATCATCAGAATTGTGTTAAATATAATTAGAACAACCAAGCCTAACATTAGATTTAACCATTGTGTTATTGCAATTTTTATTCGACTATGTTTCGTGTTTAAAAGATAAGATAATGAACCATTTTCTACATATTTTGCAAGAAGCCGATAACACATTGTAATGCTAAAAATAAATGGTGTAACTATAAGAACAAATTTATACAGATATGTAATAATAAAATCTATTAAAGTTGTTCCCATATTTTGCATACCAAAAGCCGCGAAAACTGTTGGCATACTTACTTCTAATGTTTTTAGACTATCTTTTAATGTAGGGTCGTACATTGCAACTAAAGTAATAGCATACATGGTTATAATACTTAAAAACACAACATGAAGTTTTACATTAGACCTAAGTTCTTTCTTCATCAATGAATATATCATTTTTATCACTCCCTATAATATTGTTGGAAAATTTCTTCAATAGTCTGATTTCTAACCAATATATCTTTCACATCATATTGACCTAACTCACCCAATAATTTATTTACATTTCCACATAGCAGAAAAGAAACTTTATTTTGTGTGCATATACTATCAGGATATAATCTTGCAAAGGCAGACGCATATTCTGTGTTTGAAAATGTAATCGTATAATGTTTTTGACGGTTGTTCCTCAAATCTTCGATATTTTGGCTTGTAACGAAACGCCCATCTTTAATCATTAAAACTCTATCACATACGTTCTCTATTTCTTCAAATATATGAGAGGACATAAATATAGTTTTACCTTCAAGCTTTTCTTTTTTTAGAAGTTCAATAAATTTATTTTGCATGATTGGGTCAAGTCCACTTGTTGGTTCATCTAATATCAATACAGACGGATTTTGCATAAAAGCAATAATTAGTCCTAATTTCTGTTTCGTTCCTTTAGACATTCTCTTTATTTTTATACTTGTATCAAATTCAAAATAGTTTACAAGATAGTTAAGTCTGTCTTTTGGAACATTTCCCTTTATCTGTACCATAAATTGAATAAAAGCACTACCGGTCATATTATTGTCCAAGAAAGAAATTTCTCCGGGTAAATAGCCTACATTTTCTTGAATATAAGCTGCGTCATAAAAACTGTTTCGATTAAAAATTTTTGATATTCCCTGTTGTGGGCGAATAAACCCCATCAAGTGTCTTATGGTAGTTGTTTTTCCTGCACCATTTGAACCTAAAAAACCAACAACCTCGCCTTGCTGGACTTCAAAATTCAAATTGAAAATTCCTCTGTGATTGCCATATTCTTTGGTTAAATTTTGAACTTCTATTATATTCATAGATATTCCTCCTTGTAACTGATTTTTTTGAACATGGTTTTCCATTTTTCAAATTCAACAATTATCTCGTCGAATATAATAGGTTGTTTATAGCGTCGCTTTTCGGATAAAAAACCCTCAGATATCCAAATGAACATTCTATAAATGTATTTAGGGTCTATATCTTCCTTAAAACATGAAAAATCAATATTTTTAAAATATGTATTGAAACTGTCATGGAAATCCTTTTCCATATAGTCATTTATGGTATCTGCTATTGCTTCATCTTGAAAAAGGACAGCCCGTAATAAGAACTCATACATATATGGATATTCTTCCATTATTTTTAACTTTGCTTTTATTCCAAAATCTAACATATCAAAAAAATCTGTTATTCTTTTCATTTCGTTTATATCAACTGACTGAACGGACATTTTATTACAAAAATCACATAAATAAAGATAAAAATTCTTTTTGTTTTTAAAATAGTAAAAAAGCAATCCTTTTGATATTCCTGCTTTCAAAGCAATTTCATCTGTATTTGCCTTTTTATATCCATGTTGTCCAAAACACTCTAAGCCCGCATTTATAATTCGCAACTTTTTTTCAGATGAAAGTGTATTAAATTTTTCATCTACTTCCATGTTATACCCTCCTTTTGACTATTTTAGTCAGTTCTCATTGTACTACGTTGACTTTTTTTTACAACCCCCTATATACAAAAAAATATTTCAGTCTATGCCGAATATATATGCTCTATTTCTATCCATACTATGATGTGTGTAATCATATCTCAAAGAAAAGAGGAACAGTAAAATGTAACTGGGTGAAATAACTATGAAGCAGAATAAAGAAAAATTCGATTTTAAGGCTTTCGGGCAAGCCATTAAAGCAGCAAGAAAAGCAAAGGGAATATCACGCAATCAGTTAGCCGACACACTGAATATTGCGCCCCGATATATCGCGTCCATTGAGAACAGCGGACAGCACCCAAGCTTACAGATTTTATATGAGCTTGTAACCTTGCTTGATGTGTCAGTAGACCAGTTCTTTTTCCCGGAACGGGAACAGGAGAAGTCCACACGCCGCCGTCAGCTTGATACCATGCTTGACACAATGAGCGAAACAGACTTAAAAATCATGTCTGCTACTGCAAAAGGCATAGAGGAAGCCAACAATGACAGGACGGGGGAATAAAGTTCCCTCGTTTTCGTCTATATAGAGTTCTTGAAGCGTCGCAGGATTGCGGCGTTTTTCTTTTGCTCTTTTTTGGCATACTGGGAGTTTCGTTGTAGTGATAAGTGAGGAAAAAACTTTCTTAGCAAGCATAGGAAAAGAGTACCCATTTCCGTATTTTCGCCCTCCCACCCTGCGGCGCGTCGGTTGAAAATTACTTGTTGGGAAGTGTCCCAAACCCTCGGAACGGAAAGGAGTGAGTGCATGAATGGACGCAAAAGAAAAGTACAAATCAAATTCTATGTAACAGAGGAAGAACGGGCATTGATTGAGCAGAAAATGAAGCTCGTCCCCACCCGGAACATGGCGGCGTATCTTCGCAAGATTGCCATTGACGGCTATATCATTCAGACAGACCATAGCGATATAAAAGCTATGACCGCGGAGATACAGAAAATCGGGGTCAACATCAATCAGATTGCAAAGCGTGTCAATACGACAGGCAGCATTTACCAAGAGGACATAGAGGAAATAAAGGGGGTGCTTGCAGAGATATGGCGGTTACAAAGATTAAACCTATTAAAAGCACGTTGAGCAAAGCCCTTGACTATATCCAAAACCCGGATAAAACAGAGGGGAAAACGCTAGTGTCCTCTTTTGGGTGCAGCTATGAAACGGCAGATATTGAGTTTGAATATACCTTATCGCAGGCTCAGCAAAAAGGGAACAACTTAGCCTTTCATCTGATACAATCGTTTGAACCGGGAGAGGTGGACTGTGAGAAAGCCCACGCAATCGGAAAACAGCTTGCCGACGCAGTAACAAAGGGACAACACGAATACGTCCTAACCACCCACATAGATAAGGGACATATCCATAACCATATCATTTTTTGCGCGGTCAATTTTGTTGACTACCATAAGTACAATTCCAATAAGCGCAGCTACTACGGCATACGGAACATGAGCGACAAGCTGTGCCGGGAAAACGGGCTGTCTGTTGTTGTTCCGGGTAAAGGCAGTAAGGGAAAAAGTTATGCGGAATATCAAGCTGAAAAAGCCGGGACAAGTTGGAAAGGCAAGCTGAAAATTGCCGTTGATACGCTTATCCCCCAAGTGGCAAGTTTTGAAGAATTATTGCAGAGGTTACAGGCGGCAGACTATGAGATAAAGCCGGGAAAATATATCTCCTGCCGCGCTCCCGGACAGGAACGCTTTACCCGCTTAAAAACCCTCGGGGCAGATTATACAGAGGAAGCAATCAGAGAACGGATTGCAGGCAAGCGCACAAAGGCGGCGAAAGCTTCCAAAGAGCAACGCGGCGTATCATTGCTTATCGACATTGAAAACAGTATCAAGGCACAAGAGAGCCGGGGGTATGAACAGTGGGCGAAAATCCACAATCTGAAACTGGCTGCAAAGACCATGAATTTCTTAACAGAACACAAGATTGAGCAGTACGCGGATTTAGTCAGCCGGATTGAAGAAATAAGCGCGGAAAATGAAAAGACAGCAGACGCATTAAAGAGTGTAGAGAAACGTCTTGCAGACATGGCGGTGCTGATGAAGCACGTTGCCACCTACCAAAAGACAAAACCAGTCTATGAAGCATACCGCAGGGCAAAGGATAAGGACGCATACCGGGCAAAGCAGGAAAGCAGTCTGATACTCCATAAAGCAGCGGCAAAGGCACTGAAAGCGTCGGGCATTACCAAACTCCCCAATCTCGCCGCTATGCAGGAAGAATACAGGAAGTTCCAAGCGCAGAAAAAAGCCCTTTACGCTGATTATGGAAAACTGAAAAAACAGGTCAAGGAATACGACGTTATCAAGCAGAACATAGACAGTATTTTGCGGCAGCCAAGAGAGCCGGAACAGGACAAAGGAAAGGAACGGGAATAAAATATTTTCCAATAAAAGAAAAGCAGAATGTGACATGAAACCACATTCTGCTTTTCTTTTATTGGGCTTTTTTATCGTGATATACCTTGAACATATTAGCAAGATATTTTTCTGGTTCCGGCATAGGGTGCCCTTTACCTGTTGTATTATGTTGCTCATGCTGATTATATCTTTGTTTTACTCGTTCCCAATCTTTCGGGTACATGGATTTGAAAAGTTGTTTAAACTCCTCCATATCCTCTGGGTTTTTCATAGCTTCAAAAACAGCATTGACTTTTTCTTCTTTTTTTACAATAACACTCTGTGCCATATACAGCACCTCCTTTGATTTAATAGTAAAATTATATCAGATAGCAAAAGAAAAAGCAAAAAAATGGACGCAGCAGCCATGTAATTATAGCCGCCGCGCCCGTTTTTTATGAGTGCAGATAATTTGATATGTTACGCAGTAGAACCCCAATTTCAAAGGAAAAGGTATTCTGTATCGCCTATGCCAGTTTCACGCCATTTATGCCCTATAAATCAAGGCTTTTTTTGCCCTTATTGCGTAACCGCGGCGCGCCGTTTCCTCATGCGCACGGCTGCCTGTTTACGGGTAATCCGCTTCCGGCAGTCCGGGCAGTATTTGACGCTGTTTGATTTTGATACAAAGAATGTGCCGCACTCGGTACAACGCTTTTTGTCCTCGGTCTTGAAAAGCTCTGCATAGAGCAGCTTATCAAGAGGAAGTACGGCAATCTGAAACCACTTGCATAAAAGCGAATAGGAAATAAGCTGCGGGCAGACACATTTCTCCCCGTCGTCCAGTAAGATACAGTGTCCGCGCTCGCAGTTGCAGCACTCCTTTTTTACAAGGCTGTTGACTTTCCGGCTCTGTGGCGGCGTGAGCCGCTTACCCCCGGTCATACCTCATCAGCGGCGAAAATGGCAAGCTCCGCATACTCGTTTTCTGTTAGCGGGGAGATTTTTTGTAAGGTGCGCTCTGCAAAGGGGCGCATATCCTCGTCCATGAACGGCAGCGCAGCCGTCATATTTTCCATAAGCTGTGCCTTGCTTCCCTCATGGTAAATACTCAACAGGTTCATTTCTTCAACGGTCAGTCTAATCATGCTCATACCTCCAATTCGTGATGTTTTGATTTTGCTGTCTTTTTCGGGACTTTTGGGGATTTTTCTGTTTGTAACTGCGCCCGGACAGAGGGACGGGACTTTTTCAGCTCTTTATTCCTCTCGCTTTTATCTATCAGTGCATAAACGCCATGTTTGCCCTCCAAAGTGGAAAAAGAAAGGTTTTTGTAAGGGAGCATGGAAAGCAGCCGTTCCATATCCTTATCCGTTGCCAGTGGCACAAAGTAGGGAGAAAGTTCTACTGCACAATGGGTCTTTTCGGGGCTGTCCGGCTCTCCAAGCCCTTTTACATTTTCCACAATCCAGCGGGCTTCTGTTTCAATCCGTCTGTCATGCAGGGCGGCGATATGTAGCTGAAAATCCCCCTGTGTATGTGGTATTCGGTTTTGGTACTGTTCCCTCAAAAGGCTTTTTAAGGCTTCCGGGTTGTTTGGCTGTGCTTCAAAACGTATAAATTTTCCAAGCTGCGGGTCAATGTCTATGTCAAAATATTGTCCGGCAGGCTTTGTCAGCTCTCCATGCTCATAAATCAGCGTGTAGTTGTCGGCAGGGATTGATTTTTCGATTACTTCCCGGAAATGCTGCAAATAGTCCAGTTCATAAAGATTGCCCTTGATTTTTTCCTGCTCTGTGCCTGTCAGTTCCACCGCATAGGCAAGGATAGTATCGCGGGTTTGTTCCCCGTAAAACCTCCATGTATTATGCTGCCTTGTGTCCTTTAGAAAAACGTCCCGCTCCCGGAAGCAGCACGTCCCGGACGGGCGGGAAAACCACAAAAGCCGTTTGTCCTCCGGGACAGGGCTTCCCGACGCTTTCTGCAAAATCTGTTTGTCTATGTCAAAATCGCTCTGATAAAAAGCGGTGTTCTGTTTCATTATGGCTTCAAGGGAAGCGATAACGTCCACATTTTCAAATTTTTGTAACTTCATAGGTCAGCTCCTTTCCAAATCCTGTGTTTTTTGTCTTGCTTGTTTCTTCGGTGTCTGTTCTTTCGCTGCTTTAAGCTGCGCCCGGATAGAGGGCTTTTTCTCCGGTTCTGTCTGTTTCTTTTCTGCTTTGAGGGCTTCGGCGTATTCTGCAAGGGAAATCTGTTTCCCGGCTTTTGCCTTTTCCTCCAGTTCTGTGGCGGTCGGGGTGTTGTTTATCTGTCCGTCAATCATGTTGTAGTTTTGCTCGGTGGTCTGCTCGGCAGCTTTCAGATAATTTTCCGGCTGCTCCTGTGCGGGTTGTTCCTGCGCCGCTACCTTTTGCACCCGGATATGCGCCCGCTGTAACTCGGTTGGCTTTTCCCCGGTAAGGGGTGCAATCGCCTTGATATAATCAGCCGCATAATAAGCATTACTGGTAAGCTGTCGCTGCCATGCCCCGGCTTTGGGCGACCAACGGAAGCCATTACTTTTTAAGGCTTCCCGCGTGGCTTCGTCCGGCTTATCCTCAAAGAAGATTTGCAGGCGGTTCACTTCGGTGTTTGCTTCCACCTTGCCGCCGTCAAATTCCCAACCCACAAAACCGATTTCCTTTTGCAGTGAAAGGGATTTGATACGGTCTTTCACGCGCCGGATTTCTGCGCTGTTGTTGGATAACGCCCAAGTCGCAAAGGGCTTGTCCCCTAAATGCCAACTGCTCGCCATGTCTGCTTTCAGTTTTTCAAGCTGTTCCGGCGACAAATGTGGGCAGCCGTCAAAGGTTTTATGCTTGCGGTAATAGGCGTTTACAGCTTTCATGGTTTCCTGTGATTTTTCAAGGCTTTCCAGTTTCTTTTCCAACTTCTGTATTGCCTGCGGGTCGTCTGCACTGATACCGCCCATGCCGGTACTGCGGATTTTATCAAGAAGTCCTTGTATGTCCTGCCATTCCCGGTAATTGCTGTCGCGGGCTGCGTTCTGCTTTTCTTTCTTCCTTGTGGGGAAATTAGAGCCACCCGCGATAAGAATAGAGGGAACACGCGCGTCAATCTCATAGCCTTTGTTCATGTTCACCGCCAGTTTTCGGGCGTAGGTATCAAGCAGACTGTCGATTTTCTCATGGTACATCGGGTCTACCCGCTGTTTCTGCCTTTCTGCAAGCTGTACGGCTTCATCAACATAATGCCTGTATTCAGCCGTCGCGCTGCCTTGCTTATAATCGGAAAAGCTGTTTGCTTCCTTTGCACGTTTGACGGCAGCTTCATTGATAGTGTAATAAGGGGCGGCGGGGGCTGCCTGTTCCGGCTGTGTGGTCTGCGGTGTTTCGTTGCTTGCGCCCTTATCAGCTTCCCGTTCTGTCTGTGTTTCTTTTTCCTGTGTCGGGGCTGTTTCTACGGGAAGCTCCGGCGCGGCGATTTCTGCTTCGGGCTGTTTGGCTGCTTCCTGTGGGGGCTGTGCCTGTTCGGTGGTCTGTTCCTTATCCTGTGCCTGTTGGATTTCTGAAAAATGCCCGTCTATGGTATCAATCAGACTTGCGGCGGTACTGCGGATTGTTTCAAGAGAGCCTTTCAGTTCTGCAAGTTCTTTTCCGCTGCTCCACCCGGCGATATACCCAAAAGAATAGTCCGACGTATCAAGCCCGTAGTGTTGACAGACAGCATAGGCGACGCTTTCCGCCTGTACCTCGCGGGTGCGGCGGTCGGGGCGTTCCGGCGCGTCTTTGTCTATGTCATGGAGTGTCGCATGGGCGATTTCATGGATTGCCGTCTTGATATTCTGCAATTCGTCCATGCCCTCGTTGATAGAGATACGCTTTTCCTCATAATTGCAGCGTCCTTTTATACTGCCGCTTAGTGCTTCAAATCCCATAACAAACGGGGAAGTCTTTTCAAGGGCAGCGAAAAAATCTTTGTACTGTTCCACGTTGCCCGTCAGTTTATAGGTAATGGTAGGAAGCTCCTTTCCCTCGGTCTGTGAAATATCAAAGACAGATACCACACGAAAGGCGGGGATTTGGATTTCCTTTTCCTCGGTAACGGCTTTCCCGTCCTTATCGAAAACAGGCTTTTGCGTGTCCGGGTCGATTTTTTCCACCTGTTTCTTAACGGTAAAGGGCGCGGGCGCAATTATCTTGATAGCTTTTTCTCCCGGCTTTACATGGCGGTCAAATTCCTTTTCCCATTGTTTGTAACCTTTTACAAGGCTGCCGCCCTGCATGGCGATAAGGATTGTATTGTTAAAGCTGTAATTGTGAAACTTTGACATGGTACGCAGATAATCGGCATAGCGGTCGCTTTCATAAATCCCCAAAATGCCCTGTTCCAGTCGGTCGGTAATCTCTTTCATCTTGTCGGCGGGCTTTTCGGAAGATAGGATAAGCGGGATAACCGGGCGCGGCTCTGTTTCGGGTGCAGCCTGTACCGCCATAGCAGCGTCAAGGTCTGCCTGTTCCTTTTCCTGCGCCTGCGCCTGCGGCGTTACCCGGTATTCCTCCGGCACGTCCCGCCCGTCATACCACTGTGTAAAGGTGTTGCGGTTGTTGTAGATATAGCCCTCCTCAGTAAATCTGCCCCCGTCATTGATAGCAGCGTCCCGCCCATAGTCCTCATACATGAAATAATTTTTTGCTTCTTCGGGCAGCTCCAACTCGTCCAGTTCCTCAATCAGATAATGCCCGTAATCTTCCTCACTCTGTACGGACGGGTAAAGCCAGTAACAATCAAGGTTTTGTGCAAGATTGATGATGTCCTGCAAGTCCCTTGTATGGTCGCCGTATGTGATAGCCGCAGCAAATTTTTCCCGGTCGTCGTCAAACTGCATTTTCAAAAGCTCACCCAAATAGTTCAGCTCGTCAAGGCTTTCAAGCTCCGTCAATTTCCCTGCCAGTCCCGCAATAGAGGATTGGTATTCTGTGATGTGCAGCTCCCCGTAGTGTTTGCCGTCTATGCCGATACGGTCAAAGACTTCTTTCAAATGTTCGGCAGTCGTGGGGAATGATACCCATTCGCCCGCAGGTCTGCCCTCGGTGTACTTTCCAAGATTAGAAAGATACCCGCTTAAAATCGGTTGTTCCATGCGTTCACTCCTTTCGTTTTCAATCATGCGGTGCATAAGTTCGTAGTCCTCCATGCTCCCGTCAAAAATGTAGGGGTCGGGTTCTTCGCCGTCCCGGTAGGCTTTTTCAGAGAAAGGAAGCCCCGCAGCGTGGGCGGCGGCTCTTGCTTCCTCGATAAGCTCCGGCGGCAGCCTGTCGTCGTGGGCTTCGATAAATTCCCCGATATTGCTATATCCGTTTTCGTAGTGGCGGCGCACCCCTGCGGTCAGCTCGTCAAGGCTCTTATCCTCGCCAAGATAGCCGGAATAATAACCGTTTACCACAACGGCGGCAGGGTCAGCCTGCTTGATTTCTTCCATGCGGCTTCTGTCCTCCGGGTAGAGGTAGTCGCCCAGTTCAAGGTGGAAATCTTCTGCGTTCCAAGAGCGTCCCGTTTTCCAAAACGCCACCCAAGCGATACCGCCCCGCAATTCTTCTTGATAATCCTTTACGGTGTCCCGTAAACTTGCCATGTGTAACCTCCTTTCCAAACGGCAGCGCGGACGCTGCATTTCCCGGTGTCATCATTCAGTACCCCACGCCCGCGTTTTTGCCAAAGATTTTATAGATTTTTCAAGATTTCAGAGGGTTTGGGACACTTCCCAACAAGCAAAAATCCCCGCCGTTCTCGGTAGAGAAAGCAGGGATTTTACGGAAAAGGGTACTCTTTTCCTATGCTTGCTATTCAGTTATTTTTTCTTCGACAGTTCAATGCGGTAGTTGACATATTTCCTGCCTGTATCAGCCAATACGATAGTTCCGTCGTAGGTTTTGCCCGTCTTTTGGGAATAGAGCTTTTTCGCGTTCACTTTGCCGGATTTTAAGAGCGCGGCGGCAATCTTCGGGGTAAAGGCTACTTTTCGTTCCTCAAAGAAACGGTCATTTTTCCACATGGTAAAGATACATTCTTTGTTGCTGCAATAATAGTTTTTCTTTCCCTCATAGACAGGAGAACCGCAACGGGGGCAGCTTCCCAACGCTTCCCGTTCCGGCTTGAACATCTGTGCTTTATCATCAGAAAGAAACGGATAGGTCTTTACCAGTTCCCGCGCCATATCCTCAATACCCTCCATAAATGCGGCGGGGTCTGCCTTGCCTTTTGCAATCTGCGTCAGATTGTTTTCCCATTCAGCGGTAAGCTGCGGGCTTGTCAGCGTGTCCGGCAGGACGCACACAAGGTTGATACCGTCTTTTGTGGGAAGTAGCTGCTTGCCTTTCCGTTCCACAAAGCCGCCCTTTACCAGTTTTTCAATGACGGCGGCGCGGGTGGCGGGAGTACCAAGTCCTTTGCGTTCTGCGTCCGGGTCAGTGTCCTCACTTCCGGCGCGCTCCATAGCGGAAAGCAGCGACGCTTCATTGTGGGGCTTTGGTGGTGTGGTGTCATGCTCTGTTACCGTTGCCGCCGGATTTTCAAAGGTCTGTCCCTCGCTAAACGGCGGCAGGGTCTTTTCTATGTCGCTGTCTGCGTCGTCCGTTTCGGGCTTATTCTTTAAGGCTGCCCGGTAACGGCGGTCAATCTCTTTCCACCCGTCAGAAAGTACCGTTTTACCCCTTGCGGTAAAGCTCTGTCCGGCACATTCAACGGTAGCCGTAACCGCTTCAAAGTTATGTACTGCGGCGGTCGCCATGATAAGACGCGCCCCGGCAAGGGTAAGGATATTTTTTTCACTTTCCGGCAGCGCGATAATATCAGTCTTTGCAAGCTCCATTGTGGGAATAATCGCGTGGTGGTCTGATACTTTTTTACTGTTCAGCACCTTTGCAAGCTCCGGCGTGAAGTCTGCGCCCTCCATAAAAGAAAACTTCCCACAAAGCAGCTTGATAATGCCCGCCGCTGTGTCGCCCATATCGTCGGTCAAAAATGCGCTGTCGGTTCTCGGATAGGTCAAGAGCTTCTTTTCATACAGGGCTTGTGCAAGGTCAAGGGTCTGCTTTGCCGTATATCCGAACAGGCGGTTTGCTTCCCGCTGTAAGGAAGTAAGGTCAAAGAGCTTTGGCGGGGCTGCGGTCTTTTTCTCTTTCACAAGGGAAGTGCATACCGCCTTTGACGCTTCGCAAGCGACTTTCAATTTCGCCGCTTCATCAGAGCCGGACAGCCTTTCACTTGCAGCTTCCGCACCGGATAAGGCAAGACGCACATGGTAGTATTTTTCTTTCTTAAATGTGGTAATCGCTGCGTCCCGGTCAACAAGCATTTTTAAGGTGGGGGTCTGTACGCGTCCCACATTCAAGGTGTGGTTGTAAAGGACAGAAAAAAGACGGGTGGCATTGATACCGATAAGCCAGTCAGCCTTTGTCCTGCATAGTGCGGAAGCAAAGAGCGCGTCGTATGCTTCGCCATTCTTCAGATGAGAAAAGCCCTCTTTGATAGCAGCTTCTTCCATTGAGGAAATCCACAAGCGGCGCATAGGCTTTTTACACCCGGTAACTTCATAGACAAAGCGGAAAATGAGTTCTCCCTCGCGTCCTGCGTCGCAGGCGTTTACCACTTCGGAAATGTCTGCCCGGTGCATAAGCTCCTTTAAGGTCTTGAATTGCTTTTCCTTGTCAGAAGCAACGGTGTACTGCCATTCCTGCGGTAAAATCGGTAAGCTGTCATAGCTCCACTTTTTATACTGCTCCCCGTAGGCGGCAGCTTCGGAAAGCCCTACCAAATGTCCCACACACCAAGAAACAAGATAACCGTTTCCTGTAAGAAATCCGTCTTTTTTCTCCTTTGCCCCCAGTACGGCAGCGATTGTCTGCGCCACACTGGGCTTTTCTGTGATAACTAAAATCAATGATAACTCCTCCTTTTATCGTTCGGTCTGTCGTTTGGTTTCCAGTTTTCTGATACAGTATCCCACACAAGGGGACTGCCCCTTGTAAGGGCAGCCCGCGCAGCGTGGGGAAGAAAGCTCCGGCGGGGATTTTTCACGTTTGCCATAGTCCGGTTTCTGTATCATCATCTTTTCAAAGGGATTGTCGGTAAACAGGGTCATAGGGCTTCTTCCTCCGTTTCTTCCTCTTTGGAAACTTCCCCGGTATCTGCTTCCGGCTCGTCCTCGTCGTAGTCCTCAAAATCAAAATCTTCAAGGTCGGTGCTTCCTTTCACGTTCTGCTTCGGTTTTATAAACTTAAAGTAGTAGAACGCTGCGCCGCCACCAAGCAGCACAAAGAGGACTAAGGCAAGCACCGCGCCGGGATTGCCCCCTTTTTCTTTGGGTTCTTCCGGCTGCTCTGTGGGTGTTGGCGTGGGTTCCTTGCCTGTGCAGCCTGTCAGAGTAGTTGCACATACCGGGCAGGACGTATTAACTTTTCCGGCTTCGCATTTCTCTGTACAGTTGCAGACTTCCGGCTTTTTCGCGGCTTCCCCGGTTTCGGTCAGTGCCATAAGGTCGGCTTCGTCCACTTGATTAAGGAAATGTACGGTCTGTTCGCCCTCGGCTGCCCGGTCAATGAGGATATAGAAATAATTGCCGCCTTTGGTGGTAACAGTGATAAGCTGCTTATTGCCGCCGAAATCGTCCACCAGTGTTGCGTTGCCCTTTGGGGTAAGGGGCGGCGTTTCCGGTTCTTTCACCACTACATTGCTGTCGTTGGTCGCGTCCTCTGCGGGCGGCTCTGTGGCTGCGCCCTGTGCATAGGCAGGGACAGAAAAACCGCCCATAAGGATAAGGGCGGCACAAAGGGCAGTCATGGTCTGTTTGAATTTATTCTTCATCTGCATTTTCCTCCTGTTCTTCGTAGTCTGCCGCTTCATCAGAAGCAGGGGCGGCACTCATGCCGGGAATACCGCCGCCGGACAGCATAGCGTTCAGTTCCTGCGGGGTCATACGCATAGCGCGTACAAGCTGCACGATTTCAAGGTTTTCCGCTTCGGTTTTCTGCGCTTCCAGTCCTTTTAATTTGTTCTGATACTCTGTGATTTTCTCGCGGGTCTTTGCGATTTCCTTATTGATACGGTCGATTTTATTGTTTGCCATAAATGAAATTCTCCTTTCTTTTTGGGGCTGTGTTACCAGTTCATCAGCCCATAGCCTTTGATACATTGATAGTTGAGGTCGTAGCTTTTAATCTTGCAGGCGTCGCCGGAATTACCCTCAACGGTATAGACGCGGCTTCCGTCCCTGCCAAGCACAAGCCCTACATGGTCGGCAACGCCGTCTAAATCCCAGTCGAAAAAGATAGCGTCGCCCGGTGCGATATTCTCATAGCCCCGCGCGCCCCATTGCCCCCTTGACTGAAACCAAGGAACGCCTTGCCATTCGCAGCCTGCAAAGCGGGGTTCGCTTTTTCCGGCTTGATTGTAGCACCATGACACAAAGCAGGCGCACCATTCCACGCGGCTGTTAAAGCCGTACCAACTCCAATAGGGGTAGCCGCCTACATTTCCGACCTGCTGTTTTGCAAGCTCCATAAGCTCCGGGTTTCCGGGACGTGTGCCGTTTACAAACTCCACGCCGCTTAAATCCTCGGACGGGCTTCCGTCGGGAGAGCCGCCGCCAAAAATCAAAGGTTTGTTGCCCTGTGTCTGTAAGTACACCTTGAACATTTCAAACTGCTGTGGGTTCAGCAGTTCTTCCGCAAGGGAGGCAATCGGCTTGTTTGTCAGTTTCACATTTAAGATACGGTATTCGTATTCTTCCTCGTTGCCCTCCTCGTCGGTGGTAGTGCGTATCTCGATTTCTTCCGTCAACGTCAAGGTGTACTGTAAGCCGAACAGCCGTTTTAGCTCTGTCTGTGCGCTCTGCGGGGTGTAACTCTGCAAAAGGGCGGTCAGATAAGACGCAAGTTCGTGTGGGTTATGCCCGATAGTGTCAAGGTCATAGCGGTATTCATCATAGCCGCTGTGTGTGCTTTCGATAGCGTCAATCTCGCTTTGTAACTCATTTTCCATTGCGGCATAGCTCTGTTCCGTTGCCACAAGGTCGCTGTCCTCCGACGTGTAGGAAGTCCCTAACACGCTGTTCATGCTGCCGGAAAACATTGCCCCGCAAGAGGAAAGTCCTACCGATACCATGATGAACAGAAGCAGCGCGGCAATAGCGATTATCACGCCTGCCGGGTGTCGCCCTGCAAAGGCAGCCGCTTTCTTTGCTGCTGTCTGGGACGCTCCGGCGGCAGCTTTGGCGGTGGCTGCACCGCCTTTCTTTACCGTCTTTGCATACTGGCGTTTGATTTTCTGTTTCTGCATGAACCGGGAAAAGGGATTGCTTGTAAGCTGCGGGTTCTCCTGCAAGGCTTTGTGATACTGGAAATTGACGTTTGCCTTGAACGCTGCCCGTTCTGCCTTTGCCGCTTCCCGGTAGGGTTTCAGCTTATGGCTGCGGTAGCCCTGTTTTAGTTTTCTTGTCCCGTACCTTGCGCCGCGCTCGGCAAGTTCCTCCGATTTATGCGCGCCCTCCACGCCGGAATTGTCTTTCTCGACGCTGTGGATTTTGTTATGAACAAAAATACCCGCTTCCTGCGCGGGGCGGGATAACGGGTTATTGTGGGCTTTGCCGCCGGGTATGGGCTTTTCCTGTTCCTCAAAGTGAAGCCGGGTCTTTGCCTTTCCGGTGGCTTCCTCAAAGGTGCGCTCTTTTACAAGTTTTTTCTGCTTCGGGAGAGCTGCTTTTGCTGCGTCCAGTTTGTCGGCTGCTTTTTCTGATTTTTTGATGTAAGTTTCCAGTTCCGGCGTTGCCCGTTCCTCGTCGGTAAACTGCAAGCGGGAAGTGGAAGTACGCAAAACGGTAGCTTCCTGCGCTTTCTTGACTGCCTTTTTGCTCGCCTTTCGGGTATGGGCTGCGTCAAGGTGTTCCATGACGCGCTCTGCGGTAGCGGTGTCCGGCTGTAAAAAGTCGCTGTCTGCTTCCCGGCTGCTGATACGCTCGGCGGTCTGCTGTGTTTCGTTGACTTCTACCGCACCGTCGCGGGTCATTTTCTGTGTGATTTTATCGCGTGGTTTTAACTGTTTCATAGGCTGCTCACTTCCTCCGGCTTCGTCGTCATAATGCGGTAAAGCTCGGTGTCTTTCGGGAAATGGTCTACAAAGGGAAGCACCACATTTCCATAAAAGATAAGTCCCTCGCCCGCTTCGGTATGGGTTACATACTTCATCTGTTGTGGGGAAATATTAAGCTGCTTTGCAAGGATAGCCCGGTCGCCCTGTGCCTGATTGAGCATGAGGACAAAATCAGAGTTTTCAAAGATATTTTCCACCTCGCGGCTTGCCAAAAGGTCTTTGATATTCTGTGTAATGGCTGTGGGTATGCCGCCCCATTTACGAAAACGCTTCCAAATCTCAACGGAATAGGCTGCGGTCTGTTCCTCTTTTAAGAGCAAATGAAATTCGTCCATATAGTAGCGGGTAGATTTCTTTTCTGCCCGGTTAATGGTAACGCGGTTCCATATCTGGTCTTGCACAATGAGCATACCTAACTTTTTGAGCTGCTTCCCAAGCTGTTTAATGTCAAAGCAGACAAGGCGGTTAGAAAGCTCCACGTTGGTTCTATGGTTGAACACGTTAAGGCTGCCGGAAACATACAGCTCCAATGCCGCCGCAATGCGGGCAGCTTCCGGCTCCGGCTGCTTTAACAGTTCTTCGTAAAGGTCGCCCAAGATAGGCATTTTCTCCGGTACAGGGTCAGCAAGATAGTCCCGGTACACATTCCTTACGGCGCGGTCAATGACGGTCTTATCAACGGGCTGCAAGCCCTCTTTGCCGCCAATGACAAGCTCGCAGAGGGACAGGATAAAATCACTTTTCAGTGCAAGGGGGCTGTCGTCCTCGGAATAGTTGAGGTTCATATCCATAGGGTTCACATACTGGGGCGTACCGTCCATGCCTTTCCCGGTCGGGGATAAGCGTATCACTTGCCCGCCAAGCCGCTTGACAAGGGCAAAATACTCGGCTTCCGGGTCGCAGATAAAAATATCGTCGTCGGTAATGAGAAAGGCGTTTGTGATTTCCCGCTTTGCCGCAAAGGATTTTCCGCTACCGGGTGTTCCCAAGATTAAGCCGTTGGGGTTTTTAAGCTGCTTGCGGTCGCAGAGTATCATGTTATTACTTAAAGCGTTCAGCCCATAATACAGGGCAGCCCCAGTCTGAAATAGTTCCTGTGTGATGAATGGGATAAAAATAGCGGTGCTTGATGTGGTAAGTCCCCGTTGTATCGGGATAAGGTTCTCGCCCAAAGGGACAGAGGACATCAGCCCCGCTTCCTGCTGATAGTCAAGACGGGTCAAGGCGCAGTTGTATTTCTGTGCAATGCCCGCCGCCGCGAAAATGTCATTTTCCAGTTTCCGCTTCGTGTCTGCCATATTTACCACAAGGAACGTGAGAAGAAACATTCGCTCGTTGCGGCTCTGTAAATCCTGCAACAAATTCTTTGCTTCATTCCCAAAGGTGGCAAGGTCGGACGGGAGTATGTCAATATCGTAACCGCTTCTAACCGCTTTTTTCTGTTCCTCAATCTTCATCTTGTCAAGGTCAGTGATTTTGCGCTTAATGGTCTTGATTGCTTCCGACTGGTCGATACTTTTAATGTGGAGATTGACAATAACCCCTGTTTCCAAGTCCAACATATCCGCTAAAATACGGTCGTTTAGCTCCGGGGCAAGGATTTCAAGGAACGATACCGCCCCCGTCTTTTTCCCCATAGCAAAATAGCGTCCCTCTCCGAACTTGAAAGAGGACGGGGCAATAAAATCCTTTGTGGTAAGCCCCGTCGGGGTCAGCCAGTCATAAGAGAATGAGAACGGCTCGCCTGCCGGGTGGAATACCCCATGCAGCACTTTCAGACGTTCATAGCCGGATAAGGGGTGCGCCGATACCCCAAGCACCTTAAAGTTATTGAGTATGTCGGTTTCAATACGGGAAAGCCGCGCCCTTGCTGCCGCCGGATTGTCCGCTTCAATGGAAAATGTGATGTACTTATGCTTTACAAGCCCGTTGTTCCCTTTGGCAAGCTGCGATTTCAGCATATCGGAATACTCGGTGCGGATAGAGTTAAAATCGTCATTTTGCGGCGGGATATGGATTGCCCGCGCTGCCTGTTCCTGCTGTGAGCCTTGATTGATAAAAGAAAGCTGCACGTTCACGCTTGCGTCAAAGTAGTTGAGGAAATCGCACCAGTTTTCAAAAATAGCGGTCTTATCGTCTGCCTGTGCAAGCTGATAGTTAATGTCCTCAAAAGCAATGCTCTTTGAATATTTCCACTGTGCCACTTTGCAGATACCGTCCGGGTACATGGCAAGGTAGGGGATGGTCTGCTGTGCGGTGTGGGCTTTGCCGTCCCCCTTTGCCTGCCGGATAACCGCCGCTATCTGTTTCTTTTCCGCGCGGGTCAGCTTACGCCTGTTTCCTGCGGCTTCCCGCGTCTTTTTTGTCTGTCCTTTTGACAATCGCTGATACCTCCTTTTCTAATGCCCGCTGTTTCTCCAAGAGTGCATATAAGTTTTCCGTCTGATACGGTCGCACTTTGGGGCGGGTAAATTTTGTCTGAATGATGTTCTTTATGACCACTTCAAGGGGCTGTCCATGCTTTTCATACATGGCAACCAAGAAGCAGGGAAGCATGACGACAATCATTGCCATTGCCGCAAGGCTCGTCCCTGCGCTGTCTTTGAGCAAAAAGAAAAGTGGCAGTCCCATAAGAAGTGCCACTGAAAAACAAAGGATTTGCCGCTTTGTCAGATTGAAAGCGACTTTTGTTTTGACTTTGGATAAGTCTTTGGGTACAGGTACATACGCCAAGAAAAAACCTCCTTTCTGCCCTTAGTGGGCGTTGAATATGGATTTTGCCAGTGCGCCGGATTTGAACAGGGAGAAACAGAGGATAACGGTATAGGCTGCAAGGGAAAAAATCGCGCTGTGCAGATTGTCCGCTAAGACCATTTCGCCTACTAAAACTGCGTAAATGCCGACGCATATCATAATGAGGAAGCCTTGAAAGCCCAGTGCAAACAGCCCCTTTAGGTAGTTGTTCCCAATCTGTCCCCATTCCCGGTTTGTCATAGTGGCAAAGGGGATAGGGGAAACGGAACAGTAGGCGTATATCTCAATCATTCTGCCGTAGAGGATAACGGTTATCAGTACGGACATGATTTTCATACAAAGGCTTACAAGGCTCGTTTCCATGACAAGTAACAGTAGTTCGGGGATTTCCATATCTTTTAGTCCCTCCTGCATGGCGGCAAGAGCTTCGGTTACGTCGATATTCGTATCGCCGCCGATTACCCCCGCTGCGCCGGACACAATATGCTGCGCCATATCAAACACCGCCATAGTAATATCAAAGGTATGCGTTACCAAGAAAACGGCAACAAAGGCTTTGAAAAACCACTTAAAGAACATGAATGTGTCAACGTCGTGCATATTGTTTTTTTCCGTTACCATGCTGATAAGCTCATAACAGAGGACGTAGGTAATGACAAGCCCCGCAATGGGTACAATCACATTTTCCGACAGATTTTGTATCATGTTGAAAATGTTTGCGTTCCACCCCTGCGTGGTCTTGCCTACCTCCGCTGCAATAGTGCCTACTTTTTCGTTTACGTCCCCGAACATAGTTGACAGATTACCGTTTATCGCGCCGATAAGGATTTCCTTTATCCATTCGTTAATCGCGTCAAATATGCTCTCCATAGGCTACCCTCCGTAACTTTATCCGAACAGACCGGAAAGAAGCGGTACAAGGATAGTGCCGATAAGGGCAACACCGCCGCCCGCCATGAGCTGCTTAATGCCTTGACTTTTTGCACCTGGGTTATCATTTCCATATCCCTCTAAGAGATTGATAACGCCCCAAATGCCTAAGCCTGCGCCCAGTGCGATAACAAGAGTCTGTAATACGTCGATAGCAGAGTTAAAAAATTCCATAAAGCTCCTTTCTGCCGCAAATGCGGCTTGCCCCTAAAAGGGCATAAAAAACGGCGGTCAGTTTTCAAACTGCCGCGGTCATAAGCCCGCCGGATTTCGGCGGTTTCCCCGCGCTGCCTATGTGTCTGCCGCGCGGCGGTATTCAGTTTTTAAGTGTGGGCGTTATGGATTTTCCAGTAGGGGCACGTATCATGTAAGTTGTTTTTTTCTTTGTTACTGCGTCAATTCCTCCTTTCGTTGCTGCTCATACAGGGCTTCACACCGTTTTACAAATCGCCGGATAGCTGCCTGTCGCTGTTGCTCCCGTCGTTCGGCAATGAAAACAAGCCCGTTTATGGCTTCTGTAATTTTCTTATCCTGTTTCTTTCGGATACGTCTATTCATGGTCGGTGTCCTCCTGCAAATCTGCTTCGCTGATTTCGTAATAGTCAAAGGGTTCGTCCGGCTTTACAAGGGCGGGTCTGCGCCGTAGATGTTTCTCCATATCAAAGGTATTTTTCTTGTCATAGTCGGACAGGTATTTATAGTTGGGGTGCTTTGTAATGTCGTACTTATCAGAGAAGAACGGGCGCACCCCTCGTAGCTGTAAGATACATTTCCCGCCGTCCATGACCGCAATTTCATCTTCCGTCATAAGCTGCTTTCCTAACTTCTGATAGTTCAGCCCATGCGATACCTCCCGCCCCCGGTTCTCGGAAGTGTTGAAGCTGTCAATGGTTTCTTTCCCCAAGATTTCCGACATTTCTTTGAGGGTGGTTTTCTCCTTGCCGCCCAAGAAAAGGGTGGTGTCGCAGTTGCCGACTATGGTATCGGCGTTGTCCTTATAGATTGCCTTTAACTGGCTTTGCGACTGTAAGATAATCGACGCGGAGATTTCCCGGCTTCGTATGGTGGCTATGAGCTTTTCAAACTTCGGTATCTGCCCGATATTTGCAAACTCGTCTAACAGACAGCGCACATGGACGGGCAGCCTGCCGCCGTATTCATCATCTGCCTTGTCGCAAAGGAGATTGAAAAGCTGCGTGTAAAGGATTGATACCACAAAGTTAAAAGTGTCGTCGGTGTCGCTGATAATGACAAACAGGGCGGTCTTGCGGTCGCCTATGGTATCAAGCTCCATTTCGTCGGTTTCCATAAGGTCGCGCAGCTCCTTAATGTCAAAGGGGGCAAGCCGCGCGCCGCAGGAAATGAGGATAGAGCTTCTTGTCTTTCCCGCAGACAGCAGGAATTTCTTATACTGCCGGACAGCAAAGTGTTCCGGGTCTTTTCCCTCCAACCGTTCAAACATGAGGTCAACGGGGGACTGAAATTCCGGGTCGTCCTCGCGGGCTTCACTGGCATTTATCATTTCAAGCAGCGTCGTGAAGTTCTTTTCTTCCTCCGGGGCTTCGTACCAAATGTAGCCGATAAGGGCGCAGTAAAAGAGCCGTTCCGATTTTACCCAAAAATCCTCCCCGGCTTTTTCCCCGTCCCCTTTGGTGTTGGCAATCAAGGTATTTACCAGTTTCAAAATGTCTTTTTCGCTGCGGAGATAGGCAAAGGGATTGTAGCGCATGGATTTCTTAAAATTGATTGTGTTCAGCACCTTTATCCGGTAGCCGCCCCGCTGTAAGAGCTTCCCGCACTCGACTAAAACCGTTCCTTTCGGGTCGGTTACAACGTATGAGCTGTGCATTTGCATTAAATTCGGCTTCACAAAAAATCTTGTCTTGCCGCTGCCACTTCCCCCGATAACAAGGATATTTTTATTCCTTGCATATTTTGGCTGCTTCGGACGGCTGTTCATGGTAAACCGTTCCGTCTGTGTCAGCAGCACGTTATTTTGAAATACCGGGTCGGTGTAGGGCTTTATATCTTCGGCTGTTCCCCAACGGGCAGAGCCGTATTCCACACCTTTGCGGTATTTCTTCGCGTTCTTGCCTTTGACATAGACAATCAGCCGGATAAGTACCGCGCCGAAAAGCCCTATCAGTAAATCCATAGGGGCAAGGCTCGGAAGCGGGGGTGCAAAAGCCATAGAAAAACCCTCCCCAAGCGACAGCAGCTTGCCGGAAAGGTCAGCCCCCGGCGCAAGGCGTACCGCCTGCCCGACTTTATCAAAGAGATACACAAAGAGCAGATAGGGAATGTTGGGAAGTATCAGCTTTTTCCAGTTGATAGTGTTCATCTTGCAATCCCCCTGTCTTTGTTTTTGACTTTCTCCCGCTGTGCGTTCAAAGCCGCCGCCTTTTCTTTGAGGGAAACAATCAGCTTACGGATAGAGGGCTTTTGTTCCTGCGTCAGCTTCTTTGCGGAAAACTCCTTGAAAGCTGCCGTCAGTGCGTCCGCGTCCCGTCCCTTGAAAAATACAAGATAGCGGGGCGGGGTTTCGGTGCTGTCTTTTTTTAGGGCAAAGTCAATCCCGTATTTCTTCGCCGTACTCTCAAAGGCTTTGATATTGTCCTTTGTGATTTCAATGTTGGAAACGCCCGCGTTCTGCTTCATAAGCTGCTTTAGGGTTTGCTTGCCATGCGGGATTTTCTGTTTGTCATGCTGCTTTTTCATCTGTGCAAGCAGGGCTTTCATAGCCTTTTGGAGCTGCTGCGCCGTCAGCTTCCCGGTCTTGATGTAAAGGGCTATGGTCTTTTCGTTGGTTTCCTCCTGCAATGGGTTTCCTCCTTTCGTGTTCTATGGTGGTATGCCCGCCGCCGGAAAATGGGGCGGGCATGAAAAAAGAGCGTCCGTATTCACGTCGCCCTGTTAAATCCGTACCCGCAGCCCGGAAAGGTCTGCCGCCCGAATACCCACAAGATACCAGTTGTCCCCGTACTCCATACGGGTTGGCTTCCATTTGCCCCGCACAAAAACCTCCATGCAGTCGCCGCAATATAAGCCCCCGTAGTAGTCGTTTACATCAAAGCGAATGTCGTAGCGGTCAGCAGTTTCATCAAAAATCAAAGCTCCTGTTTTCTGTGTCATCATAAAATCCTCCTTTGGGTTGGTTTACAGGCTTTCGCCCTCGTTGCAGGTGTAATCGGGTATGCCCTTGCTTCTTGCCGACTGGATAGTGCGCCCGCCGTACATATCGTGAGATACAAGGGACGTGTAATAGCTGCCAATCGTAGACGGGGCATTGAAAAGGGCAGCTTTCATGTACTGCTTGATGTTGCGGATTTTGGTGGTGTTTTCCTGCATACAGTCCAGTACAAAGCGGATATGTTCGCTGTTCAGCTTCATAAATTTTGCTTTTACAAGCTCTGCCGGGTGGTCGTCCCCGGCGATACGGATTGTCCTTCGTTTGGTGCAGACGGTTTCAAGGATAAGGGCAAGGATTTCCTCTATCCTGTCCCGGTCAAGGTGTCTGTCCTGTATCAGATAGTCGTACTCGATATTGTCCTTGATGATTTCCTCATACACGCTGTATGCGTCTGTCGCTTCCTTTCGCTTCCGTTCCGGCGGCTGTGCCGCGTCCTCTAAGGGAGAGGGATTTAGGGAATGGAAAGGAATGGAATGGGTACTTGATATATCTGTATTTAATTTTTCTTTGTTTGGTAAGTTAGTCTTTAATAGTTCTTTATTTAATTGCGTTGGATTTTCCAACGTAGGTTTTTCCAACATAGGCTTTTCCAATGTTGGATTATCCAATGTTGGTTTTTCCAATGTAGGTAAATCCAACATAGGCGGCTGCTCATAGATAACATACGTTGTACCGCGTAAGCGTCCTTTCTCATCACGTTCCCTTGACCGCTGTATATATCCGGCATTTTCCAGTTCCCGTACTGCTTCCCGGATAGCGTCAATCTTTTCCCGGTTGATAAGGGACAGCCCTGCAAGGGTGTAGTCCCAATCTTCGGGAAGTGAGAGCATTTGCGACAACAAGCCCTTTGCCTTTAGGGAAAGTTCCTTGTTGCGTAAATGGTGGTTGCTCATAACCGTATAACCTTTGTTCTTTTCCACGCGGAAAACTGCCATAGCTTTATCTCTCCTTTGGTTGGATTTGTTACGCAGTAGAAACGCGGTTTTGAGGGAAAAGGTATCAACCCTTGTCTTTCTCATTTCCGCGCTCTAAGAGCCGCATAAATCAAGGCTTTGTTTGCCCTTACTGCGTAACATGAGGGTAAAAAAATAGCGGCGTTCCATGTTTCCCGGTTGGGATAAGGTAACGTCGCTCATGCGAATAATGTTCAATTTTATTTATATCGTGGCAAGGCAATCAATAATTTTGATAGGTAGTAAATAAGTAGTAAATTTTTTCTGTTAGCTTCAAAAAGTCAAGGAATATCAAGGGTTTCCGCGCTTGATTAGTGTACTGCCGTGGCAAATGAATAGTATTTTTATCATGTGCTCATATCTCCATTTAAGTCTTATGTTTCTTTCCAAACGCTTGATATTTCAGGGTTTTCCGTTTTTCAAGGTATCCTCTCATACCTTTTCGTGTTTTCTCATGTCTTTTCCTGCAATCTTGTAAATCCATCGGTAAAGCAAGCATCCTTACCAACGGGCTTTTTTAATCCTTCGCTATCCGATATACTTCTTCCTCTGCATATCGAACTTCACATGGGTGTATTTGTTCAAGGCTACACTGATGTCTGCGTGACCCAGAATATACTGCAGGGTTTCGGATCTATCTCGAATTTTGTCAAATAAATCTATTTGCTGTTTCCGGGTATTCGCTTCTCTGGTAACAGAATCATTGACAATGGCAGATGCCAGTTCAAATGCCAATGGATTTTTGCGAAGAAAATCATCGTCCACTGCCATCTGAGCGGTTCTTTATCATTTCATCTTTCTATTCAGTCATAAATCCGAAATTCATATCCGTCTTCCGGTTCACCTATGGGATATCCCAGGATTTCCTCTGCTCTGCGCTGAAACTGCGCAAACCACGCATCCCATTCCTTCTGTGGAAGCTCTGCGTAAAACTGCAGACCACTGGTCTCCAAAGAAGCCTCAATCAGCTTTCCGTCACATCCATACCATTGCGGACAGCCATCACTAAAGCCCCGATAATGCGGCAGCTGTGCAAACATTTCTACCAGCTCATTCCATAAGTTTTCCGGTATGGAATAATGTATATTCAGATTATGATTATGTATGTCCATGTATGCTTCTCCTTGTTAACATTTACGTAATCGAATGCTACGCTTACTTATAATGCCTTCCATTTCATCATCGCCTCATATTCTTTGCCAACCTTGTGCAGAATATCGACATATCCACAGCTGCTCTATCGTTGCGACGTCTCTGCATAAAAAAATGAATTGAAGCTTCCATAGAAGACATCTGCAATGCTATCGTTCATATAAGATAGCGTGTCAGTCCGTCGAATCAGAAATATCTGTTTGATATTTGGTCGTATATGCCTGTTCACAAATCCCCCTGCGGCAACGATTTGCAGTGACCTGGAAAGAATTTCATCGCCCTGATACTCCTGTGAAGTTTCATGAATCCGCAAATCATGTATCTCTTTCCTATCCGGACTACCTGCTACCGTCCATGGTATCATGAAAAGCACAGATTGACAAATCCCTTTCTATAGATTTTTCAGTTTTTCCATAATTTCAGCATATTCCTTCTCCAGTACTTCCCGATCACCTGATGCCTGTATGAGTCGATGTGCCACCTCACTTCTGCGCATATCCAGAATCATTCGCTTTGTCGCTATATCCGGATCGATTTGTCCCTGCTTTTTACTGCATGACTTCACACAGTCCTGCGGCATGTACAGCGCATGCTCGCGAAGCTCCCATACCTCAGTTGCGACCTCTTTGATAAATGCCGCATCATGAGATACAAACAATACACTTCCCTCATAATTTTGCAGCAGCTTTGTGATACAGCGAATGGAAGGAAGATCGAGATAATTTGTCGGCTCATCCAGAAGCAGCAGATTGCTGGAACCTACCATCAGCTTCGCAAAGCCAAGCCGCATCCGCTCTCCACCGCTTAACACAGCTACCGGCTTTTTCAAATCCTGTTGTTGAAATAACAACCGATCCAGAATTGTGCGCACGACATGCTCCCCCTGCACACTATCCGCCATGGCATTCTCATATACACTTTGCTCATCCTTCAAATTCTCAAACTGCTGAAACAATCTGCCAATCTTCACCTTTGGTGCCTTCCATATCGCAGGATTTCCTTGTACAATCGTTTGCAGCAGCGTTGTTTTGCCACAGCCGTTTTCTCCAACAAGAGCTACTCTGCTGTGATTTTTCATAAAGAAATGCACATTCTTTAGCACATTGTGCCTTCCATAGGAAACACTTAGTCCTTCTGCTTTCAACAGCCATTTTCCTTTTGGCAGATCCAGCGCCTGTACATCCATCACAATTGCATCTTCCTCTTTTAACACCTCAACCTTTTCCAAATGCTCCATACGGCTTGCAATCGCATCCGCCTGCCGATACATCGCCTTACTGATACCGTCCTTGGACTTTCGAAGCGCGACCTTTCCCCGCATTTTACGTTCACTGTTTGAAACATTTCGCGGCTTCCGCTTCGCCTTTTGTGCCTGCTTTATTTTTTGCTCATACGCCTTTTGCAGCTGGTGACGCTGCTTCTCGATTGTATCGTAACGGTGCTGCAGATATTTTCTATGTTCCTCTTTCTGATAAAGATAGCTTTCATAATTACCTTCATATATGTGCAGCCTACCATCCTTAATTTCAATGATCTGGTTGCATACCTCCTGTAACAGGGAACGCTCATGCGTAACCAGTACAAAGGAATCCATATTCTGCAGGGCTTTTTTCACAAAGGCAATTCCCTGCTGATCCAGATTGCTTGTCGGCTCATCCAGAAGATACAGATGACAGGGTGTGCTCAGTACTTTTGACAACCGCAGCCTCTGCTGTTCCCCACCGCTTACCTGTTTCTTCAATTGCAGATGAGAAACAGATAATTCCCTCAGTAGTCTTCCATCCCCATAAGAAACCTGTTGTGACAGCTGTTCAAAATAGGAAAGCGTACAAAATCTACGTACAACACCTTCTTCAACCCCACACACTCCCTGTAAAATCCGCAAAAGTGTGGTTTTTCCGCATCCGTTTGCGCCAATCAGTCCAATCCGCTGACCCTGATGTATCTGCCATACCGGTATATGAAGCAGTTCTTTATCATGAAACCTTTTTATTACATGCTGTAATTCCAGCAGCATAGAATCCCTCCCTATGAGCGGGTGGATTATCATATATAAAAAATCTATGCTCAATATCTATCTTACCTGCATTCTACATGCATTGAAGTATAAGAAAAGAACAGATTGATAAAAAAACACAATGATAATTTAACCCACAGTCCGCAAAACAGTACATACGCTATGGTATGTCTGCTAGTTTTCACGTTTTTGTAAATTAGATTATCGAATTCTCATCGCAGCTGTTCCTCTGTCTTTCTATATCCTTTACTTAATATTATACGTTAGGACACTGATACGTCAAGTGATTTTTTAGAGACTCCTTTTCAGTGCTTCTTTTTATGCAAAGCATATCCGACTTTCATTTTCTTGAATCGTCTGTAATATCAATTTTTTCATAGTTGGTATGCTGAAGGTAAAAGTCTAAAATTATAGTATCAGAATAGTACTCCATTACTTATGTACATCAAGAAAAGTAAACAACGAATATTAAATGAAAAAGAGCTGAGATACAGCTCTTTAAAAGTATTGTGGGCATAGCTTTTTAGGATAGATGTAGAGATTGCAGAATGGTAGGTCGTATGTCTTCTTCAACATCCAGTATATTCATAGCATCCACCGCACTGACATCGATTCTCTGCATCAGTTTTTTTACATGTAGAAGTGTTGCTTCCACTTTCCCTTCTGCTTTTCCTTCAGCTTTTCCCTGCAATAAGCCCTGCTCAATCCCTCTTTGCTCAATAAAATCGCTAAAGTTGCACATCGTCATGACCTCCTGATCTATCTCCTTCTCCATTAGTATACCATACGTCTTCTGTAATTGTTCCTTTTTATCCTCTATAACGAGATTTTTTATAAACAAAATCTTTAACAGCTCTAAAAGCCTCTGCTTGTTCTCATCCTCCTGCTCTACCGCATTCGGAATATCCTGCACTTTTCGTACGCCTTCCTTCTTCGGATACACCATGACTGCTGTGAGCAAGTCATAGTCCTCCTTTGCGGCATGCCAAATCTTTGTTTCACATGTTTCCTGTATCCTATAGGTGTTAATGACATCATTCTTTTGATTGTTATGTCCGATACAGATCCAGATAGAACAGACCTTTCTGATCCTGCCATAATCCGAATGCTGAAATCCATCCTTTGGATGCTTCTGTCTTGACATCAATCTACTGCAATAATACAAAGCACGCTTGATCAGAGGATAACCGGGATCATCCTTTGCCTGGCTTTCCAGATTGATGATCATGCGAACTTTCTTATCCGCAGGTGTGCTCTTACCGGCTTCCTTCTGCTTCATGGGGATTGTCGCCTCGAACTGAATGTCGTATTTGATCTGTGCCCCCTGTATGGCTTCATCCGTGACCTCAACCTGATGATCATCGATATATTCATAGTCTGCTGTATTTATAGAAGACATTTCAATATAGGATGGTATGTCCTCCAATGGAATATCTGCGTATTCCGGAATACAGCCCTTCATCACATAGGCGAGAATCTGCTTGTTTGATAATAGCTTTTTACAGTACATGTCATATTTCTTTTTATTATCATAGCAGCTAATCATAGCTGCTGCTTCTGTTTTCATTTTTGTTGTCATAATCATATCCTTTCTTTCTCCTATTGCTATCTGTACTTTAAGGATATGATCCGGTGGTGCTCTTGTTCTGCTGTTGTTTTTATTAGCAAATAGAAGTATCCGCTGTTTCGTATCATACGCAGGAACGGATGCAACAAAAACAAGGCAGTCCTTACCGCCGACAAGCGGTGTTCAGCTGCTGTAAGCTATTTAATAACTGTAAAGAATGAATGAACGTATAAGAAAAAACGCTTCTAGCAAGCGGTTGAGCTACTGAAAGGCCGGGGCTTTTGCGGATGAATTAGATGTGAATGCATTGTATTGTTTATATAGTTTCTCATAGGCCGACCTCTCCTTTTTTGTATTTACAGTGTAGCATAAAACCTACAAGAAATTTAGAGGAATATATCATTCATACTTATGAAACATAACGAAAAGTTTATTAACATGCTATCCTCTCACAGTATATACATGCTTCATACTGTAAACAGCAGCTTTGACTTATCTTTGTGTAATCTCGTCTTAGTCATTTGATCCTTTATGTATATCCGGTACCTTCAGCAACTGTCGCTTTACAACATTTTTTTCGCAGACACAGTCTGAATGCAAGCAGCAGGTGTATTTTTACAAACACTGAACGGTTTACATATCTTCTCTTTATGGAAAAACATTTCATATACAGGGACAAATTACATGAAAAAGATGGTACAATAATAAGATGAAAGCAGGGGTGTATGTATGGAGTTTACCAATGCACAAATCCGGGATTTTGCCGGAAGTGATGAACAATATGAAAAAGCGAAAAGACTGGTGGATGAGCAGAGAATCGTATCTCTGGATATCGATGATTTTTCTTCCAGGGAAATCATCATGATCAACGCTACCATTAAGGATGGAAAGAACTACCGGGAAGTCAACATGTCCATCGACAAGGATGATGTAACGGTGCGCGCACATTTATGCAGCTGTCCGCAGCATGGGAAAGATACATTGTCCTGTGAGCACTGTACAGCTGTTTTAATAAAGCTGAATGAGGAGCATGAAAAGAAGCAGAAGGAGACGGATGCACATACCGCAGTTCAGCAGCACGACAGCTACGCCATTTCCCTTATGAATGCCTATGAGGAACAAATCATCTATTCCTCGCTGGCTATGAATCTGAAGCAGGCGGTACATATCGAGCCTGTTTTGGAGATTCGTCAGCGAACTATCCTGGCACTGACACTGAAGGTGGGGAATGCAAAGCGCTATATCGTAAAGGATATTGCGCAGTTTCTTGACGATATCCGCTACAATGTGAAAAAAAGCTATGGCAAGGAGCTGGAGTTTCTGCATAACCGCTTAAGCTTTGATGAAGAAAGTCAGAAGCTGCTTGACTTTATGCTGCGCCATGAGCATGATGTCCTCTATTTCCAGAACCGCCATGCACTGGAGCGCTGTCCGCAGGCGCGTAACCTGTGTATGACACCGGATGCGCTTGATGAATTTTTCCAGCTGTACGCCGGTGAGGATATTATGCATCGCATGAAGGAAAAAATGCTGATCAACATGCGCTTTCTGGATGAAAATCCAAAGCTTACCATGGAAGTTAAAAAACAGGAGGATGACTCCTATGAAATCGCCTTGAGCTCTTTGAGCTATCGCATATTTGAAGGCCGCAGCCATGTATATTTGTTAATGGATCATATTTTGTACCGCTGTGATACCGCTTATTCCAAAGCCTGCAGCCGCCTGCTGCAGACATATCTGGAAAAGAAAAAACCACTGCTGTTAAGCAGTGAACTCATGCCCACCTTCTATAATAATGTCATTATGAATACACGCCGGTATATTCCGCTGAGAGGTGTGGATATCTCTGCCTTTGCACCGCTTCCTCTGGAATGCCGTCTGTATATCGATATGCCCAAGCACAATGTGATTTCCGCACGCCTGATGTACTGCTATGGAAATGAGGAATACAACGCTTTCAGCACAAGTGCCCTGTCCACCTCCAGAAATTTCAATGATGAAATTGCGACACGGCTTGTCTTTACCCGTTACATGACCCGAATCGATGCAGTGGACGGCACTGCCTATATCGAGCATTCGCAGGATGCCATGTATGAATTTCTGAATCAGGGGCTGAAGGAGCTGGGCAATACCTGTGAGATATTTGCTACAGATAAATTCAAAAAGCTGCAGATCAAGGAGAGTGTCAATATCTCCATGGGTGTCCGCATTGAAAGTGATTTGCTGGAAATTAATTTTGATACCTACGATTTCCCTGTTAATGAGCTGCAGGAGGTCCTTGCCTCTTATCGTATGAATAAGAAGTATTACCGTATGAAAAACGGCTCCTTTGTCAATATCGAGGATAGTGCACTGCAGGAGCTCAGTGCAATTCTGGATGGTATGCACGTGAGTGAAAAGGAAATCAGCAGCGGTGTGATCAAGGTTCCCAAATATCGTTCTCTGTATATTGACAACAGTCTGAAGGATAGCGATATGATCAAGGTCGACCGGGATTCCTCCTTCAAGGATATCATTCGCGGCATCCGCAATGTCAAGGACAGTGACTTTGCAGTCCCTCCAGCGCTGAAGTCAACACTGCGTAATTATCAGAAAACCGGCTTTCGCTGGATGAAAACCATGGCTGCCTATGGCTTTAGCGGTATACTGGCAGATGATATGGGTATCGGTAAAACCCTGCAGGTGATCACGCTGCTGGAGGATGAACGGCTGCAGCGCAAAGATTCTTTGTCACTGGTCGTTTGCCCGTCTTCACTGATACTCAACTGGCAAAGTGAAATTGAGAAATTTTCCAAGACGCTGACGAGCATCATTATCAGCGGCTCCAGTGATGAGCGAAAGGTACAAATCCGCAGCTGTAAGGACTATGATGTCGTTATCACCTCCTATGACTATTTAAAACGGGATATTGAAGCCTACGAGGACTTTACCTTCCAGTATCAGATCATCGATGAAGCGCAGTATATCAAAAACCACAACACCAAGAATGCCATCAGCGTAAAGCAGATACAGGCCCGCCATCGGTTCGCCCTGACCGGAACACCGATTGAAAATTCACTGGCAGAGCTGTGGAGCATCTTTGATTTCCTAATGCCCGGCTATCTGTATACCTATTCCTATTTCAAAAAGCAGTATGAGCAGCCCATCGTCAAGGAAAACGATATGGGAATGCTGAAGGAGCTGAAACGTATGGTTGAACCATTTATTCTGCGGCGTGTGAAGAAGGATGTCCTCAAGGAGCTGCCGGAAAAGGTGGAAAACACCATGCTGATCGAGCTGGATGAAGAAACAAGAAAATTATATATGGCCAATGTATCCCTCATACGGGATGACCTTAACAAAAGCTTTAAGGAAAAAGGCTTCGCAAACAGTAAAATCATGATTCTCAGTATGCTGACCAGACTGCGTCAGCTGTGCTGTGATCCGCGCCTGCTGTATGAAAATTATAACGGTATCGGTGCCAAAATCAGTGCCTGTATGGAGTTTATTGAAAGCTGCCGGGAATCCGGAAAAAAGGTTCTCCTATTCTCACAGTTCACCTCGCTTCTTTCGCTGCTGGAAAAGGAGCTGGTACGCCAGGATATCCCTTACTATCTGTTGAAGGGAAGCACACCGAAGCTGCAGCGGCAGCAGCTGGTAAACAGCTTTAACAGTGATGATACCCCCATCTTCCTGATATCCCTGAAGGCAGGCGGTACCGGCTTAAATCTGACAAGTGCGGAAGTCGTTATCCATTTTGATCCATGGTGGAACGTTTCTGCACAGAATCAGGCAACGGATCGCGCCTACCGCATCGGTCAGCATAACAATGTACAGGTTGTCAAGCTGATAGCAAAGGATACCATCGAGGAGAAAATCATGCAGCTGCAGAGTCTGAAGCAGGACCTCAGCGACTCCATTATTCACAATAACGAGGGAATCATCACCAGCATGAGCAAGGAAGAGCTGATGAATTTGTTCTAACGCACTGCCTCTGTCTGACAAGGTCATGTACAAAAATAGAGTTACTTACACAAGCTGAATTTCATTGCTATTTTTATAAGGCTGTCTTTTATAACAGCATGGCATAATGCACAGCTGAAGCTATCATAACAAAGACGCATATACATTTGGATACTCCCATGTACTGCGTCTTTTTCTATATCTAACCTTACGATAGACCCCTGAACGCTTTTCACAGCGCAATGGCTGTCTTACTCATTTGCGGAAGAGAAAGACATAGGGAAGCATGCTGGCAGCATATCTTTTCTCCGTTAAGCAACCGATTACAAGTTATTTCTTTCGCTGCTTATAAAAATAAGCGGTTTCTTGCATCTCATTCCCATATCAGCAAAGAAAAACGAACGATGCCTTCTGATTTTTAAATGCTCCATAACCGTATACAGCGAAGACATGCATTCTGTAGCCGCTTTTCCCCTTAAAATCATCAGTGGATTGCATACCTCCGCATTTACTATCTGAAGCTGTGGAAAGCGGTATGATGTAGAATACAGCCACTCTGCTGACTGTTGTGCAAATTTGTACTTTTTTCGACAGCCGCCGCATAGCTTACAAACAGGTGATCCCATATGAAAAAAGAACTTTTATTTCCACAGGATTGTGACGGTGAGCAATACCTGCGCCGTCTGATAGACGCCTATCCTTATGATATTGAGGAAGCAAGAGTACTCGCCCTGCTTACCGCACAGCCGCACCCCAGTCCGTATCTGCTGGAATTTCTGACCTATGCCGCGACACTTTCAAAATTTCGTCTGTGCAGCAGTGAAGCAGCACGAAACCCTTCTCTGGACACCCTGTTTCAGAACATGGCCGTCCTGAAGCAAAAGGACAGCAGCCTGCTGCATATGCAGCCCTTTGGATTTGATGCTACCCTGCAGCTGCGTGTATGTGAGGTATCCCATCCCTATGCACACCTTCCTCTGGAGCAGATTCCCTTTATTTCACAGGTACAGCTGCATCATGTACCACTCTTTCAGCAGCCGGATGCCGCCAATATTTCTATTGAGCGCTCCTCCACCTTCATCTACCGCGATATCAGTATGGATGCAAATGCTTTTTTTGCAATGAGTATTGCGATTGCGGATAAAAAGGGCATTGTTTATCTGTCCAGAGAATGCGTACAGCTGGGCGTCTGTCTCGCCGCCCTGTATCCGCTCACTGCCTTGTCCCTGCAACAGGACTTCATTCTCATTTTCGCCTTAGCCTCCGCAAAGGATCAGGCCTGCTACTATTACGATGAAACGAATCAGATCACCATCGGACTGGTCAGCGGAACCCCGCGTATGCATCATATACGCTATCTCAAGGATATGCTGCAGACCCTTTACAATGCAATCTGCATGGAGAAGCACGATCTGCCCATTCATGCCTCCATGCTTCAGATGCAGGCGGGTGATACAAAGAAAGGACTGGTCTTTGCCGGAGAAAGCGGAACCGGCAAAAGTGAGCTGCTTGATGCCTGTCTTCGAGTCTGTGAACAGAAGGGGCTATCGGCAGCCCCCGTTTATGATGATCATGGAACCCTGCATTATCTGGATGAGGAAATTGTCAGCACCGGCGGAGAAATCGGTGCGCTGAAAAACATCACACATTCCCGTAACACCTCGGTATTCTCCACTTTTTCCGACAGCCTGTTTCTGATACAGGAAAATCAGGAGCTGTATCAGATTCTGCCGCTTATTCAGCATGCAAATACCCTGCAGTTTCACAAGGTTACACATTTGTTTTATCTGGATAATGTCAGCGATGAATACGGCTATCGGCGACTGGAAACACTGGATGAATGTCTGGACCTGTTCCGCAAGGGACCCTGCCGCAGAAACGGACAGCTGATTTCCTCCTATTTCATCAATCCGCTTGGCTGTGCTCAAAACAAGCCTGTCTGTGACGCCCTCCTGCGGGATTTCTTTACCATCCTCTATCTGCAGGATATTCCGGTCTATGTTCTGTACACGAGAAGGGCGGAAAACAATACGCAGCTGTATGAGGAATATACAGCCTCGATTTTACGTGAAATCCTTGGAAATGATTGCGAAAACGAAGACGAACCGCTATACTTATAGTAGCTGTACGTCAGGAGGTAGTACATGGAAACAAAGGAAATCATAGACGCGCTCCAGATGAAACGTTCTCTCATCCGCATATCGCATGAAATCATCGAGCATAACCGCGGCGTAGAGGATATCGTCTTAATCGGTATCAAGACAAGAGGAGAAATTCTTGCCAGACGACTGGCAGACATTATATGCAACGTGGAGGACGTCAGTGTTCCCTGCTTTGCCCTGGATGTATCGCATTGGAGAGATGATCGGGAAAAGCCCTATCCCCTGCCGATGGAATCCCTGCCTGTAAAGGATAAAAAGGTCATCCTTGTGGATGATGTACTCTTCAAGGGAAGAACCGTACGGGCTGCGATGGATGCGATCATGCACTATGGTAGAGCCAGGGAAATTCAGCTTGCTGTGCTGGTGGACCGCGGGCATCGGGAGCTTCCCATTCGCGCTGACTATATAGGAAAGAATATTCCCAGCTCCCTGCGTGAGGTCATTCGGGTCAGAGTCAGCGAGATTGACGGAAACGACGGCGTTTCTATAAGTAAGTGAGGTAGACAAATGAATAAGACATACGTATTGGATTTTGCTTCAAGACTTTTGGGGACAGACTCCCCAACCGGTTATACAAAAAAGGCAATTGACCTTGTAGCCGACGAGGCAGCAGCCTTGGGATATCAGACAAAGCGCAACAATAAGGGAAACCTTCTGATTTATGTAAAGGGCTCCAGCAGTGAAAAAACAATCGGCTTCTGTGCGCACTGCGACACACTTGGGCTGATGGTACGCTCCATCAAAAGCAACGGTATGCTGGCAGTCACCAACATCGGCGGCCCGATCATTCCCACACTGGATGGGGAATACTGCCGCATTCATACAAGAGATGGCAGGGTATATACCGGTACCGTACTTTCCTGTTCTCCCGCATCTCATGTATATAAAGACGCGTCGACCAGAAAACGTGAGGTCGATGAGATGGAAATCCGCATTGACGAGGTTGTGAAAACAAAAGCGGATGTGGAAGCACTCGGCATCTGCAACGGTGATTTTGTGGCAATCGATCCAAAGGTTCAGATTACGGAAAGCGGCTTTATCAAATCCCGCTTTCTGGATGACAAAATCAGTGCCAGTGCCCTGATGGGCGTCCTTCAGCATATGAAGGAACACAGCATCACCCCTGCATACGATCTTATTTTCATGATGAGCACATATGAGGAGGTCGGTCATGGCATGTCACACATACCGGAATGCATTAGTGAGCTGATAGCCGTGGATATGGGTTGTATCGGTCTTGATCTGGCCTGCAGTGAACAGGATGTTTCCATCTGTGCCAAGGATTCCAGCGGACCGTATGATTATGAAATGACCAGCCGGCTGATTGAGCTGGCTAAGGAAAAGAAGCTGTGCTATGCCGTTGATATTTATCCGATGTATGGCAGCGACGTCAGCGCGGCACTGCGCGGAGGCTGTGATATCCGCGGTGCACTGATCGGTCCGGGCGTACATGCATCCCATGGAATGGAACGAACGCATTATGATGGTGTGGAAAACACCATGAAGCTGATTCTCGCATATATTTCCTAGCTTTCCCCTTGATTTTCTTCAGAATATGCAACCATGCTCTGAAGAAAATCTTTTTTATATTCCCTGCATACCGCCTGCTTCCCACGCATATAGTTGAAAGAGGTGAACCTATGCTGTTTCATACATTTCTATTTGTTTTTCTGGCGGAGATGGCCGATAAAACACAGCTGATGATTATGGCGCTGACAAACCGCTACTCCCTAAAAACCGTAATTGCCGGCATGATACTCGGTGTCTTTGCCATCAGCGGTGTCTCCGTACTGGCCGGTGATCTGATCGGTGATCTGATTCCCATGCGTCTGATCAAGCTGGCGGCAAGTGCCATGTTTCTGTTTTTTGGACTGATGAATCTTCGCTGCAGCACCGAGGAAGAAGCAGGGCATCATGTTGCATTGAAAATCCCCGTAATATCCATTGCATTTACCTTTGTTATCGCAGAGCTTGGTGATAAAACGCAGCTCGCCACCGTTGCGCTGGCCGCCGATCACATGCGTGAGCATTTTCCGATTTTCCTCGGTGCATCACTGGGGCTGATTATGGCGAATATACTCGGTATCTTTGCAGGCAAGCTGATCTTCTCTCACCTTCGTGAAGATACGGTCAAGGTGGGAAGCTCCTTCATCTTTTTCCTCTTCGGCTCGCTGACCCTGTTTGAAGCCGTCCCCGGCAACAATCTGATATTCATCGGATACAGCACGGTGCTTATGGTATGTGCCTACGCAATTTACACCTTTTCACGTCGTCACGTTGGAACACGCGGATAAAAACACCTTCCTACCACCTGTCACAAATACCAAAAAAATGCAATCAACACAACAGAGTATTCCTATTTGAATTGCATAAGAGACCCCATGAAAAGTGGAGTCTTTTTACATGTCATCCTCTCAACTGCACAGTTTCCTGAAATAAGCTTTGTAAAACTGTGCATTTCCTGTATAGATGGGATATAATATGGGTATCGTCTAAAGGATGAAAGAAGGTAGATACTTATGAATGAATGGTCTTTAGATGTTTTATACAAGGGATATTATGATGAAGCCTTTGTCAATGACTTCAAAAAAATGGATACCGTTATTCAACGCTGTACACAGGCTGCTGAGCAGCTGTGTCATGATAACGAGGTGAAAGCTTTACACGATATGCTGTCCCTGCTGGAGGAATTCCACACACTAGCCGATCGCGTCGGACACTTTATTTCTCTGAAGCAGTCCACGAATACATCGGATGGAAAAACGGTTTCGCTGATGAATCAGTTTTCACAGAAATTCAGCGGCATCACGAAAGCAAATGCAAGGTTCAACCGCTACGTGGCAGAAATTGAGGATCTGGATGCGTGTATTGAACAGGATGCACTGCTGAAGGAATACAGCTACCTCCTGCATACAATAAAAGAGGACAGTACCTATCTGCTCAGTGATGATGTAGAGGATGTATTATCCAAAATGAATATCAGCGGCGGCGAAGCCTGGGCCAATCTGCAGGAATATCTGACGAGTATTGTAGAGGTAGAGTATAAGGGCGAAGTCTCCACCCTTTCTCAGATTCGCAATATGGCCTATGACAGTGATGCAAAGGTGCGCAAGAGTGCCTATGAGGCAGAATTGAAGGCCTATGATAAAATACGCGATGCCGTTGCCTTTTCCTTAAACAGCATCAAGGCACAGGTTTTGACAGAATGTGAGCTGCGCGGCTTTGCTTCTCCACTTGCCATGACACTGCACAATGCGCACATGAAGCAGGAAACGCTGGATGCCCTGCTGCATACCATGCAATCCTATATGCCGAAATTTCATGCCTATCTCAGACGCAAGGCAGAGCTTCTCGGATATAAGAACGGTCTTCCCTGGTATGAGCTGTTTGCGCCACTCGGTGAGGAAACAAAAACCTATCGTGTAGAGGAGGCAAAGGAATACCTGCTGAAGCACTTCCGTCCTTTCGCAGAGGATATGGCAGATATGATGGAGCGTGCCTTTGACGAAAGCTGGATTGATTTCTTCCCGCGCAAGGGAAAGGTCGGCGGTGCCTTCTGTGCTAATTTAAGCGGCGTAAAACAGAGCCGTGTTCTGACGAACTATGACGGTGCGCTTGGTGATATCGTTACGCTTGCCCATGAGCTGGGACATGCCTATCACGGTATGATGATTGAGAATCACCGTCCCCTGAATACCGATTATTCCATGCCGGTTGCGGAAACTGCTTCAACATTCAATGAAAACATCATTATGAATGCCGCAATCGAGGAGGCGAAGGGTCAGGAAAAAATCACATTGATTGAAAATCAGCTGCAGGATCTGACACAGGTTATCTGTGATATCTATTCCCGCTTCCTGTTTGAAAAGACAGTATTTGAAAAGCGCAAAGACAGCTTTATGTTTGCGGACGAGCTGGAAGCCATCATGATCGAAACACAGAAGCAGGCATATGGGGACGGTCTGGATCCCGACTATCTGCATCCGTATATGTGGATTTGCAAGTCCCATTACTATTCCAGCGGTTTGAGCTTCTACAATTTCCCATATGCATTCGGAGCTCTGTTTGCACGGGGACTGATTGTGAAGTATCAGGAAGAGAAAGAAGCTTTCGTACCAAAATACCGTGAGCTTCTAAAAGCAACAACGGTATCCAGTGTTGAAGATGTTGCAGCGATGGCTGATATCGACCTGTGTGATGAAGCATTCTGGACAAGCTGTCTGGATACATGCGCACAGCGTATTGATGAATTTCTGGAGCTGACCAAATAAAAAGAGATACCGCAACACCTGTTTATGAAAACAGCATTGTGCATACATGAATTTTGAAGTCGGTTGAACAATGAATGAATATGCAATATTCGCTTGTGGAATACATCCCATTCGGATATTGCTTTTCTTTTTACGCTTGGCATAAAAAAACCATGTTCTGGGAGAAACATGGTTTTTTTAAAGAAAAAGGATTAAAGTAAGGCCGGCTGGTAACAGCCTTACCATTATGGTATTGCAGATATAATTATGATTGTTAAATTGGTCTTTTATCTGCAATGTTATTATATAACTGTTAAACTAGTAAATTCTTGTTATCTTTAGCAATTATTTGCAGTTTCCTTTTATTTCCTATTTGTCGTCGAAGGAATTCTTATACATCTTCGGTGTTACACCGGTATACTTCTTAAATATTTTTGTGAAGTAATTCTGTCCCTGAAAGCCGACCTCATAAGCAATCTCCTTGATTCGCTTACCGCTTTTCAACAGCTCCTTACTCGCCTCCACCCGCCGCTCGCTGACAAGCTCGGTAAAGGTTTTATGCAAAGAATTATTCAACAGCTTACTCAGGTAAAACGGTGAAACCTGCAAAGCATCCGCCATATCACTCAGGGTGATCTGTTTACGGTAGTTGGCATCAATATAGCGGACTGCCTGACGGACCAGCTGATTGGTGTTACGGAAGCGCTCCTCAACAATGGGATCATACAGTCGATGCATCTGCATATGTAGATACAGCGGCACCTCCTGATGAATATTCGTACTGATTTGCAGCGGTGCTATTTCTATCCTTTGCAGATCGATATCCGCATACTCCTTTTGCAACGTATCACGCAGCCTTTCAAACAAATCGGCCACCTCCTGAACGATTTGCCTGCGCTCATGAGGAATCAGTGTCAGACAGAGCTGATGGACTGCCCTTTTTAGACCCTCCTCATCCATTTTCTGAAAGATGGACACAAATCGTGCCACAATTTTATCCAGATCGATATCCACCCTGCAATCATCACTGCTGTCCTGCAGAAGCTGAGAACAGATCGGCTCCTGAATGCCGATGCGATCTCTTGCTATTTGGAAGGAATGGTGAAACAGCGCAATGTCATTTACAATCGGTCCGATACCAAATTCAAGGCTATCCGACTGCAATGCAGTGATATAGCGCTCCAAATGCTGCAAATCCTCCTGCGGAATAGCCCGCTCTGCAAGGATATAAAAAATCTGCAGCTCATGAAAGAGCTCCTTCAGGCAGCGAAAGCCCAGCTGTATGAAGCCTGCGGACACCTTTTCCATATAGGTTTGATCGTAATGAGAGGATCGGATGATGAAACAGAAGCCGCTGCAGATGCGCGGACTGAGCAGTCTTAGATTCTTGCGCAGCACCAGCTCATCCTCATTCGACAATATGGCAAACAGACATTCATTTTCCACGACCGGAGTAATCCTTTCTATTTTTTCCAGCAGATCACTCTGATGCTTTTTTTCATTCTGCTTCTGCTGTAACTGCTCCATCGTTTTTCGCAGAGCATCCTTTAAATGATCAATCGTATACGGCTTTAAGATGAAATCCTCTACACCAAGACGAATCGCCTCCTGTGCATATTCGAAGTAATTATAGGAGGATAAAATCAGAAACTCCACTTCCCCCGCTGTCTGCCGAATGCGGCGAATCACCTCCAGACCATTGATACCCGGAATATTGATATCGGCTAATATGATATCCGGATGATGCTCTTCAAACAGGGTCAGTGCTTCTTTACCATTTTTCGCAGCATACAGCTCCTGACATTCCGGAAAACCCTCCTGAATGATCTTATACAGCGTTTCCCGCTCAATCTGTTCATCCTCAATGATCATGATTTTATACATATCCGTTCTCCTTCAAATCAATCTGTATATTGATTTCAAATCCGCATTCCTCCAGACTGTTGACAATGATACGTACCCCATCGCCATAGAAGGCCTTCAGGCGCCTTGTAACATTATAAAGCCCAAGATGAGAGCGTTCATCACTGCTCATGCGGAAATCGTTCAGAATAAGCTTCTCCAGCTCATCCGCAGGCATACCGGTACCGTTGTCACTGACAGATATCATGATTTCATCATTAAGACGGCTTACCTCAATCACAACCTCTCCATCCTCGATAATATCCTGTAAGCCGTGTGACACCGCATTTTCCACAAGCGGCTGCAGCACCATGGAGGGCATCGGGATATCCGGCAAATCCTCCTCAATATCCATCAGAAAGCGGATTCTGTCACCGTATCGTTTTTCCTGTATGTAATTGTAGTTGTAAATTGCCTTGATTTCCTTTTTCAGAGAACTGATTTTACTTGCATTATCAAGACCGTAGCGAAGCAGCTGGCTCGTCTTTTCCATCAGCTCACTTGTTTCATAGGCTCCCTCACTGTACGCCTTTTTATAAATCATATTCAATGTATTGAACAGGAAATGCGGATTGATCTGATTCTGTAAAATGCGCAGCTCACTTTGGGCAAGCAGCTCATCCTTTCGCAGATTGTCATTCTGCTGTTCCAGAACCCTGCGTTCCAGCCTTGCCTTTTCATTTTCATACTGGATGTTTTTTTCGATACTGTCCGCCATATCCTCCAGGGCAAGACAAAGCACATTCATCTCCTTATTCGTATTAGAAATCTGCGTAAGGTCATATGCTCCCTTCTTGATACGGTTCATATTATTGATTACCTTTTCCAGAGGATCGGTGATGGATTTGATAGTGGATATGGAAAAATAGATCATCCATACAATCAGATAGAGGATAAAGAACAGCGACACCAGCTGCATGGTCTTCTGATTGCTGTTGACTGCCGCCTTTTGCAGCTGCATATCCTGCGTCGCCAGGCCATAATATTCACTAGCTGTCTTATTGATCAGATCATATTCATACAGCAGCTCCTGATACTTCGCACTGAACTCCTTTTCCTGCTGAAGATCGGAAGCGATGACCAGCTCTGCCTGCGCCATATAGCCATCCACCATATTGTTCAGCAGCTCGAAACGCCAGACATGATCCTGATTTTTCAGACTCGCCTTTACCTTTTCCACATTCCCCTGCAGAACTGTGCGATATCTGTGAAAATCCTTATAATTCTGATCATCTGGAGAATACAGGTACACCTGTAACGCATCGTTGAGATTCTTCAAATTGTCATAAAACTGATTCAGCTCATTGTAGGTGGTATAGGTGGAATTGAATTTCTTTATCGTTCGATCATTGATAAGTACATAGGTCGTGCAGACAAGTACCATCACCACGATCAGCATGAGATTGTAGTTCATGATTTTACTGCGAAAGCTTTTCGATCTATTCCACATGCATTTTCTCCTTTTGCAAAGCGGATGCATAGGTATTCAGATTCTTCCTGTTTACGAGCACAAGATAGGAAGGAATCCGCTCCTTTTCCGGCCGTACTCCCCTGGTGACATAATCATATAATATATGTACCGATTCATATCCGTACTGATAAAAGGATGTCACAATACTGCCTTCCACCTTCCCCTCCCGTATCAGCTCCAGTGTTTCCTTCATATCATCAACGCCGTACACAAGAATCGTATCGCGATTGTCCATATATTCGCTTGCATCCACAAAACCGATTGCATTCTCCCCTGCAAGGTTGATGGAAACATTCATACCGGTATCCTTCTGCAGTACCTTGATCCACTCGTTGCGGGAGGTGAGCTGGTCACTGCGTGATTCACTTTTTGCGACAATCTCAAAGCCGCCGGGATGCTGTTCAAATACAGCTTCAATGGATGCAATCTGATCCCTTGCAAGGTCAAAGCTCAAATCACTGACCTGAATGCCGATGCGAAGCATTTTATTCTTACCCAGCTTTTCTTCGATATCGGCTAACAGAAGTCTGGCCTGCTCATCAAAGTCCTTGCTGATCGTCGTTAGCGGACTGCTGCCCTCAACAGGAGAATCCACCAGGACAAAGGGGATACCCTTGTCATTTCCTTTTTGGATCAGCTCCTTGCTGATGACCCCCTGTGTGATTATGCCATCTGCTTTTTTCAAAAGACCTGTATTGATGACATCCACCATATCATCGGTGGAAATTTTAATAGGTCCCTTCCAGTCACAATGCACCTCCAGCTCCGTACAGGCATCCTGCATCCCTTCTCTGGCCTTTTGCCATAGCGTATGCGTAGATAAAGGTGTGGCAAATAGAAAATACTGTGAGGTTTTTTTCTCCTCCTTTGGCTCAGCTGCACTGCATCCGCCACTCAGCACCAGACACAGGCACACGATTCCGCATAGTCTTTTTTTTCTCATTCTCATCCCCGCTCTCATGGAATCATTCTATCACATCACAGACAAATTGAAAACGCGTGAAAAATAAAAAAAATGATTCTTGAAAGGGATCGTAAGAATCATTTCTTTATACAAGATTATCAGCAATAGAGACGATCCTCATATCGCTCCATCATTGAAGAACCGCTGAACTGCATTCATGTCCGGGGTTTACCGCGGCTGTTTTCCTCTCTGATAACTTTGTGATTAAGCGGCAGATCTGCCGACTACAGTACATAGTATACAGTATCAAATATAAAATATCTTGTCATTTTTAGCAATATCTTGTCATGTACTCAATTCTGTAATATCATAACAGTTTCCACCGGCGTGCTTTGCGTGATACATCGCTTCATCCGCCTTTTGGAATATCTCATCATACCTGCAGATATGATTGCTCATACATACACCGATACTGGCACTCAGGACCTGTCTGTCCTCGATTCTTGTATTTACCAGACGATCTAAAATCTCATCCAGACGCTCATACAGATAGGGCAGAGAAAGGATATTCTTCATAAACACACAGAACTCATCACCGCCGATGCGACCGATGAAATCGCTGCTGCGAAGGACCTCCTTCAACACCTTAACGACATGCAGAAGCACCTGGTCACCGACAAGATGACCGAAGGTGTCGTTGATGCTTTTAAATTTATCGATATCAATGACCAGCAGGCAGACATACTGATCCTGATGCATGGTTTCAAGCTCTGCACTCACATGTGTCCGAAACGCCGTTTTATTCATGACATTTGTGAATTCCTCTATTTCAGAACGACGCTCTAGCTCCCTGTTTTCCTTTAAAATCTGATTACGTTCATACAGCAGCTGTTCCATATCTATCTTTAACAGCAGGGTATTCTTCATGTTGTTGTGTGCAGCCGAAAGCTCCAGCTGCCGAATATCATAATACTCCTCCAGCGCCTGTAGACGCTCCTGTTCAGCTTTAAACGTGTTCGCATAAATGACCTGACATTCCTTAAGCTCGGAATGATTCTGATAATTCGGATAATCCTGAAGAATCAGCTGAAGCTCATATAAAATCTGTGAGGAAAGCTTCTGTTCCTGAAACTGCATGCAGACCTTAAATACCTTAAGAAGATTTTTAAACGTATGCAAACGATCCTCTTCTCTGCCGGCAATTTCCAGAAAGCGGACCACTTCAGCACGCAGCCTTGCTATATCCTGCGTATGGGCACACAAGAGAACCTGATACATCTGATAGTCATTATCTACTGTAACGATCTGAAATCGTTTTTGAAATTCTCGGTACCAGATCAGCCAGCGCTCATATTCAAGATCATCCTTCAGATAAATGCTTGTCCCCATCAGATTGATGATATTGAAGCCATCATTGATTTTAAGATCATCATAGCTACCGATTCCGCGCTCTTCAAAGGCATTGGTGAAATATTCCTTTGCGATTTCATAATAACCAAGGTTAAAAAAGAGTACACCCAGATTGTTTAAAATGATATACAGATACCCGAGCTCCTGATGATCCAAAGCGATATAGTAGGACTTCAGCATATATTCAACCGACATGATATCATCGCCAAGCGTACCACTCACCATCCCTGCCAGATTATAGCACATCATCTGAAAAAATGGATAGGGCGCATGTTCTCCGATGCGAATTCCCTCCTGCAGATATTTCATCGCTTTATCATAAACACCTGTGTTGAAATAGGAGCTGCCTAGAAAATAACAGCTGATTATCAAATAATGGTCATTGTTTTGTTCCCTGCTGGCTGTGTATAACAGGGAGGCATAATGAAAAATGCCTTCAAAATCACGAAGGACTCTTTTTTCTTCAATGTGTGTATACAAGCTCTCTAACTTATCTGTTTTCATGGTATTATCATATCACAATCATATATGTTTTTAAACACTCTGTCGATACAAGTGTCTATAAATGCAGTTTTTTACATACTATTTAGCGATTTCATAGACTGTCTGAATGATTGATACAGCAAAAGCTGCAGTACCGTTCGTATTTTTCACTGGAAATTCAGTCTGTTTCACTATAAAAAAACCGGACAGCAGTCTGCCATCCGGTTCCATTTATAAATATTATTCCACTGCTTTTTTCACAAGTGCAAGAACATCTTCAGCAGTCGCCTGCTTCAGTGCTTCCTCAGCAAGACCTTCCATTTCCTTCTTGCTCAGGTTGGTAACCATCTTACGAGCCTTCAGAATCTGTGTAGCTGACATGGAGAATTCATCGAGTCCAAGACCGAGAAGTACAGGTACCGCATATTCTTCTCCAGCCATTGCTCCACACATACCAGCCCATTTGCCTTCCTTGTGTGCTCCGTCAATCGTCATTTTAATGAGACGCAGGATAGATGGATTGTATGGCTGATACAGGTAGGATACCTTCTCATTCATACGGTCAGCTGCCATAGAGTACTGAATCAAATCGTTTGTACCAATGGAGAAGAAATCTGCTTCCTTCGCAAAGTTATCTGCATTTACTGCAGCAGCAGGAATTTCCACCATCATACCTACTTCGATTTTATCTGCAACCTTAACACCTTCTGCAATCAGTTTTTCTCTTTCTTCTTCAAAGATTGCCTTACCCTGACGGAATTCATCAACCGTCGCAATCATCGGGAACATGATGCACAGTCTTCCGTAAACAGAAGCACGGATCAGTGCACGCAGCTGTGTGCGGAAAATTTCTGTTCTGTCCAGACACAGACGAATTGCACGATATCCCAAAAACGGGTTCATTTCCGGATCGAACGTGAAGTAAGGAAGCTTTTTGTCACCACCGATATCCAGTGTACGTACGACAACACGGCGTCCTCCCATACCTTCCAGAACTGCTTTATAAGCTTCAAACTGCTCATCCTCAGTAGGGAAGTGATCAGAGTGCATATACAGGAATTCTGTACGGTACAGACCGATACCTTCACCACCATTGTTCAACACACCCTCTACATCATCCGGTGTACCGATATTTCCGGCAAGCTCAACCTCATGTCCGTCTGTTGTAATGGATTTTGCATCCTTTAATACCTTCAGTGCTTCTTTTTCTTCCATATAAGCAGCACGTTTTCCTTCATATTCCTTGATTTCCTCAGCAGTTGGATTCAGAATAACAACGCCGTCCAATGCATCCAGAATTACCGTATCGCCATTGCTTGCGGCATCCAGAACACCACTGCAGCCTACAACAGCAGGAATCTCCAGAGAGTTTGCCATAATAGCAGAGTGGCTTGTCTTACCACCGATATTCGTCGCAAAGCCCTTTGCGTATTCATTCAGCTGCGCTGTGTCGGAAGGTGTCAAATCATGTGCGATAATAACGGAATCCTCGTTGATTGCACTCAGATCAGGAATCGTCAGTCCCAGCAGATTACATTTCAAACGGAATGTAACATCCTTAACATCAGCTGCTCTCTCTTTAAAGTATTCGTTATCCATGGATTCAAACATGGCAACCATCATATTCGCAACTTCATTGGTCGCAAATTCTGCGTTTACCTTGTCGTTTTCAATCATTGAGATAATCTGGCTTGCCAGCTCAGGATCCCCTGCCATCATCAGGTGAGCATCAAAAACTGCCAGCTCTTCCGGTGCCAGACGTTTTGCGGCACGTTCCTTGATACCTTCGATATCAGATTTCGTTTTTTCCAAAGCAGCGTTGAATTTCGCTACCTCTTCTGCAGGTGTTGCTTCTGTCTTAACAATTTCGAAGCTCGGTGTTTCCAGCTTGTAAACCTTTGCAATCGCAATCCCTGCGGATGCTGCAATACCTTTTAACATAAGTATGTCCTCCTCTTACTTCATGTAATACTTATTAAAAGTAGTCCTTATCTGATAGAATCACAACGCTTCCATGAGTCTATCTCTACCTAAAATAATAACATTTTTTGAGCCTATAAGCAATGGAAGAATGCATTACAAAGCGCTTTTTTCGACAAAGGAAAAGCTGTACCACCGCACGTCCTGCAGCTGAAAGCTTCAAGGAAAATACCAATTGTAGTCATTTTCGTCTGGATACAGTCATAAAAAGCCAATACAAAAAAAGCACAGAGCTCTACAAATATTTGCAGACACCTGTGCCTTCGTCTTTAACGACTTAGTGAATATACAGAAGAAAGAGCCAGATAAATATACCGAGTACGGCACAGAACAGCAGAATTACCGGTACAAACACCGAGAATGCAGCCATAATGAGAGCCAGAAAGTCACCCTTTTCAAGATTTGCTTCCTTCCCTTCCCGCACTTCCTTCTTTTTCAACAGATCCTTAAATTTCGGTTTATTGATGAACACTAGAACTCACCGCCAAAATGGCAGAGAACAACGTGACCCGGTTTGATTTCCTTCGCTGCCGGCTCCTGTGTTTTACAGATATCCTTCGCGTATGGACAACGCGGGTGGAATTTACATCCGCTTGGTACGTTGACATTGCTTGGAATCTCTCCATGAATTGCTTCCATGCTGGAACGCTGTGTAGGATCCGGCTTTGGAATCGCAGCCATCAGCGCCTTTGTATAAGGGTGCTGCGGATTCTCATAGATTTCATCCTTATCCGCAAGCTCTACCAGTGAACCAAGGTACATAACACCTACACGGTTACTGATATGCTTCACAACACTGAGGTCATGAGAAATAAAGATGTAAGAAATCTTTCGTTCTTCCTGCATATCCATCATCAGGTTGATGATCTGTGACTGAATGGAAACATCCAGTGCGGATACCGGCTCATCACATACGATGAAGCTTGGATCCAGTGCCAGAGAACGGGCGATACCAATACGCTGACGCTGACCTCCGGAGAACTGATGCGGGTAACGGTAGCAGTAGTATGGCGGCAACCCGCATTTTTCCATCAGATTCAGAATATACTGCTTCAGCTCGTCACCTTTTTTATAATAGCCATGCGCAACCAGCGGTTCACTCAAAATGTTGTATACATTCATCCGGGGATTCAAAGAGCTGTATGGATCCTGGAAAATAATCTGCATTTCCTCACGCAGCTTTCGCATTTCCTTACGGTTCTTTTTCAGAATATCTTCACCATTGAAGTGCACTTCTCCGCTTGTCGGTTCATGCAGACGAAGAATTGCACGTCCAAGTGTGGATTTTCCACAGCCGGATTCTCCAACAAGACCAAGCGTCTCCCCTTCATACAGCTTGAAGGATACACCATCAACAGCCTTTACATATTTTTTATTTTTATCCAGCTTACCTTTTCCAAGAGGGAAATATTTTTTCAGGTCTTTGACTTCGAGAATTACTTTCTTGTCTTCCATTTTTTATTCCTCCCCTTTCACATCATCAAACAGGAAGCAGCTAACGTGATGTCTGGATCCGACCTTCACGTCATGCGGCTGGGACTCCCTGCATTTTGGCATCGCCTTCGGACAACGGTCTGCGAAATAGCAGCCCTTTGGCAGATTGATCGGGTTTGGTACATTCCCTTCAATCGTACTCAGACGTTTGCTTCCGCTGTTCAGGGAAGGCATACTGCTCATTAAGCCAACGGTATACGGATGCTTCGGGTTTTTGAAGATTTCAAATACCGGAGCACTTTCCACTACCTTACCGGCATACATGACATTTACATGATCCGCCATCTGTGCAACCACACCAAGGTCATGCGTAATCAGCATGATGGAGGTTCCTGTTTTTTCCTTCAGATCATTCATCAGCTTCAGAATCTGTGCCTGAATGGTAACATCCAGTGCTGTTGTCGGTTCATCGGCAATCAGCAGCTTTGGATTACAAGCAAGCGCCATAGCGATCATAACACGCTGACGCATACCACCGGAAAGCTGATGCGGGTAGTTGTCCACAACCTTTTCCGGGCGGGAAATTCCAACCATGTCCAGAAGCTTGACAGCGCGTTCGTGTGCCTCTTCCTTTTTTACATCCTCATGCAGCAGGATATTTTCCATAATCTGATTTCCTACTGTGAATACCGGGTTCAATGAAGTCATCGGTTCCTGAAAAATCATAGAGATATCGTTACCACGAATCTTACGGATTTCATCATCCTTTAATGTCGCAAGATTTTTGTCACCGTACATGATCTTGCTGTCTTCCCCGATTTTACCGGGTTCATCCACCAGACCAAGGATACTCATGGCCGTAACACTCTTTCCACAGCCGGATTCCCCAACGATTGCCAGTGTTTCATTTTCGTACATTTTGAAGTTGTTTCCGTCTACCGCCTTGGAAACACCCTTTTTTGTATAGAAATATACTTTCAGATTTTCAACATCCAATATTTTCTTGTTCTTTACTTGTTCCATACTCACCAGCTCCTATCGTATATCTTTCGGGTCAAACGCATCACGCAGTCCCTCTCCAATCAGATTGATGGAGATAACGGTCAGCAGACACATGATACCGGCAGGCAGCCAGTTCCATGGAAAGTCCTGGAAGACTTCGGTATTTCTTGCCAGTTCCATCAGATTTCCCCAGGAAGGCGTAGGTGCGGTAACACCCATACCAAGGAAAGATAATCCGGCCTCTGTCAGAATAGCACTCGCCATGGACAATGTCGCATTAACAATGATCATGGATAAAACATTCGGTATCAGATGCTTGAATATTTTTGAAAAATCACTCAGACCAAGTGCCTCGCAGGCCTGCATGAATTCCTGTTCGCGAAGTGACAGAATCTGCCCGCGCACAAGACGCGCCAGTCCCGGCCACGACAGCACACCAATCAGAAATGATACGATATACATTTTCACATTTGACGGTGTCCATAACATATTATATGCCAGTACAAGAATCAGTGGTGTAAATGGCAGAGAGTACACAATTTCCGCAAAACGCATAAGAAGATTGTCAATCCATCCACCATAATAACCGGATATACCACCGATCACACAGCCAAGGAACACCGTAATCAGGGCAGCGATGATACCTACCATGATAGAAATACGTCCACCCAGGAACAAACGGAAGAATACATCACGCCCCTGCTGGTCAGTACCCAGCCAGTGCTCAGCATTCGGTCCAATATTTTTTGTATCAAAGCTATAATCATTTACATTAACACCGCTTATGATCGGTACGAAAATCACGGCAAGAACGATCAGTATAAAAATGATCAGACCAGCCATAGCGATTTTGTTTTGTCTGAATTTATTCCATGCAATTTGCCAAGGGCCCATGGTATCGCTTTTATCCAGCTTTATTTCAGTTTGATTTACATTTTCTTTCGCCATTCTAATCACCTCTATTCTACTTTAACACGTGGATCGACAACGGAATACAGAATATCCGACAGCAGATTTCCCAACACCATCAAAATGGCAGAGAACATCAGACACGCCGTGATAATACTCTGATCCTGTCCACTGATTGCCTCGATCAAAATCTTACCCAGACCAGGCCACAGGAATACGGATTCCAGAATCATTGCCCCACTGAACAGGGAAGGAATGTACAGACCCAGCAGTGTGACAAGAGGTATCAGCGCATTTTTAAATGCATGACGGTAAATCACTGTTTTCTCTTTCAAGCCCTTTGCACGCGCGGTTCGTACATAGTCCTGATTGATAACATCGATCATGGAGCTTCGTACATAACGGGAGAAGGTCGCAAAGTTACCGAACGCAAGAACAATTGTCGGCAGCAGCATATGCAATGCAACATCTCCGATTTCCTGGAATATATTATCATATCCGAAGACTGCAAGATCCGGGGTACGCATACCGTTGACCGGTATCACGCCGGAAGGCAGCGCTACGAAGAAAATCAGAATCAGCGCAAAGAAGAACGTTGGCACAGATACACCCAATAAGGAAAATACTGTCCAGAAATTGTCGAATTTAGAGAATTTTTTTGTTGCCTGCTTAATTCCAATCGGAATAGAAAGCCCGATACCGATAACGAGGGAAACCAGGTTCAGCAGGAATGTATTCCATACGTAGTCTCCAATGATTTCAGAAACTGGAAGTTTGAACTTGGTAGATGTCCCCAGTTCTCCTTTAGCAAGATTTCCAACCCAGATTACATACTGTTCTGGCAGAGATTTATCAAGTCCCAATTCCTCACGAATCTGCTGTTTCTGTTCCGGGGTAGCCTTGCTTCCCATTCCCAGATAAGCATCAACTGGATCTCCTGGCATTCCCTTTACGGTCCCAAAAATGACGATTGAAATAATAAATATGACAGGAATTAGATTTAGCAAACGTTTAACTATATATTTCAGCATGAGATCACCTCCAAAAAAACTTAATTTTGAAACATAGAAGTTGAATTAAAACATAAATAAGAGCAAGTGTATCCTTGCTCTTATTTGAACACTTTACAGTTTACTACTTAAATTTACTCGATTGTAGCATCCCTCAGACCATGTGTCCACTGGTACAGTGCACTTGTCTTCAGGTTCTTGATCTTCTTGTTGTAGAAGTCAAAGTAAGTGTTACCATATACAGGCAGTGCAGAAACGTCTTCATTTACCTGTTTCTGAGCCTCTACCCATTTGTCTTTTGCTTTATCCATATCCATTTCTGTCAATGCAGCATCCATCAGACTATCCAGCTTCTCGTCTTTCAGACGGCTTGTGTTGTCCAGACCATCACCAACATATTTGGAATCAAAGTTCGTTATAGCACCTGACATTGTATCATCTGTGAAAGAAGTAGCCATGAAGTAAACGTTCCATTCTTCAATGTTCTTGTCATAGTATACTTTATCCATCAGTGTGTTGAAGTCAACAGTTGCAACCTTAACATCTGCTTTCAGCTCTTCGCCCCAAGCCTTTTTCCACATAGGGATCAGGTTGTTCAGGATATCATGATCTTTGATTGCCATGATTTTGATTTCCAGCTTCTGTCCGTCTTTTTCACGGAATCCGCTAGCTCCGACTTTCCATCCTGCATCATCCAGAAGCTTTTTAGCCTTTTCGATGTCATAGTTGTAGTTTGTTAAGCCGTCAACCTTTTCCTCGCCTGTGATAACTTTACCAAGCTTAGAGATTGGGTTGTTCCAAGTTGTTGGTACATAACCGATTTCTACACCATCAAGATCCTTGCAGTCCTTGCATTCATAGTAAGAATTCACGAAAGACTGACGGTCGAATGCGTAAGACAGTGCCTGACGTACTTCTTTTTCACTTGTTGCACCATTTACTGTGTTGTAAGTGATGTAACCCATACCACCACGTGGGTAGTGGTTGATTGTCAGATCCTCGTTGTTGGAAGCAGGTCCGATTTTCTTAGGCTCAATCTGTCCTGCCAGCAGGTCGATATTGCCGGATTTCAGTTCCTGATATTCCGTTTCCATCTTTACCGGTTTGATAATGACATTTGCAATACCCTTGTAATCATCGCCCCAGTATTTCTCATTCTTTTTCAGAGAAGCACCTGTACCGGCTTCCCATTTGTCCAATACGTATGGTCCGGTTCCGATTGGTTTACCTACAGCATCCTGAATTGGTTTTGTTTTCTTGTAAGCATAGGAATCCTTAAACTGGTTAGAGCTGATAACACTGATGTTCATCAGACTCTGCAGATTATCGTTTCTTGCTTCTGTGAAGTGGAATACGACAGTATAATCGTCCTTCACTTCGATACCAGGATAATCTGGTTCTTCCTTGTTCTTTTTGTTGTTGTACTGCTTGTATCCTTCCAGATACTGGCAAGTAGAGATGAAACGTCCTGTATAGCTTGGATCTGAAACTACCTTGTATGAGAATTCAACATCCTTTGCTGTGAAGTCGCTTCCGTCTGAGAACTTAACACCCTTTCTCAGATTGAATGTAATTGTTTTACCATCCTTGGCAACGTCCGTTTTTTCTGCCAGAGAAGGCTGTAAATTACCATCCACGTCATACTCCATCAATTTGTTGTACACCAGATCGATTACGTATCCGTCGTAAGCACCAGTGTAGTACAATGGTGAAAATGTTCCTGTAAGTTCCTCAGCTCCTACAACTAATGTATCACTTTTTTTAGAAGATCCTCCACAGGCTGTCAGTGAAAGCGCACATGCTGCTGCGGCCATCACTTTGAATAGCTTTTTCATCTAATTCCCTCCTATCATTCCTGATAATGACCTTATTATATCGTAATTCACATAGAAATACAATATTTTAACTCTCACTTTCACACGAAAATGTCATTTTTGTTTACATTTTCATGAAAGAAAACCGTCATTTTTATGAAACCAAATGCATTAGCATGCTATGTATCACTTTATTTTCAGACAAAATGATAAATTTGTGCATTATATATGGACACCCTTTCGCTCCCAGGCAGCTGCAGAAAAAAAGGATGCTCTCAATATGAGAACACATCCTTTTTGCTGTTCATGTATAATCTTATCGTTTGTTGAAAGGAACGATTGTCTTAGGAATTCCGTTTTCCATGATCAGTGTAGGCTCACCCTGAATCAGTGGTGTGATGTAGTCATAGAATTCCTGTGTCAGACCCTGGTAATCCGGCAGAATCCATTCAACAGGTACATGTTTTACATGGTTAGCGAAGTTTTCAGCAGGTCCGGAGATGAATTTTGCATTATATCTTCCATCCACATATTCTCTCTGCACGGCAACTACGTGTCCTGTAAATTTGCCATCAGCACTTCTGCTGTGTGCTGACATACCCAGCTCAAATGCTTCTGTAACGTCAACCAGTGACTGTGCGAAGTTGGAGCTTCTTGCTGCAGTGCTCAGATCCTGCACCTTAGCACGAGGAGCGATACCAGCTTCCAGAATCATGTTTTTCAGGTTTTCACCGGCACCACCTAATACAGCGTGTCCGAAACCGTCATTTACAGCTTCACCGGCTGCAATGTATGTACCGTCTGCATAGTGAGCACCCTCACTTGTAACGATGTAGCATTTTCCTTTTTCATCCATGCATTTCTTAACCTGTGCAAGGAATTTTTCCTTATCGAAATCAACCTCAGGCAGAACGATCAGGTCAACTCTTCCGGTAACAACTGTAGATCCTGCAAGCCATCCTGCATCTCTACCCATTGTTTCCAGAATAAATACTTCTTCACGTGTATATACGTTGTAGTCCAGCCAAGTAGCGTTTACAACTTCATTAGCAAATTTAGCTCCTGAAGCGAATCCCGGACAGTGGTCAGTAACCATCAGGTCATTGTCTACTGTTTTTGGAATACCAACAAAACGCTTGTCGATATTGTTTGCCTTCGCCCACTGGCTCAGTGCATCAACAGTATCCATGGAATCATTTCCGCCGATATAGAACAGAATTTCGATATCATGCTTGTCCATGATTTCAACCAGCTTGCGGTAATCTGTTTCATCGTTTCTCTTCAGCTTGTAGCGGCAGCTTCCAAGTGCAGAAGACGGCGTCTGACGCAGAAGTCTGTTTTCGTACTCGCTCATGTTTGTCAGATCGTATAAACGGTCTTCCAGAATTCCTTCAATACCATTTAATCCACCATATACGTGGTCATATACAGGGTTCAACTGGTTTGCGCGTACCACACCTGCCAAAGAAGCGTTAATAACGGTAGTTGGTCCACCAGACTGTGCAACTAAACAATTTGCCATGTTATAATTCCTCCTATTAACATTTAACATTACGGCATTATTTTAGCACATAATCTGCTATTTTTAAAGTTCCTATTTGTTTTTCTTTGTATTATACTGTCCAAATATACCGATAAAATCAAGAATCAGGTCATTCACAAGCAGAATCGCGGAAACCTGCCAGTTTTTAAAGGCGATGATCACAATACCTGCCAGCATACAGCCCTCCAGAATCAGCAGCAGACGGATATCCTTTTTATAGCGTGCATCCCCCCACAGAGGCAGCAGTCCCTTCACATCCTGATGCCTCAATATATAGTCATCCATCAAAATCAATACGATCCAGTACAGAACACCGCCGTCGCGATAGCTGTACAGCAAAGCAGGCATCAGCGCCAGCTCCATACAATGTGCCAGTATATTATCCTGTATTGTTTTTTCCATATGCAAATCACATCCTCATGCATATGGTAACACGTTTCGCAGATTATGGAAGCAAAAGTTTCAGGAACGGCTGCTGCTTTTCCCGCGCAGCTTTTTTCGTGCGAATATCATTTTGAAATCATGTGGATTGAACGGGAACAGCGGATAGAAATAGGAGGTGTTTGTCACGGTGCGGTTGCTTGCCATGATAATCAGCATAAGTGCGATACCGAGCCAGAAGCCCCAAACCGGTGAAATCGCCGTAAGCACCAGCAGCATCACACGCATGAATTTGATCGCATAGCCCAGCTCATAGCTTGGCTGCGTGAAGTTCGCAAGTGCCACAAATGCCATATACAGGATAATTTCCGGTGCCAGCCAGCCTGCATTCACTGCAAAATCCCCCAGGATCAGTGCACCGATGATACTGAAGGAGCTGTTCAGGGAGCTTGGGGTGTTGAGAGATGCCATCTTCAGAGCATCAATACCGAATTCCAGCACCAGAAACTGCACGATGATCGGCAGATTCATATGGTCCTGTATCATCGCAAAGCTGAGCCAGTCCGGTGTCAGCTGCGGATTGCAGTTGAGATAGTACCAGATGGGTGTGACAAGCAGTGTCAGGAAAAACACCAGAATGCGTACGATGCGCAGATAGCTTCCGGTAATCGGTGGCAGATAATAGTCCTGTGCCTCCTGTATGAAGTCAAAAAAGCTGGTCGGCAGGATGAGCACGCTGGGCGAGTTGTCAATCATCAAAATGACCTTTCCCTCCAGAATATTACTGCTGGCCGCATCCGGACGCTCTGTATAGCGGACCTTGGGAAACGGATTCAGCCATTTGTGCGGTACCAGTGCCTCGGCAAGACTCTCCTGCGCCATGGTCAGCGCCTCCACATGGATTTCCGACAGCTTTCTGCGGATATCATCCAGCAAATCCTGATCCGCCAGTCCATCCATGTAGCACAGCACGATATCACTTTTGCTCATGGAGCCCAGCGTATGGTATTCCATTCGCAGATGTGTATCGCGGATTCTTCGCCGTATTAAGGCTGTATTGAAAATCAGTGTTTCCACAAAGCCGTCCCGACTGCCGCGCAGCACCTTATCATCCTCCGGCTCCTGCATACTGCGTGTAGGATACGTTCTGGCATCAATCACGATACCTTCTTCATAGCCCTCCACAATCATCAGGACACTGCCGCTTAAAACAGATGTAATCATCGCCGCAAAATCCGGCTGCACATCCACCTCGAGATAGGAGAGCCAGGAGTCGCAGAAGGTTTGAATATCCTGTGTTTCCACGCATTCCTTTATGTCTGCTTTCAATAGAAACTCCATCATCTTTTCCAGTATTTCATCCTTCGCAAAGCCGTCCACGAAATACAGGCTCATATGGATTCCCTGTACGAGTAGCGGTTTAACGACGATATCAAAGTTTAAATCCGTCTGCATTTGTTCTTTCAGGCGGGTGTTCAGTTTCTCATATTCCTTTTTCATTTACATCACCTGCTGTTATCGTGTGCAGAATGAAAGGAATTATGCAGGAATTCATGAATGTATACATAGAATATATAGATTTTCTTCTAGCTGCTTTCATTGCTATACTTCCTGTAAATATTTTTTAAGAGGCTCATCCTGCCGCAAGAATTGTTACAATGACCTCGTCCTTTAAACTATCATTGATTGCCATGCCGAATATGATATCCAGTGCACCACCAGCCTCCGTATGTATGAAATTGACAATTTGCTGAACCTCCTCCAATGTCAGCTCACTGTTACCGCATATGTGAACAATCGCGTGATGCAGTCCCCTGATATCATGTTCTAAAAGACTTGCGGATAAAGCCTCTTTGACTGCATCTTCCCCTTTCCGATTCCCGCTTCCATATCCGACACCGATAAACCCGTGCTTCTGTTTTTCCATCGTTGTACAGATATCCGCATAATCAACATTTATGTAAACAGGAATGGTAATCAGCTCGTACAGTGCCTGTATTCCCTGCTGAATGATGCTGTTTGCTGTGGAAAATGCACTGGTGATCGGAGCATTGCCAAGATGCTGAAGGATATGACGGTTAGAGAGCGTAATGCAGGTATCCGTGTACGAATATATTTCTTCCATAGATGCCATGGCAGTGCGCATGCGTTTTTTTCCTTCAAAGGGAAAGGGCAGCGTTACAAACGCAATGGTCAGCGCATGCAGCTCTCTGGCAAGCTGTGCAAATACCGGAAGTGCTCCGCTCCCTGTACCGCCCCCAAGACCGGCACATAACAGTATCATATCCGCACCCTTCATTCTTTTACAGATTTCCTCCTTCGCCTCGATTGCTGCACGCTTGCCCAATAACGAATCTGCTCCTGTCCCATATCCTTTCGTCTGCTTTTCTCCAATCAATAGTTTATGCTCCTGTGAAAGCTGCAGCAAAGCAAGCCGATTGGTATTGACCGCAATATATTCCACACCGTGCAGTCTATGCTGCAGCATATGGCGGATGACAGTATTCCCGCCATCACCGATACCAAAAATTTTAATTGTGACCTTTCCCATAGAATCTCCTTTATCTTTCAGACAGATATCATAACACATGATGTAAATAAAACGCACACCTTTCATTATGTAGTAAGACGATACTGCTGTATCCCCTGCCAACCTCATTTTCAGCACCTGTACAAAAATACGTTTATCATTGCATTCCATTACAAGACATCCTGTAATAAAAATCCGCCATCTGCACAGCTGATTTTGTATCCAATCCTGTTCCTTCCCTTATATAATTGTTAAAAAGTAGGGCATCTGTAAATTCACACAGTTTTATCGTATACATAGCATCACCTGCCTGTATATTACAATATCCGCTGTTTCAAATTTGACACATGCCGCCAGTTTTCCAGAAAAAAAACAGTCCGAAGACTGTTTCTACATTATTTCATATGGATTCCACGATACAGACACTGACCGATTTCTTCCTCACGAAGCAATCCCAGCTCATCCTGCCATTTCAACAGAAAAAACGGATCACGCAGTAATTTCCGCCCGAGTAGCACATAATCACAGCGCTCCTCCTGCAGGATCTGACTGATTTCTGATTCTTTGGTAATACAGCCAACCCCCATGACCGGTAACGTCGTCATGGTACGGATCGTTTCCGCATAGGGTATCTGATACAGCGGGTACGCATGTACAGCTCCTGTATTCAACCCGCCGCTGGATACGGAAATCGCAGCAGCTCCGGCTTCCTCAATCACCTGTACCGTTGACTTCATATCTTCCGGATGCAGACCACCGGCTTCATATTCCTCGGCAGAGATACGAACCACGATATCTCCCTCAAAATTATCCCGGCAGCCCTCCACGATACGGCGAAGCAGAAGGGTACGGTCCTGCCCATATGCATCGCTGCGCTGATTGGTGAGCGGAGATAAAAACTGGTTAATCAGATACCCGTGGGCGGCATGCACCTCCACAAAATCATATCCAAGCTCCCGTGCCCAGCGGCTTGCGAATTCAAAATTCACAATCAGCTCATTGATACCGTCCTCATCCAGAGAGATGACATCCCCCTGCTCCATCGGTCCATACTTCTGATTACCAAAGGTATTTTTCATTCCGGCGTGATTTAACTGAATACCGATGTTCACACCATAGGCATGAACACAATCCACAATATCCTTCAGAATCTGCCGCTGCCTCGGTGTAAAGATCCCCAGACATTCATCATTGATATAGCCGTGGGCATTTACTGCCGTAGCTTCCTGCACGATAAAGGCCGGCCGCCCCTTGGCAAGCGTATCATAATGCGCAACATGATGCAGATTTCCCACACCATCCTTTGTTTTCACCATATAGGTACACATGGCAGGTACTCCGATGCGATTGCTCAGCTCCATATGCCCCAGCTTGTTTTTTTCAAAAACCTTCAAGTGAATCCCTTCTTTCTTAGTTTTCTACTTTCTCACTGTATTCTTCCCACTTTTGCATCAGATTTTCAATTTCATTGTGAATAAGATCAATTTTTTCATCCAGCTCCTGCATTTTATGATAATCGTGGTAATACTCCGGTTCAAAGCGCAGCTCACGAAGATCCTCCAGCTCCTCCTCCTTCACCGCAATCTTTTTTTCCAGCTTACTGATTTCCTTGCCGTAATTGATGTAGCGCTCCGGCTTTGCACTTTCTTTTTTCTCCGGCTGCTGCTTCTTTTCCACCGGCTGCGCCTTATCCCTGTTCATATATTCCTCATAGGTCAGCGGATAATAGCTTGCCTTACCGTCATCAATGACCAGAATCGCGGTAGCCAGCTTGCTGATAAAGTAACGGTCATGGGAAACAAACAGCATCGTGCCTTCATAATCCTTCAGGGATTCCTCCAGCGCCTCTTTTCCGATGAGATCCAAATGGTTGGTCGGCTCATCCATTAAAAGGAAATTGGGGTGTGACAGCATCAGCTTCACAAAGCTCAGGCGTACTTTCTCTCCTCCGGACAGACAGTCTACGGTTTTGAAAACCTCTTCCCCGGTAAAGAGAAAGCATCCCAGTGCAGTGCGCACCTCGGTGCGATTCAAATCCGGAAAGTCGTTCCACACCTCTTCCAGCACGGTATTTGCACTGTTGAACTGCGCAAGCTCCTGATCAAAATATCCAACCTCGATCTGATGCCCGAGCAGAAAGCTGCCGGACAGCGGCTCCACCTGCTTCATCAGCGTTTTCATGAAGGTTGATTTTCCTTTTCCGTTTGGCCCGATCACGGCAATCTTGGCAGACTGCATAACCTCCAGATTCATGGTACATAGCGGCTGGTCATAGCCAATTGTCAAATCCTGTACCTCCAGGACCCGTTTTCCACCCTTTACATTGGGTACAAAGCGGGCATTGAAGCTTTTCTCGTTGCTTTTGGGATCCTCGATACGCTCCATACGATCCAGATATTTGATTTTTGACTGTGCAAAGGCAGCCTTATTTTTCTTATACCGGAACTTCTCAATCAGCTCCTCCATTCGCTGAATTTCCTTCTGCTGGCGAATATAAGCGCTTTTCTGCTGTTCCAGATCACTTTTTTTCACATTCACGTAATTGCTGTAATTTCCCGGATACCGCCGCATGACACCGTATTCGATTTCATAGACGACATCCACGACATCATCCAGAAACATACGGTCATGAGATACGAGGACAACTGCCTTGGGATATCGTTTCACATACCCCTCCAGCCACTCGATCGTATCGATATCCAGATGGTTCGTCGGCTCATCCAGCAACAGGACATCCGGCTTGCTCAGCAGCAGCTTCACAAATGCCAGCCGTGTTTTCTGACCACCGGAAAACGTGGAAATCGAGCGTTTCAGGTCTTCCTCCTGAAATCCGAATTTTGTAAAAATCGTCATCATTTCACTGCGATACGTATAGCCGCCCAGCTCTTCAAAGCGCTGCTGTACATCCGCATAGGCATTCAGCACAGCTTCACTGTGGTCGCTGCACATTTTTTCACTCAGCTCCTCCAGCCGTTTACCAACCGCCTTCACCTGTTCAAAGGCCTGCTCCATCTCTTCTTCCACAATGACATTCTCATCCGTGAAGGTCGTCTGTGCCAGATAACCGATCCGCAGCTTATTTTCCTTATGAATTTCTCCGGCATCCAGTACTTCCGTTTCCGCAATCACCCGCAGCAGCGTTGTCTTTCCGCAGCCGTTTCTTCCGACAATGGCGATTTTCTCAGTATTTCTTATTTCAAACTGTATGTTTTCAAATACGGTTGTTGCACCGTAATATTTGCTTCCTTTATGAATCTGATATTTCATCATCTCCACCTTCTTTTATTAGATTCGTAATATTTATTTGGACGCATTGATGCCGCTGGCAAAGGAGGCGGCTGCCTGTTTGGAAATCTTCTCCCCGTTCTTTAACCAGTATGCGGCATCCTCTTTATTTGATACATAGGCAAAATCTATTTCCAGCCCCTGCATGCCGTCCGCATCCACAAAGGTCTGGTTTTCCTTACGGGCATTTTCACTGCCCTTTCCTGCCATGGTTGCACGTCCGCCCGCTTCCCGAATATTGGAATACATATCGTAGCCGCCACTGATCAGCGGACTTGCACCGACACCGGGATTGTTCGCATCCGTATACGCACTGCCGCTCATCTTCAGCTTCTTTTCCAGACCGTACATAATATTTTTTCCAAGCGTCGGACTGCTGTAGGCACTGTGCCAGATTTCCACACCGCTCACATTCTCATCCGGGTTCGTATTAAACCGCAGATAAATATAATAGCGTGCATGCTTCTGATAGCCGTCTGCCAGTCTGCCGTCTTTTCCATAGGCAGGCTTCGGCTGCTCTGACGCATCGCTTTTCGTTATTTCCACCCGCAGACCATGTTGTTCAAGCTCTTCCTTCATCCATACGGCTGCCTTGTAGGTTTCCTTATATTCTGTGATACCATTCCCTTTATTTCCCTCATCCGGGACATAGGTAAGATCCATATTCATTCCATAGGGATCCAGCAGAACATCAATATCTCCCTCTTTGGGCTTGGCTTTTTCCACGGATAAAAACAGATAGTTCTGATCCAGCTTACTGTCGTAATCCTTCAGCAGATCCTGATCCGCAATCAGCTTTATCGCATTGACATTTCCCTTGCGCTGTACGGTGGTAAAGGCATCCGAATGCAGCGTCCGATCAAAGATAACCCGCTTCTTCACCAGATTATCAATAACCGTTATCTCATAATAGCCGGGATTGAGATCCTCCAGCGTGATTTTCTGATCCGCTGTGGAATCCATGGTCATCGGAATGGTTTCATCCGTACACAGGTTATGCAGCTCTACGGTTTTTCCTGCAAGCTCATCCTTGTCGCCTTTTGCATCATATGTCTGTGTATATAAACCCAGGGATTCTCCGTAAAAGACATAATCCCGAACCGTGAGGGTATCGGCAGCCTTTTTGTTTAACAGATGTATCGTTTCTTCACTGTTCAAGCCGCAGACAGTGAATTTTTTGGCTTCTTCCTTCTTCTGCGGAAACAGCAGTCCTGCGACTGCATACAAAACAAGAGCAACCAGCAGAATCAGCGGTACTGCGATTTTCCAGCGTACCTTGTATTTTCGTTGTCGAGGTGCGTATGCCATGAGTATCCCTCCGTTTTCTAACGTATATCATCAATCAGTGAAGCCTGCAGCTCGATATCCTTGATATGCTTGGGTGCCTGGTCCTTTAACGGCGGATAGCTCATATGCTGCGTGGATACTTCAACATCCAGCATATCCTTCGGACGTTTCGGTACCGGCAGCATGGTATCCTCAAACTCCACGTACTGTATAGGAAAAACACTTTCCAAGCTGTATACAACCGGATGAAAAAAGGAATTAAAGGTCCAGGTCAGATCATAGCCAATCCATGCGGTGTTCTTATTGATCTGCCCGTATTTTTTTGCATTGCGTACAAATCGGCGCTTTAAAAGCAGCGGATTGCAGTGCAGATTCTCAAAGAAGACGATCAAAACCATCAGAATACCGTTGCGCACGCGCCATATAAAATCCTTTGCTTTGTTTTCGCTTACATGATCCAGCACAAAAATATCAATGAACAAGCCGTCGCTATCTCTGCATTTATTTTTTAACAGCGCGTTGTATTCCACACAATAGGTACCTTTTTTTCGTACCTTCATCGGCGGAACCAGCACATTATACTCGCTGTGGGTTTCAAAGCACTGTGTGATATAGGCATCGCCCAGTTCATGAACCACCCTTTGGAATTTTTCATAATCCTCGCGCAGCATTCCGATATCCGCATCATCATCCCATGGAATAAAGCCTTTGTGCCGGACAGCGCCAAGGGCACTTCCGCCGGTTAGCCAGTATCGAATGTTGTGCTTTTTACACAATGCATCTATATCCTTCAGCATTTCCAGCAGTACGAGCTGTACATCCCGTACGGTAATGCTGGTACCATCTTTTCTTGTCTTTAATATGTACTCTTTCATCACAAATCACCATGTTATATTATAGAAGATAAAGATAGCGAACACAACGGTTTTCAAAAAATATCACAAAAAGGTAAGAAACCATAATGCGAAATCACTAAAATAACAGAGTCACCGGTAATATTTGAAAGTACCGGGCTTTTTTGCGGTCCAATCGCGGCATGGAGAGCAGGACAACCACAAAGCATGTAAAATAAACACTACGGATACGGAAATCTATCCTAAACCGTCCTGAGGAGCGCATTGTTTATCGATCTGCTATGAAATCCCCTTTTACATAAAAATATAACAAAAAAATCAAACATTTGCGGATTTTTTAGGAATTTGACAGATTCCATACGTATAGAAGGGGGTAAGGAGCCCTTACAGAATGGAGGACATAAAAATGTCAAATGCAATGAATCAACTCAACTACAGTAACGATCTATTTTTTAAGTACACCCTTTCCCGTGAGGATGAAGGCTCTGTGTACGCCCGCAACACCATCATTGAGCGTGTTACCGGAATCCGGGTAAAGGAAAGCACCGTGCTCAATCCCAACATGGATCCAGGCATCATCGGAAAGAAGCGCATCATTCTGGATGTGCACGTAAAGGATGAACAAAACCGTCATTTCAATATCGAGATGCAGACGACCTGTAAGGGAATAGCGGAAATGATGCGCTTTGAATTTTACGGTGCCAGAGCGTTGAACAATCAGCTGAAAAGCGGTGAGCTT
>OBXO01000178.1_pt1 | contig 69957 bp, 60 predicted proteins | sample 1501431 | NCBI WGS metagenome assembly OBXO01 (sample SAMEA2580163, study PRJEB22360) | human gut metagenome | biome: human gut; feature: human-associated habitat; material: faeces | place: Denmark | collected 2008/2010
TTAGCCATTGTTGTTACTGGTACTGCTGTTACTACCATAGCTGAAGCTAATACCATCGCTAATTTTTGACGTAATTTCATAATTAAGCCTCCCTTAAGTTGTCGTTAGGCAATTACAAGGTTATGTGTATGTAATGTTTTGTAATATTTGTTTAATATTTTTTAATATATTTATAATAAAATAAAACGCCTTGTAAATTGCACATCTTGTTTGTTTCACAGTCCGATTATACAAGATATATCCAAGTATTATCAAGCTTTTTTATGACATTGTAATATTTATGTAACCTACCAACATTAACCAATTATGGTTTTCCCTTGTATTTTCAAGGGGTATACCCTAAGCAATTACAATATGGAAATTTTTTCTTTTACCTTGTCTCATTTAATATTTCGTAATAATTACTTAAAAATTTAAATGGCAGTAAAAATTTAATTAAGATATAAAAAAATAACCCATAACTCTTTATAAGAGTTACGGGTTATTTAAGGGGATAATGCTTGATTCCCCCCTATTATAACGAAACCTTGTCTTTCTTATCAACAGGCAAGTTATGGTATTCGATCTTATGCTTGACTTACAACTTCCTTTAAATAAGTCATAAATTCATCACGTAAATCAGCGCGATCAAGTGCAAAATCTACAGTAGCTTGTAAGAAACCAATCTTACTTCCTACATCATAACGTCTGCCAATAAAGTCATAAGCATACATTTTCTCTTGCCCAGCTAACTTGCAAAGTGCATCTGTAAGCTGAATCTCACCACCTGCACCAGCTTCTTGTTTCTCAAGTAATGGGAAAATAGCTGGTGTAATAATGTAACGACCAAGTACAGCTACATTAGAAGGTGCTTCTCCGATTTTTGGCTTCTCTACCATATTTTCTACTGTATACATTCTATCAGCAACTTGTGCCCCTTGCACGATACCATATTTATTCACTTGGTCTTCTGCCACTGTCTGAACTCCTAAGATAGTTGATTCATATTGTTCATACATATCCATCATTTGCTTTAAGCAAGGTACTTCTGATGTAATCACATCATCCCCTAGTAAAACTGCAAAAGGCTCATCCCCAATAAAAGTTTTTGCAGTGAGTACTGCATGTCCAAGCCCTTTTGGCTCTTTTTGTCTAATGTAATAAATATTTGCGATTTCAGATACTGATCTTGCAATCTCAAGAAGTTCATCTTTACCGTGTTTCTCAAGTTCCATCTCAAGTTCTACAGATTTATCAAAGTGATCTTCAATAGACTTTTTAGTTCTACCTGTAACAATGATAATATCCTCAATACCAGAAGCTACCGCCTCCTCTACAATGTACTGGATAGTTGGTTTATCCACTATTGGAAGCATCTCCTTAGGTTGTGCTTTAGTCGCTGGTAAAAATCTTGTCCCTAATCCTGCCGCTGGTATAATCGCTTTTTTAATTTTCATCTTTCAAACCTCTTTTATTCTCTTTTTCTTTTTGCTTTGCTTTTCCCTATAACACTCTACTTTACTCTCTCAATACAATATATATTATCACTTATTTTTTTACCTTGCATCATCATTTCGTATTTTATCTTTAAGTTTACATCTTTTTCTGAGATTTCACTTTCAATTTCATGCGTAGTCACATAAATATTAAGTTTACCATAAGGTGTCTCATAATGGGTTGCATAAGGTTTCTCTACGTCAAAAACCATAGTAGATTCAAGGGCTCCACTGCGTTTAATCGAAACAATGCCATTTTTTATTTTAACCAGATTATTAATCGTTACATTATAATGAGGGTCAAATTGCTTGAAAGTAATATAAGAACTGCCATTACGCTCTGCTACTACCCCGTCTATAATCATTTCGTCTACATTATCATGTTCCTCATACTGCTGAGATGTGACAAGTTTTAATTTTAAGTTCTGCATATTTTCTCCTTCTACAATACCAAAAATGAGAGTGGATGCTCCGCTCAGTTTAGCGAAACATGACACCCCCACCTTTATGCTCTCTTTACTTGATCATACTTTAGTAAGATTCAATATCTACTTTTTCTACTTGTGTAACTGGATAATCTAAAAAGATTTGAGCCATCTTCTGCATACGACTTGGATGATCACTCACATAGAATTTATATGTAGCAACCTCCCCATCACTTTGTTTATCTGTGCTTTTTAGAAGTCTTTTAATATTAAAAGCTGCTTCTGTAGCTGGATTAATAAGTTTAATAGAAGGTCCTAATACTTTTCCAATTTGCTCAGTAAGCATTGGGTAGTGGGTACATCCTAAAATGAGGCTATCAATACCTGTACTTGCCAGTGGGAGTAGGTACTCTTCTATAACTTCTTTTGTGATTTTGTGCTGCGCCCAGCCCTCTTCTACTAATGGTACAAAAAGTGGGCAAGCTCTATCATACACTTCAAGCTCTGGTCTTTCTGCTTTAAGAAGCTGAGGATACTTACCACTTGCTACAGTTGCCTCTGTCCCTATGATACCAATTTTATTATTCTCTGTTGCCTTAAGGGCCATACGTACACCCGGTTCTACTACTCCTTCTATAGGAAGACCTGGGAATAATGCTCTTAGCTCTTCAATACAGTTAGAATTTACTGTATTACAGGCAATAATAATGGCTTTGACATCTTTAGTTTGTAAAAAACGAATAATTTGTGCTGAAAATTTTGTAACAGTCTCTTTTGACTTACTTCCATAAGGCACTCTCGCTGTATCACCAAAATAGATGATTGATTCATTACTAAGCCTTTCCATGACAGCTTTAACTACAGTGAGCCCACCTACTCCTGAGTCAAAAATGCCTATTGGTCTTTTATCCATAACGTTCTCCTTACAGGCATGCTAAATCTAGTAATCTTGTAATAAGGTCTTTTGTCTCTATACCTGCTGCTCTCCAAAGCATTGGGTACATACTAATAGAAGTAAAGCCAGGAAGTGTATTGATCTCATTAAAGATAATACCTCCATCTTCTTTAACAAAGAAGTCTACCCTAGAAATTCCTTTACCTTCTACTGCTTCAAATACATCTTTTGCATAACGTCTAATTTGCTCTTTAATAGCAGGGTCTAAGTCTGCATCTACTACCGTTTTAGAATCTGGGTTATTATATTTCCCATCATAATCATAGAACTCTGCCGCTGAGAAAATTTCACCTACACCGGATACTTCTACATCACCATTACCAAGTACTGCAGTCTCCACTTCACGTCCTACAATGGTCTCTTCTACAAGCACTTTACAATCATGCTCAAAAGCAAGTTTAAGACCTGCTAAAAGTTCTGCTTTATTCGCTGCTTTTGAAATACCTACAGATGAACCTGCATTAGCAGGTTTAATGAAGTATGGATAAGGGAAAGCCGCTTCAATTTTGCTCACTACTGCTTCTTCGTCTTTTAATTCTCTCTCATAAACAAGTACGAAATTTGCTTGAGGTACACCTTTTTCTTTTACGACGATTTTAGTAAAGGCTTTGTCCATAGAAACTGCAGAAGCTAATACCCCGCAACCTACAAATGGAATTTGGGCAAGCTCGAATAGCCCTTGGACGGTACCATCTTCACCATTTCTTCCATGTAATACAGGGAATATCTTATCTATTTTAATGTAAACGGGTACTTCTTCCTCTTTTAATACAACAAGGCTTCTTTTAGTGGCATCTGGACTAAGAACAGCTGGAATACCTACTTCTTGCCATCTATTGCAGGTAAAATCTGGGTTATTACCTGTATAGAGTAACCATCTTCCCTCTTTGGTAATCCCTACAGGATAAACTTCAAATTTATTATGATCTATATGCTTCATTACAGTTGTAACGGATTTTAAAGATACTTCATGTTCAGATGATTGCCCCCCAAATAGGAGTAATACACTTTCTTTCATTCTTACTTTCTCCCTTCACTTATGCGCTTAAATTTAATTGTATTACTTTTATTATAAATATTCAAGACTTGCCCCCATTTGTGCATTGTCTCCATGCAAAATAAAAAATGGCTCTATTTACCGAGCCATTCTACAATTTTAAATCTTATATCATAAGGTTTATCTGCTTGGAAAGCTACAATATCATATTGTTCTTTTGTAAGGTTTTCTTGTAACTCTTCCTTTCCTTCTAAAGGTACAACGCCTGTTGCGGCATCTACATAGCATAAAGGTGGAAACATGACACACCACCAGTTTTGTCCCTTACCTTCTCCAATCACAATGCGACATGCTTCATAGTTGCCCGCAGGGAATACAATATCTCCATAAGACTTCGTTGGAAAATCTTCATGTGTAAGCTCTGTATAAACACTATAGTCCTTACCCCAGTTCGTAATAATAGTCTGTGCGACCTGGGTAATCTCATCCCTATGATCATTAATACGACTACGTGTCTCTTCAATACTAGGAGAATCTGCTAAGATAGGTTCCATATACATAAGCACTGCGTCACGTACATTCTCCTTAAGGAGCTGATCCTCTGTGGTATCACTATTCGCAATAACATGGAAGCGAATAACACTTTCACTTAAACCTGAAGAAATAGTCTGTGCATAATCCGTCATTAAGAAGAAAGAAAAAGCAAGCATAAAACAGATCACACTTGATATGTAAACAACTTCTAACCAATATTTATTGATAAACTTTGTCATGGTCATAACCTCCTCAAATAATCTAATAGGAGTATTACCATAACCTATATTTTTATACCTTAATTTAAATATATTTTTAGTTTTTTCAAACTATAGAGTATAATAATGTTAACCTTATACTCTAAAAAAGGAGTGTTTATTATGAATTATAATTTTAACCATCCTCTAGACCGCCTACATACAAACTGCTACAAAGTCGATGCAAAAGCTTACTATAACATGCCTGAAGATGTCTTATCCCTATGGGTAGCGGATATGGATTTCGCCACAGCCCCTTGTGTGCAAGAGGCTATCGTTAAAAGAACGAGCCACCCTATTTATGGTTATACTTTTATTCCTGATGCTTACTATGATGCCATCATTCACTGGATGCATTCCCGCCATAACTGGCTCATTCAAAAAGACTGGATCGTCCCTACACCTAATATTCTCTGTGGTATGTATATGGCTTTACAAACCTTTCTTTCAAAAGGAGACAAAGTCATTGTCCAAAAGCCTGTCTATAATAACTTTGAAACAGCTATCTTAAACAGTGGATGTGTACCTGTTAACAATGCGCTTCTTTATAAAGAAGGAACATACACCATCAACTTTGAAGATTTGGAGGAAAAGCTGAAAGACCCAAAGGTGAAAGCCTTTATTCTCTGCAATCCTCATAACCCTGTAGGCCGTGTTTGGACAAAAAAAGAACTTACCCAGTTAGGTAAGTTATGCGTTCAATACAATGTCCTTATACTGTCAGATGAAATCCATCACGACCTCATTTATAGCAATGCTCAGCATACTTCTATGGGCAATCTTTCACCTGAGATTTTAAACCAGCTTATCGTATGCACTTCACCAAGCAAGACGTTCAACTTATCCGGTATAAGTTCTGCCAACTTCATTATTGCCAATCCTTCCATTAGGAAGCAGTTTACAGCTCAGCTTAACTGCCTTTCTCTTCATAACTTATCACCACTTGCCATCGATAGCCTTATTGCAGCTTATACAAAAGGGGCCGAATGGGTAGATGCCTTAATAAGTTATTTGGAAGCGAATCGTAACGATGCTCTAAACTTTATCAAGAAAGAACTTCCTCTCCTAACAGTAACACCTTGTGAAGGCACTTATCTGCTTTGGATGGATATGAGCGCCCTTCCTTATAACCAAGATGAACTCATGACCTTCCTCTCTCAAAAAGCTAAACTCTGGCTAAATGCTGGTACAACTTATGATAGTGATCATACAGGGTTTGTTCGCCTTAACTTTGCTGTACCAAAGGCTATACTTGAGAAGGCCTTAAATCAGCTTAAAGCTGCTTTTGATGCATAAAATTTCCAATCAGTGTAGATATTAAAGATAACCTATTTAGAAAGAGGGTCTTTATGTCTACACTTTATTATTTAGCCTTTAATTTCTTATTCTATTCTTTTTTAGGTTATCTTATCGAACAAATTTATGCCCGCTTTACACGTGGACATTTTAAAAGTGAGGGGTTCTTATATGGACCTTTTAAACCCATGTATGGTTTTGCTATGACTTTTTTAATTGCCATGCTCTATTTGTTCAAGGTACGTCCTATAGCCATGCTTGTCCTGTGTCTTGTTATCCCTACAGCTGTAGAATACGCCAGCGGTTTTTTAATTAACACCTTTTTTCATGTCTTATATTGGGACTACTCCCTTGTTAAATTTAATTATCAAGGTCTTATTTGCCTGCCCTTCTCCTTAGCCTGGATGGGATTATGCTCTATTGGCATTTATTATTTTCAGCCTTTTTTAAATACCTTCTATATGAGCTTTGCAAATTGGTGGAGTATTTTATTTTGGCCCTTTCTTATTTATTTGGCTTTCGACTTCTTCTTGACTGTACGTCGGCTAGCCGTTTGAGTGTACGCACTTCCTCTAATAGGATGTATACGCTCTAAACTTAATTTAAGCTTTTCATCGCCACAGATTTCTTTCACTTTATCTACTTTGTATTTCACACCGGCCTTGCTCTTGCCATTGACTTCATTATAAATAGCACCAAAGGCCATCCCTACATAACGCATATCCAAACGATTACGCATCATTTCCTCAAGACCTGCTTCTTTTATATACCCTTCAAGTAAACTGTGTACCCTCATTTGGTCAGTCCACATATTCTTATTATAGGTATGAAGGATAGATTTTGGATTTTGTACATAATGATATAAGAATTTTGGTACAATACATAAACTCTCTACTTTTAATAAAGCTCTTACGTTAAAAACTAAATCTTCCATAAAACCTATACCTTCTTCAAAACGAAGGTTATTTTTTTCTATAAAGCTTCTCTCATATAAGCAGCGCCATACACAACCCATGACATAGTTATAACGAGGCATAATATCATCTACCCCTACCATATTGCTTACTATAACTTTTATAACTTCCTGCTGATTTAAAATTTCTTTCTTCACCTTAAAGCGTTTAGGGACGCTATTATTTTTATCATCTTTATAATAATTACACAGACAAACAGGACACCCTAATGAATGGGTCTTCTCATACATTAGGGCATACATATCTGGTTCAACCCAATCATCTGGATCTACAAATCCTACATATTGTCCACTTGCTCTATCAAGACCCGCATTTCTCGCAGCTGATACCCCTGCATTTTTCTGGTCAATCACGATAATACGTGAATCCTTCTCCTCATAAGCTCTACAAATGGCTAAACTATCATCCTTAGAACCATCATTAATAAGTATAATCTCAATATCTTCTAATGTCTGAGCTAACAAAGAATCTAAACATCTATTTAGATAGTTTTGAGCATTGTAGATAGGAACAATAATACTTACTAACTTCATCTCTCTCCTTCACTTCCTTTAAATAGTCTCTCTCTTTAGATTATACTACCAAAATGTAGAATATGTTAATTTTCATCTCTACTTAATCTATTTCTTCCTATTAGCATCTCCACGCTTAATTTATAGTATTCTTTTTTAAAAAGAGGTGATAACAAAATAGGCTATTTCCCTTTGCTATCACCTCCTTCTTATTATTTATTTTTTATTTTGTGTGACTTACTTCTACTACTTACCCTCTACACTCTAAGGCACCCACCTATTCTACTCATAACAGTCCTTTTCATTCCTTCAGTCCTGTGTTCCACACCTCGAAGTTGCATGTCTGAGCGAAGCGAGTTTGCAGCCTCCATAAGCCTATCAAACTTAGAGCTACTTATCATTCTGTAAACAGAAGCTGGAAAAGTATCATCACCTACTCCTTCCACAGCAGTTCTTTTTACTACTTCACTCCTGTGTTCCACACTTCGAAGCTGCCTGTAAGGCTAGGTGCGCTACTCTGTAGGTTTCCTTTGGAGGAATGTCTAGAAGCTCTTAGTGAAGATAGACTCATGGTATTTAGCTGCATGTCTGAGCGAAGCGAGTTTGCAGCGTTCATGAGACTATCAAGCTTAGCGCTTCTTACATTCCGGAAACAGAAGCCGGAAGAGTAGCTCACCTAGCCCCTCCACAGCAGCTTTTCTACTCCTCAATTCCTGTATTTTGGATATCAACATTAACGCCTATACTAATAGGCATATTTTGATAAGTCTCTTGAAGCCATCCCGGTTTATATTTCGCCCACATCTTAGGGTGCTTACGATACATAGCTTGACCTATCCCAAGAAAATCTATATTCATTTCTTTAGATTTATCAATTCCCACACCTACTTGAGTAATAATTTCTTCTGCTAGAAGTGTTTTGATTTCTTCTATCGTACCGTCTTTTGTAAGGTTTGTACCACTTTCAGTAAGGTACTCTGAAATACTACCTTTTACATCCATTTCAATCAGACATGTTGGTCCTTCTGGTGTATCTTTAAATTTAATCTTACTCTTTTCATCTTTAATTTGGTAAGTTAAGAGATTATCCTCATAGACCACTACCACAGGTGAATTCCTTACCTTCCCTTCTACTAGAAGTTGCCCACGTACTTCTTCCTTAGTAAGGTAGCCTACTAGTTCATTATTATGAATAACGGCCCCACCACTTATATCAATCTGGCCTTTCATTTCTTCTTTATCAGTCTGATCAACATGGAATACAGGTAGAGTGGAAACACCTGTGTCCTCCATTTCTTTAATATAAGTACCTACTAATTGTTTTTTGAAAAAGCTCGTAGCACGCTCTTTATTATTAAAATAGTCCATAATATAAAGTCCTAGTATAGGTTGCTCATTATTCTCTATTTCAGTTGTCGTACTCGCCTCACCATTTACTGCCAAAAGGGGTACATTTCTTGCAATAAGCATATCTCTCGATAAAGCATCTAGGGTAGCTTTAAAAAGTTTAGGATCCTTTAAAAGGTCTTCCCCTAAAAAAAGTGCTTTTACATGACTAAAACTAACCGAGTTCTTACTACGTAGCTCTATATCCGCAATACTCGTTGCTATGGTCGCTGACTGTGAAGTTAAATTGGTTTCTACATCTTTAGCGAGACTATCCGTACCTGAGAGCTTACCAAAGTCAGGAATTGTATAAGAAATAGTATAGACAGGCTGACCATCTAACAATCTTTCTGGATCGTACTTATAATCAGTATTTTTATCTATCGCAAGCTCTAATATAACAGACCGACTATTCACCTCTGTACTATCCCAGCATCCTGTTAGCATCATAGGAAGCATACATAAAGCCATAATTTTTATAAACTTCTTTTTAATCATGTGCACGCCCTCCTAAATTTCTGAGTTTTGCTAAGATAAGCAAAATAAGTGGCAATATAAATAAGAAGAAAATACCTATCTGCCCATTAAAACGTACTAAATAAGTATAAGACTCTGCTAAACTGCTTGGAATCATACTGATAAAGAAAACAATAGGAACAAGAGGCAGTGTCGTCACATTTTGCCTATGAAAATGTACAAGTCTACTGATTGTAAGAGAAGCCACATACATAGCCCCACTAATGTACATATAGATACTCATAATCCACCAGCACATCATAAAGATTTCTTGATTCTCCACAAAAGAACCAGGCAACTGTATACTCTGCATTAAAGTGAGTACCGGCCAAAGTTGTTTAGTACTTGTGACCATACCTACCCCTGTAAAGGTAAGGGCGATTAAAATCACTTCTACGATACTAATAATACCTACTGCCCATAAGCATACACTTTTTAATTTCCCTGGTTTATTGAGTAAACAACCTGTAATAAGCAGAAACTCTAGAGGCATAAAAGTCATACTGACATAGTACGCTCCTACCAGCATTCCCTGTGGCCTAGCTGTAAACATAGGTAGGAGTTGCTTATAATCTGTCTTAATAATAACTAAACAAAAAATGAGTACAAGCGGTGCAAAAACAAAATAAATGACTACTTCTGCCATACGCCCGCAAGCCTCAATCCCTGATTTAATCAAATATTGAGCAGCAAAAAGTAAAATTAAAATAATCACCGGAAGAGGTGTTTTAGGTAATAGTACCTGTGATACCATCTCTGCAAACATACGTAATTCAAAGCCTGCACCCACAAGGAGTTTAATTACATATAACCCAACAATAACAAGACCAATCCATTTGGTCAGCACCTTAGGGGCTATAGTATCTAGCCCTTCTCCTGGGAACCTTTTAAGAAGAGATGTAATAGCCCAGATGTAAAGGGTACCTATTGCAAATCCTATAATGGGAAGCATATAGCCATCATGTCCTGCTATCTTACCTGCAATACGAGGAAGAATAAGCATAGACATATTGAACATTTGGAGAATAAGCAAAATCTTTGCCTGCCTTATTGAAACATTGGCATTATGTGTATACATGATTATTCATCCCCTTTCTTTGGTTCACCTTTTATATCTGTAGCAGTCTGAGCACTATCTGGTCCTGGAGGTGTTTCTGTTACACTATTCGAATCTGATAAACGAATACGTGTCTTTTGATGCTCTCTTGCATAACGTGGTCTACGATTTTGTAGGAAAATAGGGAATCGAATCATCGTATCCCTGAAGTCTCTATAGCCATTTCTATCTCCTGCTGTATAAGGTGCAAAGAATGGCGTACCAAAACTTTCAAGAGAGGATAAATGTGCTAAAAGCCAAATAAGCCCAATTAAAAAACCATAGAGTCCAAACATGGCACAAATAATAATGAAGATATATCTTAGTAATCTATAGGCTGCTGTAAGGCCATAGTCAGGAATAGCAAAGGTTGCTATAGCTGTAATGGCCACAATAATAACAATCATAGGGCTAATAAGTTTCGCATCTACTGCTGCCTGTCCAATAACAATCCCCCCAACTACCCCTATAGCATGTCCTACCGGTCCCGGTAGCCTAATTCCCGCCTCACGCAGTAGCTCAAAGGCCGTCTCCATAATAATAATTTCTAGCACACTGGGTAGGGCTATCCCCTGCCTGGATGCCGCAAGAGACACAGCTAATGACGTAGGCAACATAGCTGGATGGAAATTAAGTATAGCAAGATACACACCTGGTAAAGCAAAGGATAAGAAAGATACAATATAACGGAGTATCCTTGTAAAGCTCATAATCTGCCATCTTTGATAGTAATCTTCCGATGCTTGATAGAAGCTGTTGAGCGTAGTGGGTACTACAATAACAAAAGGTGAGTTATCTACGACAATAGCCACCTTCCCTTCCATCAAACTTGAAGCCACTTTATCTGGCCTTTCTGTAGCCTGTGTCTGTGGGAATGGACTCTTCCAGCTATCCTCTATAAGCTGCTCGATATAGCCACTATCAAATACACCATCTATGGTGTATTTCTTAAGTCTTGTCCTTACTTCTTCTACTAAAGATTCTTGTACGATATCTTCCATATACATAATAGCGATATCTGTCCGGCTTCTTGTTCCTACTGTAGTCATTTCTACCTTAAGCTTGGTATCACGAATACGTCTTCTAACGAGAACTGTATTAAAACGGATCGTTTCTACAAAACCATCACGTGGTCCTCTAACGACAGCCTCTGTCTCAGGTGCACTAACGCCTCTTGTTGGCCATCCTCTTGTGGCAATAATCAAGCCCTTAGACTCACCATCAACAAAAATTGCAGTATCACCTGATAATACTGCATTCACCATATCATCCATTTTCTCTACTTCTTTAATATCAAAAGTCGCTGAGAAATGATCCATAATAAGCTTAGTCTTAGGCTTATCAACAGCAATACGTTCTTCATTTAAGTTTTTGTAGTCAATAATACGCGATAAGAAGAAGTTTTCGATAATATCACGGTTGACCATCCCATCAATATAAACACCATAAATACGAATAGGGGTAAGAGTACCTATATCGACCTCTCTTTTAACCACATCCATACAATTTTTGAAAAGGTAATTAATATTTTTTATATTAGCATCTAGAGATTCAGCTAAAGGCAATGTAATTTTATTGTCTTTATCATGAAATGCATCTTCCCTACTTGGGCGATTGACCCTTTCTATTTTATCCATACCCACTCCTCCTTCCTAATCCACAAATAAAATAAGCGCACTGCAAAGGGCTATAATAATATAGGCGTAACCCACAAACTTTGTAAATTTAGCTTCCTTCTTTAGATGATTAACAGCAAGAAAGGTACGTGTCTGATGAAACGCCATATAAACACCAATTCCAAACATAACCAGCACAATATAAATACTCAGCATTTCCTGTAATTTTGCCATAAACACACCTCAACCTATTATGTTTTGCTTCTAACACATTTTGTGAAAAAATGTGGAAAAATATGCACTATACGAGGTAGAAAAAGTATATTAGAATACTTGTAAGATGGTTTTAAGCGGAAAGGCGTATGGGATGGTCGGGGAGGAGTGTTATTCCTCCTGCTGTTTACACTTTTTGAGAACTTCTATTCATATCAATAGAAATAACGCTGCAAACTCACTTCGTTCAAACAGTGCAGCTAAGTGCATTTCTCTTGACATTTCATGAAGTTCTAATCAAAAAGCTCCAAAGGCAGGTTCCATAACCCTCCTCCCCTTTCCCTCTCTATGCGCTCGGGTAAGCTTTAGGAATTCTCGTAGGCTTTCGGCATACAACAAGGCATCTAGCAAGTATTTCGGGAGGGGGACGAAAGAAGGGAGAGCTAGGGGTGCTCAAAATATCCATCAAGAATTTTGAGCGTAGAGACTAGAAGAATAAAATAAGATAAGTACTCTAGTTATGCTTAGTATAGAAATAATTAAGTATTTAAAGAGATATTTAATAAACTCATTATTTGTATAGTAAGTATAAGTCATACTTATTTTAAAGTAGGTAAAATTATATTAATGTCATAGGAGGATGTGAATAATGCGATTTACTGGGGATTTACTTGAGCTTGACTTTGGTTTAAATGAAATGAAGCAGTTCTTTGGATTAATGCTAGATGAGGATGTTGAAGTTGTTCAGCTAGGTCATGATGAAGAAATTTGCTTACGTATTACGCGTGGTGATGTAAACCGTATTGAGTATAAGGCAAAACACCACTTCTTTAGAGGGGTTAGCCTTTACATGCAATTTGCTGAGGAGGGACAAACCACTTTTAACTACTCCGAGAAAGCTTACATCCCTGTTTGTGGGGCTATGTTTGATGTATCTCGTAACAGTGTTTATAAAGTGTCTAAAGTTAAGGAGCTTCTTGTTCACCTTGCTATGATGGGGCATTCTACTTGTATGCTTTATAGTGAAGATACTTACACGATTCCTGAATACCCTTACTTTGGTTATATGCGTGGCCGTTACAGCGAAGAGGAAATTAAAGAAATTGATGAATATGCTTATCAATTAGGCATTGAACTTATTCCTTGTATTCAAGCTTTAGCCCATATGAAACAAACTTTAAAATGGAACTATGCCCTTCCCCTTAGAGATACAAACGATGTACTTCTTGTAGGAAGTGAAAAAACTTATGAATTCTTAGACCATATGTTTAAAGCTATTCGTAGCACTTTTAGAACCAATCGTATTCATATTGGTATGGATGAAGCTTGGGACCTTGGTCGTGGACGTTCTTTAGATGTAAACGGTCATAGACACCACTCAGAGCTTATGTCTATTCATCTTGAACATGTTTGTAAGCTTCTTGATAAATATGAATTCGAGCCAATGATGTGGGATGATATGTTTATGCGCGGTGCTGCTCCAGATAGCAATCACTATGACTTAAATGTTAAGATTGATCAAAAAGTCATTGATAGTGTGCCACACAACATGTCTCTTGTTTACTGGGATTACTACCATCTTGAAGAAGATTTCTATAAAAAATCCATTGAACTAAAAAAAGGCTTCCAAAAGCCTATTATCTTCGCAGGTGGTGTATGGAAATGGGTAGGTTATGCACCTAACTACGAACGCACTTTCCTAACTACAAATGCTGCTCTTATGACTTGCAAACGTGAAGGCATCAAAGAAGTATTTGCCACAATGTGGGGAGATGATGGTGATGAGGCGCCTGTTGATATTACCCTGCTTGGCCTTATCTACTTTGCTGAACATTGTTTCTTAGAAGAAGTGGATATGGATTGGGTAAATAGACGCTGTAAATACTTAACAGGACTTACTGCTGATGAATTTAGAAGTCCGGAAGAATTAAACTTAATTGAAGGTGTACCTTCTCCAAACGTTGGTTCACTTAACCCTTCTAAACAATTCTTATATCAAGATATTTTATTAGGCGCTTTTGACTTCTATGTAGAAGATCTTGACTTATCAAGTCACTACTTAGCTCTTGCTGATAAATACAGTGCTATTGCAGCCAAAAGTTGTTCTTATAAATCTATGTTCAATATGTACGCTACCCTTAGTACAGTGCTTGCGACTAAAGCTACTGTTGGGGTCGAAATAAGACAAGCTTACCTTGAACAAGATACTGAGACACTTGCTATGATTGCAGAAGAAATCCTTCCAATGCTTATATCAGATGTGGAAGACTTCACAAATGCTCTTCGTACACTCTGGTATGAAGATTGCAAAGGGCATGGCTTTGAAATTTTAGACACACGTCTTGCAGGTATTATGGGCCGCTGTAAAACAGCTATTTGGCGTATCGAACAGTACTTAAACGGCTCAGTTACTGTTATTGAAGAATTAGAAGAAGAACGTCTTCCATTTAAAATGGGCTGGCATAACCATGATGGCATGATTAATCATGACCAATATGTAACGATTGCATCTCAAAACGTTATTTCACACGGATTATAAAGTGCTTCCTTTTATACAACTTAACGGTTCATAAGCTCATTAAAACTATCCGTAGCATGCGTACGAAAGAGGTTATCCCTTTCACACAAAATGAAAATGAAGTTACGCTTGACCTTACTTCATTTAATGTAAACGATGCTTTCTACGCTGAAGGTTTTATCCTAGAAGAAATGTAATTGTATTTTTCTTCCTTTTTATTTAAAATATTTAAAATTAATTGTATAATAATTGTAATTACACTTAAAGGGGAGAATAAAATGAAACGTTGTCCAAACTGTCAATTTCCAAATATAGATTCGGATTTAAACTGCTTTAAATGCGGCACCTCGTTACCTGATGAAAAGACCGAAGAGTCCGACCAACTAGAATCCAATTCATCTTCTACTACTTTTGATGCTAAAACGAATATAACGACCTTTATACATACACCTACAGAGGAGCCTCATACTGAACCTCAAGAAGCTCTAGCTAAGACAAAAGAGGAAACTTGCGTTACAAGTGAAGTGCCACTATCAGATGAACTGCCTCCACCTCTTACTACCAAAGCGCCTACTTTACCTACACCTACACGTATTCTTCCTAAATATAAGTCACTTCCTAGGTTAAGTATTGCTTCAAAACTCTTAGGTCTTGTACTAGGGCTAGTCTTTATTTTCTTAAGTGTAGGCTTCTTGCTACTATTTCCTAGTATTTTCAGCATTGCCTTATGTATTTTAGGTATATGCTTTGGAACCGTTCATATGCTTATGGGCTTTATCATTGCGGCTGGGCTCGATTGGCTTAACGATGTAGAGTGTAACCAGCGTAAACAGCAGGAACTTATGAATCATATCTATCATAAACTACCTGAATAAGGCTAAAACCTAAGAGAATTTTGCTTATTTTAAGCTTTCTCTTAGGTTTTTTATTGATTTTATGGCTTATTTATCGTATAAGTATTGTTAGAACTCCATTTTTATTATAAGCTTAGAGAGAGTTTTAGAAATATATTAGAGGGGTGCAAAAATGTCTGAACCTATTTTAGTTATTATGGCTGCCGGCATGGGAAGCCGTTATGGTGGTCTAAAGCAAATTGATCCAGTAGGAAGTCATGGTGAACTTATCATCGACTATTCTATCTATGATGCTTTAAGAGCAGGATTCAAAAAAGTAGTATTTATTATTAAAAAAGCGGATGAATTAGCTTTCAAAGAGTCTATCGGGAATCGTATTGCAGAGGTAGTAGATGTAGAATATGCCTTCCAAGAACTTGATAAACTCCCTAGCGGTTATAAAGTTCCTGAAGACCGTGTTAAACCATGGGGAACAGCTCATGCTATTTTATGTGCAAAAGAACTTATTAATGAGCCTTTTGCTGTTATTAACGCAGATGATTATTATGGCCCAAGTGCCTTTAAAGCAATTTATACATTTCTTAAATCAAATCCAGCAGATGAAGCTTACCACTATGCAATGGTTGGCTATACTTTAAGCAATACTTTAACAGAAAACGGTCATGTTGCCCGTGGTGTATGCTCTGTCAAAGATAACATGCTTTGCTCCATTACAGAACGCACACATATTGCTAAACATGAAGGCATTACTCAGTTCTTAGAAGAAGATACATGGACACCAATTAGCGATGACAGTATTGTATCGATGAACTTATGGGGCTTTATGCCATCTTTCTTAGATGAAATCGAAAAAGGCTTTACCACTTTCTTAGATCAAGCTCTTGCTACTAATCCATTGAAAGGTGAATACTTCCTTCCATCTGTAGTTGATAGTCTTATCCATGAAGGTAAAGCGAAGGCAACTGTCCTTCACTCTACTGACCGCTGGTATGGTGTAACTTATAAAGAAGATAAACCTGTCGTTGTAGAAGCCATTAAAAACTTCCAAGAACAAGGCCTATACCCAGAGAATATCTGGACATTACCTTACCTAACACTTGCAAATCACTTTAAGTTTGAAGGTGATATTTTAACAGTGAACCCTACAGGTAATGGTCATATTAATGATACGCTCCTTGTTACAACAGATGCAGGTAAAAAATATATTTTACAACGTCTTAATCAATCCATTTTCAAAGAGCCTAAAAACATTATGGAAAACATTGAAAATGTACTTTCACACCTTAAAGCAAAACTTGAAGGTATGCCAAATGTTGATTTAGAACGCGAACTTTTAACACTTGTTTATACAGATTCTGGCGACTGCTACTATATTGATAAAACGGGTGATTTCTGGCGTAGTTATCTCTATATCGATCATACCATTTCTTATGACATCGTACCGAATACAGAAGTTTATCGTAGCTGTGCCAAGAAGTTTGGTGAATTCCAAAAACTCTTATCCGATTTTGATGCTTCTATTCTTCATGAAGCTATTCCAAACTTCCACAACACACCTGTTAGATTTGAAACTTTCTTAAAAACATTAGAAGCCGATCCAGTAGGTAGAGCTGCTAGTGTTAAAGAAGAGATTGACTTCTTATTAGCTCGTAAAGATGACATGCATGCTTTAACAGATAAACTTGAAGCAGGTATCTTACCATTACGTGTAACACATAATGATACAAAGATTAATAACGTTTTAGTTGATGCTGACTCACAAGAAGCACTTTGCGTTATTGACCTTGATACGATTATGCCAGGTCTTGCAGCATATGACTTTGGTGACTGTATCCGCTCTGGTGCAACATCAGGTGCTGAAGATGAACCAGACTTAACAAAAGTAAACTTCGTTACAGAACTCTTCGAAAGCTTTGCAGAAGGCTTCATCGGAGCAGTAGGTCAAAACTTCGACGAAGAAGAAATTATGTCCCTACTTATGGGTGCAAAACTTATGACACTTGAATGTGGTATGCGCTTCTTAACAGACCACTTAGACGGCGACAACTACTTCAAAATCCATAGAGAAAACCACAACTTAGACCGTGCAAGAACACAGTTTAAACTTGTACAAGATATGGAAAATCAATGGGATGAACTTACAGCGATCATCAAAAAGTTCATCATAAAATAAAGATTATAAACTAAAAGAGAGAGGCTCACTTACGTAGCCTCTCTCTTTTGTTTTCTCCTTATTTCTTATATTACGCAAATATCATCCCTCTTCTTCTCCTCTATGCTCCCTCCCAGAGGAACTATTTAGTTCTCTCCTCCCAATTTCTTTGAGCCAAAGGGCTAGGTAGGAGATACTATGGTGGCTGCCTTTCCTAAAAGAATTATTTAGTTCGCTACCCCAAATTTCTTTGAGCCGGTGGACTGGGTGGGGTGCTATGAAGGTTTCCTTTCCCAAAGGACATATTTAGTTCGCTTCTTCCAACTTCTGTGGGCCGCTGGGCTGCGTAGGGGGTACTATGGAGGTTTCCTTTGAAAGGTTGCTTAGAGCACCTTAATGAAGGTGTACTTACAGGTTTTAGCGCGATGTTTGAGCGCAGCGAGTTGCGAGCATTTGTAAGTATATCAAGTTTAGGTGCTCTTAGCGTTCTAGAAGTAGAAACCGTAATAGTACCCCCTACCCAGCCCTCTCCCTCACACAAAAAAGAGGACCCTAAGTCCCCTCTTCCCATTCTCTACTCCACAGGATTAATTCCCCATATTTCATTAGCATACTGCATAATAGTCCTATCACTAGAGAATACCCCACTGTTTGCAATATTCATGAGACTCATTTGTGCCCATCTTTTCTTATTCTTATAGGCCTCAAATACTTTCTCCTGCTCCTCTTTGAAGGCTTTAAAATCTGCTAGTACATAGTATTGGTCTGCTCTATCCCAGTTGACGCCATTGATTAAAGAATCATAAAGCTCTCTAAAGCATCCAGTACCACCGTCATTTAGTGTGCCATCTACTAAAGCATCTAGTACACGCTTCAAATCCGGATTTTGCTCATAATAGGCTCTTGGATTGTAACTATTTTGAAGCTTTTCTATATCTTCTACACGCAGGCCAAAGATAAAGTTATTTTCTTCTCCACTCTCTCCTACTATTTCTACATTGGCACCATCATAAGTTCCAAAGGTTGGTGCACCATTAAGCATAAGCTTCATGTTCCCTGTTCCTGATGCTTCTTTTCCAGCTGTAGAAATCTGTTTAGATAAATCTGCTGCTGGCACTAATTTTTGCGCATAAGATACGTTATAGTTAGAAACAAACACGACCTTCATCTTCCCCGAAACTACCTCATCTTTATTAATGAGGTCTTCAATAGCTAGAATGAGCCGAATAATACTCTTTGCTCTATAGTAACCAGGGAAGGCCTTTGCTCCAAAGATAAAAGTAACTTTTGGTATATCTAACTCTGGATTTTCCTTTAATCTAAAGTATAAATCTAGTATATAAAGCGCATTAAGATGCTGTCTCTTATATTCATGAAGACGTTTAACTTGAATATCAAAGAGAGAATCTGGATCAATTGTAATGCCTTCTTTCTCCTCAATATAATGTGCAAGCTGAACTTTCTTCTCATGTTTTATAGCCATGAGCTCTTCTAAAAAACTTTCATCCTCTATATATTTCGTAAGCTGTTTAAGCTTTGTAAGATCTATTACCCAATTTTCATTTCCTAATCTATCAGTTATAAGATGAGCTAATTCTCTATTCGCTAATAGAAGCCACCTTCTGGGAGTGATCCCATTCGTCTTGTTTTGGAACTTGTAAGGGTAGAGTGTATACCAATGATGAAGTTCTGTTTCCTTTAGGATTTCTGTATGCAGTTTAGCTACGCCATTAAGAGCAAATCCCACATAAATAGCTAAGTTGGCCATATGCACTTTACCATCCTTAAGAATCAAGCACGGATTCATCTTTTCCATGGTATATCCCTTATGACCGAGCTCCGCTTGCAACCTTTCATCTATAGCCTTAATAATCTGCAAAATACGAGGGAACAGTATCTCCATAAGCCTTATATCCCATTTCTCTAGGGCCTCTTGTAAGATAGTATGATTCGTATAAGCAAAAGTAGCCCTTGCAATGTCTAAGGCCTTGTCAAATTCCTCTCCTTCTTCATCTACCAAAATCCTAATAAGCTCTGGTATGGCTAAAACAGGATGTGTATCATTAAGCTGAATAGCATGCCATTTAGCAAAATCATTGAAAACATTGCCATGATGCTTTTTAAAATCTCTTACAATATCTTGCATGGACGCACTTACTAAGAAATACTGTTGCCTAAGCCTTAAGAGTTTACCTTGCTCATTCGAGTCATTTGGATAGAGTACACGCGTAATATCCTCTGTACGATTTTTCTCTTCTAAAGCTTTATCATACTCTTGATTGTTAAATAAGTTAAAGTTAAATTCACATAAAGGCTCTGCTTGCCATAATCTAAGGGTATTAATGGTCTCTCCACCATAGCCTATAATAGGTACGTCATAAGGAACAGCCTTTACCGTCATATCTTGAAATTTAACTTCTACTGTGTAATCATCTTTACGGATACTCCAAGGATCTCCATATCCAAGCCATTCATCCGCTTCTTCTAACTGGCCTCCATCCTTAAAGTATTGTTTAAAGAGCCCATTTCTGTATCTTAGTCCATATCCCTGTACAGGTAAATGCATGGTGGCACTGGAATCCATAAAGCAAGCTGCAAGTCTACCTAAACCACCATTGCCTAGTGCTGCATCTTCTTCTACTTCCTCAATTTCATTTACGTCAACACCTAGCTCCTTTAAAAGTTCAGCAATCTCATCATAGGCCTGCAAATTAATAAGATTGTTTCCAAGTGCTCTTCCCATTAAATATTCTGCTGATAGATAGTAAGCCGCTTTGTGGGCTTTATATGCTTTTCTTGTATCATGCCACTTATCTACTATCTGACTCATGAGTGCTGTACTTAATGCTCCCCATATCTCAGGCTTCGTAGCATATTTCAAGTTCTTACCATAAGCTATTTTACTATACATTTCCATATATTCTTTGATACATTGTTTTTCTATCATGATAGGTTCCTCCCATAAAGCTTCGTCATACTATATATATGCTGAGCCAGTTCGTCCGTGAGCACACCTTCCTTCATACGCCACTTCCAGTTGCCTCCGAGTATACCTGGTTTATTCATTCTAGCTGTATCATCAAGCCCCAATATATCTTGCATCTGCGTTACCGCAAGGTCACTTACACTGCTCCAAGCCCCCCTAATAAATCCCCAGTTATAACCTTCTTCATGGTCTAGCTTTAAATAACTCCTCGCATGTTCTCCTACTTCTTTTTCTATGTCTTTAAACCAGCCTTTAATCGTACTGTTATCATGAGTTCCTGTATATATAACGGAATTTTTGATACAGTTGTGTGGCAAGTAAGCATTCTCCTCATCTGAATCAAATGCAAACTGTAAGACCTTCATACCAGGATACCCTGTCTCTTCCCTAAAATCTAAAACCTCCTGTGTTAGAAATCCTAAATCTTCAGCAATAATGTCCATGTTTCCTAAAGCTATCTTCAAGGCATTAAAGAGTTTTATCCCAGGCCCTTTTATCCATTTGCCGTATCTAGCTGTATCCTCTCCATAAGGCACTGCCCAGTAAGATTCAAATCCTCTAAAATGGTCAATACGAATAACATCATAAAGCTTAAGCGATGCTTCCATACGTTTAATCCACCACTTATATCCTGTACGCTCTAAATAATCCCAATCATAGATAGGATTACCCCATAACTGACCATCCTCTGTAAAAGCATCAGGTGGGCATCCAGCTACTACTATGGGCATTCTCTTCTCATCGAGCTGAAAAATCTCTGGATAAGCCCATGCATCACTACTGTCTGCTGCAATATAGATAGGTAAGTCCCCTATAATCTTTATGCCTATTCCATTAACATATTCCTTTAATTCTTGCCACTGCTTATAAAATTCATACTGAATGAAGACCCAAAAATCAATCTTCTCTTTTAGCTTTGTTCTATATGCCCTTAAAGCCTCTGGATAACGCTGTTTAATAGGCTCATCCCACTCCACCCAGCTTTTATTATTCATAACTTCCTTAACTGCCATATAGAGACTATAGTCCTCAAGCCAATCTGTGTTCTGACTTCTAAACTTTCCTATCTCACCTTTAAACTTATCTTTTCCTTTTTCATAGGCCTTCCTCAGTACAGGATACTTAGTATAGAAAAGCTTCTCAAAGTCAACTCTTTCACTACTGGCTTCTTGTAGTGGCACTAAATCTTCTTCCTCTAGCAATCCCTCATCTTTTAATCTATCTAAATCAATAAAATAAGGATTACCTGCATAAGCAGAGAAGCATTGATAAGGAGAATCTCCATATCCCGTATGACCAAGCGGCAGTATCTGCCAATATTTCTGACCACTTTGTTTTAAAAAGTCAGCAAATAAATAGGCTGACTTTCCTAATGTTCCTATTCCATATTTCCCCGGCAAAGATGAAATATGCATCAAAATACCGCTTCCTCTTTTCATACACTCACCCCTTTGGTTTATAGACAGACATACGCTCCACAAGCTTTGTTTCGAGTACACACCTTTGATTCTCACATTTCTTTTCAATAATCTGGACAAGTAAGTTAATGCTGTCACAGGCCATTTGCCTTTGTGGTTGCTTAATAGTAGTAAGTGCTGGATTATAGTACTTACCAATATCTAATCCATCAAAGCCTAGGATAGATATATCCTCCCCTATTTTATATCCTAAATCTACCACTGCCTTACCTGCTCCAATGGCCATAATATCTGAAATAGCAAAGATTGCTGTAATATGCTTTTCCTCACTTAAAAGCTTCTTAACACTCTCATAAGCTGGTTCAAAATCATATCCACCTAGTGTAATATAAGCCTTATTAATAGGAATATGATTCTCTTCTAAAGCTCTCATATAACCTATGGCACGCCTGTTACTGACCCCGGCATCAAATTCATCCCCTAATACCATACCTATATGCTTATGTCCTTTTTGGATAAGATAGTTAGTAGCTTCATAAGCAGCTTTTTCATTGTCTATTCCCACACATGAGAATAGGTTCGAACTTATTTGAATGCTACTATCTACTGAAGTCAGTACAATAGGCACATCTAATCCTTCAAAGGATTCTTCCCTAATCCCTTCAAAGTTTCCTCCTAAGCAAATGACACCTTGCAATCTTTTTTCTTTAATAAAGGAGACAAGCACCTCCCCTTCACTACTATAGGAATCATTTTGATCATAGTAATGATGCAAAATCATGGTATAACCTATCTGATTAATATGCATCTCTATAATCTTAAGCATTTCGGAGAAAAAGGGATTGAATACCCCTTTTACAAGTACTCCGATATGCTTCATATTATTACTTTTTAAAATCCTTGCACTATTATTAGGTACATAGTTATGCTCTTTAATGACTTCTAGTACCTTATCTCTTGTTTCTTTTTTTACATCAGGATGATTGTTAAGTACCCTTGATACGGTACTAACGCCTACCCCAGCCAGTTTTGCTATATCTTTAATGTTCACCTTTCATCATCCTTTAACAGAACCTGCAGTCAGGCCTTTTGCAATATATTTTTGTGAAGCCATAAACATCATGACAATAGGAAGAGAAGACATAATAGCGGCTGCTGAATAAGAAGACCAATTGGTTGAAAACTTATCTTTAATAAACAGTTCCATTCCTAGTGGTAATGTCAAGGCACTCGGATCTTTAATAAGTGCTGCTGAATAAATAAATTCACTATAAGGTGCTATAAAAGAAAATAAGAAGATAACAATAAGCATATTTCTTGTAAGTGGCAAAATAATACGCGTGAAAACCTGCCATGTAGAAGCTCCATCTACCAATGCCGCTTCAGAAAGTTCCTTAGGAATCCCATCCATAAACCCTTTTAGAAGCCATATATTATAAGCATTTCCACCACTAATAATGAGAATAAGTACCCATAATTTATCCATCCCACCAAAGCGGTACACAATGCCTAATATAGCTGGAAGCGCCATAGTCGTTGGGAAAATTTGCAGGAGCATTAAGCTCATAAGTCCATTTCTACGACCTATAAATTTAAGCTTAGAAAACGCATAGGCTGCTGGCACAGCAAGCGCTAGCTGGATACAAGCAACTGTGGTACATACGATGAGGGAGTTTTTCATCCACTCTAAGAAATCTGTATCCTTGATGACACTCACATAGTTATTAAAGGTGAAGTTTTCCGGGAAAACAGACTTTTGAATAAAGACTTCACCATCTGCTAAAGATGCAGATACAACTGCCACAACAGGGAACATGGTAATAGCAATAACCACCCAGATGAAAATACGTCCTACCCATGCCCCTATACGTTCCTGCTTTGTAAGATTTGATGCCTTATCAAGAAAACTTAAATCTTCTTGTGAAGCTTTAAGTACAGCTTGCCCCTTCATCTTAATCCACCTCCTTAAATTGACCTGATGCTCTCATTTGAATAAAGGAAATCGTTCCAATAACAAGGAATGTAATAATACTTAAAGTAGCAGCCATATCATAGCGCCCAAAAGTGGTAGATAGCTTATAAACTGTAGAAGCTAATATGTCTGTATGCCCTGCAAACTGGCTACCAAGTCTTGCTGGACCACCCTTTGTAATCAGATAAGCTGAACCAAAGTTATTAAAGTTAAATGCAAAAGAAGAAATAAGTAGTGGATAAGCTGTTTGCGCAATAGATGGTAAAGTAATCTTAATAAATTGCATGAACTTATTTGCCCCATCTACCTGAGCAGCTTCAAAATAATCATCTGGAATAGCACTAATAGCGCCCATGCATACATTCATCATATAAGGGAATCCAAGCCAGATATTTGCAATTAAAATACCTACCCTAGCCCAGAAAGGATCCAGTAACCATTGAATAGGCTCCTTGATAATATGCATGGTCATTAAAATAGAGTTGATGGCACCATAGCTTGAGTTAAACAAACCTTGCCAAGAAAGAATAGCAACTGTAACAGGAAGAGCCCATGGTAATATAAGAATACCCTTATAAAACCCTGCCTCTTTTATATTTTTATTACTTAATATAATAGCTAATACAAGCCCTACTAAAAAGCACCCTGCTGTAGATACAACTGCAAATACAACAGTCCATCCAAACACCGGGAAAAATACATCTTTAAAAGGTCCATTAATAGCATCTATAAAGTTCTGAAACCCAACAAAATTATATTCACCCTGTGAATAGATTGTATAATCCGTAAAAGCAATATAAATGGTATACAAAATAGGCAACAACGTCAAAATCCCAATAGAAATCAGCGCTGGTGCTAAATATTTATACCCCGTAAGACTCTTCCTAAACGTTAACCCAGACTTACTCACCTTTCCTCTTCCCATACTCTTCCCCCTCTTCCTTATAAACCTTTACTTATAACACCTTATACTTTACTTTAAGCTACTGCCCTTTACCCCGCCTTATTCTACACTACCTTCAAGTAGTAGCTTACGCCTTCCTTTATGTGCACTTTATGTAACACTTTAGGTAATCTTTGACCTTTAGCTCTTAATACCCTAAGTCCCTGCTTTAAATTCCTATCTTAACCTTTACTTCCTTTGTTTTAACACACCCTAGAAGGTTCGCCTCCCCCTAAAGTGTGAGTTTAACCCTATAATCTCTTTCTTACCGTATTCACCTCTTCTTACTGGCCTCTATACAGGCCACTAGTTGGTAGCCGGTGCTACATGCTATCCTTTCACTCTATCTATTTCCTTTATCCTCTTTTCCTTCTTTTTCGTCTTTTCCGTATAGGTCCATGTGTGAGGTAAGGGGTAGCTCTGTAATACACCTGCGTAGTTTTTAGCTAGAACTTTCGTCCTTCTCTTTCTATAGGGCCTAGGTGCCTGCAGATCTGTGGGTGGAATATACCTCTGGAATCTTTGATTAGAATTTCAGGAGTAAGCTAAAGAGATGTTCTTAGCTTACAACTAGAAATTCTTCAAAGATGGAAGCAGTATATGGAACTCACAGTATCTGCTAACCACCTTCTCCTATGCCCCTACTTTATTTCTGCTGCGCAATTCCCACTGCAATTTGCTCTGCAATAGTCTTACCGCATGTTGCAGCATCAATTTGACCAGCTGTTAAAAGTTTAATGTTATCAGCTGCTGGTGCCCACATTGCTGCAACTTCTGGGATGTTTGGCATTGGCACGGCATTTTTAGCTTGAGCTGCAAATCCTTGTGTATAAACGTCTGCACCTACTTTATCATTATTAAGTACAGCTGTAAGAACAGGGATTCTGTTACCTACATCGTATAAAGTCTCACCTGAATTTTCACTAAGGTATTTAACAAGATCCCATGCAAGGTCTTGTTTTTCTGACTTAGCACTTACAAAGGCCGTTTGAACTCCAAGGAAAGATGGTGTTGGATTTTCACCCATCTTTGGAAGTGGTGCAATACCAAAGTTTAAGCCTGCATCTTTAGCAGAAGCTACATTCCATGGTCCTGAAATATAGAAAGCAGTATTACCTGAAAGGAATTCACCTTTTGCAATATCATCATTAATATCTGCTGGCATGAATTTCTCTTTTTGGATTAAATCTTGTAAAAATTGATAAGATTTAATAGCGCCTTCATTACCTAAACCAATATCTGTTGGGTCAAGTGTGCCATCATTATTCTTAAATACATAGCCACCATTAGCTGCTACAATACCATATGAAAGATAGAAGTCGTTAACGTTAAACATGAACCCTTTATCTCTTGCTATTTCTACCAGTTCATCCCATGTTTGTGGTGCCTCAGCGCAAAGGTCTTTATTATAGAATAAAGCAATACTTTCTTGTGCAAGTGGTACTGCATATTGTGTACCATTAATGGTTACAGCATCAACAATAGCCTGTGATGCATAAACACTATTATCAAATTTACCTGCTGGCACTTCTGCAAGTAAGCCCGCTTTTTGGAATGTTCCTAAGTTATCATGAGCAAGGCCAAACATAATATCTGGGCCGCTCTTACTATTTGCTGCTTGAAGGAAACCTTGCATGTCAGATTGGTCTTCAAGAACTTTAACATCTACGTTATTTTCTGCTCCCCATTTATTAGCTAATTCACTAATCGCTTCTACTTCTGGTGTCATAAGATGAGACCAAACAGTAAGTGTTTGTTTTTCTGCTGGTTTTTCCTCTTCTTTTTTAGGTGCTTCTTCTTTTTTATCTGTTTCTTGATTAGCTTCTTGCTTTACCTCTTTATCAGTATCTTTGCTAGCCTCACTGCTACTGCATCCAAATACTGCCCCTGTTGTTAACACCATAGCTGCCATAGCTGCTACTAATTTCATCTTTTTACCCATAACGAAATTCCCCCTAATGGTTAATGTTTTATATAAAAGCTTTCGCCCTTATAACACTTTTAATTTTTTAATACAATTAAAATTTGATTTGGTACTAAGGTAATCTTACTCGTCATCTGCTGTTCTACTCCTTCTGCTAAGCCTTCACTTGATAAAAGGACTTTGTAAATTCCTTCTTCTAGCTCTATACTTTCCTCTTGATCACTAAGGCTAGCCAGTATATAAATCTCTTCCTCTTCATAGATCCTCTTCATCCCAAAGATCTTTGAATGAGGTGTATTTACTTCCTCAAGTTCTCCTACACTTAGTGCTTTATGCTCATTTCTAAGGTTAATGAGTGCTTTATACCACTGGTAAAGTGAATCTTTATCTTCAAGTTGTTTATCAAGTGCTACCTTTTCCTTTGGATTAGAACTATCTATCCAATTTGTATTTTGATCCTCATCTGTACTACTCCACAGGAAAGGCTCTCTAATCCTTTCATCTGGTTTAGTCCCTGTCATTCCCAGTTCTTCTCCATAATAAAGATAAGGCGTACCTGGTAGATTGAGATAAATAGCTGCTGCAACTTTCATCTTATTTACGTCTTCGCCTAATACATTCATCACCCTTGTTTGATCATGATTAGACAAAAATGGTGCTAAGACAAAAGTATGATCTTCTTCCTTATACATTTCCTCTATAGACTGATACGTATAAACTACATTAGATAGAGTTCTACTGTTAATGGCATTAGTTAAAGTGCCACCTATGTTAAAGTCAAAGAAAGAATCTAATACCCCCGCATATTCACAAATATTATAAGGGGCATCCCATACTTCACCTATTAAAACAGCTTCCTCATTTATGCTGTGTACATACTCCTGAAAACGGTTCCAAAATTCGATATTTTTTTCTTTCTCATTAAAGATCCACTTAGCTGCATCTAATCGAAATCCATCTATCCCTAAATCTAGATAATACTTAGCAACCTGCTGCATTTCTTCCTCTACTTTGGGATTATCATAATTCAAATCAGGCATTCCTTCATAAAACGCGGCATAATAGAGTTCATCTTTATTGCCATTTTGTGCCCAGGCAAGTGTAGACATAGGTGAGCGTTCAAGCTTCTTTTCCATATCTTTTGTCCATATGTAATAATTTCTGTAAGGACTATTTTCATTTTCCCTTGCTTCTTTAAAATAAGGATGCTCCCATGAAGTATGATTAATCACTAAATCCATGACTACTTTAATATCTCTTTTATGTGCCTCCTCTAGAAGTACTTTCAAATCCTCTATATTTCCATAATCTTCATCAATGGCATAATAATCTTCTGTGTCATATCCATGATAACTTGTAGCTTTTGTAATAGGCATAAGCCAAATGCCCCTTACTCCTAAATTCTCTAAGTAGTCTAGTTTTTGTGTAACCCCCTGCAAGTCTCCTATTCTGTCCCCATCTGAATCATAAAAAGCCCTCACAAATATTTCATAGAATACACGCCCATTATAGCTCTCATAACTTATACTTTCTGGCTTAAATAAAGTTACTGCCACAAGTGAACCTATTAAAGCTACTGCAAGTAATATACCTCCTATTAAAATGTGCCTCTTTTTATGCAAAGACTCACCTCCTGAAACTTGTTTTGGAATCAGTTCTGGTACCGTTACTCATATAATATATGAATACCCAATATTTTTCAATACAATATTTTAACTATTTTAAATAAATAAAATTATTAAATATATAACTTTATTGCTATTCATATATACCTTATAAAAAAAGCAACTTAGTCTTTTAACTAAGTTGCTTTTTTAATTTCATAGAGTAAATAAACTAGGTTAGATCCATTTTACTCAATCTAAAAGGGTTAAAATACGATCCATAATGACTGCCACTTGTGCTCTTGTAGTAGAGTCTTTTGGTTTATATGTACCATCAGGCATTCCACTTATAATACCTGCTTCATAAAGCTCTTTAACTGCATCTTGTGCAAATGAGCTAATTGTATCTGCATCTTTAAATGGCACGTAGCTTCTTTCTCCTTCAAGTTCCACGGCTAATGCTGTAAGTGATCTTGAAATCATTACTGCCATCTCTTCATTTGTGATTGAATCGTTTGCACCAAATGTTCCATCAGGACGTCCTGTTACAATACCTTTTTCATATAAGTTTACAACTGGTTCTGTATACCATTTACCGAGCTGCGCATCTTTAAATGGTGATGTTGCTGCTGTCCCTTCAAATCCAAATGCACGTGCTACGACAGCTGCAAATTCAGCTCTTGTAATTTGTTTACTTGGTCCAAAAGTACCATCTTCATAACCTTTTAAGATACCACGTCCTGCCATTTTTCCAATTGCCTCTGAAGCCCAGTGCCCCTGTGTATCTGCAAATTGTACGCTTGGTACTACTGGTTTCTCTTCCTCAACTGGTTGTTCTGGCTCTACCTTGTCGCTTGGTTTATTTGGTTTATTTGATCCACTTGAACTACTTGATCCGCCTGAGTTATTTGAATCACTTGGTTTATTTGGCTTACTTGGTTTTTCTGGTTCTACTGGTTTTTCCGGTTCTACTGGTTTCTCCGGCTCTACTGGTTTTTCTGGTTCTGCACCAGTATTCTCATCTGTTCGGTCTACTCCTACATTTGGTGTATCTATTGGAGATAGGAAATAATCAACGACTTTATAGCTTGCCGAATCAAGGAATTGATCGTTACGCATATCTATTAAGTCTCCTAAAGTAGCTTCTCTACCTAGGTTCAATAATTGATTACTTGTAATATATATGCTTAATTTATTACCGTCTCTTACAGTAAAGCTATAAGCCTCTTTATCTTTTGGCTCGAACACAACATCTTCTGTAAGTGTATCTTTAGTTAAGAGCTCTATCTGAATACCATAGATGTCTTTTGGGATATCCTGAACTTTTACTGTTACAGTGTTGTTCGCATTATTGTGTAAATTTATGCTTGGAGTAGCACCGAATACGGTACTACTTCCAAATATAAGCATTGCTGCAATAACTGAGGCAAATTTAGTTCTCTTCATACATGTCCTCCTGTATTAATGATGTCGCTCCCTGATTAAGTATGATCTCTGGCATAGAATCATAAGAAGGTGTTCCATACCATAATGTTGTACTTGTTACCCTTGGTGTTCCAGTATGCTCAATTGTATCATATCTATACATCTTCGCCATAATTTCTGTTGGAAGCACACTTAACTGTGAACAGTCACCTTGTAGTTCTTCTTCTTTTTGCACATCTGGGATAAAGATAAATAATCCATCACTAATATCACTTGTTTCACCATCTTCAGGTACTTCAGCAAACATTAAGAGTTCACCATTAATCGGTCTTTCTACATAAGTCATCTCTTCATCTAAACCTGATTTTCCAGCGTATCTACCTACAATATGAATAGTATTATAAAGTGGATCTCCTCTATAAGTACCTACAATAACAAGTGTGCCTTCTTCAATTGCACTCACACCATCTACATCATCATACTCATAGTCTTGTCCCATAATACCTACTTTGTAATCTTCAAAGGCTACATTATCACCAGGGTAACTTAATGGTTCAACATCAAATTGGCTAAGGAAATCTTCATCAATGTTTTCACCTGTTATACGGATTACATCAGCATCATAAGTCCAAATTCTTGTATCTTTTGAAGATGCTCCAGGTTTATTGAAGTAAGTAATGAATTTGCTTGCATCTGCCGCTTCATTAAACTCAAAGTCACCTTCTTTAGCTGTAAGGTAATGGTATCCATCTCCTGCTTTTTTACCTACTGCTATCTCAAATGTTCCCTCAGGTAAGGTACTATTATTTTTAGCTTTTACCCTAATACCTGTTACTGGTGTCTTTTTATTGAAAGATAAGATTAGGGCTGGTCCTGTAGTTGTTAAAGCTGGTCCTGTAGTTGTTAAGGCATCTCCGCCTACAAATTCAATACGATATTGACTTCTATCAATAACATTGTCATGCTCAATTCTAACTTGCCCTGCATTTACTTTTCCATTATTAACGTCAGCATTTACTATATTTCCTAGTGAATCAATGGCTCTTACTTCGTATTTAAATGCTTTATTATTAGCTGAGCCTATTACATCCTCATAAGTAGTGTCTGTAATAAAGGCAATTTGTTTACCATCTCTGAAGATTTCATATCCTAATAAATCTTCTTTAATACTTTTATCTGAACGAATGGTGATCTTAACTTTATTTGCATTTGATTCACCTTCGGAAAGATCTGCAACAGATGCTGTTGCATCAAATACCATATCTTGGATTCCCGTACCACCATTTAATCTATATCTTCTTGACTCATCTGTAAGGTACTGAATCTTTCTTTCTTCTTGAGAGTAATTTTTCATCTCCGCTTTTGCAGCATCTGATAAGTCCATGCCCCACTTGGTGAAGAATTCTGTTAAGTCTTTTTCTGCTGCCATACTTGCAGCTACTGCGAACTTATCCTCACCAGTAAAGCCATTTACTTTACCACTATCGTATACCTTGAATACTTTATTATAGAAACTTAATGGTCCATTCTTTTGATCATCTGCACCATTGTCATAGGCAAGATGTAACTGCCAGTACATACCTAACTGTGTAAATCCATCGTTTGACATTCCTTTATCGCCTACTGCGACTTTTTTATAAATGTCTTCGTACTTATCAGATAATTCTAATCTTGATGGAAGCCTATTATCTTTACCATCATAAGTCTGCATCATAAGTGAATAAATATTATTTGTAATTTCAGCCTTGCCTAATCTATCCATATTATGTCCAATTTCATGGGCAATTCCCCATCCAAATAGACCATTTGCATTGCCTTCACCTGTTACAGATGTTGGTTTTCCTTGTACTAATGCACCTGTTGAACCGTATCCAACACCAATATGGCTACCTGCTGCATACATAAATGCATTAGCGAACATTCTCATATATCTTATATTTTGTCTGCTCTTAAGGACATCTAATGGATTATCAAGTCCGTATGTAGTATGTGTGATCTTAATCACTTCTTCCCAAGCAAGCATATTATTGTAAAGTTTCTCGATTTGAGCCTCTTTATCTGGTGTCGCAGCTGTAATACCTGCAAGTACTTGATCTGCTGGTAGAGATAACAGGATATTTCTTCCTGATATTTCTGTAGAGTTTGCTGGGTTCGTATCTTTATTGTTTAGCTTATTAGGCGCATATGCTACAAGATCATCAATATATTTTGATATTCTTGCTTTTCTCTCTGTTTCGCTTAATTCATACCAGTTATAAAGTTCTAAAGTTGGGATTTCTTTTACTGCTCCCTCAGTATCTCGAATGTGTAACTTAATTTGGTCACCTTTGTTACCTGAGTATCTGTAATAGAATGAACCACCAGCTGTCACTTTAAGGTTTCCTATCTTTTCGATTTCAATGATGTTTCTACCCCTTGTAAGCTCAATAGCATCCCCTGATAGTGAGTTTGCTTCTGAATAATACTGAGTTGGTATAAGGTGTAATGTTTCTCCCTCTGGGATATCTGCATAGATTGCTACTTTCTTACCTGCAAATCCTACTATACCTAATGGGCTCCAGTCATTAATACGTTTCACATCACCACTTGCATCAATCGATACAAAATTATTTTTAATAATCCCTAACTTAGAAGTATCCTTTGCAAGTAAGGCCTCTGCTAAATTAAGTTCATCCTTTAAAATAGCAGAATCTACATAATAGGAATCTTCATCATCTAATTTTGCTCGAATAGCGTCGATATCTTCCTGTGTTACACCTGGTGCTAAAGTTGTAAGGGCATCATCTGCAAATAATGCTCTGATTTCCCCATCTACACTATAATAGTCATAGAATGCGATTTCTGATGCACTAGCCTCTGCTCTTGCTCCATCAAAGATTCTACCTCTTACACCAATTTTCTTTACCTTTGTTTTTGGGAATTCAAAGATGGCATATTGTTGTCCATTTTTATCTGTTCTAACTTTATACCACTTATCTGTTACAATTTCTTTTCCAGGTCCTGATAAATCATCGCCTTCTTCCCATACAGTAATATGGTATCTCTTAACAACGTCTGCGTAGTTGCCATCTAATCTTGGTACATAAACAACATAGTTCATCTCATGTGGCTCTGCAAAAGTAAAGTTGATTTGACCGGATTCCCACCATATTCTTGCTGTCCAGTGTGATGCATAGTCCCCATCTACTACGTTTTTAATACCATCTTTTGTATCTGTTAAATCATACTTTTGATTAAATCCATTTGGATAGAATTGCATATCGACATTGTTACGATCTGCAAGTTGTACATCTATAATCTTATCTACACTTATTCTATTTTTAGTTGGTAAAATAGGTCCTTCAAGTGTAACTTTCTCTGGTGTTCCTGTTACAACTAGTGAGCGCCCACTTTCACCTATGCTATTACCTGCAACAACATATAAGTTATATTCTACATCATTTGTAAGGCCACCTATAACTATTGATGTAGCTGTTATTTTGCCATCACTACCTGCTGGGATAAATTGTTTGTACGCTGTCTCATCTGCACTTGCTTCCTTATAGAAGACTTTGTAATAAGTAGCATTGTCTGTTTTTCCCCAACTCAATTTAAGCCCACCATTCATCTCTTCTACTTTTAAGAAATCTGGAGGTAATGGTTTTTCTGAAGGTTGTGGGATACCTCTGTATTCCTCTGATGGTTTTCCCATCCAGTCCTCTGATGTCGCTCTAATCATAAAGTAGTAAGGTGTTAAGTTTTCAAGTCCTTTTACGGTTGCACGTGCTTCATCTACATTTAACTCACCTGTATACTCGCCTGATTTTTCCCCGTAAAATACTCTATAGCCTTCTACGTTTGGAACTGGATCCCATTCAAGGGTAATAGCTTCATTCTCTTCAGTTAATATAACATTTTTAATTGCAGTCTTATCATTAGGGGATACATTGGATGCAATATCCTTAACAAAGGATACCTCTTCCATTACAACATAGCTAGGATTTCCATCTTCCCCAACTACCTTATCTACTGAAACGGTTACTCGTTTCACCGGAACTCTTTTTCCAAGATTAATAACAATCTTATTTTTATCTTCTGAGCGTCCAGTGTATCTTATACCTTTATAGCCTTCTACTGATGAACCAAAAGTTTGGCTCTCTCTTTTTGTTTCGCCATTTTCCTCATACTCAACAATGACAGTTCCACCTTCAAGTCCACCTTCAGCTACAGGGGATACAAGCTCAATCACTTGTGCTTCTATACCTTTATCACCTAGATTAATAGGTATCTCAAGTTTTCCTTCATCTGAAGTTTTTTGTATTTTAACTTGAGTTTCGCCTGTGAATAAATCTGCTACACTATTTCCATCAGCAATTTCAAGCCCTGCATCTTTAATGGATTCATCAACGGATACCATAACACTTTGTGAAATAATAGCCGCTAAATCCGTTTGTACTTCTTCCCCTTTAGCTTCAAGCTGTTGTTTCACATATGTTAATTCTACAATATCAACTTTATCGTCTCCGTTAATATCATGATCATGAATACCATCTTTTATATTTTGTTCTATTTCCTTAAGGTCATCTTCTGTTACCTTTTGATCTCCATTAATGTCTCCATAAGAAAAAGTAGCATCACCTGTCCCTACAGTTACATTTTTTGAATAATCGCTGATGATGATATCTTCTGAGGTATAAGTTTTATAACCTTCACCTTCATATACGAAGTTATATGTACCTAGCTCTAGATCTTTTATATTGATATAGTAAGAACCTATGACATCTTCTGTAGTCATTTCCACATCGTGAACATTCTTAGCAACGATTTCTACAGGGTAATTCCCTAGATTCTTAGTTACTTCTGGCTTAGCTCCAAGTTGTATTTCTACTATACTACTATTACCTTTTTTTAAGCTTACCTTAATATCTTGACTCTTTACTTTTTTATAAGCAAATGGATAGTCAAATCTGATAGAAGTAGATATATTACCCTTAGCATTAGCATCTTGGGCCTTAATATCTACGGTCTCACGTGCATATACTGCTGTTAATGGTGTAAATGTTTGTACCATCATCGCACATGATAAAATCATTGCCATTTTTCGAATTAATTTTGGCACTCTTTCACTCCTTTTCATATTTATAGCTGCTACTAAAAATATTAATTATCATCTAATCTTTTTTCTTTACTATACTATCATTTCTATATACATATGACAAGCAAAAATTTACCTTTTCTTAACTGCCTGGCAACTTGTTATTAACAACTTATTCATTTTTATACATACTAGGATAACGATAACATGGATTAAAATGCTGAAAATACCCCCTCACTTCGCAATCAGCAAAATGAGGGGGTATTTAATCCCTAAAAAATTTATTTTTTCTGCGCAATCTTTTGTTTCCCATATGTTGAAGGGGACATACCATAGTATTTCTTAAAAAGCTTACTGAAGTAATAAGCATCTTCATAGCCTACCGCTTTAGCTACCATATTAATAGGTATGGTATTGTTTTCTAAAATTTGCTTAGCCTTCTCCAATCTAATTTGAATGAGATAATTAATAGGCGAAGTTCCTGTTTCTTCTTTAAAAATTTTAGAAATATAAACAGGACTTAAATACATATTTTTTGAAATATTATCAAGAGATATATCTTCCATATAATAAGAACTCATATAGTCAATAAGACTTTGTACGATAACTTTCTTATCTCTGCTTGCAAATTGTGAAGCTTCTAAAGATGGTGGTTGACTGCATTCATCCATTTCACGGTAAAGGATTAAAATCAGCTTCATCACTAATGCTTTAAGCATAAAGCTATGTCCAAGCTCTCTTAATCTCTGTTCTTTCTCTATTTCTTTACAGCACTGCTCGAATTCATTTCTATATTTCTCAATGGCTACAATAGGTGGCCAACTTAAGGATTTCATATAATTAGGTGCATTACAGTCTATATTAAGATTACCTATACCAATATGTAACTCTGTACATGTTATACTAGCGTCTACTAATGCCTGATGATGTACACCAGGATTAAATACCATGACATCCCCTTTTTTAAGCACATAGTGCTCCCCTTCAATGGTATAGTGAGCCTGACCTGAAGTGACGATAGAAAGTTCTACAAAATCATGCGAATGATAGGTAGTTGGGTAAACATTATCTTTATTGGTTACTGCATGAATAATAAACATAACATGCGGATTAAATGAATCTATACACTGTATGGGAATTAACATAACAACCCTCTTTTACTTCCATTAATATTATACTTTAAAACTATTGTATACCATGATAAGAAAATACAGCAATAGGTTAATATAATACATTTTTATTTCTACCATTTTTTATATAATGAACTGTGTTAGTTTGAATTAACTTATTAGGAGGGACATATATGGAGACATTTAAATGGATATGGGGATATCTGAAAGACTATAAGTTTAGATATGGCGCATGCCTTGTTTTAGTACTTATAGCAGCTTTAATCAGTATGATTAACCCTATCCTAGGTGGTACTATTGTTGACCGTGTATTAGAAGGTGGCGAAACAAATATCTTAGTACCTATTCTACTTGTAACAATTGCAACAGCTCTTGTTAAAAACATCATATCGTATACTTACCAAATGAACTTTGAGCGTATCTCTCAAAATATCTTGTTACGTATTAGAAAAGACTTATTTGATAAGCTTCTAACTTTAGATGTAGACTTTTACAAACAAATGAAAACGGGTGACCTTATGGCACGTATGACAGGAGATACTGACCTGCTTAGACACTTTATTGCCTGGGTTGTTTATAATATCTTATATAATGTAAGTGTATTTGTAATCGGGATTGTGTGTATGTGGTTTATTAACCCTATACTTACTTTAGCCATGCTTCTTGTTTGCCCATTCATTGTACTTTTCACAATGAAAATGAGTAAACGTATTGGGCCTACTTTCCACAAAGCCAGAGAAGCTTACTCTAGACTTAACTCTGTTGTACAAGAAAATATCAGTGGTAATCGTATTGTTAAAGCCTTTTCTAAGGAAAACTATGAAATTGAAAAATTCAATAGACAAAATGCCTTTTATAAAGAAGCAAATATGGACACTGTTCATGTAACACAGCACTACTTACCTATTCTAGAATTCTTAGCAAGCTTCTTGACTGTTGTTATGATTTTTGTAGGTGGAATCTTAGTTATTTATGACCAAATGACAATAGGTGACCTTATGGTCTTTAACGGTTTACTTTGGGCACTTAATAACCCTATGCGTTCTGCTGGTTACTTAATTAATGACTCACAGCGCTTCATTGCTGCTTCAGCTAAAATCCGTGAACTTTTAGCGACTGAGTCTAAAATTCAGAACCATGAAGATGCACATGCCCCTGAGCGTATTAAAGGTAAAATCGAGTTCAAAAATGTATCTTTCAGTTTTGAAGATACAGATGCGCTTAAGAAAGTATCCTTTAAAGCGGAACCTGGCCAAACCGTTGGTATTATCGGCCATACTGGTGCTGGTAAATCTACTTTAATTAATTTAATCTGTCGTTTCTATGAACCTGTTAGTGGTCAGGTCCTTGTGGATGGCAAAGATATTCGTAGCTATGATATTAAAACACTACGTGAAAGCATTGCTATGGCTATGCAAGAGGTCTTCCTTTTCTCTGATACCATTGAAGCTAATATTCGCTATGGTGTACCAAGTGCTTCATCAGGCCAAATTCAACAATTCGCCGCTATGGCTGAAGCCGATAGCTTTATCCGCAACATGCCTGAAGGCTATGACACCATCGTAGGTGAAAGAGGGGTAGGTCTTTCTGGTGGGCAAAGACAACGTATTGCTCTTGCGCGTGCCCTTATTAAAGACCCTTCAGTGCTTATCCTAGATGATACAACTTCTGCTCTTGATATGGAAACAGAAATGAAAATCCAACAAAAACTTAACGAATCGACACGTAAGCGTACAACTTTTATCATTGCACACCGTATTTCTTCTGTTAAAGCAGCGGACCTTATTCTTGTACTTAAACGTGGACGCGTTATTGAACAAGGTACACATGATGAGCTGATGGCACTTCAAGGTGAATACTACAAAGTATTTAATACACAGTTTGGTGACTTTGATGAAGAACTTGCTGAGCTTACACAAAAGGAGGCGAACTAGATGGCACGTAATACCTTCGACCAAGATGAAACGTTAGAACAAGGCTTTAACATGTACCATGTGAGACGCCTTTATGATTATATGAGACCCTATTTAAAACCTATCATATGGTGTATGTTCCTCATGGTTATTTCAAGTTTACTTGGACTTTTAGGCCCTTATATTATTAAAATAGCTTTAGATGATTTAATTCCAGCTAAAGATTTAACAGGACTTTGCATCGCTACAATAGCCTTTATTTTATCTCTTATAGGCATTAGCTGGATTATGAAAAACCGTCTTATAACGATGGGGCGTGTAGGTCAAGATATCTTAATTGATATGCGTCATGACCTATTTGTAAACCTTCAGAAATTACCTTTTACATATTACGATAACCGTCCTCACGGGAAAATTCTCGTAAGGGTTGTAAACTACATCAACTCTTTAAGTGATTTATTAAGTAACGGTTTTGTTAACTTAGTAGCAGATATTTTCAGCATTATCTTAACGATGGTGTTTATGTTTGTACTTGATACGAGGCTTGCACTTGTCAGCTTAATTGGTGTACCAATTCTTATGAGTATCATGTACCCACTTAAAGCGCTTCAAAGAAAGGCGCATCAAAAACTTAGTACGAAGCAATCTAATATGAATGCTTATGTAAGTGAAAGTATTAATGGTATGCGTGTTACACAAGCCTTTGCCCATGAAGAAGAAAGTATGCGTGTGAATGAACACGTATGTCAGGAATACAGTAATGCTTGGCTAGGCGCTGTTAAACTGAACTTCTTAGTTTGGCCTATTATGGATAACGTAGCAACACTTACTGTTGCACTTGTTTACTTCAGTGCTGTATTTATCTTTGTCGATGATATTTCAGTTGGTCTTCTTGTTGCTTTCGTAGCTTATGTATGGCGTTTCTGGGGTCCTATTACCAACCTTGGTAACTTCTATAACACTATTATTAATGCTATGGCAAACCTTGAGCGTATCTTTGAACTTATGGATGAAAAACCAACTGTACATGACTGTGATGATGCAACTGAGCTTCCTAAAATCGAAGGTCATGTAGAATTTGAAGATGTAAAATTTGCTTATGAAGAGGATGAAATGATTCTAAAAGGTATTAGCTTTGAAGCTAAACCTGGTGAACGTGTAGCTATTGTAGGACCTACAGGTTCAGGTAAAACAACCATTATCAACCTCATTAGTCGTTTCTACAATATTAACGATGGTCGCATCTTAATTGATGGGCACGATATTAGCAAAGTTACCCTTACTTCTCTTAGAGGCCAAATGGGTATTATGATGCAAGACTCTTTCATCTTCTCTGGTACAATTATGGAAAATATCCGCTACGGTAGACTGGATGCGACAGATGAGGAAGTTATTGAAGCTGCTAAAGTGGTTAAAGCCCACGACTTTATTATGACTTTTGAACACGGCTATGAAACAGTCGTTAATGAGCGTGGAGATAGACTTTCAGTAGGTCAAAGACAGCTTATCTCCTTTGCAAGAGCACTTCTTGCTAACCCTAAAATCCTTATTCTAGACGAAGCCACTTCTAGTATTGATAGCCAAACTGAAGTACTTCTTCAACAAGGACTTGATGAGCTCCTTAAAGGTAGAACATCATTCGTTATCGCTCATAGACTTTCTACTATTAAAAACTCTGATAAGATTATTTACATCCAAGATGGTCAAATCTTAGAAATGGGTACACATGATGAACTTATCGCTAAAGGCGGTGGCTATTGCCATCTTTATACAACACAATATGAATTGCTTAGAGCATAGCATAAGCTACCTTCAACTTACATGAGAGGTGGATGAGACTCTTCCATACACTAACTTCCATCTTTGAAGAATTTCTAGTCGCAATTTAAAGAGATAACGCTGCAAACTCGCTTTCGCTCAGACAGTGCAGCTAAGTACATCTCTTTATCTTGCTCCTGAAATTCTATTCAAAGATTCCAGAGGTGTATTACAGAGTCCCATCCACCTCTCTTTGTTTGTGGAAGGAATAGCCTAGGGTTTCGTTTCTCCCCTTAGCTCTTTGGGGAGGGTGTCCTTATACTCTGTATAGGGTAAGTGAAAAGCGGGAGAGTGACTCTTCCATACACTACTTTCTGCTTTTGGAGAACTTCTAGTCGCTATCTAACAAGATAACGCTGCAAACTCGCTGTCGCTCAGACAGTGCAGCTAAGTACATCTTGCTATCTAGCTCCTGAAGTTCTTCCCCAAAGCTTCAAAGGTGTATTACAGAGCCCCTCTCCCTCTTTTCATGTTCTTGGAAGGAATAGCCTAGCGTTTCGTTTTGCTTGGGATAGGGCAGAAAGAGTATTACAGCGTTTTCTCCACGCCTTTTGTTTTTGGGAGGTGCATCCTAGTGCTTCGCTTAGAATGGAGGAGGCAAAAAACACTGCGCTCTCCCCCAGACTCTTCGGAGGGATTTCTAGTACTCCGATAGGGTGAGTGAATACAGGTATGATGTGGGGCGAAAGAAATAACATAATCTTGCACTATGTGTAGTGCTTCCTTCATAAACTAGTAGTAATACACATCCTGCTATGGGAAGTGAGGGGGAATAGTGATCATGATTATTTTTATTTTAGTATGGATGCTTGTTGTGATAGTCTTTATAAAATGTCTAGCAAGTGAAGCAAAAACATGGGATGAAAAGATCATTGAAATGGTATGTGAACAAGTACTAGATACCCCAAATGAAGATATTCTTGAACCGAACTTAGACTTAGATGGTTTTATTGATGTACTTGAACAGCTTTATGCTGACTACTTCACTGAAGAGGCCTTCAAGCGTTTTATCCAAATACGTTATGGTGATAAATATCATGTAGTAGCTAATGAAACTGGTAAGTTTATTAACATTAAAGCTATTACAGTAACTCAAGACAAACAAACTCCTCAATCTTATAACTTCGAAGCACACGTGGAAATAGAGGATCACTTTAATCAAGCTATACCTGTTAAAGTCCTAGGCCATGCTACTCTAGCGAATCATAAGATTACACAAATTGAGTTCCTTGACCAAAACCTTCTTAGAGCTTTAGCGCAGTAAATAGCGTGATTTATAAAGCCATCCTCTTAAAATAGACTATTAACTACTAAAGGCAATTAACACCCCTAAAAATTTGAGGTATTAATTGCCTTTATCGTTGTACTATACACCCTATCTAAAACTCATGTTCATGTCCTTTAAAAAAGTTATAGTAGCAGCGTACACTTTCTAATTCAGTCCACTTTTTCACAGATACGGGATACTCATCTAGGTCATATATCTTGGCACCTTTAATAGCTAACAGAAAAGGGGAATGGGTGGATATAATAAATTGGCACCCAAAATACCTAGCGGAGTCTTCGATAAACTTAATTAATTCTAGCTGCCTTTGTGGAGATAAGCTATTTTCAGGCTCGTCCAATATATATATACCATTTTCAGCTATTTTTTCAGTAAAATATCTGAAAGCACTCTCGCCGTTAGAATACTCACGAATATTATCCATAAGATTGCGTCTTACATACTTAGACTGGGTCCTACTTCTTGACTGATTCACCTTTTTAAGCTGTTCATAATCCTCTAAGGACTTCATCTTAAACTGGGAATACTTCAAATCCAAATACTCTACAAATAAATCTTCTCGTTTCGTATCTATCCCCTCGTTAATGGTACGGATATTGAGCATATAATTAAAGACATCATCACTTGTGATAATCCTACTCTCCATTGGAATTTCCTCTACTATTTCCATATCACACATATCAATATAGTCCCCATAAAAGTTTGTTCTATTATAAAGGGATTCTCTTGTAATGCTGAGCTTTTCGGCAATGACATTTAGTGCAGTCGATTTTCCTGAACCATTTCCACCATAAAGAATAGTGATGGGCTCAAAATCTATTTGTCTCAAATCATTTTTTGATAATATTCTAAAAGGATAAAACGAGTCGTAGCATTTTCTTTTTATCGAAAGAATAAATCTAAACTCCCTATCCTCATTAGGAAATGTAAAGGATTTTAAATATATCATACTATCACCTATATGCCATTTTTAGCTTCATACTATCACTTGTCTCTATATATTTCAAATTATTTTATCAATTTCCTAAAATTTTTCGGGGAATTTTCATACCTTGGGACTATATATAAGATGTAAAAGCTAAAACACATCCTAGGTAGTTTGAACTTTTACACTTCTAAGAAAAGACTCTTAGTTAGCCCCCCTTCTAATAATGAGCCTTTTCTTAGCCCTAACAGTTAGCTGTGTGGTAGCTGCTCTCTGTTAGATTTATGACTAAAGTAAGGCTTTTCTTTCTATGCCTACAGGCTAAGGCTATGCCTACCAGCGTACGAAGGTGCCTTTGCTAGTACCAGTATGGGCGTCGTGATATATGCAGTGGCATCCCTTTCTCGTTCGGCATACCTGGGCTATGCATAGGGCCTGTCTATTCTAAAGGTTACACCAAAGGCTTAACGGCATCAAGGCTAAGCTCTAACTTTACTTAATACTTCTACCACACTAAAAGCCGTTTCAAAGAGCTGCCATAAGGGGGAGGCAGTCTCTTTGGAACGGCTTTTTAATTCATAAAATAATTATTGGGTTTAATAGGAATTAAGCTTATAATCCTTGTAAAAAATGCGCTGCTTGTCTACGGTTTCGTAAAATAATGACTTGAATATCTTCTTCTCTACTTAAGATGTCATAATACCTTTTTCTATTATTTTTATTAAGATTCCAAACAAATTTTATAAAATCAAAATCAAATCTTTCTGGGCAATATCCTCCCATATCAGGACGACTTTTACCATACCCTGTTACAACTCGTTTTATTACACCATAAAGACAGCTTATACGAGAATAATCCATATAAATAACAGTATCACAGTATTTCAATCTTAATGGTATGGTTCGTTCATAATTTCCATCTATAATCCATGTCGGCTTTACAACTTCAGCCCATAGTAAATCATCAAATTCTTCTTTAGATATATTTTGCCAGTTATCTCGCCAATTAAGTTTGTCAAGATGTATCAAAGGTAAGTTTAACTTATTAGACAGTTTTTTAGCTAAAGTTGTTTTTCCACTACCACAACAGCCAATAATCATTATTTTTTCATGGATACACCTACTCCCTATTATCTACGTAACCTCTATTTATTCTATTGATAGGATATCACTTCGACCGATGTCATGCAATTATCAATACTTACATCCTCATGACAATTTCTCACTTATGAGTTGAGTAAGCTAAAAAATCAAGTTATTGTTTTGATATTTTAACTTAAGTACAATAAACTTAGTTGATGCATCAGCCTACTCTAAAGGGGGTTTTTAAACAATGAAAATCGAAATCGGACAACGTATTAAAAGTTTACGTATTGAAAAAGGTGTTACACAAGAAGAGCTTGCCAATCATTTAGGTCTTTCCTATCAAGCTGTATCTAAATGGGAGAATAACATCAGTACACCTGATATTCAGCTTCTGCCTCTTCTTTCTGTTTATTTTGGTGTTACTATAGATGATTTATTCGAAATGCCTCATGAAGTGCATCTCGATCGTATTGACCAAATGATTGATAATGAACGTATAATGAGCACTGAGAACTTTAACTATGCCGAGCAGTACTTAAAAGGCATCTTAGATGAAGATCCTAAATGTGCAAGGGCTTACTATCTCCTAGCTGCCCTTCACTATCACCGCGCAGAAAGTGATAAATACTTAGCCTCTGAATATGCTAAGTCTGCTCTTTTCTATGCACCCGATGATAAAGCACACCATAATATCTTCAACAAAGCCATGGGCGGTGTGGCAAGTGATGATTATTACAATAGACACGATGCTCTTATTGACTACTATGAGAATTTTGTTAAAACACATCCTACCAATAGAAGAGCTTATCTTTATCTACTTGACCAGCTTATTGCAGATAGACATTTTGAGCGAGCTAAAGAAGTCCTTGAGCAAGTTAAAACGCTTAAGCATACCTGTCTAGATGCCATCTATGAGGGTGATATAGCCTTTGCTAAGGGGAATGAAGAAGAAGCCCTCACTTTATGGCATGCATCCGTTACAGAATTCCCTAATGCTTGGGAAGCTTATCTCTCTCGTGGCGATGGTTTTGTAAAGCTAGGCCGCTATGAAGAAGCAATCTCAGATTACGAAAAGTGCTTCTCTCTTATGGAAAAACCACGTTACACAGACCCACTCACTTTTATGGCTAAAGCCTATGAACTTAATGGGGATTATGCAAAGGCTATAGAAACACATCAACGCGTTATAAAAATACTTGAACAAGATTACAACATCGTTTCTGGTGAATTAGTCGATGCACCTATGCGAGAAATCAAACGTCTTGAAACACTTATTTAACCCATCTACTGGGCTTGAATAGCCCATTAAAAAGTTATCTGCAATATACTTTAATAAATTATCATAAGCCTGCCTGAAGGTATGGTACTTTCCCTTATGGAGCTGTACCACATACTTTCCTGCAGGCTTTTTTAATAGATACTCACCATCAAATAGCTTAGATACGCTACTAAAAAAATAGATTTTAAAAATTTTTATTTTCTAAAAGTATTTACTGTAATCCAATTAGGTAATATACTACCTATATAGATAATATATTACCTAATTGAGGAATGAATAATGTACAACTTTGAAACAATGGATAAAAGACTCATCATATTTGGAAACTTATTTTTAGTAGCTAATCGCTTACAAACTGTTATGGATAGTCAAATGGAAGGCCTTACAGCTAAGCAGTGGCTAGTACTCACCATGTTAGGTATGTTTGATGAACCGCCTACACTTAAACAGCTTGCTAAGATGTGTAATACTTCTCATCAAAATACCAAGCAGCTTGTCCTTAAATTAGAATCTAAAGGCTTTCTAGAAGTTACTAAAGACCCTAAAGATGCACGTGCTATGCGTATTTGTGCCACAGCTAAATGTACCGAATGGGAACTAGCCAATCAGGAGAATAATGCTAAGTTCGTTAATCAAATATTCTTCACTTTAACTCAGGAAGAAATTTTAGTCACTATGACTTCTCTACTTAAGATTTATGATGCCCTAGAAGATATGGCAAACGAGCAAAAATAGAAAGGGGAATTTTATGAAAGTTGTTGTTGTCTACAAATCACACTATGGTGCTACTAAGGAATATGCTACATGGTTAGCTAAAGCTTTACATGCAGATTTACTTGAACATTCAAAAGTAAAAGGAGATACCCTCTTAAAGTACGATACTATTATTTATGGAGGCAGTCTCTATGCAGGGGGTATTAGTGGCGCCTCTCTTATTACCCAAAACTTTGATAAGTTAACAAATAAAAATATTATTATTTTCACAGTAGGGCTAGCTGATCCTAAGAATCCAGACAATGTTACACATATCCTTAAAGCTACAGACAAAATCTTCCCTCCAGGAGTGAAGGAACATCTCACTTTCTTCCACCTAAGAGGTAGCATGGATTATAGCAAATTGAACTTTGTTCATAGAGCTATGATGGCTATGATTAAGCATGTTCTAAGCAAAAAATCAGATGAAGAACTGACAGATGAGGATAAAGTTTTACTTGCAACCTATGGCAAGCAAGTAAGCTTCTTAGATCAAAAATCCATTACACCTATAGTGGATTTTGCTTCACATCTTTCTGCTTAGATTCCCTTTGGTAATGCGTATTATAAAAAGGGTATCACAAAACTTATGCTCTCGTTTTGTGGTACCCTTTTATCATGCTCATGATTTCTATCTATGGCCTATGAAGCATACTACTTCTACTAGCCTTCTAGTACAATACCTGCATAATCCTGCTCATATTTTGTCTTGAGCTTCTTTAATACATAGAAGTAGGCCGGAATTAAGAATAAATCTGCCATAATCCATGCTACAGGTCCAGCAAAACAAGCTGCTGTGTAACCAATCATAGGTACAAAAACAAATCCAACCATGCCACGTGCAATCATTTCACATACACCTGCAAACATGGCTAGGTTCCCAAATCCCATACCTTGAATAGAGAACCTTACAATATTCACCAATGCTAATGGGAAGAAGAAAAGACTTGTATATTTCAGCAATAGAGCTGCATTTTTGATGACCTCTACCTCTGCTTTATTTACAAAAATCAAAGCTAGCGTCTCTCCGAAAGCACTTAGAATAATACAAGAGATTACGGAGTAGATGATTGCCATGATACTACATGCTTTAGCCCCATCTGTTACACGGTCAAATTTGCCTGCACCTACATTTTGTCCTGCATAGGTGGCCATGGTCGAACCCATAGCGTCAAATGGACAGCAGAATATCATATTAATTTTATTCCCAGCTGTTATAGCTGCTACAGCCATAGATCCTAAAGAGTTAACTGCTGTCTGTAAAATGACACTTCCTATTGCTGTAATGGAATATTGAAGCCCCATAGGTACACCCATCATACAAAGTGTTTTCATCAATTGTCCATTAGGTACCCACTCCTCTTTCTTTATCTTTAAAATGCTGTAATTTTTCATCATATACAATAAACATAGTATACCTGAAATGCCTTGAGAAATAACGGTTGCCCATGTAGCACCACCTACACCCATATCCAGCACTAGAATTGCAATTAAGTCTAGTACGATATTGAGTAAAGAGGAGATAATAAGGAAATAAAGAGGCGTTTTACTATCGCCTAAAGACCTTAAAATACCTGATAATAAGTTATATAAATAGACAACTGGAATGCCTAAGAAAATTACAAAAATATAAGCATAAGAATCTTCAAATATATCACTTGGTGTGCCCATCCATATGAGTATTTGACGGCAAAGTACACAGACTATGATTGTCGTTACAAGTGAAAAGAGAATAGCGAGCCATACACTATTGGCTACATACTTCCTTAAAGAAGATTCATCTTGTGCACCAAATGCTTTTGCAACAGGGATGGCAAATCCATTACACACTCCCATGCAAAAACCAATAATCATGAAGTTAATGGATCCTGTCCCGCCTACTGCAGCTAGTGCTTTCGCACCTAAAAATTGTCCTACTATCATGGTATCCATCATATTGTAGAACTGTTGAAATATCATCCCTAACAATAAGGGCATAAAGAATCTCAAAATTAACTTACTTGGAGATCCTTCTGTCATACTTTTTACTTTACTCTTTTCCATTACTTAAATCCCCTCTTATGATACATTATCTTTTTCAAGTATACTCCGTATAAAGCATACGCTGCATAAGTATGTCTTATGCCTGCTCTATGATACATTTAATCTCTCGCTCTTTTGCCTCTAAATCCTTTTCTTTATGATTTAACTGAGTCGATAAAGTACTTACTATTTTTCTTATTTTACCACAGATAGCTACTACATTGTCTCTTGACTGACTGATTTTAGACTGCATATACCAGTCCGCAATAAGACCGTCAAAGAAGAAATCAGCAAATACTGCGCCTCCTGTAATTTGAATACTCGAATCTAGACTCATGTTCACATCTTGAAGTTCAACTTGAAGCCTTTGCACATAAGTCTGGGCATTCAAAATAGCCTGTTTAGCTTTATCAATTTTATCATGCTTCATCATATCTGCAACAAGGCCCCCGCCTAGAAGGTCCCAAGTCCCCCAGTCACCTGCACTATCCAGTAGTTCTATTGCTTCATTCAGTGTATTAATAGCCATATTCCCTGGTGTGATGGCCTCCTTAAGCTCTTTTATTTCTCTTCTAATAAGGCTCATTTCTTTTTCAAGCTGCCCAATCTTAGCATACTCTGGCATATTGAAGCTTGCCATAACCCTACGTTTTTCTTCATATAAGGCATCAAGTTTATCTTGAACTTTGCTCATTTCATAATGCCTCTTAGTTAATTGACTTAGCTTATCTGTTAGTTCGTCTACACTTTTCTTACAGCTCTCATATTTAAGTACCGCTGCAAGGGCTTCCTCTTTTTCTTTTGCCACCTGCTTATCATGGGTACCTAAACATTTATAGAAAAGTGTCTTTAAGCTTGTTTGGCTCATTTTTTCCACGTCTAGTTGCTCTTTCTCCATAATGCCTTCTAGCTTTTTCAGCTCATAACGCGCATTTTCTAACATTGTTTTAGTTCCATCTATCTTCTTATAAAGACTATCTGGATGCGTATAATCTTTAAGTAGCGCTTCTATTTCTAAATTAATTTGTTCTAACATTTCTTTCCTCCTTCTCTATAGCTACCTCTATGGCCAAACATTTTAAAAAACTGTTGTAATGTACTTGCCTTACTCAAATCTACTTGTACCCCACCAGTCTGGGATTAAAGTACTTAGTTTAACTACCTTTTCAATTTGGCTTTCGCCATTGGTAATCATATTGACTATAGCATTTCTCTCCGCACACATACCTAATGTGCAAGATGTATCAATACACACACCTGTGTAGATGTTGCCACCCTTCGTTAAAAGAGCTGCTGCTACGCCTCCTGCATCAATAAAAGGTATGCATAGTTAGCATTCTTTCTGAACGCCTAAATGTTTTGCCTCTTCTTCTGTTCCTACCCCACAGGCTACTTCATAATAATGAATCTTATGATTGATTTTCTCCATATGTTTATAAAGGTCTTCAATCTGCCTTTCTACTTGCTCCTTTTGACTTTTAAATAGAGCTAGCCTATCCTGCAAGGTAGAATCTCCTTCTATATACCATTCAATAAATTTTCTAATATCCTTAATCTTCATGCCTGTACTTTTTAAGCAAGTAATGAGTTCAATCCACTCTATGTCACTTTCTTCAAAGATCCTTCTACCTGAATCTGTTTTATGAATAAAAGGTAAAAGTCCCTCCTTATCATAGTATCGGATTGTATGTGCTGTAAGTCCTGTTCTTTCCGTCACTTCCATAAGCGTATAAGCCATCCCTGCTCCTCCTATCTTCGCCCTAAAATAACCATTGACTTAGAGTTTACTCTAAGATTTATACTCTCATTATATCAGAAAATTTAATACAACAATATAAATTATGGAGGGTTCAAAATGAATTTTAATTATTACATTCCAACTAAAATTTTATTCGGCAGAGGTAAATTAAATGAACTAGGTGATCAAATTTTGCCTGGTAAAAAAGCTTTAATTGTTACATCTAATGGGACATCTGTTAAGAAATATGGTTACTTAGATAGAGTGAAAGGACAACTGGAAAAATCTGGTTCTACTTATATTCTCTTTGATAAGATTCTCCCTAATCCTATTAAAGAGCATGTTATGGAAGGTGCTGCTTTAGCTAAAGAAAATGGTATTGATTTTATCGTAGGTCTTGGTGGTGGCAGTAGTATAGATGCTGCAAAAGCGATTGCTGTTATGGCGACCAATGAAGGTGACTACTGGGATTATATCTCAGGTGGCACAGGTAAAGGTCTTCCTGTTCCAAATGATCCACTTCCTATCGTTGCAATTACCACAACTGCAGGTACAGGTACAGAAGCTGACCCTTGGACTGTAACAACTAAATCCGAAACGAACGAAAAAATCGGCTTTGGCTATGATAAAACTTTCCCTGTCTTATCCGTTGTAGACCCAGAACTTATGCTCACCGTTCCTAAACATCTTACAGCTTATCAGGGCTTTGATGCCCTCTTCCATAGTACAGAAGGGTACCTTAATACAACGAGCTATGTGATGAGTGACCTATACGCCTTACAAGCTATCGTCCTTATTGGCAAAAGCCTAGCTACTGCTGTACAAAATGGCTCTAATCTAGATGCTAGGGAAAATGTAGCACTTGCAAATACCTTAGCAGGTATGGTTGAATCTACATCTGGCTGCACCTCTGAACATAGTATTGCTCATGCTATCAGCGCCTACCATCCAAACTTCGAACATGGCGCTGCCCTTATCAGTATCAGTATTGCATACTATACTCACTTTGCTCAAAGCGGTAAATGCGATGACCGCATGATTCAAATGGCTAAGGCACTAGGCAAGAAAGATGCAACTTGTCCTATGGACTTTGTAGAAGCACTTAGAGACTTACAAGTAGCTTGTGACGTAGCAGATATTAAAATGAGCGATTATGGTGTTACTAGAGAAGAACTTCCGGCTTTAGTGACTAATGCAAGAGAGACCATGGGCGGTTTATTTGAAGTAGACCCTACTCCACTTAGTGATGAAGATGTACTAGCTATTTTACAAGCTTCTTATAAATAAAGAGAGAGTATGGAAATGTCTTATATCGCATTTCCATACTCTCTTTTGTTACACTCTATTTAATTATCTATCTCTTTGCAATTGCTCAATCTTCCATTTGCATTTCCATACCATACGTAAACATGCTAACATCACTAGGCCAATTACAACTGAAAATGCCCAAAATATCCAAGTATCTACTTGTACAGCTGCATTAATTTCCATCAATAAACAGAGTATTTCTACTCCTAAAAGAGTAATAAATAATTTTTTAATCCTCTTATATTGCTCAATTTTAGAATCTACGTCTGTATACATTTCAAATGTTCCCTCAGCAGCTTTTCTTCTAAGATAAACCCACTGATTCCATTTTGATACAACCTCTATCCCCATCTCCTCCATAAACTCATTAAAATTCTCTTGATCTGTGCTCATATTATCTACTATATCAATCTGATAAATATATTCTCCAGGTTCACATTTCTCAAAAGTATAAGTGCATAAGCAGAAATTTTTAAGTGCCCATCCATGATTCGCCATCTCCTGTAACCAATCTTGTTCTGCATCTTTATCGTAGTATAATCTTATCTTTTTCATAGCTACATCTCCATCCTTTTACTGTTTTCTAACAACTCACTTAACCTTTTCACCTCTTGATTAAAAACTTTCAGTCCTCTTTCCGTAATCAGATACTCTTTCTTCTTCCTTGATTCTTTCTCCTCGCTATATAAACGAATCCACTCCTTAGATAACATAGAGTTAATAGCCCCGTATAAAGTTCCTGGCCCAAGTACAACTCTTCCCCCCGTCATCTCACTTATTTCTTGGATAATGCCGTATCCATGGCTTGGATTTCTTAAAACTAGTAGTATATAAAATAACGCTTCTGTTAATGGTGCACTATTTTCCAAATCTATCATCTCCTAATATATCATCTGTCGATATATTCAATATATCACCATCCGATATATTGGTCAACAAAAAAAGCCTGAATATTCCTATTCAGACTTTTTAACGCCATATTCTCAATCTATTCATCTTCTCTACAATCTATAACATCATGAGTCCACGTCTTAAAATCATCTACATGCTCTTCATCCCAGTACCGACTATCTTGATACCCATAAGTCCCACTCTCATAATAATAACCTATATACCAATCTGAAATGAACTCGGTTGCTATAATAATATTTATTTCCTTTAAATGTCCTACATCTAGATAAGCTTCAATGGTCTCCAAATTTTCTCCTTCAAGAAGCCATTCTTTCGTGGCTTGAAAGCAAGCCTCTTTTTCCCTTTCCTTCGTATCTTCCTTGACATCATATCTAATCATTAAAGTATTAGGTCCATTTTGAAAATACACTTTACTATGCTTTATAAAAGTATACTCCTGCTTCATACTCTTCATCATCTCTTTTACTATAGGTATATTTATTGTCCTATCTCCAAAACACCTTACAAAACACAAAACTAATAAGGTACTTAATATTAAAAGCTTATTCATACTCCTCCCCCTTCTTTCTAACCTAATCCCTTCCTTCTCACAATGTTTTTTGAGAATCCCCTGCCTCTAAAATACTTTCATAAAAATCAATACTTACATCCTCTAAGCTCATTTTTCCTGGATTAAAGTTAATCTCCTTTAAGTATTTATAGAATGCAAAATCATATGTATAAAGATCTCCCGAGTTCACATAGCCATAGTATTGTTCCTTCAAATAAGTGGCAAAACCTTCGACCAAGTTTTCTTCACACCACCCTATCCAGTTATAATGACTTTGATATTTAGATTCCCATTCTCTCCTAAAATCGTTATCTTGCTTACTCAGTTTCTTAGCCACATTCTTAAATGCTCTCTTATTTGTAAAGGTATCGAATAAGGCATGTCCAAATTCATGGAACGGTGTACCAAAAAGGTTACTGGTATCATTTATATCTCTTTGTATAAGAGATATTTTAATAGAAGGCTGATCAAATCCCATAGCTCCAATCTTTCTCAAGGTATAATAAAAGACTGGCTTAACGTGATACACTTAATAACTTCTTCTACTGATGCATCATCTTTTAAACTAGATGTCACATTCATAATCTGCCATGGGTGCGTCCTAGTCATAATCATAGCTAGACTATCCTTCATCTCTTGACTCATAGACTCATAAGTGTCATTAAGCCATTCATAATGCCCCTTAGAATCCTCTTCTTGTAAGTAGTGAGGAATATTCTCCTTAAACTCCTCTTGAAATTGATACATTTCATAAGCACTGTCTATTAAAACATATTTAAGCTTTAGGCCCCTTACTTCTACATCATAATTGTCTATCTGTTCTCCCATTTCCTGGCCATTTACATTTTGTTTCCTAACAGGCAAACTACATGCACTTCCTACAAATATAGCAAGAACAAGTAAACCTATTAAATATATTTTCTTATCCATATTATCTCCCCTCTTCATTAGATTCAATACAAAAGAGCCCCCTTTTCGGGTAGCTCTTTACTTTCTAATAACTTCTTCTTTCTTAACTCAGCTATCTTGAAGTACTCTTTAGCACCTTCAGATTGAGGCTTTACAATGTTGAGTTAAAAAATCTACTATCATTGTAGGATCTTCAAGGCTATGTGGATGGTGTCCAATTCCTGGTTTTAGGATGAGCTCAAATGGGATTTCTTTTTCTTTGTAAGCTTCTACGATTTTTTCCCCATTTTCCTTAAATGGCACCACTGAATCATCATCACCTGCTACTAGAATAACAGGTAATTTTTTCTGGGTAAGTATTTTAAAGGTTTCTTCAAGTAAAAGACTATATGCTTCAATGCCACCTTTTATTAATGAAAATGCCTGTTGGCATTCATACCAATCTTTTGCTGAACCTTCACCTTCTCCCATTCCAGCTGGCCAGCTTTTGATATCAATTACTGGGGCATCTAGATAAATGCCACTGATATTTTGTGGGTATTGAGCTGCATAGTGCAACGCGTATAAGCCACCCCGGCTAAAGCCAAATAACACAGTCTTGTCATTCAACTGATAAGTTTGACAGATGAAAGTTTGAAATCTAGACATTGTTTCTACTGCTTGAGGACAGCCATACTGGTTGGTCAAATTAATATGTACTAAATACCATCCTTCTTGTACCATAGCAAGATCGGCCATAGGAAATGCACCAAAAAATTCTGTGCGCCAAATCCAAGGATTCCCTTCTTTTGGGTGCGTTGGGATGACTACTGTAACTTCATAGCCTTCAAAGAACAAGATTTTTCTTTGAAAACCGTACCATTCTGTATCTAGTTCTTGCAAAGAGTCTTTTGACTGAATATAATCCTTTATTTTTTGCTCATATTCTTCAAGAGTCTCTTTTAGCTGGTTACTTGGTAGATAATCCAGTTTAAATGGATTATCATGTCCAATTTGTTCAACCTCATAGTGATGGATAAGTACATCCCTTTCATAAATCATCTGAAATAATTGATAATTGTCTTTTTCCATCATTTGCTCAAAATGAGTTGTATGAATATTAAAGGCCTCCCTTAAAAGAGTTTGAGCCATGATACAATGACCATGTCTATTCGGATGAATACCGTCTCCTGATTGATAAGTTCGATTTTTTTGCCTAATCGTTTCAATATCTTGCTTAAGTGAAGTATAAAGATCTACCACAATATCAGCTTCATCAGTCAAATTCTCTTTCATCCATTCACCGTAGGTAGCCATTACTTGATCATACTCTTCATAAGGGGCCATATAACTATAGGCTACTTCTCCTTCTTGAGCTAATGGTCCAGAAAAAGACATTTTATCAAAAGGTGGTGGGGTCATAACAATTATTTTTGCCCCTGCGTTATGAACTTGTTTAATAAGGAGCCTATAACCTTCTTGAAATTTCTCAAAAAAATTTTGCTGAAGTGGATAATAAATACCATCATTAATGCCATAACATGAGATAACCCAGTTAGGGCGTATTCTTTCTAAAGCCTTTTGGAGTCGGTTATGAATACAAGGACGCGGAAATGGATGTTCTGGTTCACTTAATCCAGATAATGTTTCACTCGATAACCCTATATTAATCCAATCAATCTGTGCTTGGGGATGATATAGTTTAAAATAGGTATGGATAAAAGAAACATACTTACCATCTTGGCTAATGCTATCTCCTATAAACAAAACTTTCCCTTTAATTTCATCCATTCCGTTCTTGGTATAACTTAACATATGAGTTTTCCTCCTAGAATAAAATAATGATTAAAAGTCTAAACATTGCCATTGATATTCGGCAAACCACTTTTGAACTTTAGGGGTATAATGTACTAAATCTTTTTGAAATATTCCTTTATCCATACATTGTGCGTCAAACAGATCACTTTGGGATAGATCTATTAACTTTATATTTTCATCTGCTTTGATGAACTCGCTAAATATCTCAGTTATATAGGTTACACCTGTCGGGTTATTATAAACATCACTCAGTGGGCGATAAAGGTAAAGTGGAAAACTTTGTCCTAATGCCTTGCGAAATCCATTAAAGAGTTCCGTATAATTTTCCTTAGCTTGCTTAATAGCGTCACCGCCTGTATCAACTTCAGTTTCCCATTGATTCCAGTGAAAACCAATTACATAAGGGTTATGGCCAGCATCCCTTATACTTTGCATAGCTAATGGAAAAATTTCCATGGCTAATGGATAAAGTGAAATATCAACTGACCCGAGAGCTCCTTTTTGCATCACTTTGGGTCTGTGAGGATACCACATATTACAATTATTTTTTTCTTGTGCTGCAATACCCTGTCCACCAATAGAGATTTGTATAATATATAAATCAGGTAGCTTCATTCCACTGTCTATAGAATGTTGCCATTTTCTTGCGAATTCTGTAGCTAAGCAGTATGTATGATCTTGAACCTCCCCTAAATTCATACCATAAGATACAAAACCACTCCATTTTACTTGTGAAAGATTGTATGCCTGATTGTATTCACATCCTAATCCCCATACATTTTTAAGTGGTACCATTATTTTTTCGTATTCTTCTAATTGAGTTCCATGTCCATGTGCATTAGACTGCCCACATACAATAAGAATAGGAACATTCTGCTTTAATTCTTGATTCATCTTATTATACTTGCCTTTCTTATTCATTTTATTATTTGGTAAAATAACTTATATAAAATTTGTCTAAAACTAATTTAATTATACCATAATAACAAAAAAATAATAAAAATAATAAGTAAATAAATATTTTTCAAAAAACATCTATTATCTAATCCACTTTCCTGTAATAGTTGCCCTACAAGGCAGCTCTCCAACCAGTTCAAAAGAGCTGTATTAAGAAGCATCATAGCTTCCTTTGTAACTCTTAAATAGTATTTCTTAGTAAGATTTCTGAAATGCTCTTAGTTGCAGCGTTATTGAAGAAATAGAACTTAGAAATACTTTAAAAGCGAAGATTAGAAGACAATGTACTGAAAGAGGTTCGTGTAGGTGTAAAAATATCATTTTATAGGAGACATAGAATACTTGATGTTATAAATCTACCATTTAAAAAGTACTACTTTTGAAATGCCTAGAGAACCTAGAAAAGAGGTATATCTAACGATAGATTTGCATTGAAACAGCTATTGACCGTAAGAGAACTAGCCTTATGGGAGAAGTTTGTAATGGAAGGATTAAAACCACTGATATAATTAAATTTTTTGATGGTAAATTAGGTAAAGATATTACTTTTTACGTTGATAGTCATAAGTCATATATGAGTCAATAAGGAAATGGAAATGAGGTCCATAAGGAAGAGATATATAAACTTTGTGATAGAATACTCTCTGAATGCACACTAGATTCTCCTAGATATAGCACTCTAGACATTTTATGTGGATTATACGTTCATGAAGGTAATACCGAAAAAGCAGTAGATTTAATCAACCTTATATACGATGAAGGCGACTATGGACTTTCTTACTCTCATCTTTGTGAATTATATACTTGGATTGGCTGTAGATATATTGACTTAAAAGAATATACTACCGCTTTTGAATACATGGATAAAAGTTTATCTTACGGAAAGGCATATGATGAATTACCTATACTCTCAAAACATACCTCATTCTTGGTAAACTACCCTTCATTCGATAAGATGAATATTTCATCTTCGCAAACTAAAAATGAAGTCGCTCGTCAACTTGATAACCTTAAACTCTATTATCCTGATAGCGATATCGGAAAAATGGATGGCTTCAAGGCTCTTATTAAAAAATATACACCTTATGCTCACCAAACTAAACAATAGCACACTAAAAAGGTTACTGTAATCTCTGATTTAGGATATCTGCTGAATTGTCATATAGCCTTCATTTAACAAAGGCTATGCCCTTTGATTTCCGGTGGGTATAGCCCTTCCTATCGTTAGTTTAGGATAATTTAATTAAAACATTTTAATGTAATCAAAATAAAAAGCGCTAGTGCGCTTTTTATAGGTTTATTTATATTTTTTATCTGCAATAAAAACTTCTTATTCTTCTTAAATCAATTCCAAAATACACCCATCTTCTACCTGTGTATCTCCAACCCGCTATCGAATTACGTCCTACAAAGACAATATATGCCCAAAAACTTCTTCCATTATTGAGCCATATATAAGTGAATCGAAATCGACAAGGAAAAATTGCTCCTGCATCAATTGCAAAGGTTGATACGTCTCCTCCTGGCCCCGCACTAAGTGTAGTTGCTTGTGCTTCACTAGGGATAAAATTCGGAGGTGGCCCTGATGGTGGTGTATTACTTGATGCAGTTGGTGGTCCTCCTTGCTGTCCTCCTGATGGACCTCCTGGTGGAAATCCTGGTTGCCCTCCTGATGGAAATCCTGGCGGAAATCCCGGTTGCCCTCCTGATGGAAATCCTGGCGGGAATCCTGGTTGCCCTCCTGATGGAAATCCTGGCGAGAATCCTGGTTGCCCTCCTGATGGAAATCCTGGTGGGAATCCTGGTGGGCCTTGTGGTGGTCTTTGTCTACTTGCTGGTGTTCTTTCAAATGGCATATTAAGAGTCTCCTTTTGAGTAGTCTCTCTATATTATATTCATTCTGAAAAAAAATGTTCTTTTAACCACATTATCCCAACCTTTATTATGCTGTAGATATCTACATTTTTAATATACTAAATTCCTCCTGCTATTTATTAATTTAAGCCTACAGCAATCTAAGAATATATTATCATGAGATAATCATGCTATTGCGTAAAACAAAAAGCCCTAACACCCCTTGTAAACTAACCCAAGTAATGTTAAGGCTTTATTTACTGCACCTAATAAGCTTTAAACTTACGACGTACAGCTTAGGAAAACTACTGAACTGCCATGTATGACAAGTACTTTTGTTTCTTTTTAATGTAATCTTTATATACCACAATACAATAGTTAAAGTAAGCCTAACACCTCATATTATAAAATCACTTACTCCTCCTACGAAATTAAATGTATTGACATAGTGCCATTACTGGCGTATTCACTCTATAAATGGTCTAGTTCCAGCTTTAATCTATCGATAAGTTCTTCTGCTGTTGCACTTAAACCTTTTTTGATAAGCTGAATCATTGTTTCTTCCATACTTATAATCTTAAAGCTACTTTGATAAAGTTTTACTTTATTAAGCAAATCACTTGATAAAGCAACTTCTACCTTTTCACTAACTACCTTTTTCTCTACCTTAACCTCTTCATACCATTCAGGTATACCGATGCAACGTCCAGTTTCTGTTTCTACAAATATTAATCTTGGTTTATTACCCTTGTCTAACCTAATGTTACGCTCTAGCGTCTGTGACAAAGATTGAATGGGGTCCTTTGCCATGCTAGGTGCTACCATTTTTCTCTCTTGAGCCATTCTTGCTAAATCTTTAGATTTAAGAGGCTTTCTATACTCAGATAAAAGTTCTGCTGCTGCCTGTTGTATTGTAATTGTCTTCTCCATCCTATTCCTCTTATCCTTAAAATAATTATTCTTTCTTTCTATTATAAGAGAAGTTTTATCCCTTTATCAATATCCACTTATTTACACCCCATCCTAATTCATCTTCTTTTCATCTATTCCCACTCCAAACAGCATCTTTCTTTCATCCTTCAGACATCATCCATCATCACACATAATCATTTTTCATCCTATCTGCATCATACATAATCACTTTTTCATCATCACATGATGGTTGATGATTTTCAAAAATCTTATCTTGCTGAACCTTTTCCCTTTCCCCCTTCCTACTGTGATTTTCAGCCCCTTTTTCACGTAAAGCATCCCCTTAATTTCCATTGATACACATACATTTTCCTATTTATAATCACCTACTGTGTAAATTCATCCTAGGTGCATCACATCTATTTATTTAACTTGGCTTTGCTTTTGTATTTCACCTTCTTCACATTCTTTTCTTTATATATTTATCTTTATATATTTATCTTAATCTATCATCCATTACATCCTCCATTGTACGTATCCTTCTCTATGTAAAAGCCCCTCATGATTAACATCATTTTTTGCAAATAAAAAAGCAGGCATAGTATGATTCTATACCTACTCTTTTGATGCAGTATTTTTACTTAATTAATTCCATTTATTTGAGTCTCCTGTTTGATGTCATAGTGATGATGACTAATTGAGACTTACTTCATAATTCATCAAAAAACAAAAAGCCCTACAATACTTGAAAATCAAGTAATTGTAAGTCTTTATTTAGTATAGACACGATTTGAAAGTACGACGTACGAATTAGGAAACCGCCCATTACCTCACTAAAAGTTTGGCTCCTCTCCACCCTAACTGCCCTAACAAGGTAGCTCTCCATGTTGTCTGGAAAGGAGGGTTGTAGAAGAGCATAGACTTTCTTCGTAAGTCTCTCGTGCAACTGCTGATAGGTTGGCTGAGAAGCTCGTAACCTTCCTTTGGAGTATTTGAATAGAGTTTATCAGCCAACCCAGCACTTCACCAGAAGGTGGCGCATTCCCCAGCCCCCATCACCTCCCAAATGCAAAAAAGCTGCCCCATAGGGACAGCTCCTTATTACATTACTTATCTTTTTACTTTGTATCCACAGTAGTCAAGTACAAGTTCACAGAACATTGCATTTGCCCATGAGAACCATTCTCTTGTGTATTGAGTTGGATCATCTACGTTGAATCCTTCATGCATTAACTCTTTGCCACCATCTGTGTTTTTCATCATTTCAAGGATTTGTTTTTTGTATTCCATATCATTTGATGTTAAACCTTGCATAGCAAGAGAAATGTGCCAGATGTAGTTTACTGGTGTATGTGGGCTACCGATACCTTGTGCTGCAGAACCTTTGTAGAAGTATGGGTTCATTTCGCTAAGGATCATTTTTCTTGTGTTTTGGTATACTTCATCATCTTCATTTACATAACCGATGTATGGGATTGAAAGAAGACTTGGAAGGTTAGCATCGTCCATGATGTTGTATTGGCCGAAACCATCTACTTCATAAGCGTATACTTTACCATATTGGTAGTTTGTTAATGTACCGTAAGCTTCGATTGCTTCTCTAAGTTCAGCTTTAAGTTCAGCTGCAAGTTTAGCAAGTTCTTCATTTTTAAGAATTTCTGTAGCGATTTCTACTACATAACCCATAACAACTTCTGCGAACATGTTTGATGGGATAAGGTATCCGTACATACAAGCATCATCACTTGGTCTGAATCCTGACCATGTAAGACCGATGTTTGATTTAACTAAAGCACCTTTACCATCTCTTGAAAGAGTATCTGTGTAGTAGCAGCCTTTTCTTACGAAGCTGTATGGTGATTTGTTTTCGTGATCTTGTTCTGTTCTAAATACTTCGATAACACGGTACATCGCTTTTACGAATTCTTCATCGAATTGACCTGTTCTACCTGTGTTTTTCCAAAGTAAGTAGCTCATTTGAATTGGGAAACAAAGTGAATCGATTTCGTATTTTCTTTCCCAAATCCAGTCACATTGATCTGTTTCATCTTTTTCCCAGCAGTTACCGTTTTCTTCTTCGTTGAAAGCGTTTGCGTAAGCATCGATTAAGATGTATTTCATTTGTCTTTTTACAAGACCTTCGATCATATCCGCGATTTCTGGATCTTTTTCAGCTAATACATAGTATGGTCTAAGCTGGCATACAGAGTCACGAAGCCACATCGCTGGGATATCACCTGTGATTACATATGTAGTACCATCGTCCATTCTTTTAACTGTAGTATCTAAAGTATTTGTATAGCAGTTTTCAAACATTTTAATAAGTTTGTCGTCGCCTGCTAATTTTGCTCTAACTTCTTCAAGGAGATTTTGCATTGATTGTGGTAATTGTTTTTCCATGAGTAAGCCCTCCAATTTGTTATTTTTATATGTGTATTATACAAGATTTTAGGTCATTAGAATAGCTTTTTGTATCTTTTTGTAAACCTATTTGTAAAGTATTTTAAAGTGCTTTTAAGAAGTTATTGACTCTTTCCTCGTAATCCCAATAGTTAAGGGAAAGTACTTCATGGTTTTCTCTTCGATAAGCACCTTTCATCTGCTCTAAATGATCGACTTTCATAATACCTTTAATGGCCTCATAAACAGCTTCTTTATCTCCTGTTTTCTCTACATAAGCTTTGAAAATCATGTAATCACGGATACCTTTCTTTAAGTTCTTATATCTTAAACTATAAAGGGGCTTTCCATTTTTACCCGGGTAGACAAAGTGTGTCCCACCTGCTCTAAATTTTTGATAATGGTAAGATTCATAGTTAAAGGGGTCATTAGGCCATAGCCAAATTGCCCATCTTAAGAAACCATCCATATTCATATAATAAGAAAGCCAAGGGAGTACTCTACTCTCTGCTAAATGGCAACTTAAGAAAGTATTCGGTGTCTTAGGATCAATGGCTACATAGTAGCTCATAGTACTATCCTTTTGCTCTCTTATTTCTTTAATGCGCTCTTCTTCTGATAAGATAAGAGGCAAGTTAATGACATAATCATCAATACCTTCAAAGTCTTCAAGTACAACTTGAAGGCTACAGATGGTTACTTTAAATTTCATATGTGGTGTAAGCTTAGATAAGGTACCTAATGTCTTTTTAAAGAGCTGAATATCTCCTGGCTCATCACATACGATTTTAGCTAGGCCTTGCCATCCATTATCTGCAATATTTTGATCAATAGCTCGGATATACCCTTCTAAATCTGCCTTATGACGTATATATTTATAAGTCCCTGTGGCTTCATCGAGGTAACGTACTCTAATAGCATCTTCACTATCTTCTATGACTTTACCATAGCCTGCATCAGCCATCGTCCATATGCCTAAAAGACCGAAAATCTCTATTTCTTTATTAATGCCATAACTTAAACATAAGTTAATGTAGCGGTTCATGGCTGTGAAATCATATTGCCACTCGCCATCTAAGGTGCGTTTAATACTTACCATATTGTACTCAAAGTAATCTGAAGCATTGGTACGGTAATAAGAGGACCACTGCCCAGACCAAGGTGCTTCTGATACAATAACCGTTATAGCCTTCTGTCCAAGCTCTTTAAGGACTTTAAGGTGCTCTTCAAGGAGTCTAAAATGCTCCTTACTCCAAAGCGCCACTTCATAAGTTCTCGCAATGGAAGTATGATGTTGCCAAAGGTCTAGATAGAAGTCTCCTTCATGTAAAGGTTTAAGTACTGCTGGCATTACTTCTAGCTGAATACTTATCTCTTTATGAAGTACTTCATCACCAAATAGGTCCGAATAATAGACTTTAACCTTACCTGTATATTCACCAGGCTGAGTCTCCTCACTTGTCTTAACTTCTATCCATACAGGCTGCACTCTAAGTTTTTCATTAAACCTTCTTTGCTCTCTAAGGATGACTTCTGATTTGTAATTCCCATCATCATCTCTTACAAGTCCTACAAGATTCATTGTCACCTCATAATCTGTAAGCCCCTCAAAGCTTGTCTCCACTCTCACTGTCTTCACAGGATAAGTCTCATAAAGTGCTGGCGCCTTGTCTACTGTTACCATCATTTCTTCTTCACTATAAAGAAGAAGCTGAGCCGCTGCGCTGTCATTTCTTGCGCAGGTTAACTTCATACTTTCTCTTTCCTTAAAAGGCACTTCCCAAGGATTGTAATTCCCATAACTATACTTGTACATTTCACTTACGAGTGTGCAATATAATTTCATGTCCCCTATCCCCTATCTTCTACTTAGAATCCTTTTTGCAACTTCTTCAAGTCTTGGGTAACTGTATTTAAAAAATGTCTTATAAGCTCTACAAAAGTAGTTACGCCCCATTTTGCCATTGTCAAATTGGTCTCTATCACGTCTGCATCCGCCATGGCATAAGCGGTACCACTTACACTTCATACATCCTGAGTCTTTAGCTTGTGACTGAGGGATAAAGTTAATGGCTGTTCGGTTTACTTCTAGTGTCTCAAAATCATCTGTTAGGAGGTTTCCAATTTTATACTCATCCATTACATAGAAGTCACAAGGATATACCCCTCCATCTGCTTCTATAACGTACTGATGTGTACAAGTTCCCATCATGCCGCAGGCTTCAGGATAGTAACCTAACATCTTTTGAAGTAAATTCTCAAAGTATCTTATATAGATAAACTCACCTTTTCTAAGGGTCTCATACCATTTATCAAAAAGGTCTTTAAGGAAAACCTCATAATCCTCTGGTAAAAGTGAGTAATCTTTGCTTCCTTTTTCATCTTGTATATCATCAAGGCACGGAATGAACTGTAAGTATCTAAAGTTATGTGCGATGTAAAAATCATAAATCTCTTTAATATTCTTCGTAACCTGTTTTGTGACAACGGTTAGGATATTATACTCTACCTTATACTGATCAAATAAGGCAGCTGTCTCCATGAGCCTCTCAAAAGTACCTTCTCCATTTCTAAAACATCTTAATCCATCGTTCACTTCTTTTGTACCATCTACAGAAAGTCCCACTAAGAAACGGTTTTTACCAAGGAACTTAGCCCATTCTTCTGTAATAAGTGTTCCATTAGTCTGAATAGCATTTTGTACAGTTAAACCAGGTTTAGCATACTTCTTCTCAAGTCTTACAAGCTCTTCATAAAACCCTAATCCTACTAATGTAGGCTCTCCTCCTTGAAAAGCAAAAGTACAGCTTCCTTCAGCTCTTTCCATTGCTTTTTTTACAAGGACTTCTAAAGTTTCTACTGTCATTTTCCCATAGCTTTTTACACTTCTATGGTCACTGACATCTGCATAAAAACAATATTTACAAGCTAAATTACACCCACTTGAAGCAGGCTTAATCAGTAAATGAATTGGTGGCATAATGTTATCACTTCCATTCTTTAATTCTATTGATCTTACAAAAAGCATGGTGTGCTATATCTCCATGCACACTCATCCAGTCTGCAAGAGTATTTTTTATGTTTAAAATAAGTTCTTGTTTATCTTCCTTATAAATAAGGTTATTCATCTCATAAGGATCAGCTTGAAGATCGAAGAATTGATCTTCTCCTGCTCCATTACCTTTATTAATCATCTTTACTTCTAGGTTATTGTCTGCTAAATAATAAAGTCCTTTACTTGCTTCGCTACTGCTTGTTTTATCCGCACCTAATTCTAAGTGTCATTTTCCTGTATAACTTAGGTTGTATCCTACAGCCTGATTGATACAGATTAGTCTTCATACTTGTTTTAGAAGGATAGCTCCCTAACATTAATGAGCTTCTAGCTGGTGAGCATACAGGCATTTCCTCTAGTTCTTTTTGCATATACTCATCCCAGTAATAACGAAGTGGGTCGATTCGTAGATTGTCTATACTGTATCTTACCACAAATTTTAATCACTTCATGCTCTCTATCTGGGTTATTAATGCGCCATACAACTTGCTCTGCTAAGCGTCTGCCTACTTGATGAATATCAATATAAACAGAAGTTAATTGGCTTTCTTCATCCTCTCTAAAAATATCATCAAATCCAGAGATACGTATATCTTCTGGTACCCTTACACCATAATTAGCTAGCTTTTTTATAACCTTTTGGGCTATAACATCATTGGCACATACAAAGGCATCAGGTAGCAAATTAATATCATGTACGAGGCTTTCTATTGCCCCTTCTGTTTCCTTTTCAAAGTAAAAATGTCCTTGTCTATGACTCGTAAAACAGTATTCATTATGTAGTTTTAATCCTGCATGCTCATGTGCATTTACAAAGCCTAACCATCTTTCTTTAATGCTTTTACAATAGCTTGTATCTCCTATAAAACCAAGTATCTCATCTCCTTGTTCGATGAGCTGGCGTGTTATCTTATAAATGCTCTTTCTACCTTCTAATACAACCACATCTGTATTCATTTCTATTATATCGACCCCTAGGGGTATATCAAAATAGACAACAGGAATACCTGTTGTTGCTAACTTCTCCATGGCTTCTTTATTATAGAGATTCATGACAATAATTCCTGCAATATCTACTTCTTTAATGATACTAGGGACCTCAAATACCTTTTCCTGATCAAAATTCAAGAAATTATATAAACAAGTAAATCCTTTATCTGTTAATTCATTCGTAATTCCATTAATAATGTTTCCCCAAAAGGTTGAAAAGTCTGGCGCAATAGCAAGAACAAGAATATTTTGGGTTCGGCTTACCTTCACCTCTTCATACCCCTGACTCATTTTATGCTCTTCTAATAAATGCTCTGGTAACTTTGTATACCCTAGCTCGACAGCTGCTTCTATTACTTTATTTCTTATATTATCAGAAACCCTTCCTCTGCCATTCATTACTTTAGAAACCGTATTACGTGAGATATCTAAATAGGTTGCAATATCATTTATACCTATTCTTTTCATTTCACTTCCCCCCTTCACGAATTCACCAATTACTCTCAAAATAAGTTTTCTTATTTTACATTTTTATCAAATTCTTTTACGTTTTATATATTTTATTATAACTTGTTTTCAGTTAATTTTCTAATATTTCAACAAATAAGTTTTTAATTTTGTGTATTTTATATATTATTAGCTTAATTTTTTATTTGAAATTCATATGGATTTTGAAGTCTTAAATTTTACATATTTTACAGTTCTTTGGTTTGCTCTTTTCCTATAAACTTAGAGGTTTTGTAAAAAAAGCTGCCTCATAATAAGGCAGCCCTTTTGGTCTATTCTAATACTAAATGTGCTTCTACAGGATAATGATCTGATAAATAAATGCCTTCTTCTACATCATCCCATACTCCTATTTGATCACATATAAACTCTTTACTTTTATAGATATAATCAATTTTAATAAAATCCTGTGGTTTCCCAAAATTATGGAAAGTATATTCTATCCCTTGTGTCGTATCTTCAAGTATGCCATCTTCCTCTATAACTTGGATCTCCTTGCAATCAGGACTTGCATTAAAATCACCCATTAATAAGCTTGGTAATGGGAAACATTCATAATCTTGTTTTATTCTCTCTAACACAAGGCCTATACCAAGCAGTCTCGCTTGCTCTCCTTCATGATCTAGATGCGTATTATAAACACGTATTGGTTTAATCCCATTCTTATGTTTTAATAATGCTACTGTACATACTCTAGGACAGATACTTTGCTCCTCAAATCTACTACCTGGTAAGTAAGGTGTAGGAGAAAGCCAAAACGTTTCTAATCCAAATAACTCAAAAGTATCTCTCCTATAAGCAATCGCATTATGTTCGTCTGTATAATCTTTTGCTCTTCCACATCCTACAAGATTATATTCTGGGAAGCTTTCTTCAAACCATGCTTTCATATGAGGCAGCATTTCTTGAAAGCCTATAATATCAGGTGATTTCTCTTTAATTTTTCTAATTATGTAAGGTTTACGATATTCAAAGTTATTTTTTCCATCCTCTTTACAATCATAACGCATGTTATAAGTTACTACTTTTAGTTTATTCATTGTCATACCTCTCTCCTTATTATTTCATGGGATTTATTGAACTATCCCTATCTATATATCATTCTAAAACTTTTAAACTTTTTAGTATAGTATAAAATTATATAGTATCAATAATAATAAAAGGAGCAGAAGATTGCCCTTCTACTCCTTTTATGAATTATTATTTTCCTAAGTAAGCATCAAGTTGTGCTTGAGCTTCTGCAAGAATATCTTGGTAACCTGCTTTATTAAGCTCTTCTAACATTTTTGGCACTACTTCATCAGGATTTACAGAACCTGTAATAAGTGATGGTTCGTATTTAGCTTGAATATTTGCACATGCAGCTACTTGGTTATTTACTTTTTCTGTATTAAATGTGAAACCTAAAGCTGGTGAAGAGAATGATTCTTCAAGTTGTTTTTGAAGATCCGTCCATTTTTCAGCTGGTGCTGGATCTGTTACATACATATTGAAGAAGGTACCTTGTGAATAAGCTGGTGCGCCATATCCATCATTTAATACTTCAATTGTGTTTTCACCAGTTTTCTTATAGTGTTGGTCTTCAATACCAAATGCAAGAAGGTTTCTTAAGTATTTATCTGTGTTAATAAGTTCGATGTATTTAACTGCTTCTTCTTTATGTTTTGATCCTTCTGAAACAACAATAAATGATCCCTGAATTGTTCTTGTTGAGTACCCAGGACCAAAGAATTTATGTGATACTACAGGATATTCAGAAGATCTTGACCAATCGACATCTGCATGTGGATAACCCTGTGCTGCACTAACTGCTTTGTATTTAGGAGTCTCTGTAAGTGTTGCTGCATCCGGGTTAATAAGCCCTTCATTAAACCATTTATGTAAGATTCTTAAATTATTCATTACACCTTCTTGTTCCCATGGTGAAACAACTGTTGCAGATGGGTCATCAAAGCTTACACTTACATATGGTTTTGTTAAAAGCTCATCCATCTTATTGATTGTTACCATGAAGCCATTGATACCTTCAAGTCCCTGTAACATAAGAGGGTATTTACTTGGATCATTTTCTTTAATTTTCTTAAGTGCTGGTTCAAGTTCTTCTAAAGTATTGATATTTTCATAATCAATACCAAGCTTTTCTACAAGTTCTTTATCCCATACCCAGTATTGAGCTTGAGCTGAATCTTTGTAAGCTGGTACACCAATAATTTTATTACCAATTGTCATCCCTTGCCAAAGTTCTTCTGGAATGAAATCCCAAAGTGCTGGTGCTACTGTTGGTACAAGTTCAGATAAATCTGCGAAGTATCCTTTTGAAGCTAAATCTTGATAGTTATTGATACTTGCGCCGAATGCCATATCATAGCTTTCACCACTTTGTACGATTTTAGAAAGTTTTTCGCCGTATTCACCCCAGCTTGCATATTTGATATCTACTGTTACACCAATTTTTTCAGCTGTGTATTTGTTAGCTTCTTCTACAACAGCTGCTAATTCTTTTGGTTCACCACCAATAGTCCACCATACAAGGTTAACTGTTTCTTTATTTTCTTCTTTTGCCCCATCTGCTGGTGCTTCTGCTACTGGTTTACTATCATCTGTTGCCGGAGCCTCTGCTGCTGGCTCCCCACTACATGCTGTCATTGTTCCTACTGACATAATGCCCACTAATAAAAGTGCTAGTGCTTTCATTTTTTTATTCATGACTTACTTTACCCCTTTCATTTTCACCCTTTAATATGTGATTGTGAGTCTATCATTAAATTCCTAAGAATTTAATTTCATTTTACTCCTTTACTGCACCTACAGTTAAACCTGAGATGAAGTATTTTTGGAAGAATGGATAAGAACATGCAATTGGAAGTACGACAAGCATTACAATTGCCATCTTAACACTTTCTGTTGGGAGCTTTGCAATAACATCAGCTGCTGAAGCTCCTATCAAACCTACATTTTGGTTAAGGAACTGAATGTCTTGCTCTATTCGATTAAGCATAGCTTGTAGCGGAACAAGTTTTGCATTATCAATGAAAAGTAAAGCATTATACCAGTCATTCCAGTAACTAAATGTAAGGAATAACCCTACTGTAGCAATAGCCGGTAATGAAATTGGAAGTACTATTGTTGTAAAGATACGAAGCTGGCTGGCCCCATCAATTTTAGCCGATTCAACAAGCGCATCTGGTACTGTTGTCGTGAAGAAAGTTCTTAGAATAATAATATAGAAAGATGATACAGCCATAGGAAGCATCAGTGCTAAAATGTTATCCTTAAGGCCTAGCATATTAGCAACTACAATATAAAAGGAAATCATACCTCCACTAAAGAGCATCGGAATGAAAATCACCCATGTAAAAAATCCCTTAAATTTAAAGTTTTTTCTAGATAGTGCATAAGCAATACTTGTGTTAAGTACTAAACCTAGAATGGTACCACCTACAGTAACAATAAGAGAAATTTTTAAAGAGGCCCAAATAGAAGCCCGCCCCTCCCATAAATACTTATAAGCATTTATAGCAAATTCTTTTGGCCAGAATTGATATCCATACTGTGCAATAGCTTGCTCTGAACTAATTGAAATCATAAAAACTAATATAACTGGTAAAACACAAATTAACCCAAAGAATATAAATAAAGCTGAAAGTAAGAAATTACTTGTTTTAGAAATTCTATTAAATTTTTCAATACCTTCAAGTACTGGTTTTTTCTTCATTTAATGTCCCCCCTTTTTAGAACAATCCATTTTCACCATCAATTTTCTTGACAATGGTATTAGCTGTTAAAATGGTAATAAATCCAATAATTGATTGGAAGAAAGCTGCTGCTGAACTCATCGCCATGCTACCTGTACCTTCAATAGCCTTATAAACATATGTATCAATAGTAGCTGTCGTATTGAAAAGTGTTCCTGCATTTTTAGGCACTTGATAGAATAGGCCAAAGTCAGATTTAAAGATATTACCTACTGCCATAATAAACATAATAATGATAATTGGTTTAATAAGAGGAAGGGTGACATATTTAATTTGTTGCCATTTCGTAGCTCCATCAATAACTGCTGCTTCATAATAAGTTTGATCAATACCTGCAATAGCTGCTAAGTAAACAACCATACCATAACCTACTGTTTTCCAAACTTGCATGAAGACTAATATGTACGGCCAATACTGATCTTGCATATACCACTGAATTGGATCTTTACCTAAAGTCACAAGGATTTGATTTACAATTCCTTTATCATAGCTTAAGAATGCAAATACAAAATAACTTACTACTACCCAAGATAAAAAGTGTGGTAAAAACATAGCTGTCTGGCATACTTTAGCTAATCTTTTGCTATAAAGCTGTGTTATACCTATTGCTAATGCAACAGGCACTACCGTTCCTAAAATAATAAAGAGTGTGTTATACAAAATGGTATTACGAATAATAATACCTGCATCTGGTGTTTTAAATAAAAATTCAAAGTTAGTGAAACCAACCCATTCACTTTTGAAAAGACTTGTGATAAATCCTTGCCCTGGAATCATTCTAAAATCTTTAAAAGCAATTAAAATCCCTATCATAGGTAAAAAACTAAATACTACATACCAGATAAAAGTTGGTAACGATAAGAGTGTAAGTTCGATATCATCACGGCTTACTTTAAATCTGCTTCGTTTATTTTCCTTTTTCACGCTAACTCCTCCTCTACTTATTTCTTAGTTACTTATTGAAGCATTATTTCAATTTA
>OBXO01000182.1_pt1 | contig 68056 bp, 54 predicted proteins | sample 1501431 | NCBI WGS metagenome assembly OBXO01 (sample SAMEA2580163, study PRJEB22360) | human gut metagenome | biome: human gut; feature: human-associated habitat; material: faeces | place: Denmark | collected 2008/2010
GGCTGCCGCCTGTCGCTGGCCACGCCGGTTGATGAAGCCTGGGATGGCCCGGCCGCGCTGAACGGCAAACGTATCGCCACCTCTTACCCTCACCTGCTGAAGCGTTACCTCGATCAAAAAGGCGTGCAGTTTAAATCTTGTCTGCTGAATGGCTCTGTTGAAGTGGCGCCACGCGCGGGCCTGGCCGATGCCATCTGTGACCTCGTCTCCACCGGCGCCACGCTGGAAGCCAACGGCCTGCGCGAAGTGGAGGTGATCTACCGCTCCAAAGCGTGCCTTATCCAGCGCGACGGCGAGATGGCCGATGCCAAACAGCAGCTCATCGACAAGCTGCTGACCCGTATTCAGGGCGTGATTCAGGCGCGTGAATCCAAATACATCATGATGCACGCGCCTACCGAGCGCCTGGACGAAGTGATTGCCCTGCTGCCAGGTGCTGAGCGCCCAACCATTCTGCCGCTGGCGGGCGACCAGCAGCGCGTGGCGATGCACATGGTCAGCAGCGAAACCCTGTTCTGGGAAACGATGGAAAAACTGAAGGCGCTGGGCGCGAGTTCTATTCTGGTGCTGCCAATTGAGAAGATGATGGAGTAACGACCATGAGCTTTAACACAATCATCGACTGGAATACCTATAGCGACGCGCAACAGCGTGAGCTGCTGATGCGCCCGGCAATTTCCGCCTCGGAGAGCATCACCCGCACCGTGGCGGAGATCCTCGATAACGTCAAAGCCCGCGGAGACGACGCGCTGCGTGAGTACAGCGCGAAGTTTGATAAAACTGAGGTCGACGCGTTACAGGTCACCGCACAGGAGATCGCCGGGGCGGAAAGCCGCCTTGGGGATGAGATCAAACAGGCGATGGCCGTCGCGGTGAAAAATATTGATACCTTCCACACCGCGCAGAAATTGCAGGCGGTGGATGTGGAAACCCTGCCCGGCGTGCGCTGCCAGCAGGTGACGCGCCCGGTGGCGTCCGTTGGCCTCTATATTCCTGGCGGCTCTGCCCCGCTGTTTTCGACCGTCCTGATGCTGGCCACTCCGGCACGTATTGCCGGTTGTCAGAAGGTGGTGCTCTGCTCTCCGCCTCCGATCGCCGATGAGATCCTGTATGCGGCGAAGCTGTGCGGCGTGCAGGCGATCTATAAAGTGGGCGGCGCGCAGGCGATTTCCGCCCTGGCGTTCGGGACGGAGTCTGTTCCCAAAGTCGACAAAATCTTTGGCCCGGGTAACGCATACGTTACCGAAGCGAAGCGCCAGGTCAGTCAGCGTCTGGACGGCGCGGCGATTGATATGCCTGCCGGTCCGTCTGAAGTGCTGGTGATTGCCGACAGCGGCGCTACACCGGATTTCGTGGCCTCTGACCTGCTCTCGCAGGCCGAGCACGGCCCTGACTCGCAGGTGATTTTACTGACGCCAGATGCCGACATGGCAAAACGCGTGGGCGATGCCGTTGAGCGTCAGCTGGCCGACCTGCCGCGTGCGGAAACGGCGCGTCAGGCGCTATCGGCCAGCCGACTGATTGTGGCTCGCGATATCGACCAGTGCATCGCCATCTCCAACCAGTACGGTCCTGAGCACCTGATCATTCAGACCCGCAACGCGCGCGATCTGGTCGACAGCATAACCAGCGCAGGCTCGGTGTTCCTCGGGGACTGGTCACCGGAATCCGCCGGGGATTACGCCTCCGGCACCAACCACGTGCTGCCCACGTATGGCTATACCTCAACCTGCTCCAGCCTGGGGCTGGCAGATTTCCAGAAGCGCATGACCGTGCAGGAACTCTCCCGCGAGGGATTTGCCTCGCTGGCGTCGACCATCGAAACCCTGGCCGCCGCCGAGCGCCTGACTGCCCACAAAAATGCCGTGACGCTGCGCGTTGCCGCCCTGAAGGAGCAAGCATGAACATCGAAGAATTAGCCCGCGAAAATGTCCGTCGCCTGACGCCCTATCAGTCTGCGCGTCGTCTCGGCGGGAACGGCGACGTCTGGCTGAATGCCAACGAATACCCCACGGCGGTGGCCTTTGAGCTCTCGCAGCAGACGCTGAACCGCTACCCGGAGTGTCAGCCGAAAGCGGTGATCGAGAACTATGCGCAGTATGCAGGCGTGAAGCCTGAGCAGGTGCTGGTCAGCCGTGGGGCTGATGAAGGGATTGAGCTGCTGATCCGCGCCTTCTGCGAACCGGGTAAAGACGCGGTGATGTACTGCCAGCCCACCTACGGGATGTACAGCGTCAGCGCCGAAACCTTTGGCGTGGCCTGCCGCAACGTACAGGCGCTCGACAACTGGCAGCTGGATTTGCAGGGCATCGCCGATAACCTTGACGGCGTGAAGGTAGTGTTTGTCTGTAGCCCGAACAACCCCACCGGGCAGATTATCAATCCGCAGGATATCCGTTCCCTGCTGGAAATGACGCGAGGCAAAGCGCTGGTTGTGGCCGACGAAGCCTACATTGAGTTCTGCCCGCAGGCGACACTGGCAGGCTGGCTTGAAGAGTATCCGCATCTCGTTGTGCTGCGCACTCTGTCCAAAGCGTTCGCTCTCGCCGGTCTTCGCTGCGGTTTTACGCTGGCAAATAAAGCGGTTATCGACCTGCTGCTGAAAGTGATCGCCCCGTATCCGCTCTCAACGCCGGTTGCCGATATTGCGGCACAGGCGCTGGCCCCGCAGGGCATCAGCGCGATGCGCGAGCGTGTGGCGCAGATCCTGGAGGAGCGTCAGTATCTAGTCGATGCCCTGAAAACGATTCCGTGCGTGGAGCAGGTGTTCGACTCGGAGACCAACTACATCCTGGTGCGCTTCACCGCCTCAAGCGCGATATTTAAATCGTTGTGGGATCAGGGCATTATCTTACGAGACCAGAATAAACAACCTACCCTGAGCGGCTGCCTGCGTATTACCGTCGGCACCCGCGCGGAGAGCCAGCGCGTGATTGACGCCCTGAAAGCGGAGAAAGTATGAGTCAGAAGTATCTCTTTATCGATCGTGACGGCACCATCATCTCGGAGCCACCCAGCGATTTTCAGGTCGATCGTTTCGACAAGCTGGCGTTTGAACCCGACGTGATCCCGGTGCTACTGAAGCTTCAGAAAGCAGGCTATAAGCTGGTGATGATCACCAACCAGGACGGTCTGGGCACAGACAGCTTCCCGCAGGTGGACTTTGACGGCCCGCACAACCTGATGATGCAGGTGCTGACCTCGCAGGGCATCGCCTTCGACGAGGTGCTGATCTGCCCGCACATGCCTGCCGACGAGTGCGACTGCCGCAAGCCAAAAGTGAAGCTTGTTGAACGTTATCTGGCGGAAGAGGCGCTGGATAAAGCGAACAGCTATGTGATTGGCGATCGCGTCACGGATATCACGCTGGCCGAAAATATGGGCATTGCAGGCCTGCGCTATAACCGCGACACGCTAAACTGGGCGATGATTAGCGAGCAGCTCACCAGACGCGACCGCTATTCCCACGTTGAACGCAACACCAAAGAGACGCAGATCGACGTGAAGGTCTGGCTCGACCGCGAAGGCGGCAGCAAGATCCACACCGGCGTCGGTTTCTTTGACCACATGCTGGATCAAATCGCCACGCACGGCGGCTTCCGTATGGAGATCACGGTTAAGGGCGACCTGTATATCGACGATCACCACACCGTGGAAGATACCGGCCTGGCGTTGGGCGAAGCCCTGAAGCTGGCGCTTGGCGACAAGCGCGGCATCAACCGCTTCGGCTTTGTTCTGCCGATGGACGAGTGCCTGGCGCGCTGCGCGATGGATATCTCCGGGCGTCCGCACCTGGAATATAAAGCCGACTTCACCTACCAGCGCGTGGGCGATCTCAGCACCGAGATGGTGGAGCACTTCTTCCGCTCGCTTTCTTACACTATGGGCCTGACGCTGCACCTGAAAACCAAAGGCAAAAACGATCACCACCGCGTCGAGAGCCTGTTCAAAGCCTTTGGCCGTACCCTGCGCCAGGCGATCCGCGTGGAAGGTGACGCCCTTCCCTCGTCGAAAGGAGTGCTGTAATGAACGTGGTGATTCTGGACACCGGATGCGCCAACCTGAACTCCGTACAGTCGGCGATTATGCGCCACGGCTACGAGCCGGTGGTAAGCCGCGACCCGGACGTGGTGCTGCGCGCGGATAAACTCTTTCTGCCGGGTGTAGGCACCGCCCAGGCGGCGATGGATCAGATCCACGAGCGCGAGCTGGTGGATCTCATCAAAGCCTGTACTCAACCGGTGCTGGGCATTTGCCTCGGCATGCAGCTGCTTGGCCGCCGCAGCGAAGAGAGCAACGGCGTCGATCTGCTGGGCATTATAGAAGAAGACGTGCCGAAAATGACCGACCACGGCCTGCCGCTGCCGCACATGGGCTGGAATCGCGTTTATCCGAAAGCGGGCAACAGGCTGTTCCAGGGAATCGAAGACGGCGCGTACTTCTACTTCGTCCACAGCTACGCCATGCCCGTGAATACCTACACCATCGCCCAGTGCAATTACGGCGAGGCGTTCACCGCCGCCGTGCAGAAAGATAACTTTTACGGCGTGCAGTTTCACCCGGAACGCTCCGGTGCCGCCGGTGCGCAACTGCTGAAAAATTTCCTGGAGATGTGATGATAATTCCCGCTTTAGATTTAATTGACGGCACGGTTGTTCGTCTCCACCAGGGCGATTACGGGCAGCAGCGCGACTACGGCAACGACCCGCTGCCGCGGTTACAGGCTTACGCCGCCGAGGGCGCTGAGGTGCTGCATCTGGTCGATCTGACCGGCGCGAAAGATCCGGCGAAGCGCCAGATCCCGCTGCTTAAAACACTGGTGGCTGGCGTGGACGTCCCGGTGCAGGTGGGCGGCGGCGTGCGTACGGAAGCCGATGTTGCCGCCTTACTGGACGCGGGCGTGGCGCGCGTGGTGGTCGGTTCGACCGCTGTGAAAGATCCTGAAAGTGTCAAGGGCTGGTTCCGCCGCTTCGGCGCGGATGCGCTGGTGCTGGCGCTGGATGTGCGCATTGACGAGCAGGGTAATAAGCAGGTCGCGGTCAGCGGCTGGCAGGAAAACTCCGGCGTAACGCTGGAAGAGCTGGTCGGGATGTATCTCCCGGTAGGGCTGAAGCATGTGCTGTGCACGGATATTTCACGCGATGGTACGCTCGCAGGATCTAACGTCTCGCTGTATGAAGAGGTTTGCGCACGTTATCCGCAGGTGGCGTTTCAGTCCTCTGGCGGTATCGGCGACCTGGCGGATATCGCCGCTCTGCGCGGAACCGGTGTACGCGGCGTGATCGTGGGTCGCGCGCTGCTGGAAGGCAAATTTACGGTGAAGGAGGCGATTCAATGCTGGCAAAACGGATAATTCCCTGCCTGGACGTGCGTGATGGTCAGGTTGTAAAAGGCGTGCAGTTCCGCAACCATGAGATCATTGGTGACATCGTTCCGCTGGCAAAACGCTATGCCGAAGAAGGCGCAGACGAACTGGTATTTTACGATATCACCGCCTCCAGCGATGGCCGCGTGGTGGACAAAAGCTGGGTGGCGCGCGTGGCGGAAGTGATTGATATACCCTTCTGCGTGGCGGGCGGGATTAAATCTGCTGACGATGCGGCGAAAATTCTCTCTTTCGGAGCGGATAAAATTTCCATTAACTCCCCTGCCCTGGCCGACCCGGAGCTGATTACGCGTCTGGCGGATCGCTTTGGCGTGCAGTGCATTGTCGTGGGGATCGACACCTGGTTTGATGCCGCAACGGGCAAATATCACGTTAACCAGTACACCGGCGACGAAAGCCGCACGCGCGTCACCCAATGGGAGACGCTGGACTGGGTGCAGGAAGTGCAAAAACGCGGTGCGGGTGAAATCGTTCTGAACATGATGAACCAGGACGGCGTTCGTAACGGTTACGACCTCGAGCAGCTGAAAAAAGTGCGCGCGGTGTGCCAGGTTCCGCTGATTGCCTCCGGCGGTGCGGGCACCATGGAACACTTTCTTGAAGCCTTCCGCGATGCGAACGTGGACGGCGCGCTGGCCGCTTCCGTCTTTCACAAACAGATTATCAATATTGGTGAGTTAAAAACGTACCTGGCCGACCAGGGCGTGGAGATCAGGGTATGTTAACAGAGCAACAACAGGCGCAGCTGGACTGGGAAAAAACTGACGGATTACTGCCGGTGGTTGTACAGCATGCCGTTTCAGGCGAAGTGCTGATGCTGGGATACATGAACCAGGAGGCACTGGCAAAAACGCTCGACAGCGGCAAGGTGACGTTTTTCTCGCGCACCAAGCAGCGTCTGTGGACGAAAGGGGAAACCTCGGGTCACTTCCTGAATGTGGTCAGCATTACGCCTGACTGCGACAACGACACCCTGCTGGTGCTGGTCAACCCGATTGGGCCGACCTGCCACAAAGGCACCAGTAGCTGCTTCGGCGAGGCGAGCCATCAGTGGCTGTTCCTCTATCAGCTGGAACAGCTGCTGGCAGAGCGTAAATCAGCGGATCCCGAGAGCTCGTACACGGCGAAGCTGTACGCCAGCGGCACCAAGCGTATTGCGCAGAAAGTGGGTGAAGAAGGCGTTGAAACGGCGCTGGCGGCTACCGTGCATGATCGGGAGGAGCTGACGAACGAAGCGTCGGATTTGATGTATCACCTGCTGGTGCTGCTTCAGGATCAGGAGCTGGATTTAACGACGGTGATTGAGAATTTGCGGAAACGGCATAAATAAAAAAAGACCGGGGAAACCCTAATGCTGGTCACTTAAGGTGACCAGCATTGTTTTTAAAGGGATATTTTGATTTTTCTGCCTGATTTCCCTTTCATATTCCCGCTCCCTCCTCAGTGGCAGTTTCAGCATTGCCGCATTACTGTAGAAGTGCTTCAGATGCCCCGGTACTGCGCCCGGTGATGACCATGGCAGCCCGATTAACAACCGCATTATCTCTGCCAGTGAGCCGCTGAAGCTCAGCTGATACGGCAGATAGTCACCTTTCAGGCTGAACGCCATTTTTACCATCTGATACCGCACCAGATTGTAGGTCAGCAGTATTCCCCACAACTCCTGCCTTACCATCTCCGGTAACTTACTTCTCAGTGTCCAGCGGTTGCCGCACAGATACTGTTTTGCTTCACGGTACCCCAGCTCTATTTCCCACCGGTGTTTATACAGTTCCGCTATGTCTGCCGCCGGGTAACGCATGGCATCTGTCATTGACGTGACAACCTGTCGCTCCACGCCGTTTACCTTACGGCTCACCAGCCGGACTGTGAGCGTATCCGGCAGTCCTTCCCACTGCTTTCTGGCCTGCGGGGAAGTATTCAGGGTTATCAGCGCATCCTGTTTACCCAGCCTGCGAACCACTTCATACTGCGTGCCTTTTTTCAGCGGCAGCAGCCAGTGACGGTTTTCTCCGGCCCGGTGCCAGTTATCCAGCAGACCGGCTGACCAGAACCCCCGGTCGAACAGCGTCACGCTGTTATCCGGTACCTGTTCAGTCAGCCCTGCTGCCAGGCGCATTTCATTAACGTCATACCGGCCCATTACACTGGCACGCAGCAGATGGCTGCTCAGTTCCATCAGACACACCATACGAACCTGCGGGAAGCCCTTTTCGCCATGCTGGTTTTCCGCTTTTGCGAAGGCAGCAGCGTTTTCCGGTGTGTCCGGCGTTCGCCAGACCACACCATCAACGGCATTCAGCGTCAGTCCATGCCAGAGCGGATGCCGGGCTTCCTTGTGCCAGTGCTGTTGCGTAAGGTTAAACAACTCCCGGATAGCATCCTCGCCCAGTGTTTTACGGCGGGCGATAACGGAGCTGGGGGCAGTAAATGACCTTCCGGTGCGGTCAACGATATCCATCAGGTTGACGATATGAGAGAGAGGTTTGTTGTTGAAAATCGCCATGCCGATAACCAGCCAGACCATGGATTCGAGCGGGAGTTTACGTTTACGCAGAGTCACTGTATCAGTCAGGGAAAAAGCCTGCTGAATGAGGTCGTGGGGAAGAAGGTCGGCAAGGCTCTGGACCTCTTCGGGGGCGGTAAGATTAATAATGCCGAGGGCCTGGGACAGTTCCATTTAAAAAGGGCTCCATGATGAACACAGAACCCTTTTTACACCAGCCGCTGGATCGGTCAACCGATCCTTAAACGATCGGCATTAGGGGAGACCCGGTCTTTTTTTGTGTGTAAATCAGGCTCGTGGCTTGTAGTTTCTCAGCGCGTTACGGCCGAGGACGACACCAGAACCGATAATTCCGCCGAGCAGTACGGCAAGGATAAGGGTAATAGCACTTTTCGGGCTGTCGCGTCGGATAGGCAGGTTCGGCTTCATGACGTAACGATAGACGTGAATAGTGTCTGGGTTAACGTTGAGGTTCTGAATATCCAGTAAATTTTGTTTGGTTTGGTAGTAAGCGCCTGAGAAGACCAGCGGGCGAGACGCTTCGTTATCAACCATTGATTTGAGCGCTACGGTACCCAACAGGAACATGGTTTCCTGAGTAACATCCTGAGTCTGTTGAAGCTGCGGAGTGGTGATCTTAGCGGCTTCTGCGTTCTTCAGCGCCTCAGTAATCTGCTTGATGCGTAGATCTTTCTGCTCCTGAGCAACTTTCTCCTGATTCTGGAGGGAGTCGTTCAGGGTTGTGATCTGCTGCTTGAGGTTATCTCTGAGATCAAGCGTCAGTTCTTTTGCCGTCTGCTCGTCAACCTGCTGAATGTACTGAGCTAATTGCTTTTGAGCTGCTTCAGCGGATTCGCCCTGATAGCTTACGGTTAAAGGCAAACTTTGTCCTTTAACCGTAGGCTCAATAGTCAGTTTTTCCGGATCTTCCTGATTCTCCAGCGCCTGAGCTAATGCCGAGAAGGAGGAATTGAAACGTCCAATAGCACGATTCTGAATGTCTAACATGGAGGGAGCTGCCCCGCCATAGAGGATATTCAATGCATTGGAATAGGTGGCGATTTGTGCCGCATCAGGCTGGGCTATGATGGCTGATGACGTCCATTTCTCTTTGGCTACAGTGATGTAAACGCCAGCAAGAACGATAAAAGCAGCAATAAAAGCCCCTATTACCCACTTACCACGCCACAGCTGTAGCATTACATCAAGTAAATCAATTTGCTCCGGGTCATTGCTGCGATTGACCAGGCTATCGTTGTTCTGCGTCATACAATCCCTAACAGATGAAAAAGGGCAAAAATAATCTTGTTTCCATAGTGTATCTCTTGTTGTAGAAAATTCTATAAGAATACGATGAGTTATATCGGAAAGATGGGTTATGTATGTGAAGAGCAACGCGCTATCATAGTCGGAATCTGATGTCCTGGGACATCAACAAGAACACTGTGAATGAGGGAAGCTATGAAATTTCTGGTAACGGGCGCGGCGGGCTTTATCGGTTCTCATGTCAGCAAGCGCCTGCTTGATGCAGGGCATGAAGTTGTTGGGATTGATAATCTGAATGATTACTATGACCCTAACCTCAAGCTCGCTCGCCTCGAACTGCTCAAATCCGGGAGTTTCACCTTCCACAAGCTGGACTTAGCGGACCGCGAGAGCATGGCTGCGCTCTTCGCCAATGAAAAATTTGACCGCGTGATCCATCTTGCCGCACAGGCGGGCGTGCGTTACTCGCTGGAAAAGCCGCATGCCTACGCAGATGCTAACCTGGTAGGTCACCTTAACGTGCTGGAAGGCTGTCGCCACAACAAGGTTCAGCATCTCCTTTATGCGTCATCCAGCTCTGTCTACGGCCTCAACCGTAAGATGCCGTTTTCTACTGACGACTCCGTGGACCACCCGGTATCCCTGTATGCGGCAACCAAAAAAGCCAATGAGCTGATGTCGCATACCTATTCGCATCTGTATAACCTGCCGACCACTGGCCTGCGCTTTTTTACCGTCTATGGCCCGTGGGGCCGACCGGACATGGCGCTGTTCAAATTCACCAAGGCCATGATTGAAGGCAACAGCATCGACGTATACAACTACGGCAAGATGAAGCGCGACTTCACCTATATCGATGATATTGCGGAGGCGATTATTCGCCTACAGGACGTTATTCCTCAGGCCGATGCCGACTGGACGGTCGAAACCGGTTCGCCAGCAACCAGCTCTGCCCCGTATCGCGTGTATAACATCGGTAACAGTTCACCTGTCGAACTGATGGATTACATCACCGCGCTTGAAGAGGCGCTGGGCAAAGAAGCGGTAAAAAATATGATGCCGATCCAGCCGGGGGACGTGCTGGAGACCAGTGCGGACACCAAAGCGCTGTATGACGTTATTGGGTTTAAACCACAAACCTCAGTCAAAGAAGGCGTGAAAAACTTCGTCGACTGGTACCGCAACTTCTATAACGTTTAAAAACAAAAAACCCGGCATAGTGCCGGGTTTTTTATCACGAGTTTAATCAGTCACTGCCGAACAAATCGCGGGTATAAACTTTATCTTTCACGTCCGCCAGCTCTTCCGCCATACGGTTGGAGATAATCACGTCCGCTTCTTTCTTAAACGCATCCAGATCGCGGATCACACGTGAATGGAAGAACTCGTCTTCCTGCATGGCCGGTTCATAAATAATGACCTGCACGCCCTTCGCCTTAATACGCTTCATGATCCCCTGAATGGAAGAAGCGCGGAAGTTATCGGAACCGCTCTTCATGATCAGGCGATACACGCCCACCACTTTCGGCTGACGCGCGAGAATAGAATCTGAGATGAAGTCTTTACGCGTGCGGTTGGCATCCACAATAGCGGAAATCAGGTTGTTCGGCACTGCCTGATAGTTTGCCAGCAGCTGCTTGGTATCTTTTGGCAGACAGTAGCCGCCGTAACCGAATGACGGGTTGTTGTAATGGTTACCGATACGCGGGTCGAGACATACGCCCTCGATGATCTGACGGGTATTCAGACCTAAACTCTCGGCATAGCTGTCCAGCTCGTTGAAGTAAGCCACGCGCATGGCCAGATAGGTGTTAGCGAAAAGCTTAATCGCTTCTGCCTCGGTGGAATCGGTGAACAGCACCGGAATATCTTTTTTGATTGCGCCTTCCTGAAGCAGTGCAGCAAAACGCTCCGCACGCTCGGAACGCTCGCCAATCACGATACGGGATGGGTGCAGGTTATCGTAAAGCGCCCTTCCTTCACGCAGGAACTCTGGCGAGAAGAAGATATTATCAATACCAAATTTTTCTTTGATGGATTTGGTAAAACCAACCGGGATCGTCGACTTGATAACCATTACTGCATCAGGGTTAATGCCGATAACATCTTTGATAACCGCTTCGACGGTTGAGGTGTTGAAATAGTTGGTTTTTGGATCGTAGTCAGTAGGCGTGGCAATAATGACGTAATCCGCATCGCGGTATGCATCTTCTTTATCAGTCGTGGCGCGGAAATTCAGCGTTTTGTTGCTGAGATAATCCTGGATTTCTTTGTCGACGATCGGCGATTTCTTCTCATTGAGCATATCCACTTTGGCCTGCACGATATCAAGTGCAACCACTTCATGGTTCTGAGCAATCAAAATGCCGTTTGAAAGACCGACATACCCTGTTCCGGAAATTGTTATTTTCATTCGCTAATGACTTCTTTTAGTTAACTGTACTGATGGCCGCCAGACCATCGCGATAAACATAACTGTTGGGCTTTGTACCTCCTGGCAAACAACACTGTCAAGGCAAACCAGGAGTAATCATTACGTGCGGGACGAGATTCAGACTACTTCGATTATTGCGCGGCATTTTTTGCATAAAAAAACCCGGAGACGAGCTCCGGGTTGATGTTATTGCAGAGAGTTAACTCATTCCATCCATTCGGTATGGAAGACACCCTCTTTATCCGTACGCTTGTAGGTATGCGCACCGAAGTAGTCACGCTGCGCCTGAATCAGGTTGGCAGGCAGCACGGCAGCACGATAGCTGTCGTAGTATGCCACCGCAGCGGAGAAGGTTGGAACCGAAATACCGTTCTGTACTGCGTAAGCAACCACGTCACGCAGCGCCTGCTGGTACTCGTCCGCAATCTTTTTGAAGTACGGTGCCAGCAGAAGGTTGGCGATACCGGCGTTTTCAGCATAGGCATCGGTGATTTTCTGCAGGAACTGTGCACGAATGATGCAACCCGCGCGGAAGATCTTCGCGATTTCACCGTAGTTAAGATCCCAGTTATTCTCGTCTGACGCCGCACGCAGCTGAGAGAAGCCCTGTGCGTAAGAAACGATTTTACCCAGGTACAGTGCACGACGCACTTTCTCAACGAACTCAGCTTTGTCGCCGGCTGGTTTAGCCTGTGGACCAGACAGCACTTTAGATGCCGCGACGCGTTGCTCTTTCAGAGAAGAGATGTAACGCGCAAAGACGGATTCGGTGATCAGAGACAGCGGTTCGCCCAGATCCAGAGAGCTCTGGCTGGTCCATTTACCGGTACCTTTGTTCGCTGCTTCATCCAGAATCACATCAACCAGGTATTTACCCTCTTCATCTTTTTTCGTGAAGATATCTTTGGTGATGTCGATCAGGTAGCTGTTCAGCTCGCCTTTGTTCCACTCGGTAAAGGTTTCAGCCAACTCTTCATTGGTGAGGTTCAGGCCGCCTTTCAGCAGGGAATAAGCTTCAGCAATCAGCTGCATGTCGCCGTATTCGATGCCGTTGTGCACCATTTTCACGTAGTGACCTGCACCGTCCGCACCGATATAGGTTACGCAAGGCTCACCATCTTCAGCCACGGCTGCGATTTTGGTCAGGATTGGCGCAACCAGTTCGTATGCATCTTTCTGGCCGCCAGGCATGATGGATGGGCCTTTCAGCGCGCCCTCTTCACCACCGGAAACACCGGTACCGATGAAGTTGAAGCCTTCAGCAGACAGCTCACGGTTACGACGAATGGTGTCCTGGAAGAAGGTGTTACCGCCATCAATGATGATGTCGCCTTTTTCGAGGTAAGGCTTCAGGGAGTCGATAGCTGCATCGGTACCCGCCCCTGCTTTCACCATTAACAGGATACGACGAGGCGTTTCCAGAGACTCAACGAACTCTTTCACCGTATAGAAAGGAACCAGCTTCTTGCCTGGGTTCTCGGCAATGACTTCTTCGGTTTTATCACGGGAGCGGTTGAAAACGGAGACGGTATAACCACGGCTTTCGATGTTGAGCGCCAGGTTGCGCCCCATCACTGCCATACCGACAACGCCGATCTGTTGCTTGGACATTACATACTCCTGTCAGGTAACATTATTATTGAGCAAGCACAATTTATAAATACTATCTTATGTTTGTGAGAAGAGAAAGCATTTGAGATATTATTTTTATAATAAAGCACAAATTGGAAATTACGAAATAAAAAATTTGGTCTCCAGGAGGGGGAAATGAACCACAAAAAAAACAGCCATATATTAAATAGAATAGAGCATATAGCAATGGATTATATTTCGTTTTGTTAAATATACTCACTTAAAGTATTGTGAACATTCAGCAATTCAAATTTTTCTCTTAGTTAACAGCCCAATACTTACAGCTAATAATATCATGCTTGTTAACTCTACTGAAGCTATTGTAAAAATAGCACCAATCGTACCATATTGATGAACTAGTATATACATTAGTGGAATAGCTATGCACATACAGATTATTGCGATATATAAGCCAAAACGATATAGTCCCTGAGATTGAATGATTGATGTTAGTGCACCATTCATACACTTGATTCCGGCAATTAATAGAAACCCGAGTATCATTATGTTATTACTTTCATTATCCAATATTAAGTACCGACCAAAGAAAAATAGAACAGTAAAGTAACACACTGAACTTAAGATTATATACCCAAGGATCATGTAGATAAACGGATAAACCTTATTTATGTTCCTATGGCTTCTTAAATCCAAACGACTAAATTTTGCATAAGCCACAGTAGAAAATAATGATGACACCATTACTAGTGGATCAACCAGACGAAAAATTTGTCCATACGCAGCTAAACCCTCAGGAACTATATTTTTTATATATATATTATCCAGTCTACTGTAAATAATTACCACCATAGCATTAAGGCCTATACTGACAGTATGCTGATACAACAAGAATACATCTTTAGGAGAAATCTTCCCTGCAGCAAGAATCTTTTTCAAACCAACTTTTCTAAATAAATGAATTGTAACTACCGAAACAAATAAACTCTCTGCAAGCAAATAATTCCAGGCAGTAAAAGGCATTCTTAAAATAAACTGAACACCATAAATTACAAAAGTTAAAAACAGGGCTAACGCTATGGAAGGAGATAAAGCTTTATTCAAATTTTGTGATTGAAAAAAGCTATTAGATAAATTAAAGAGAAGTGCAAAAAATAATGACAGTGAAATCGGAATATAAATATCTCTGTTATATCCTAATGCATAACAAATTACAAAAAACAATATTGATACTACTACCCCGACGAATATTTTTTGATAGAACACCCTCTTCAACAATCGAATGGGATTTTCAACATCAGAGTACTTCTTGATTACAAATATATCCACACCAAAATCAGATACAACTCTTAATATTTCTAGCGTACCAATTAAAAATATAAATACGCCTCCTGATTCTATGCCAAGTTCTCGAGTAATTAAAACAATAGCGAGTGTTTTTGCCCCAAAATAACTTACCTTATTAAAGAGTGCATAGATACCATCACTAAGAATATCTTTTAGCATTTCAATTTCTACTTTTTTGTTGAGTCAATAGATTTGCAATTATTATTATTGGAAACGATTTTAAAACATAAGCAAATGGCAAAATTAATTCTCCACGAACAGAATAGAAGAAACCAGTCATCATAGCTAGGGCAAAAAAGTTAAAAATAACATAATTACTATTCAAACCTTTTTGAATTATCGAGATCATAATTAACAGATAGGCAAGATAAATAAATAAATTGAAATGCAAACTTATTATACTTGCTTCAAGAAGACCAGAAGATGACAACGCTATCCCATTAGACACGCTGCCAAGCACTATTGTTGAATATTCATGAGCAATTTGTGCATCGCTTATGAAGCCAAAACCACTGAGCGGCAACACTTGCGATAATATCGTAAGGGGGTTTAGTAACGCCCAACCATTTTCATCGGGCAAAGAGTATAAATCTTGTAAACCTGCAAGCGTAGACGACAGAGAGTCAAGTACAACGCCAAGATAATTAATAAAATTGATTTCATATCCTTCACGAAGATATGAAATCATTGAAAAACCGACGAAGCCAATTAATAAATAGTGTACTTTGGATATTCTAGCGAATATTGCTATTATTTTCTTTCTATTTGAATATAACGAGAGAATAATAATACATATAAAAGCAAAAAAGAATTTATTTCTTATCCCAATAACAAGGTCAGATGCGAGCAAAATAAATGCTAGCATCTTATATTTTTTCGATGATTTATAATAAAAGACTGCCAAAGCCATTATAGAAGAAAAGCCACTAATAGCACGGATAGCAAAAGGAATACTTGAAAGTAATTCTTCACTATCAGTATAAATAGCTAAATGCCCTAAGCCTGATGATAAAATAAATTTCAGATAAAAAACAATTTTAATTAACTGGCAAACACCAACAATGGAAAATATAATCTTAAATAGATTATTTATACTTTTTGCTTGTTGCCTATGAACATTTTTGATAGCTGTAAGATAGAGTATGATATTTATTAACATACCCCATATACAAGTCAATTCAAAGCCATCAGAAGCTTTTTTAAAGAAATACAAATAAAAAGAAGGAATACCTATAATTAAAGAAAATACAAAAGCAAACATTAATTGCAACGAGATAAACTTCACTCTATGCATATAGAAGTAAATCATCTCACCAAACAATATAATGGCACAAAAAACCGCAAAAATATCCTCTACAGTTCCATAAAGTGTAGCACTTGCCGATTCCGTTAAAAAAATCAATAATAAAGAAGAAGTAAGCAGGAAATATATAAACGCTAAATGCGCACTTATTTTGAATTGATTATTTTTTAAACTCTTCTCATTCATAGGAATTGTATACTTCCCAACATACAAGATTATTAAGGAATCAGATATTATAAATAATAATATTTAATCCATATATTAATGGGTGCACAATTACTACATGTGCACCCATATAAAAGACAAGCTATGCTCGAATTTTATTCAATAACTCTGCTGTTTTGGCTTCCATTAACGCAGTATTACCACGAGACTCAACATTCAAGCGGATAACAGGCTCAGTGTTTGAGCTTCGGAGATTAAAACGCCAGTCAGAAAATTCAATACTGATTCCATCGGTATAGTCTACTACCGAGGCATCACTTTTATAGTATTCAAGTATTTCAGAAATCACTTTTTCTTGATCATTAACGATGCTATTAATCTCTCCGCTGGCTGGGAAAGATTTCATCCGATCATGGACTAGTTCTGCCAACGTTTTATTTTTAATACTCACTAACTCGGCTACAAGTAGCCACGGAATCATTCCGCTATCACAGTAGGCAAAGTCACGAAAATAATGATGAGCACTCATTTCACCACCATAGACAGCATCTTCCAAACGCATGCGTTCTTTGATGAAAGCATGGCCTGTTTTGGACATTACAGGAATACCCTTTGCTCGCTGAACCACATCTATAGTATTCCATGAAAGGCGGGGATCATGTATGATCCGCGCGCCTGGTTGCTTTTCGAGGAAAGATTCTGCAAGCAACCCGACAATGTAATAACCTTCAATAAAATTACCTTCATTATCGAAGAGGAAACATCTGTCAAAATCGCCATCGAACGCAATGCCCATATCTGCCTTGTGATTAATAACGGCTTCGCTTGTGTCAGCACGGCATTCTTGAAGAAGAGGGTTTGGAATCCCATTAGGGAAATTTCCATCAGGTAAATTGTGAATTTTCACAAATTCAACTGGAATCTGAATTTCCTTGAAACGTTTTTCAATCTCATCAATAACAGGGCCTGCGGCTCCGTTACCTGAGTTAATAACAAGTTTAAGTGGTTTAATATTTTCAGGTTTGATATAGCTGAGAATATGATCAATATATGCTTTTTTAGTATCTATTTTTTCATAACTTCCACGTTTCGCAATATCTACATGAGAAAAATTATTTTCTTCAGCTAAACGTTGTATATCTCGCAGCCCTGTATCACCGCTGATAGGCCGGGCTCCCTCGCGAACCAACTTCATCCCATTGTAATCCATCGGATTATGACTTGCTGTAACTTCAATTCCTCCGTCAACACCGAGATGGAATGTAGAGAAATAGATTTCTTCGGTCCCTGACATTCCAATATCCAGTACGTCAACACCTGCGTCCTGCAAACCTTCGGCTAGTGACATTTTTAGAGATTCACTTGTAAGGCGCACATCACCACCTAATACAACGGTCCGAGGTTTCAGATATTCACCATAGGCTCGACCAATTCGCTTTGCTATATTATTATTAAGTTCGTCACCTAAGCGGCCGCGAATGTCATACGCCTTGAAACAAGTCAATTTATCCATTATTTTCCTCATATATCTCTGGCAATTATTACCTTAAATCTTGATATAACGTATTTGCTGTGACAATTTCTAAATTCGCCCATAACGATCTGAAAGGCGAATAATGTCATCTTCTTCCAAATAGGAACCAGAACGCACTTCAATCAGTTCAAGCATGATTTTCCCTGGGTTCTCAAGAGAATGAATAACGCCAAGTGGGATATAAACGGATTGATTTTCTGTCAAAATTTTTTCTTCTCCGTTAATTGTTACTTTCGCAGTCCCAGATACAATAACCCAGTGTTCAGAACGGTGATGATGCATTTGTTCTGATAGCCCCTCCCCAGGTTTTACGCTTATACGCTTAACCTGGTAGCGTTCTCCAGCGTCAATCGAATCATATTTACCCCAGGGACGAAAAACTTCGCGGTGTTTATGATGCTCTAAACGCCCCTCAGCCTTTATTTTCTCCACTATCTTTTTAACATCCTGTACGGCATGCCTATCAGCAATGAGAACTGCATCTTTGGTCTGCACAATGATAAGGTCTTTCACGCCCACAGTGGCAACGAGACCTGATTCTGAATGTACGTAACTATTTTTTGTTCGGAAACTAATGACATCACCACGATGGACATTACCATCGGTGTCATGTGGGCTAATATCCCACAATGATGACCATGATCCAACATCGCTCCAGCCGGCATCCATTGGCACTACAACGGCGTCCTCAGTTTTCTCCATCACAGCATAATCAATCGACTCATCCGGACAAGCCAAGAATGACTTCTCATCAACTCTGGTGAAATCAAGGTCAGGATTGATAGCACTCATTGCTTTTTCGCATGCCTCAAGAATATCAGGCCTGAACTTTCTCAACTCGGCCAGATAGCTATCAACCTGGAAAAGAAACATACCGCTATTCCAATAATATTTCCCGCTATCTACATAAGATTTAGCAGTATCCAGATCGGGTTTTTCTACAAACCTTGAGACTTTATATGCTTCCTTACATCCTTTCTGACTTATGCTATCGCCGCGGAGAATATAACCATAACCAGTTTCAGCTCTATCAGGCACAATCCCAAAAGTTACAAGTTTGCCTTGTTCTGCACAAGGAATCGCTTGTCTGATCGCATCTCTGAAAACTTCTTCCTTCTCAAAAATATGGTCGGCAGCAAGTACCAGTAATAATGGATTGCTTTCGGCGTTATTCTTTTTCGCGGCTAATGCAGCAAGAGCGACGGCTGGAGCAGTATTTCGCCCTGCAGGTTCAAGGACAATATTTTTAGTTAGCTTGTTTAATTGTAGTAACTGCTCTGCCACGATAAAACGGTGTTTTTCATTACAAATTACTATAGGATTATTACAATCAAGTCCATCCAAACGGTTGATTGTTGATTGCAACATCGTGTAATCACCCTTTACTGGAATGAACTGTTTGGGATAAAGTTCACGGGATAGTGGCCATAAACGACTACCTGTACCGCCAGCCATTATAACAGGTATCAATTTGCTAGTAGCCATTTTTCAATTTCTTCCTCTAAAATAATATGATACTTAATCTTATAACCTGATGAATCACTAGTCACATGAGCCAAAAAATATTTCTCACAAAAAGAATGATCGTCATATAAATAAACACTTTCGTCTCTATGTTCTCTAAATGCAGAAATATTTGACGCTAAAACGCTTTTACCACATATTCTGCCTTCAATTACTGGCCTTCCGAATCCTTCATGAGTCGAATGAGCCCAGACCATTGAAGCGTTCTTTAGTTCCGATAATAATTCGTCATCTGTAAGAACCGGCAGCACCTGGACATTCTCAATCTTTAACTCTCTAAGTATTTTCAATGCCCATTCTCTGTGAGAGCCTAATCCTATAACCTTAAGCTTATGCGAAGCAGCGTATGCACATGTTTTCCATAACTGCATTGCGTGATTAAATTCTTTATTAGAACCATTACCTGAAATTAATACTGCATAGGATTCAGCATTACTTTTTTGAATATTACCTTGTGATAATTTAGCTTCTAGTTGATAGAAGGAGTTAGGGAAAAGATAAACATTACTATCTTTTAACCATTTAACATTCATTCCAATTCTTTTTGTTGTTGCTGAGACAAATGCTACATCTCTTTTCAAAAAAGCATGAAATCGCTGTGTTAGTACAATATATAACGCAGAAAGACTTAGCCTTTCCTTAATTCTTTTATTTGGGATGAAATCATGAATTATTAATATGGATTTTTTGGAAAAAGCCGATATTACAGAACATGAGTTATAAGGATATATAATTTTTTCATATCTTCCCATAATACTTATCATAGGAATAATAACTTGCTCACAAAGAACAAAGAGTAAGTCTATAATTGCCCTAGGTAATTTTTGTGCAAATTTTGGACAACTCCACTCATTGACTATACATCCATTCTTTTCAAGTGCTGTAATTAAGTTGGATGAATAGATCGGAATACCTCTGTACAATATTCCCTTATAGAAATTGAACAACAATACTTTTTTCATTTCATTCCTGTCACACAGTTGATAAGATTCCAGTTGTAATGTTTCTTCAATACTTCTATCGCACAAAGAGAATTTTTATTAGCAATCTCTTCTCTAGACTCAAAAAGCTCGATAGAACGGATAAAATCATTTTTACTATTGGCAACGATAGCGTATTCACTAAGTTTTGGCATTGAATCCAGAACTATATTTGTAGTTATGACTGGCAGGCCTAATGCAAACGCTTCTAATACTTTATTCTGAAGACCAGAACCGTCGAAAATAGGGAATACTGCTATATCCATATTTGCCAGAAGATTCTTCAAATCATCAACATAACCATGAACGATAACTTCATTTGGTTTATTCAAAGCCAAAACTTGTTTACATGGCTGAGCACCGATGATATGAAGTTTATATTTTTCTTTTGGTAGACTATTAAACAAATCAGTTAAAAAGATTGCAGCTTTAACATTGGGGTAATAACTCATATTCCCCCAAAAAGCTAAATTTATAACGCCTTCGTCTTTTTTTAAGGTTTTTTTTACTCCGGGAATGTTCACGCCATTAGGTATAATCTTAAAACCTTCTTTACCTATATGTTTAGCATCTCTTTCTGAAATTATAAATCCCGCATCGATTACTTCGTATATTTCCCTCTCAATCGCGGACAGCTTTTTACTTTCGAAGCCACATATTTTCTTCATGAGAAAGTTTTCTGTTGCAGCTCTATTCTGCATATTTAATGAAAGAGCATCAACAAAATCACAATATATTAATGATTTGATACTGTGTTCTTTTCTTAAAGAAATAGTTTTAAAGATAAGGAACTCCAACCTAACCAATTGGAAAATTATCATGTCATAATTATTAGCAAGTAAAAGTTTTTTTAATTTTTGCCACGAGGCCTTATCATTATACACCGCACATTGCAATGCAGTTTGCCCCCTATTTTTAATTATGTTTTTTATTTTACCGATCTTTGATAAATTACCAGAAGAACACGAATTTATAAAATTATTGACATTACCACTTGTGGTGTTTGCTTTTTCTACCGAAAAAACATCCACTAAATTTTCTTTCGAAAGCTCTTTTATTTGATTATAAGCACGCAGAGCATCTCCAGTAATAATTGGCCAAGGGAAACGTGCAGTTACAAATAAAATTTTCTTCATCATCTAACCTATCTGTTTCTTATATTATATAAGGCTCATAAACACAAACCATGCAGGCGACATTATGTTTATAAAGTTTTGTTATCTATTAATTAATTTTAGTAAATATGCGCCGTAGTTAGTTTTCACAAATAGCCCCGCTCTTGAATATAAATCCTGATCGCTTAACCAGCCATTTCTCCACGCTATTTCCTCAAGGCACGCAATCATCATCCCCTGACGTTTTTGAACCGTCTCAACAAAGCTTCCTGCCTCAATTAAACTGTCATGAGTACCTGTATCAAGCCAAGCAAATCCTCGACCTAACAACTCGACTGTCAACATATTATTTTCTAGATATACTTGGTTAACAGTTGTAATTTCGAGTTCACCTCGGGGTGATGGCTTTATATGTTTAGCAATATCAACAACTTCATTATCGTAAAAATAAAGACCTGTTACTGCCCAATTTGATCTGGGTGCTACAGGTTTTTCTTCTATACTCAATGCCGTGTAATTTTTATCAAATTCGACGACACCAAAACTCTCAGGATTCATAACCTGATAACCAAATACAGTAGCACCTTTATTTCTATTTGCTGCCGTTTTAAGTTTTGGTGTAAATCCTTGACCAAAGAAAATATTATCCCCAAGGACCAAACAAACAGAATCATTACCAATAAAGTTGTCACCGATGATAAATGCTTGAGCTAAACCATCAGGGCTGGGTTGGATTGCATATTCTATGTTTATGCCAAACTGACGGCCATCACCGAGTAAACGTATAAAAGCTGGCTGATCATCTGGTGTTGTAATAATTAAAATATCTTTAATGCCAGCCAACATTAATACTGAAAGCGGGTAATAGATCATGGGTTTATCATAAACAGGAAGTAACTGTTTCGATACGCCCATTGTAATTGGATATAATCGTGTACCTGACCCCCCCGCTAAAATAATACCCTTCATTACTAACCGCCCTCATAATTTTGCTTTATCCAGGAGTGGTAACTTCCGTTATTAACATTTGCTATCCACTCCCTATTCGCTAGAAACCACTCAACCGTTTTACGAATTCCGCTTTCAAAAGTCTCCAGTGGTTTCCATCCCAGTTCCTTGCTAATCTTTTTAGCATCAATTGCATAACGACGATCATGACCGGGCCGATCTGGTATGAAAGTTATTTGTTCTCGGTAGGAAACTTTTTTTGGTACAATTTCATCTAACAGATCACAGATCGTATGCACAACATTAAGGTTTCTCTGTTCATTATAGCCTCCTATATTATAGGTCTCACCGATTTTACCTTGCGTTACTACGATATATAAAGCACGGGCGTGATCTTCTACATACAGCCAGTCACGTATTTGATCTCCGTTGCCATACACTGGCAGAGGTTTGCCTTCTAGTGCATTGAGAATTACTAACGGGATTAATTTTTCTGGGAAGTGATACGGGCCGTAGTTGTTTGAACAATTGGTTACGATGGTAGGGAAGCCATAGGTTCGCAGCCATGCGCGGACTAGATGATCACTTGAGGCTTTTGAAGCAGAATACGGGCTGCTTGGGGCATATGCGGTTTTTTCAGTAAACAGCGGCAGTTCAGTGCCCTTTACAACTTCATCCGGATGCGGAAGATCGCCATACACTTCATCTGTAGAAATATGATGGAAACGGAATCTAGTTTTTTTCTCTGCGCTAAGTTCGGACCAGTATTTACGGCTAGCTTCTAATAGCACATAAGTGCCGATAATATTAGTTTCGATAAAGGCTGCAGGACCACTTATCGAACGATCGACATGGCTCTCAGCCGCCAGATGCATCACTGCATCAGGTTGGTGATAAGACAAAATACGTTCCATAGCAGCGTTATCGCAAATATCAGCATGTTCAAAATAATAACGATCGCTCTGTGCGACGGTGGCTAGCGATTCGAGATTACCGGCGTAGGTCAATTTATCGACATTAATCACAGTGTCCTGCGTGTGATTAATAATGTGTCGTACAACAGCAGACCCAATAAAACCAGCTCCACCCGTGACCAGTATTTTCACGTTTATTTCGCTCTTAAAGTTTTCTGAAACAAAAGATGGTATGCCTACCACCCTGTTTACTCATTATAAGTAAACAGGGAGGAGAAGGGCGACGATAGGCTTTTAACTCACATTTTTATTCCATAGTAAATCGCAGATACCATCCGTTGGATTGAACGCGGCAGGTGCCTGCAAGAGTATTTCACGCACACGTTCGTAGTCGAACTCACGGCAGGCGTTGTCGAGATCCTGAAGAATGTGGCTCATTTCACTCCATGGCAACATTACTTCGTTAGCTGTTCTGATACGCGGGTGCTGCGTAACGGATACATTGTCGCCGATAAGCAACTCTTCATACAGTTTCTCACCTGGACGCAGACCTGTCGTTTTTATCGCAATATCACCATAAGGGTTTTTATCATCACGAACGGTTAGCCCTTGCAGCGTAATCATGCGGTGTGCAAGATCGATAATCCTGACGGGTTCCCCCATATCCAGAACAAAAACATCGCCGCCCGTGCCCATGGCTCCCGCCTGGATCACCAGTTGAGCCGCTTCAGGAATGGTCATAAAGTAACGCGTGATATCTTCGTGTGTCAGCGTCACCGGCCCACCTGCAGCAATCTGTTTTTCAAATAACGGCACAACTGAGCCTGATGAGCCTAACACGTTGCCGAAACGAACCATACTAAAGCAGGTATTATTGGATTCCTTCGCCAGCGCTTGCAGCACCAGCTCCGCCATGCGTTTGGTCGCCCCCATTGTGTTGGTGGGCCGTACGGCTTTATCGGTCGAAATTAAGACAAAGTTTTCAACACCACAACTTGCCGCGGCCTGAGCACAGCTTAACGTACCAAATATATTATTGCGCACGCCATCAAGAACGTTGAACTCGACAAGCGGTACATGCTTGTACGCCGCAGCATGATAAATTGTGTCGACGTTGAATGCTCTGATTAACCTTTCGAGATGCTCTTTATCCTGAACATTACCGAGGATTGGATAGATTTTAACTTTAAAATCCTGACCAAGATTTAGGTTACGCAGTTCGGAATCAATGGAATAGAGTGAGAACTCAGACAATTCGAAGAGAATAAGCTGGTTTGGCTTATTTTTAAGTATCTGTCGGCATAGTTCAGACCCTATTGACCCCCCTGCCCCGGTAACCATCACTGCTTTCCCGTTAATATTTCGGGATATCAATTCCGGAATGGGTGAGACAGGATCGCGGCCCAGCAGGTCTGTAATAACGACTTTCCGCAAGGAATCAATACTTGCCTTCCCCTCCACCAGATCGACCATTCCCGGGATGGAGAGCACTTCGCACGGCAGACCTTCCAGTGTTTTAATGACTTCGTTCTTTCTTGCCCGGCTTGCGCTTGGCATGGCCAGCAGAATTTTCTTCGCTTCGTATTTCTCAACCAGCCAGGGCAGTTTTTCTGGCGCAAAAACGCTTACCCCGTGAATCACCTGACCTTGCAGGGCACGGTTATCATCGACAAAAGCAACGGGGTAATATTCGTCCATCTGGCTCAGCGCAGGCAGTAATTGACGACCGGATGCACCTGCACCATAAATAACTACCCGAGTGCCCAGATTCAACCCACGATTCACCAACATTCTCATCCCAAGCCGTGATCCGGCAATAAGCAGTAGACCGAATGAGAAATAGATAAAAGGAATCGTTCTCGGCAAATAGAGGTTGGTATAGAACGCTGCGATAATAAGCAAAATGGACGATATGACCATCCCCATCGTTACTACCAGTAATATTTTGGCAGTAATATAACGAATTACGGCCCGATACAGCCCTAATTTAACAAAGATTGCCAAAGTAACTAAAATTATTGAAAGAATAAAAAGCCAATGCTCTGTACTATATACTGGAGTCATTGAATCAATGCGCACCCAAAATGCAAACCAAAATGCGCACAGCAGAAGCACAACATCTATAGAGAGTGTGATAATACGTTTTATTGGTCGTGGTAAAGATATTAAATAATTTAGCATACTAAAAACTGGTCGCCTCACTAAAGCTTGCATTCAGTTTATAAAATAGTACCAGCAGGACACACTGAGTAATCGTCTACTTTAGTATTATAACCGCCCACTGTCCCCGCCTGGAGAAACGCTGCTTTCCCAATCACAGCGCTGCCCGCAAGATGGACACCAACACCTAAATGAGCGAAATCACCAAGAATGGCATCGTGATCTATTGTCGAGTGGCTATTCACAATCGTCGCCAAACCTAATTTTGCGTTGGCACCCACTACAGCTCCCGCTAACACAACAGTTCCCTCAGCAAGGGTCGCCGATGGACTGACAAATGCAAAGGGATGTATAAGCGTTACAGGATGAATACCTAAGCCGAGCAGTTGCTGATAGAGCTGCTCTCTGACTTTATTGTTTCCGATGCCAATAGCGACATGACTGACCTTACCAATATGTAACTGTAGTTCGGAAATTTTTCCAATAATCAGCTGATTAATTTCCTGGCAGGCAGAGGTATTATCGTCGAGGAAAACGATATCCTTATATCCCAGCAGTCTCGCTGTCTCGTACAGCGTACGGCCATGACCACCCGCGCCCAAAATCAATAAGTCATGCATTGACATTGCTCTCTTTGTCTTTAACGCCTGCACCACATTTCAGTGCAACAACGAGAAGCGGGAACCAGGCGATGAGCAGCCCCACAACACCATCAATTTTGCCTGAGGCAATAAAAAAGGCGAAGGGGAAAAGCCACAGCAGATTGACGGCAATTGCCAATGATGTCACCGGAACGTGGCTGCCATATTTTCTTGCGAGGATTTGGTAGCCATGGCTGGCATGTGCTTCATAGACCTTTTTACCTGCTACGAGCCTCCTCAATAGCGTTGTCGTGGCATCGACGATAAATACGCCCAGCAAACATAATTCTGCAATAAAGAAATGCGTATCTGCTTTCGCAATATGGAGAATCATCAGTCCAATAGTTATCCCCAGGAAACCACTCCCGGCATCCCCCATGAAGATTTTTGCTCTCGGGAAATTCCAGACAATAAAACCGGCGGCGGCACCGATTAGGGCAAGCGTCAGCGGATAAATACTTCCAGGCGCGTCCGTGTACTGGTTTACAACAATCAACATTGCGCTACATGCGGCGAATGTTATTGCTTCAGCGCTGGCTAAGCCATTAATCCCATCCATAAAATTATATAAGTTCAGCATCCAGACCAGATATACACAGCCGAGAATCATACCAATCCAGGATAAAGAAAGATCGTAACCAAACAGCGTAATTACAGGGAAGGATCCCAGGAAATAAATGCCAATTGCTGCTGCCAGGAAATGCATTAATAGACGCCATCGTGCCGCAATATGACCATGATCATCAAGAAAACCAATGATGGCGACAATTACACCTGGAATAAATAAACCCAGGAAGCTGTCGAACGTTAGCGTATGGTTAAAATAAAATCCTACCAAAGCGACCAGGAGCGTCAGGACGATCGCTACTCCACCACCTCGCGGGGTGGGCACAGAATGCGAACTTCGCTGGTTTGGGCGGTCAATAACATTATGCTTTATTGCATACCCCCGCAATCCCCAAGTCAGCGCACACGATGCTAAAAAAGCGAATATCACAATTCCAAAATTCAACATTATTTATTACCTTCAGTATAATATTTCGCCGTTTTTTTCATAGTTTCATGAAGTGTTATCGGGGGTGTCCAGTGCAAATGTTCCCGCGATTTGGAGGCATCGACTTCCAGATCGCCAAACAACTGATCGTAAATACCACCTTTTCCAACAGCGGAAAGCAGTAACTTCATAATGCTTTTAGGGAAATAAATAATTTTCGCTTTGATATCCATACCAGCAGCAAAAGTTTCAATCATCTCTTCCGTTGAAGGTCGTTCTGCATCAGCGAGTAAAAAGAGTTGATTCTTAGCTTTCTCGTTTACGACACATTCATTGATAAAACTGACGACATTATCCAGCGAAACAAGAGCACGCTTATTCTTAACATTTTTAAACGGTAACGGCAGGTTTTTCGATACAAGTTTCAAAAGACGCTGAATATTACCCGGTGCATTTTCGCCACAAATTAAAGCCGGACGGACAATAGTGATAGCCATATCGGTCCCTCCAAAATTTTTTAACAGGCTCTGCTCAGCTTCGAGCTTGGAAATGGCATAATCAGAAGTCGGTCGAGGTGCCGATGTTTCTGTAAAGGGAGTTCCTGAAGTGGAATTACCGTTGACACCGATAGAGCTTATGAAAATAAAGTGCTTTACACCGCTACTGGCGGCATCTTTAGCTAATTTTATCGTCGCATCGTGATTAACCCGTCGGAATTCCGCTAATGCATCCTGTGCGTCATCATTGAGAATATGTGCCCTTCCCGCAGTATGAATGACGGTGTCGCACCCCTGGAGAAGATGAGCCCAGTTGGTGTCGGCTGAGATATCACCCAAGTTGAAAATACCTTCTGCAATGTTCTCTTGCCTGCGCGTTGTTAGTATCACCTCGTGCCCCGATGATTTCAACGTCTGGACTAAAGCAGTACCAAGAAATCCGGTTCCGCCCGTCACCAATACTTTCATTGCCATCCCCTATCTGCTTAATTTGTTATTTTTACCCCGCGAGGAGTGCTGGAACGCGATCACTTTACTATCCAGAGCCATTCGTTCTTTATTCATTAACTTATGCGAGGTATGCTACCGCCCCTGGCTTAACAGCTACCAGTGCACTGAGAGAAGTTTAGAGAAGAATTTTCTGGCCTGATTACAGACAAAAACTGGCGTTAATTGTCGTCCTAAATGGCGTCAGAAACAAGCACAAATCGCTACAAATCAGCCCAGATTTGAAGCAGGTAACTCTCTGTTATCACAGGAATTAATAACAAAAAGCGGCAGCCATCATTTTGTTTATGTAACAACATAACAAAATGATGGCTGCCGCGCATAAGGTCTTTCAGGCTGCGGAAGGACTATCAGTCGTTAGCCAGCAACTTCTCAATCCGGCTTCTGAACTTCGCCCCTTCCTTCAGATTACGCAGGCCATAGTTCACAAACGCCTGCATATACCCCATTTTCTTACCGCAGTCATAGCTGTCACCGGTCATTAGCATGGCATCAACCGACTGCTTCTTCGCCAGCTCAGCAATCGCATCGGTCAGCTGGATACGGTCCCAGGCACCCGGCTCGGTTTTTTCCAGCTCAGCCCAGATATCCGCATTCAGCACATAACGGCCGACTGCCATCAGGTCGGAGTCCAGGGTCTGCGGCTGATCGGGTTTTTCGATAAACTCAACGATACGGCTCACCTGCCCTTCCGACTCCAGCGGCTCTTTAGTCTGAATAACTGAGTACTCAGAGAGATCACCCTTCATACGTTTCGCCAGCACCTGGCTGCGACCCGTTTCGTTGAAGCGTGCAACCATTGCCGCCAGGTTGTAACGCAGCGGATCGGCAGAAGCGGTATCAATGATGATATCGGGCAGTACCACGATAAACGGGTTATCGCCTACGACCGGACGCGCGCACAGGATCGAGTGGCCCAGACCCAGCGGCTGCGCCTGACGCACGTTCATGATGGTCACGCCAGGAGGGCAGATAGACTGAACTTCCGCCAGAAGCTGACGCTTAACGCGCTGCTCAAGCAACGCTTCGAGTTCATAAGAGGTGTCGAAGTGGTTCTCTACCGCATTCTTCGAAGAGTGCGTCACCAGAACGATTTCTTTGATCCCTGCAGCAACAATCTCGTCGACGATGTACTGAATCATCGGCTTGTCAACGATCGGCAGCATCTCTTTGGGAATTGCCTTCGTGGCTGGCAACATATGCATGCCCAGACCCGCTACCGGTATGACTGCTTTCAAATTAATCATTATTTCTTCCACCTTAAAATGGTTGACGAATTATAGCTTTTAAACCTGTTTTCGCCAGCATGTTTTGCCGTAAATATGAAGTAATCCTAGGTCACCCCACCACAAATTACAGTAGTTGTAATCTGAATAGATCGCGATTTCGTTCCAGGAATTGTCGCAAAATAGTCTGGATGATTACCTGTGCGGCAGCGCAAAATTCAACCGTTCCGTATTCACCACGTGTTGATCGACCCGATCAATATCTACCGAACTCTGCCCCTTTTCATTTACCGCTTTTATGTTCGCGAGCGACAACAGCGTCTCGTTTTTAGCCATAAACTTCCCGCGCACGTCTTTGCGCAAATCGAAGTTCATCTTCAGGGCCGGTCCCGTCGTTGACTCCTGCATCACGTTGATATTACGTAAGAAAAGGTGTTGGGGTTTGTTATGCAGCTCAAGCGTTGCCCGCTGCATCTCAACGTTGGTGATGGCAACAAACGACGTGGCATTGCCGGAGGAAATCTGTATCCCGCGCAGCTTATAGGCAAGCTGTCGGTTATCCAGGCGAATATCGTTAAGTTTGAAGTTCTGCGGTATCGACAGATAATCGCCCTTGATCACGCCATAGCCAATTAGCATTCCGGCGCTGTTGACCATATCGACATTATCAATAACGAAATTATCACAGCCATAAATAGCTACCGTCGCGTTATCAATTCCGGCCTTTTTACTGAAGTCGGGAGTAATATTGCTGGCCTTGATATTACGGATTACAAAGTGTTTACCGTTTTCAACATGCACCAGCTGCCGACAGTTGCTGCCGGTGATATTTGCCACCACGAAGTTTTTAACGGTCTGCTGTTCCGGATAATCATTGTCGTACGTACTGCCGGCCAGCCCGATGCCTATGCCCCAGTTGATCTTGCCGTTGGTGCAGTTGATGTTATCGATCACGTGGTCCGAGATCAGGATGTTACGGTCGTTAATCGCCACGTTCCACTCAATCGCGTCACCCTGCAAGTGGCTGAATTGACTGTTGGTAATGCGCGCACCGTCCACCTGATTGTGGAACCCCTGACGCAGGATCGCGTAGTTGGCCTGCGTCACGGTGATGTTATCGATGAGCAGGTTGCGCATCACTCGCCGCTTTTTACCGCCGATGTAGATCTGGGTGACGGGGCCGAAGCCGCTCATCGCCAGCCCTTTAATGACACAGTCGGAGCCACGCACGTCCAGCGTGATGTTATGCGTGCGCCCTTCTCCTTCCCCAATGACCTTGCAGCCCTCCTGAAGCACAAACCGCCCGCGCCCGTTGCCCTTCAGCGTACCGCGGATCAGCAGGGTTTTGCCATCAGGAATGAAAATGCCGGTATTGATGTTTTCACAGGTTAACCCGGCGGGAACAACAACGGTATCGCCCTCGGCAAATGCCTGCTTAAACGCGGCGATCCAGTCCTTATTGTTGTAACGATCGACAGAAACCGTCTTCCCGGTTGCCGCCCGCACAGCGCGGGGTGACAGCAGCGGCATGGCAGCCAGGACGGATAAAGAAGAGACAAATCGGCGTCGGGTAATCTTATTCAGCATACAACCTCAGCGTTACAGCGTTTGCAGCAGGCTCGCTAACTGGCGATTAATCACCTGCTGATTGAATTCTGCTTCAACTTTTTGCCGCGCATTTTGCAGCACAGGGATCAGCGTCTGCTGATCGATATCGCTGAACGCGGCCAGACGGTCCGCCAGCGCCAGCGCATTGTTTTCAGGGACCAGCCAGCCGGAATGCTCAGAGGTGATCAGCTCCGGGATGCCGCTGTGTAACGTCGAGACCACCGGAATGCCGACGGCCATCGCCTCCATCAGCGCCACGGGAATGCCTTCCATATCACCGTCGGCGCCGGTTACGGAAGGCAGCAGGAACACATCCGCGTCATCGAGCATGGCTTTCACTTCGTGGCTCGGCTTGAAGCCGGGCATCTCGACCACGTCTTCCAGCTGATACTGTTCAATCAGCGTGCGCAGGCGACGCTCCCACGGCCCGATACCCAGGATGCGGTAGTGGAAGTCCACACCACGCGCCTTCAGCTGGCGACAGGCTTCGATGGCTACGTGCAGCCCTTTCTTTTCGGTCAGGCGGGCAACAGAGATAATTTGCAGCGGCTTGCCCGGCACCTTGACGGGTCGTTGGGTGAAGCGTTCCATGTCCACGCCCATGCGTGAAACGGTGATTTTCTCGCTCGGGCACCCCATGGTTTTCAGGCGCCCGGCCCACAGGTCGCTTATCGGCAGCATCATGTCACCACGGCGAAACAGCTGCTGATATTCCGGCGTGTAGTGGTTCAGCACTTCCCGGCTGGAGATATCGATACCGTGGAAAATGGTGGCGATTTTGCCGTCAATCACCCCCAGCTCACGCAGTTTTGCCGCCGTGACGCCAGCCGGGCCAAAGTGAGCGATAAAGACATCGGCCCGGTACGGCTGGGCCGTTTGCCCGCAAATGGCGGATAAGATCAGGTTGCGGGCCTCCGCCCCATAGCGCGACATATTCAGCGCCCGCCACGTCGAGGCGCGATGCAGGCCGCGCAGCGTCTGTCCGGCGCGATGGCGCAGTTTGTTCATCCGTCCGGCGGGTTCGTCCTGCAACCAGCGGGTTTTCGCCTCCAGCCCATACTGGGTATACGCCGCATGGGTGTTTTGCGTATCGCCCTTTTGCAGGGCGATAATCTCCACGTCATACCCCATATCGATAAACGCGGTGATTTGGTTCAGCACAAAGGTTTCAGACGACAGCGGAAATTTCAGTAAGAAGAAACCAACCTTCATTTCCCCTCCCGGACGCGGTCGAGGACGGATTTCACCATGCCAATACCTTTTTCGCGTTCGGCTTTCACCGCCACCGTCAGACGTTCGTTTATCGCAGGCAACTGGCCGAGCGTGTCGCCCACCATCGCACCCAGCGATCCGTCCAGCAGATGACGAATATCGACGGCCATTTCCGGCATACCGAGCTGCTGCATAATGCCCGCGGACTTGTGTTCGTAGTTGATGGCGATGGCTGGCGTGCCGAAGTTCATCGAGATAATGGCTGAGTGCAGACGCGTGCCCACGGTCAGTTCGCAGGCGGAGAGCAGCTTGCCCATCTCCAGGTCGTTCAGCTCGTCCATCACCACGTGGTAGCGGGATGGGTCGTTGACCAGGTTGCGCAGGTTGAGCGCCACCATGCGGTCATCTTTGTTGTAGCTGTCGATACCGGTACAGGTGGAAAGCGCCAGCACCTGGTAACCGCTGTCCAGCACGCGGTTCACCACCTCGGCAAAGGCTTTTTCATACGCCGCCTGAGTCGTGCCGAGGCGTTTATCGAAGGGCGCAAGTTCACGCAGGGTAATGGCGACGGTTTTCTGTTTTGCCGCCACGTCCAGCCAGTGCTGTACCGCGTAGCTGGCCTGGAAGCTGTCATCCTGATGATCCACCAGCCAGGCGGTGTCTACGCCGTGCTCCACTTTGGTGGTGTCGATTTCGCTGCGCTTCATCATGTCGAGGCTGACCGATTCGCGCAGGATCAGCGCGTCACAGTGGCCGAAGACATAGTTCGCCAGCTGGTTGAACTGCGGATCCTGGAACGGCCCGACGCTGTGGCCAATCATAAACAGCGGTTTTTTCGCCATAAAGGTGCAGAGCGCATGCTCAAACTGCGGCACGCCGTACAGGTCGACGAAGAACGAGCCGCCCACCTGAATAATGGCGTCATAGCCGGACAGCAGACGCACGAAATCGGTAAAGCCCTGCGCGATGGCGATGTTGCGCAGCTTGCCGGTGTCGGTTACGCGAGAAAGCAGCACCTGATGCTGGTAGCGGCGACGCAGCACTTTCTTCACGCGCCCCATCACGCCCGCAGCGTTGTTGTGCTGTTTCATCTGGCTGTAGAGCGGGTCGCCCATCACCGGGCGGTTCAGTAACCAGGATGAGCTGACCGGATAACGGCTCATCACATCCACTTCTGTCTCAGGCTTAAGGGTGTTAATTGCATCCAATAAACCGCGCAGGATGGCGCTGTCGCCACGGTTGCCGCAGGTATGGTTGCCAAGAATAAGTAATTTCATAATGGCCTCGTAAAATTAGCCTGCGCGAAGCAGCGTTTTCATTTTTTCGTTACGGCAAAACTGGCGCTTTATCTCAACCACCAGCGCATTGCGTGACAGTACAATCATCACGCCGAATGCCAGCGCGCCTGCCGCGACCTGCACCGCAAGCAGCGCCGCCAGCGGCAGATGCCCGTTGAGCACCACGCCCAGGCCGTAGCTCACCGCCAGAGTCGGTAAGGAGAGATAAAACGGCAGCCACAGGCTGAGAATGTACTGACGGTAGCTGGAGCCCAGCACCGGTTTGATCATCACGAAGTAGCTCAGCACGGTATTAACGATCTGCACCAGCAGGAAGCCGAGCGTCACGCCAATGGCGCCCGCCATGTGCCCGCCCACAATAATTGCCGGAATAAACAGGAAGGTTTTAAACACGTTGAACTTGAAGCTGATATCCACGCGCGCCTTCGCCATCAGCAGAGAACCAATTGGATTCCCCACCGAGCGCAGCAGCCCCACAACGCACAGCAGTTGCAGGATCGGGATGATGCTGTTCCACTTCTCGCCAAACACCAGCGGTACGAAATTGCTGGCGACCACCATCAGCCCCAGCAGTACCGGGAAGTTGATGATCCCCACCACGGAGAGCAGTTTGTAAAAGTTTACGCGCAGCTTCTCGGTATCGTCCTGAATTTTGGCGAACGCCGGGAACAGCACGCGGGTAATGATTGGGTTGAGCTTCATCGGTGGGACAACCGCGACGTTATACGCCAGGTTGTAGCCGCCCGCGACGCTCGCGCCCAGAATGCGCGCCAGCACCAGCGTAGAGAGGTTAGTATTCACATAGTTGATAATGCTGTCTGCCGTCAGCCACGCGCCGAAGCGCAGGTTGGATGAAACAGACGCCAGCGAAAAATGCAGTCCCGGGCGATAAATCTTGCGGCCAAAGAAGCCAAACAGCAGCGTGCGCACGGCAGAGTTAACGAGGTAGCCGAGAATGGCGGTCATCGCCAGCGGCCAGAAAAAGGGGGTATCTTCGGCCAGAAATGGGCGCTGACAACGGTGAAGGTAAAGCCCGCCAGCACGGCGCTGGTTTCAATCATGCCGATCTTGTTGAACTCCAGCTCTTTCTGCATCAGCGCGCGGAACTGCTGCCCGTGCGGGATCACCACGAAAGCAAACGACAGGGTGCGCATCAGCGGCGCCAGGTCCGGGTTATGCAGCACGCCGGCAATCACATCGCTCAGCAGGAACACCAGCACAAAGACGAAGATACCCAGCCCAACGTTCAGCCAGTAGAGGGTGGTCAGCTCAAGATGGCTGATCTCTTTGCGCTGGATAATGGAGTTGGCGATACCAAAGTCCGACAGCGTATCGGCCAGGGCGATAATCACCAGCGAGACGGTCAGCAGACCAAACTGGTGGTTATCGATAATGCGCGCCAGCACCGTCATCTGCACCAGGCCGAGGCCAATGATGACGATGGTGGCCATGGCTGACCATTTTGCGCCGCTGATGGTTTTTTCTCGTAAGCTCATCTTAGTACGCCGCTTTGTTCACGAAGCCTTTGAAAATGGTCAGAAAAACAATCTTGATATCGAACCAGAGGCTCCACTCGCGGATGTACTCCAGATCGAACTCGATGCGTTTTTCCATTTTTTCCAGCGTGTCGGTCTCGCCGCGCCACCCGTTGATCTGCGCCCAGCCGGTGATGCCTGGCTTCACCTTATGGCGCAGCATGTAGCCTTCAATCAGGGTACGGTACTGCTCGTTATGGGCCACGGCGTGAGGACGAGGCCCGACGATGGACATCCCGCCGGTGAACACGTTGATGAACTGCGGCAGCTCATCGAGCGAGGTACGGCGCAGGAAGTTACCCACGCGGGTGACGCGCGGATCGTTCTGTGTCGCCTGGGTCACCACCTTGTCGTTCTCCATCACCTTCATGGAGCGGAATTTCCACACCATGATCGGCTTACCGTCCATGCCGTAGCGGGTCTGACGGAAGATGATCGGCCCCGGAGAGCTGAGCTTCACCGCCAGCGCAATGCAGCACAGCACCGGGGAGATGAGCAGCAGGATCAGGGACGAAAGTACGATATCCTCCACGCGCTTCAGCACGCGGTTAATCCCCGACAGCGGCGTGTCGTACAACGGAACAACCGGTACCCCGTTCACCTCTTCAATACGGGAGTGGAGAATATTGAAGGTAAACACGTCAGGGATGAGGATCACCGAGCAGGTTGTATCGGCCAGCTCGCGCATCAGTGTCTTGATGCGGGATTCATCTTTCATCTGCATGGCGATGTAGACGTTGTGAATTTTGCCGGCTTTCGCGTCTTCTATCAGCTGTTCGTAGCTGCCCGCCCAGTCAGATGGTACGCCGCCGGGCTTCGCGTCGTGATAAACCCCCACCACTTCAAAACCTAACCATGGCTCTTTGCGGAAGCTGTCGAGCAGCACCTGTCCCACCGGCAGGTCGCCCGCCACGGCAACAAAGCGACGGTTATACCCACGGTTGCGCAGCCAGCCCGCGCCAAAGCGGATCAGCGAGCGGCAAACCACCATGCCAACGCTGGTTAACAGATACCAGCAGAGATAGGTCACAAAGCGGTTATCAAAATCATGGCTGAACGCCACCAGGCCCGCGCTGAAAATCAGGCTTAAGGTCCAGTTCTGTAGCAGCAGCATCAGTTCGGTGGTCATTTTGACGCCACGCCATGAACGATAGAAATCGGTCATGCCGCCGATCATCTGAAACACCACCAGCGCAATCAACGCCATCAGCAAGTGCATGTATAAGAACGACTGCCCGCTGACCCAACACACTGCCCACAGTCCGCCGACCATGATGGTGATATCAGAAAAACGCTGCACCATAGAGATTAACGATGCATTCGTTCTCGCTCGCTCGCGCTTTTTTAGATTTGTCATCGTTGTTCCTTTAGTTCTAAACCTTTCCCCTCGCCCCTCACCCCGGCCCTCTCCCCAAAGGGGAGAGGGTGTTCAAGTTCCCTCTCCCCTTTGGGGAGAGGGTTAGGGTGAGGGGTAAGGTTTTCTTTTTACTGATTCAACAGCGCCAGAATGTCCTTCGTTCGGGCTTCCATCAGCGCGGTATCGGCGCGGGACTCCACGTTCAGGCGCACCACCGGCTCAGTGTTGGAAGAGCGCAGGTTGAAGCGCCACTGCGGGAACGCCATGCTGATACCGTCGGTACGGTCAATCTCCAGCGCATGAATGGCAAAGTGCTGTTCGACGCGGGCGATGGCCTCGGCTGGCTGTGCCAGTTTGCTGTTGATCTCCCCGCTCGCCGGGAAGGCCGCCATGCGGTCGCGCACCAGTTCGCCCAGGCTCTGTCCTTTCAGGCACAGCAGCTCAGTCACCAGCAGCCACGGGATCATCCCGCTGTCGCAGTAGGCAAAATCACGGAAATAGTGGTGGGCGCTCATCTCGCCGCCGTAGATGGCGTCTTCCTCGCGCATACGCTCTTTGATAAACGCGTGGCCGGTTTTGGACATTACCGGCTCGCCGCCCGCGGCCTTCACCACGTCGACGGTGTTCCAGGAGAGGCGCGGATCGTGAATGATCTTCGCGCCCGGGTTTTTCTCAAGGAACGCTTCCGCCAGCAGGCCAACGATGTAGTAGCCTTCGATAAACTGCCCTTTCTCGTCGAACAGGAAGCAGCGGTCGAAATCGCCGTCAAAGGCGATACCCATATCAGCGCCGTGCTCAATCACCGCGTTGCGGGTGTCGTCGCGGCACTCCGGCAGCAGCGGGTTAGGAATACCGTTCGGGAAGTTTCCGTCAGGCGTGTTGTGCACTTTGACGAAGGTCACCGGCACGTTCAGCGCCTTAAAGCGGGCTTCAAGTGCATCGACAACCGGGCCTGCCGCGCCGTTGCCGGAGTTAATCACCAGCTTCAGCGGTTTGAGGTTCGCCACGTTGATGTAGCCCAGCAGGTGGTCTATGTACTCTTTTTGCAGGTTGATCTGCTTATAGCTGCCGCGCTTCGCTTCGTTCACCGGCGGGAAGTCGTTGGCCTCGGCCAGACGCTGCACGTCGCGCAGACCGGTGTCGCCGCTGATAGGACGCGCGCCCTTGCGCACCAGCTTCATGCCGTTGTAGTCCATCGGGTTATGGCTGGCCGTCACTTCGATACCGCCGTCCACGCCCAGGTGGAAGGTGGCAAAATAGATCTCTTCGGTACCGGAAAGGCCAATGTCCAGCACGTCGACGCCCGCGTCCTGTAGCCCTTTCGCCAGCGCCAGTTTCAGGGATTCGCTGGTGAGACGCACGTCGCCGCCCAGCACGATAGTTTGTGGTTTCAGGTATTCGCCGTACGCGCGGCCGATGCGCCACGCAATGTCTTCGTTCAGCTCTTCGCCCAGCTTGCCGCGAATATCGTAGGCTTTAAAACAGGTTAATTTTTCCATGATGACCCCTTTTTCAGGCAACAGTTGGCCCGCCCGTTAACAGGCTTAATTGTTTTTTATTCATTCGTAGGCCGGATAAGCGAAGCGCCATCCGGCGTTAAGACGGCGTTACACCCGCCCGTAGCGGTCCTGGAAGCGCACGATATCGTCCTCTTCCAGATAAGAGCCGGAACGCACCTCAATTAAGTCGAGTGGAATTTTCCCCGGGTTTTCCAGGCAGTGCGTGGCACCCAGCGGAATATAAATGGATTCGTTTTCACCGAGCAGCTTCACTTCACCGTTGATGGTCACTTTGGCGGTTCCCGCCACCACTACCCAGTGTTCGGCGCGGTGATGGTGCATCTGCACCGACAGCCCTTCACCCGGCTTCACGGTGATGCGTTTCACCTGATAGCGCTCGCCAGCGTCGATGGAGTCATATTTGCCCCACGGGCGGTAGACTTCACGGTGAATATGGTGTTCGTGGCGGCCATCGGCCTTGATCTTCTCCACCACTTTTTTAACGTCCTGCACGGCATTACGGTCGGCAATCAGCACCGCGTCTTTGGTCTGCACGACCACCAGATCTTTCACCCCTACCGTGGTGACAAGGCCAGATTCGGCGTAGACGTAGCTGTTTTCCGTTTTGTGGCTGATCACATCACCGTGATGGACGTTACCCTCCGGGGTATGCGCGCTAATCTCCCACAGTGACGACCAGGAGCCAACGTCGCTCCAGCCCGCATCCATCGGCACCACTACCGCATCTGCCGTACGTTCCATCACCGCATAGTCAATGGACTCTTCCGGACAGGCGAGGAAGGCTTCTTCGTCCACGCGGATAAAATCGAGATCCGGATCCACCACCGCCATCGCTTTTTCGCAGGCATTTAAGATATCCGGGCGATATTTTTCCAGCTCTTCCAGGTAGCGACCGGCGCGGAACAGGAACATACCGCTGTTCCAGTAGTATTCACCGCTGGCCACGTAGGCTTGGGCGGTTTCCAGATTCGGTTTTTCGACAAACTGCGCCACGTCAAAGGCCACGCTGTCGCCTTCACCAGGCGTAACGTTGCCGCGGCGAATGTAGCCATAGCCGGTTTCCGGAAGATCCGGCACGATGCCGAAGGTCACCAGCTTGCCGTTCTCAGCGTAAGGAATCGCCGCGCGAACCGCGTCGCGGAAGGCGTCTTCCTGCTGAATAACGTGGTCAGCCGCCAGCACCAGCATCAGCGGGTCGCAGTCCGGGCTGCTGCGTTTTGCTGCCAGCGCCGCAAGAGCAATAGCAGGCGCGGTGTTACGTCCCGCAGGCTCCAGAATGATATTTTCGGTCAGTTTATTCAGCTGGCGCAGCTGCTCGGCAACGATAAAGCGGTGCTGCTCGTTACAGATCACCACCGGGCTTTCACACTCCACGCCGTGCAGACGGTTAACCGTCGTTTGCAGCATGGTGAGGTCGCCCTTCAGGCACAGAAATTGTTTTGGATAAAGCACGCGGGACAGTGGCCACAACCGGCTCCCGGATCCACCCGCCATTACGACCGGATACAAAGTGGTTTGACTCATGATTTATCCCCGTATATCTGCAATAAATTGGCTCAGCACGTTCTCTTTCTCGAGCGTGCGTTCGGCATATTCACGTGCCACCGTGTTCTCTTTTGGCATGGCGAGTGCCTGCTCAATTCCGGTCACCAGCGCAGGAACCGATTCTGGCTCTACGCAAACGGCAATGCCCGGGTAGCTGTTGCACAGCTGGCCTAATTCTGTTGCGGCTTCTGCCGTAATCACCGCATTTCCGCCCACTGCCAGAATGTTGGTCAGCTTGGACGGCAGCACCGCATCCGCCGCGCCGCGTTTTTGCACCACCAGATGGCAATCCGCCATTTTCAGCAGCGCGGGCAGCGCGTCATAAGACTGAAGCGGGAAGAAGCGGATGTTGGTCAGTCCGCGCTCGCTGGCCATTTTTTCCAGCCGCGCTTTACCGCCGCCCTGCCCGACTATCACGAACATCCACGGGTGTTCGCTCAGCTGAAGCGCGGCGTCAATCACGCTCTCCAGCCCCTGTTTTTCGCCGATGTTGCCTGAGTAAAGAATGATTTTTTGCTCAGCAGGCAACCCGAGCTGCGCGCGTAACGCCTGCGCATCCTGGTCTGTCACATCGCGGAAACGCGCCACTTCGGACCAGTTCGGAAAGAAGATCACCTTCTCCGCCGGGACACCCTTCTCCTGCGCCTTGTTCATCATCGAGCGCGAGATGGTCGAGACGTAATCCACGTTGTGCAGGCCGCTGCGCTCAAAGGCGCTGGCGAGCTTCGCCACCTTGCCGCCCTTGCCTTTCCCGGCCATCCCCAGTCCGAGCATGGCGTCCACTTCATAATCCTGAATGTGCAGCAGGGTGCGCGCGCCGGAGAGTTTGCCCAGCAGGCGCATGCCTGGCGTGCAGAACAGGGTCGGCACCACGCCGATGATGCGATCCGGCTTCCAGCGACGTTGCGCCATCAGCGGGAAGAAACTGCTCAGGGCAAAGCTGCCCAGATGAATTAAACGTTTCAGCGTCGAGGGCTGTTTCGGCACGTAGAGCGGGCAGCGCCAGACGGTCGCAGCCCCCTCTTCGCGGCGGTAGCGCCAGCTGGAATAGCGTTCGCCTACCTTCCACTCCGGGTAATACGGCGGGGCGGTAATCACCCGCACGTCATGTCCCTGGCTCGCCATCCACTCGACCATCTCGCCGGTGTATTTCCCGATACCGGTAAGCTCCGGCGAGTAGTTAATTCCGTAGACGAGGATTTTCATAGGCCTGGCACCTCGGCCTGACGTTCCGCAAGGAAGTACGCCCGACTGTTGTCATGGACGTTGTCGCTTGCCAGCAGCGCCTCTGGCGTTAACCAGCGGTAATCGTCATGCTGAGAATCAGGCAGACGCAGGTCTGCCTCACTCACCTTCAGGCGGAACCCCAGCACGACATAGTGCGTGGTGAACCCGGTGCCCGAAAAGTTATCGTCATAGAAGTGCTGCCAGACCCCGTAAAACTGGCCCGCTGCCATCGGCAGTTGCAGGCCCAGTTCCGCCAGAGTGAGACGCTCAAACGCATCGCTTAGCGTCTCATCCTTCTGCACGCGCCCGCCGGGCACGAACCAGAAGCCCTGTGCAGGACGATTGGTTCGTTTCCCCAGCAAGAACTCGCCGCGTTCGTTCTCCACGATCAAATCAATTGAGATGAGCGGAGTGGAACGCACCACCGTGGCAAAATCTTCCTGACTTAAAAACATCATTACCCCCGGAAGCGGTGCTGGTTTTCCAGGAACCACTGGTAGGTGCTGGCCAGCCCCTGCTCCAGTGAGACCTCGTGATACCAGCCCAGCTGATGCAGACGGGTCACGTCCAGCAGCTTGCGCGGCGTGCCGTCCGGTTTGGTGGCATCAAACACCACGCGTCCTTTGTAGCCCACCACCTGCGCGATGGTCTGCGCCAGCTCGCGAATGGTGCAGTCCACGCCGGTCCCGACGTTAATGTGCGACAGCATCGGCTCTGGCCAGCAACCCCCCTCCAGGACGTGAATGCTGGCTGCCGCCATATCGTCCACGTGCAGGAACTCACGCATTGGCGTGCCGCTGCCCCACACCACCACGTCCGGGGCGTTTTCGGCAGTCGCCTCGTGGAAACGACGCAGCAGCGCCGGGATCACGTGCGAATTGCTCGGGTGGAAGTTGTCGTGCGGTCCGTACAGGTTGGTCGGCATTACCGAGCGATAGTCGCGGTTATACTGACGGTTGTACGATTCACACAGCTTGATCCCGGCAATTTTGGCAATCGCGTACGGCTCGTTGGTGGCTTCCAGCGTGCCCTGCAACAGTTCGCTCTCGGCGATCGGCTGTTTCGCCATTTTTGGGTAGATACAGGATGAACCGAGGAACAGCAGCTTGTTCACGTTGTGCAGATGCGCCGCGTGAATGATGTTGCTCTCAATCATCATGTTCTCGTAGATGAAATCCGCCGGGTAGGTGTTGTTAGCGACAATACCGCCCACCTTCGCCGCCGCCAGATACACCTGGTCGATACGTTCGCTGGCGAAGAAGTCCTGCACCGCTTTGCTGTCAAGCAGGTTCAGCTCGTCACGGGTGCGAACAATCACCTCAACGTCGCCCCGCTGTTCAAGCTGGCGGACAATCGCGGAACCCACCATTCCGCGATGACCGGCGACAAAAATACGTTGTTTTGTCATTCTCAGGACTCCAGCGCGATGGCAACCTCGTAGCCATGGGACTTGAGCAGGGAGTGTTTTTTCGCTGCTTCAAGATCTTTGGCCACCATCTCGGATACCATTTCTTGCAGGGTGGTTTCTGGTTTCCAGCCCAGCTTCTCGTGCGCTTTGGTTGGGTCGCCCAGCAGGGTTTCCACTTCAGCAGGACGGAAGTAACGCGGATCCACCTGAACAATCACGTCGCCTGGCTTCACGCCCGGTGCGTCGTGGCCGGTCACGGAAACAACGATACCCTTCTCTTCCACGCCGGTGCCTTCGAAGCGCAGCTTGATGCCCAGCTGTGCCGCAGCCATCTCAACGAACTGACGTACGGAGTACTGCACGCCGGTCGCGATCACGAAGTCTTCTGGCTGTTCCTGCTGCAGCATCATCCACTGCATTTTCACGTAGTCTTTCGCATGGCCCCAGTCACGCAGGGAATCCATGTTGCCGAGGTGCAGGCAAGACTCCAGGCCCTGAGCGATGTTAGCGATCGCGCGGGTGATTTTACGGGTCACGAAGGTTTCGCCACGACGTGGGGATTCGTGGTTGAACAGAATGCCGTTACAGGCGTACATGCCGTAGGATTCACGGTAGTTCACAGTGATCCAGTAAGCGTACAGTTTCGCTACCGCGTACGGAGAACGTGGGTAGAACGGCGTGGTCTCTTTCTGTGGAATTTCCTGCACCAGGCCGTACAGCTCAGAGGTAGATGCCTGATAGAAACGGGTTTTCTTCTCAAGACCCAGGAAGCGAATCGCTTCCAGCAGACGCAGCGTACCCATGGCGTCCACGTCAGCGGTGTATTCCGGGGATTCGAAGGAAACCGCAACGTGGCTCATCGCGCCCAGGTTGTAGACTTCATCCGGCTGTACTTCCTGCAGGATGCGGGTCAGGTTGGAGGTATCGGTCAGGTCGCCGTAGTGCAGGTGGAATTTCGGGTTCGCCGCGTGAGGATCCTGATAAATATGATCGACACGTTCGGTGTTAAATGAAGACGCACGACGTTTAATACCGTGTACTTCATACCCTTTTTCCAGCAGTAACTCTGCCAGGTAAGAACCATCCTGCCCGGTAACGCCGGTGATGAGAGCGACTTTAGACATGTTTATATTCCTCTACTTATGAATTTAATCAGTTTCAACGCGTTCGCGTATCACCACTGCGGGGTTGCCACGGCAAATTTTATTTGCCGGAAGCGATTTAAAAACGCTGCTGCGGGCACCGACTACCGTGCCATCGCCAACAGAAACACCGGGTGCAACAAAGACGTCTGTTGCCAGCCAGCATTTTTCACCGATCACAACAGGCGAAGCGGTAATATCAAAATGCGGGCTCATAAAATCGTGACTGCCGGTGCACAAATAACACTTCTGTGAAACCACCGAATTTGCGCCAATCGTAATCTCGCCAAGGGTATATAACACCGCGTCATCCCCTACCCAGGCGTAATCCCCAAGCGTTAATTTCCAGGGATAAGTAATTTTCACCGAAGGACGAATGACTACGTTTTTTCCTATTTTTGCGCCAAACAGACGCAGTAAAAATGCGCGCCAGCGGTACAGTATTTGCGGCGACCAGGCAAATAACGTTGCCTGTACAGCCCACCACAGTTGAACTTTAATACCGCTCCCGCCCCGAAAACCTTTCGGCACGGAGAATCCATTTAATTCCTGCATTACGTTTCCTTATATCTCAGGCTTTGTTATATAAGGCTTTCGCTTTACCCGTCGTTTTCAGACGTAAGAAATAAGATAATTCCGCCCAGAACCCCGGTACGCGTAATATTTTACGCTGCACGTTTTTGGCATCCTGGCACAATTCCAGATTATTCGAGGTTGACACGCCGCCCATTGAAAATTCGGATACCAGTCCTTTAATTCGACGGAACGGGTAGCCAGATTTGTACAGGCTGGCGGCCAGGGCATAATCTGATGACACTTTATATTGCAAATCGTAAGGCTGCTTTTTCAGGCCGCTCATCGGAAAGAAAATAGCCTGATGGCTTGCCGGCAAGCTGTGGTAGATATACCAGCCTGGTTTCGCGCCGCGCAGGACTTTTTTCCCCTCGCCGAAATCAAGCAGCGCATCACCGATAAACATGGCATCTTCTTTCTGGCGCGCCAGCTGGCGTGCAAACAGCGCCACATCTTCATGGAACACGTCGCCGGAATTGAGGAAGATGGCGTAGCGCCCCTGCGCCATGTTGATGCCTTTATTCATGGCATCGTAAATGCCTTTATCTTTCTCGCTGATGTAACGTAAGTTGAACTCACCGTTAAGTTTTTCCAGGAACTCCGCCGTGCCGTCGTTCGAGCCGCCATCGACCACGATCCACTCAAAGGTGAGGCTCGGATCGCGCGCCAGGTTGCGCAGCGAGCGCCAGGTTTTTACCACCCCTTCGTGGTTACGAAAGGCGACAGTAATGACGCTAAGAAACATAAATCACCTCATTTCGTCATACGCTCGTAATATTCAACGCTTTGCGCAAAATAAACGGACATACAATTAAGAATGCATATTCCGGGCTAAATATTGACCCGGTAAAAAACAACGACACCGGTGTGAACAGATAAAGTTGCACGCGAAAGTTCTGGTTATCACCAAACGCGTTAATCATCATTTTGAAAACTTTAAACAGATACCACAGTGTCAACAGTACGGCGAACCAGGAAAAATAGATAATTAACAGATACAGACCATTGTCTATGGTTTTACCGACATCCGCACCGTTAAAGATTCCGAATGATGCAACATATTCGTAAAGTGAGCCGAATCTTACTACGCCATCAATATGGGTTAAGGAATAACCCACCATCACCAGTGGACCAATGATGCGATAATAGGACGACGAACCTTCCGTTCCCAAATCACCCAGACGTTCAGAAATGTACGGGAAGGCGAATATTACGCCCACTAAAAATACCGTCAGAGAAATGATCGCCAGCGGCAGTTTTTTCTTAATCGCCTCTTTGTTCAGGTACTGGAACGCCCAATCCAGCAGGTAAAACAGAATAAACGTCATTACCCCTGAGAACGACCCTGACAGAACGATTCCTGCAAGAATCATAGCATCGGTCTTGGGGGTTTTGATACCGAACTGTTTGATGCTGAGCCAAATTGAGATTAATGCCAGAGCAAAAAACGCCGGTTCAAAATAGAGCGCAGTGGTACGCTTGCCACCAAACTTAATGAAGTTCAGTACATAGCTGTTACTGTATATAAGATATTTCGAAATTATTTCCATCAGGCTACTGCCGCCTGTGAGAATAATTTGCGCCATCTCCAATGCCGCAAGCATAACAATCAGCCCGACGACAATATAAAAGAACCTGAGGATTTTCCTATAATTGTGCGGAGAGATAGTTTTAAAACGAATACTCCACACCATGCCAATAATGATAACGATATAAACAAACAGCATGGTGGAGGTGACATATTTGCTGGCGTCCAGCGACTGACCAAAGATGTAGTTAAAGGCCGTCAGACCAAACCCGATCCCCAGCGCAATCATCAGCTTTTTGAGGTTAAGCTTGTCAACGTATAGCAACAGCAGAACCGGCAGGAAGGTGACGATGGTGATTGGGAAGCTTTCACCGAGCTGGGCAATCTTGACGTTGACCAGCAGGTAGATCAGCGGCAGCAGCAGATAACTACAGATTCTGATAGAACGAGACATACTCCTCCAGCATCTGTTGTCCACTGTACGCTTTGCGGCTGCGGTTGCGGAACGATTCCAGGTCCGTGCCAAAAACAGCCTGCGCGATATCGGCCTTCGACAGCTGCACCAGCGGCAGCACCTCGTTCTCACTGAAGGTTTTACCGCCCGATTTCTCCAGCACTTCGCGCGCCGCGTCGCTGTGGGTGGCAATGACCGGCACGCCAATGGAGAGCGCTTCGCACAGGATCAGCGGGTAGTTGTCCACTCGAGAGCTGAACACCAGCGCGTCCATACCGTTGAGCGCGCTCATCAGTTTGCGCTTGTCGGTTTCAAACCCGTGATTCACCACGTTAGCGCCTTCGAACGGCGAGAATTTGCCGAAGGTATGCAGTTCAATTTTGTCGCCGAGCGCCATCATGTCGCGCACCAGCTGTTGGTTGGTTTTGCCGTCGTAGCGCAGGTCATGGGCGACGACAGCGATTTTCGGCTTGCCCGTGGTAATGGCTACGGGCGTCAGTTCGGCCAGGATCTCTTCCGTCGCCACATCAATACCGTTGTTGATAATCTGGCAGCGCCCTGCTCCGTACAGGCTATTAAAAGCATCTGCCACGTGCTGGCTTGGAGAGATAAAGGTGCAGCCGAGCGAGAGCATGTCGCGGAACAGCTGACGCTTGCCCTCAACCAGCTGATGCGCGCGATCGACCTTCACCGGCGGATAGTTGCTGAGCGTAGGGCATTTCTGGCAGTTATCTTTCCAGCCTTCGCAGCCGTCGGTAAAGGCGCAGCGTCCGGTCACGCTCCAGTGGTCGTGTAGCGTCCAGACGAAACGGGTGTCCGGCTTGTGCGCCTTCACTTTTCCACAAAACGCTACCACCTCTTCCAGATTCAGCCAGTAGCTGTGTAGCACGTGGAAGTGCAGCACAACCGGCCCGCGGGTGCGGGTGACGGTGCGGTAGAGGTTATTCAGGTTGCCGAACAGGTCGCGGTTAAACAGGCGGAACAGCGCAATATTGGCGATGGAGGTCAGACGTGGCGTCTGCTTCAGCACCTGCGGATAGTTATCATGGCTGACGCTTTTCTTGCCGCCCTTGCCGTAACCGTAAACAAAGCGCGACTGTAATCCTTTTTGCAGCGCGCGCTGGTGCAGATCCAGCGCTACGCCTGCCGCCCCGCCCTCTGCGAGGCGTACGTTAAATTGCAGAATGTTCATTTAATCACCTTCACGCGGGCTTTCTCGCCCACCACCAGCGCATTGTCCGGAATGCTGTCCAGCACCACGCTACCTGCGCCAACCGTCACGTTATTGCCCACGGTAATCTCCCCGATAATCACCACGTTGGCGCCCAGCTCGACGTTATTGCCAATCACCGGGCAGGCCAGGCTGTCTGGCCCACGGTTGCCGATTGTCACCCCGTGGCGAATGGTGAAATCATCACCCGCGACGACGAACTTGTTGATGACGACCGCATAGCCGTGATGAATGGTAAAGCGGCGGCCAATGGTGGCAGCGGCCTGAATTTCATAGCCAAAAAAGCATTCGGTGATGATGCGGTACAGCACCAGCACCGGCGCGGCCCAGATATTGTTCAGCACATTTTTTTTGCGCCACACCGAGCAAAAGTGCGCAATACGGTAGGCCAGAACCATGCAGCACGGGCGCAGGCTCCAGCTGTTAGCGCGGCAATCTTCCAGAAACATTATTTCCCCCGAAGCCCGTCAGCCAGACGCTTGCCGTTACGCACCGACAGCAGCGTCAGCAGCGTGCGCCAGTTCATGCGCTTATTGCGGATCTGATAGAGGGTAAAGAGCTGATACTTCCGACTGGCACGGTCAAACTTGTCCTTGTGCTTGCGGTAAAAATGGAAGTAGCCCGAGAATTTTTTCGGTGACGAGGTGATCTGCATCTCCCCGTGGTTGATGTGCAGGATCTGCGTGGCCTCTTCCACCTTCCACGGCTCGCCGTACTCCACCACCATCCGCAGGAAAATGTCGTAATCCTGTGCGGCCTTCAGCTCGGTATCGAACAGACACTCCTTAAAGCGCCAGGCCCAGGTAAACACCTGGTTGCCGATAATGTTGCGCTTGTAGAACAGGCGGCGGGAATACGGTGATTTCGGATACAGCGGCAGGCTGGCCGGCTGCGAATAGACCTCGCCCTGACAGACATAGTCGTTGGCATACAGAAACGCGTGGGTCACCAGCTGCGCTTTGTGCGACAGGAAGATCGACAGACGGTTTGGCGTCCATTCGTCATCATCGTCGATACCGGTCAGATACTGCCCTTTCGCCTGCATAATCGCCTGATTGCGCACCGCGCACGCCCCGGAGTTGATGGCGTTGTGCGTGTACACCACGCGCGGGTCGTTCAGGTCTTCGACAAACTTTTGTAGCTGTTCGTAAGAGGAGGAACAGTCATCCACGATAATCAGTTCCCAGTTATCGTAATCCTGACGCAGGACCGATTTAATCGCGCGGATCGCCAGCTGCTGACGATTCCATGTCGGCATATAGATAGAAATCAAAGGGCGTTGTGTGCTCATGTATTCCTCCTGCCCCTCACCCCGGCCCTCTCCCCGGAGGGGAGAGGGTGAAAGACCGCACCAGGCAGTCCCCTCTCCCCTCAGGGGAGAGGGTTAGGGTGAGGGGTGTGGGGTGTGTTTTGTTATTTAGAGTCAGACTTGTATTCGTACTCGTAGTAGCCGTAATCCTGATAACCCGTCGCACGGCGGAAGATGGAGTTCAGAATGACCCCTTTCACCTCAATACCGTTCTGCTCAAAGCGGCTCAGGCTGGTTTCCACTTCCTTCAGGGTGTTCACCGCATAGCGTGCAACCATCAGCGTGGTGCCCGCATGACGCCCTACCACGGCGGCGTCGGTGACCGCCAGAATTGGTGGGGTATCGATCAGCACAAGGTCATAGTTTTTGCTTGCCCACTCGATCAGCTGCGTGAAGCGCTCGCTCATCAGCAGTTCAGACGGGTTCGGCGGTACCTGGCCACGCGGGATCAGGTCAAATTTCGGAATCGAGGTCGGCTTGGCGCTCTCGCTGATCTCCCCTTTACCCAGCAGGATTTCCGACAGGCCGTTAACGTTGTTGGTGCCCAGCAGCTCATGGGTGTAGCCCTTACGCATGTCGCAGTCGATCAGCAGCACGCGCTTGTTGGTCTGGCTCACCACCGCCGCCAGGTTGGCACAGACGAAGGTCTTACCAATTGACGGGCTGACACCGGTCATCATCAGGACGTTGTTTTTGGCCTGCATCATGGCGAAGTGGAGGCTGGTACGCAGGCTACGCACCGCTTCAATCGCCAGGTCGGTCGGGTTACCCACGGCCAGCAGCTGGCTCTGTTTGTAACGCTTGACGCCCTTAACAGTTTTGACGCTGTCACGGGACTTCTGCCACTCCGAAAGCGGGATGCTGGCGTACACGCTGATCCCGTTCTCTTCCAGCACCTGCGGGCTTTCGATACCGCGGTTGAACAGCGAGCGCAGCAGCACGCCGACGATAGAGAGCATCAGGCCGAGAATAATGCTGCCGAGGATAATCAGCGCTTTCTTCGGCTTCAGCACGCCCGGCTGGGTAATCGCCGGGTCAACGATACGCACGTCGCCCACGGTGCTGGCTTCGGTGATTTTCAGCTCCTGCTGCTTGTTCAGCAGTTGCATGTAAACCTGCTGGCCGGATTCCACATCACGCGTCAGGCGTACGATTTCCTGCTGCGTCTTCGGCATCGCGGTCACGCGGTCATTCAGCTTCGCCTTCTCTTCTTCCAGGGTACGACGTTTCTCGAGCAGCGTGCGGTACGCCGGGTGACGTTTGGTATAGAGCTTGGAAATTTCCGCCTCTTTAAAGGTCAGCTCGTTTAGCTGCGCATCAATATTGACCATGGAGTCGAGAACCGATTTCGCCTCCAGCGGCAGGTCGACGGAGTCTTTATCCTGACGGTATGCGTTCAGCTTGTTCTCGGCGTCATCCAGACGGGCGCGCACCTCCGGCAGCTGTTTACTGAGGAACGCGAGGCTTTTAGCGGCTTCCGCTGACTTGCGCTCAACGTTCTGCTCAAGGTAGTTACGGGTGATGCTGTTCAGGATGTCGCGGATTTGATCCTTGTCTTCACCGGTGAAGGTCATGCTCAGGACGCCGGTGTCCTTGCCGTTTTCGGTGACGGTCAGGTTGTTTTGCAGATTGTTGATCATCCCGAGCGTCGAGAATTTGGTGACCGTAAACTCACCGCCCTCGTGCGCCTGGATGGCACCAACCCTGATGCTCACGCCATCTTTGGTCAGCATCTGCCCCACTTCGCCGCGCGCGCTGAAGCCTGCGTCGCTGGTCAGCTGATACTGTTTGGGTCCCAGCACGGTCAGGGTAAAGGTTTGGTCCCCTGCCCCTTTTGGAATCACGAAGTCGGTCACTTTTACCGTATCGTTACTGCGCCCCATCAGGCGATCCCAGCCTGCGCCAAACACCGGGAAGGTGTTTTTGGTGACCGCGATATCCAGCCCCAGATCGTGAACCGTTTTGCCCAATACCAGGCGCGACTGGATCAGCTGAATTTCAGCCTCCGATGCCGGCGGCTTGTTGGCCAGCGCAGAGCCGATATCCTGAACCAGCGAGTTTCCGGTATTTTGTTCGATCTGCACCAGCGCGTCGGCGCTGTAAATAGGCGTCGCGAACAGCGTATAAACGATCGCCGCCACGGCAAAGATGGCGGTTATACCCAGCACCCACCATTTCGCTTCAATAACGGTCCCGACCAGGCGACCGATATCGATTTCATCACTGCCCGACGTCGGGGCGGCAGAAGGTCTTGTTTTTTCTGTCATTGTTATCCCTGCTGAGCTTTCAGTGCCTGCGCCCACTGGCGGGCAGACTGGTCTAGTAAGGTGTATACCGCCTCAAAGGCCTCGCGGCTCTTGCGATACGGATCGGGAATTTCGCGCTCACCATCCCAGTGACCAAACAGCATCACCTTGCCGCGCATCTCCGGTGCGATATCGCACAGCGCGTGAATGTGGCGTTTTTCCATCGCGAGGATCAGGTCATATTCCCGGCACATTCGGCCAGAGACCTGACGGGCAACGTGCCCGTCGAGTGAGAGGTTATGCTCAAGGGCGACGCTTGCGGCACGTTCGTCGGCACCTTTTCCGACCAGCGCGCCCAGCCCTGCGGAGTCGACCGTTAACGCAGGCTGGTAATTTTTCAACAGCCTTTCAGCCGTGGGGGAACGGCAAATGTTCCCCACACACACCACCAGAATTTTGTTAAACATCGCGGCTTACCAGGTATGAATGTCGCTCGCCGTATCCGTCATGTAGCGAACGCCACTGATGGTAGGCAGCAACTGGTTGATCAGACGGTTCCAGCGGGCAACCGGCGCGGTGGTGACATAGACCACATCGTATGGCTGGAGACGGAACGACGTTGCCATGACCAGCGACGTCGCGTCGGACATGTCCAACTGGTAGATGTTGGCAATCTTGCCTTTCGCGTTTTCGCCTTTGATCGGACGGATCACAAAGATACCGCTGGCGTTGGAGGCGGTCAGATCGATACCTTCCGCGTTGCCCAGGGCTTCGGTCAGGGTCATACCGCTGAAGTCCATCTTAAGGGTGCTCTGTTTCTTCACTTCACCCATCACGAACACTTTCAGATCGTCGTTGCGCGGCACGTAAAGAATATCGCCCGGATAGAGGAGACGGTTCTGGGTCAGGTCACCGTTTTGCATCAGCGCCTGAAGCGAAATGCGCTGCTCTTTGCCGTTGTGGGTCAGCACCACGTTGCGCCAGTCAGCACCGTCGGTTAAGCCGCCTGCGGCATTGATCGCATCAAGAACGGTGAGCGGGACGTTAGTGATAGCCTGCTGGCCGGATTTGTTGACCTGGCCTGAGATATAGGCTTTCTGGGATCGGAACGCGGCGATATTAACGTCCACCTGCGGGTCAGCAATGTACTGCGCCAGGCGGCCGGTAATATCACTACGGATCTCAGCAAGCGTTTTGCCCGCGACGTGCACTTTGCCAATGTAGGGATAGAACATGGTGCCATCGGACTGTACCCAGTTACCGGTGTCGCTTGAGCTGCGGTACTGGCCCGCAGGTGTGGTCAGTTCAGGGTGATCCCAGACGGTCACGTTAATGACGTCACCCGGACCAACGCGATACTGGTAAGAGGCAATTTCCTGGTCCAGAGACATATTTGGCTGAGCAACATTCGGACGTGGGCGTAATTGTTCTACCAGACGTGGGGTTAATGGGTAAACATTCACCATTTTGTCGAGATCAAAATCAGCATCCTGCTGTTTAATCACATCCTTGCCCATTGTTGACATATTGCTGCCGGGAAAGACCGTGCAACCACTCATCAAGGTCACAGACACCAATAATGGCATCAATTTCATTTTGGATTTCATCATTGATTATTTATCACTTTGGCAGAGTAATTATCCTGTGCAATTAAAATAAGCGCGGGTCGTGGTGACAATCAGAATGCAGTTAATCATTTAGCAATATAACTGGCATCAGTCCTAAAAAAAGCTTATTCATCCATTGGCTATTGACAGAATAATTGAGGCTGATTCACACGCTTTCAGGCACGCTACCGCCCTTGGCTTTCAGTTACCAATCCACTGACTAAACAATGCGTTATGGTTAGACACCCTCTTGGATCAGGCTTTTTGAGAAATATATCCGCCACCTTAAACGGGTGATTGATAATGTATAACCTTCACCAAAGACTGAAACAAAAATAGCAACAAGGAGATTTAACATTTGATGCTGGAAGAATTGTTGCAGCTAACCTAATAGCAGGCAAGGAGACAACCGTCCTAATATTCGTTTTTAAGATTAATATTAAGAGCAAAGTTTTGAGGTTTTCGGATTTTCTTTATATTGACAAAATAGAGCGCCGGACCATTTATTGCGATATATCCTAAATATCGTCTTTTGTAATTAAATCTTCGCAATTACCTTATTTACACAGCCCCGCAAATGGGTTTTACCTGAGTGTAGCATTAAGAGAAATCTCACCCCGGCATTGCAATTTCCGGCTGCTTTATCCATGATCGAAGTGTGACATTAGTCATATAACAGAAGGTATTGCATTTACTATGGAATGGATTGCCGATCCATCAATCTGGGCCGGGCTGGTGACGCTGGTCGTCATCGAATTAGTGCTCGGCATTGATAACCTGGTGTTTATCGCCATCCTTGCCGATAAATTACCCCCTTCACAACGCGACCGCGCCCGCGTGACGGGTCTTCTGCTCGCCATGGTGATGCGTCTGCTGTTACTGGCCTCAATATCATGGCTGGTCACGCTCACCAAACCCTTATTCAGCGTGCAGGGTCTGAGCTTTAGCGCCCGCGACCTGATCATGCTTTTCGGCGGATTGTTCCTGCTGTTCAAAGCCACGGTTGAGCTTAATGAGCGGCTGGAAGGAAAAGACAGTGAAAACCCCACCCAGCGGCGCGGCGCTAAATTCTGGCCGGTGGTCGCGCAGATAGTGGTGCTGGATGCCGTCTTTTCTCTCGACTCCGTGATTACTGCCGTCGGGATGGTTGACCATCTGGCGGTGATGATGGCCGCCGTGATCATTGCCATCACCCTGATGGTGCTCGCCAGTAAAGCCCTGACGCGCTTCGTGAACAGTCACCCGACTATCGTCATTCTCTGTCTGAGCTTCCTGCTGATGATTGGCTTTAGCCTGGTGGCGGATGGTTTTGGCTTCCATATCCCGAAAGGATATCTGTACGCAGCCATTGGTTTCTCGGTGCTTATTGAGTTTCTTAACCAGCTGGCCATTTTCAACCGCCGCCGTTTTCTTTCCGCGAACCAGACATTACGACAGCGCACCGCAGATACGGTGATGCGCCTGCTGAGCGGCAAAAAAGAGGATGCCGAGCTGGATGCTGAATCCGCTGCGATGCTAGCCGACCACAGCGACGGGCAGATCTTCAACCCGCAGGAACGCCGGATGATAGAGCGCGTGCTTAACCTCAACCAGCGCTCGGTCAGCAGTATCATGACCTCCCGCCACGACATTGAGCATATTGACCTGACGGCACCGGAAGAGCAGATCCGTGCCCTGCTGGATAAAAACCAGCACACCCGCGTGGTGGTGACCGGCGGAGAAGAGGAAGAAGAGCTGCTGGGCGTGGTACACGTGATTGACCTGCTGCAACAGCAGCTTCACGGCGAGCCGCTCAACCTGCGGGCGCTGGTGCGCCAGCCGCTGGTCTTCCCGGAAGCGCTGCCGCTGCTCTCCGCGCTGGAGCAGTTCCGCAACGCGCGTACCCACTTCGCGTTTGTCGTTGATGAGTTTGGTTCTGTGGAAGGGCTGGTGACGCTCAGCGACGTGATGGAAACCATCGCCGGTAATCTGCCTAATGAGGTGGATGAGATCGATGCACGCCACGATATTCAGAAAAACGCAGACGGCAGCTGGACCGCCAACGGCCATATGCCGCTCGAAGATCTGGTGCAGTTCGTTCCGCTTCCGCTGGACGAGAAGCGCGAATACCACACCATCGCCGGTTTGCTGATGGAATATCTGCAACGTATTCCGCAGCCGGGCGAAGAGGTCCAGGTGGGGAATTACATGATCAAAACCTTGCAGGTAGAGAGCCATCGCGTGCAGAAGGTGCAGCTGATACCGCTGCGCGGTGAAGATGAGATGGATTTTGAGGTGTAAAAAAGCCGGGTGGCGCTTCGCTTACCCGGCCTACGGTGTCTGGCTTTTGTAGGCCGGGTAAGGCGAAGCCGCCACCCGGCACAACAGGCATCAGAGCTTATCGAGCAACTTTTTCACGTCCTTACCAGACTGAGACTCTTTATTGCGGTCCGCCCAGTCATTCAGCCGACGTTTCGCTTCATCCTGAAGGTGCTTACGCAGGATCTGATCGACCTGCAAACTGTAATTGAGTTCCTGCCATTTTCCGTACACGCGCAGCGGTATCGGCGTCTGTTTCAGGAACTCGACAAGCTGGCCTTCCCCTTCCCAGCCGGCCTTCACGCGGACATTGAAGCGGGTGTCAACCGTCTCTTTCACCAGATCCAGCGCGCCGTTTCCGGTCAGCGCCAGCAGGGACGAGATTCCCTGCATCTCGTCGAGCGAGAGCTGACCGTTGTCGAGGGCAAGCTCGCTGGTAAAGCTATCGAGACGGGTTGCGCTGTCGTAGTTTTCATTCGCCTTCACGCTGCTGCTGCGCTCTACCGCCTGCTGCACCAGTTGCTGGAAGTTCAGCCCTTCCATGCGCGAATCTTTTAGCTCAACGTGCGCCTGCCCCTTCCAGCTACGACGGAAGGCATCCGCATCAATCTTCGTGCCGGAGAAATCCCCGGCCAGCGACAGCTGCCCCGTGAGGGAAATCGGGTAATTAAAGGCTTTCAGGATGGTGCCAATCTCAACGTTTTCCAGACGCGGCTGGAACGCGGCGCTGGCAACGTCTTTACGTACGTCCAGCGTGCCCGGCAGGGAGAGATTTCCTGCCCCCATTTTTCCGCTGAGCTCAGAGATGACCAGCAGGCCGTTGTGGTTGAACATCTGGCTGTTGACGTCAGTAAAATCAATCCCACGCCAGCGCACGCTATTCGCTTTCAGCAGAATGTCGGCGGTAAATCCGCGCAGACCATTGTAGTCAGGCAGATCGAGACTGGAGGAGATCACCGGACGCGACTGCGTGACCTGGCTTTGCCCTCCCTGCGCGACACCCTCATCGGTCGCATTCACCGTTTGGGCCGCGAGCAGGTTCTCAAGGTTCAGCTTGTCGAATTGCAGATCCAACACCCACTTGGGTTTTTCATCAAGCGTGACGCTCGCCTGCCCCTTCAGGGAACTGTCGTTGGCCTGGAGGTTGAGCGCGTTCAGTTCGAGCTGTTTGCGCTCCTCGTGCCACACCGCCTGCATCGTGCCCTGGCCGGCGATCCCCTTCGCGGGTAAATCCGCGCCGGTCAGCTGCCAGTTGACCTGCTGAACGTCCGCCGTCAGCTGGTGCGGGTAGTCAGAGGCGTTCACGTTCGCATTCATCGACAGGTTGAGATCGCGCTGGTTACGGTTGATCCGCCCGGAGAACTCCATGGTCGCTTGATGGTTGGCGTCCTGCTCCATCCTGAGGTTGATATTGCGGACGGTGATCTGTTCGTCATCCTCATGCTGGAAAACCAGCACGCTGTCAGCGACTTTCAGATTACCAATATCGAAAGACCAGCCGGTGTCAGACGGAACGTCAGGCAAAGTATTTTCACGCGGTGCGACCGGAGCATTCGCCTGACGAACGGCTTCGGTTTGTGGCGTAAGCTGAATCACCGCCCCTTTCAGCATCACCTGTTCAACCTGGAGCTGATGGGATAAGAGCGGGATGAGCGCGACATCAAGACGCATGTTATCCGCCGTAACAAGCGGCTGCGCGGCGCCCGGCGCGGTGAGCGACATACGTCCGGAGAGAATGCTGAGCTGCGGCCAGACGTGCCAGCGCAGCGGCCCGTCCAGCTTGAGTTCATACCCGCTGCGCGCTTCAACCTGCCGCACCATGTAGGCCCGGAAGTCATTCGGGTTAACCAGCAGCACCAACGCTGAAAGGCCAGCCACCAGCACCACCAGCAAAATCATCAGCGTTGTCAGAACTCTTCTCATGGCTTCCTCAGTGAACTCACAGATCAGTCTTTATCGATACGGCTGGCAACCGCACCCTGCTGGTCGCGATATTTTGCGTCCTGACGGCGGTTATAAGGACGGTCTGCCGGGCCGGTCAGCGGTTCGAAGCTCAACGCCCCGATCATCATTCCCGGGCGAAGCGCCAGCGGCAGTTTACCGGCGTTAAAGAACTCCAGCACGATACGGCCAGACCAGCCCGGATCGATACGGTGCGCGGTGACGTGCACCATCAGGCCCAGACGCGCCAGAGAAGAGCGTCCGTCAAGCCAGCCGACCAGATCCGCAGGCAGCGTGACCGATTCAAAGGTCACCGCCAGCGCCAGTTCGCCAGGATGGAGATAAAACGCCTCTCCTTCTTCGATGACGATTTCGTCACTCATGACGCGATCCAGCGCCGCACTGACTTCGTCTTTCGGCCCGCTGAGGTCGATAAACGGTGCCGTGTGGCCGCTGAAGGTGCGGAACTTATTCCCCAGACGTACATCGACGGTCACGCCGTTAATACGCTCAACCGGCGGACGCGGGGTGATAGACAGGCGGCCTTCATCCAGCCAGGCTTCTATATCGCGGTCACAAAGACGCATGGCACTTTCTCCTTTCGTGCATCGCGCCCTGAATCCTTACGGCGTCAGGGCAAAACCAGGTTATCTCTGAACGGTACACAATTCACACGGCTTATTCAAAAAACTGACTGATTTTCGCTTTTAAGATATCAATGGCAATACGGTTTTTACCGCCGCGAGGCACAATAATATCGGCGTATTGTTTAGAAGGCTCAATAAATTGCAGGAACATCGGGCGAACGGTTTTCTGATACTGCGCCATCACGGAGTCCATGGAGCGACCGCGTTCGTTAACGTCGCGTTTAATACGCCGCATCAGGCAGATATCCAGCGGGGTATCGACGAAAATCGAGAAGTTCATTGATTCGCGCAGACGGGCGTCGGTGAGCAGCAAAATCCCTTCAAGGATAATCACCTTCTTGGGCTCAATGCGGATCGTTTCCTGGGTGCGGGTATGTTCCACGTAACTGTAGACGGGCAGCTCAATCGCCTCGCCGCGCTTCAGCGCTTCCAGATGCTGGAACAGCAGACTGTGATCCATCGCACTGGGGTGGTCGTAGTTGGTTTTTACGCGCTCTTCCATCGAAAGATGGGATTGATCTTTGTAATAGCTATCTTCGGGAATAACACCGATATGCTCATCACCCACTTGTTCACGCAGTTCGCGATAAAGCGTACTGGCAATAAGACTTTTACCTGAAGCCGATGCGCCGGCGATGCCTATGATGACGCACTGATGAGACTTATCAGTCATAAATTTAGCGACCTGATTAACCTGGATGTAAGGAAGGACGACGCCGGAGCGTCAAACGCGGCAATTATAGGGATTTCGGGGGCGTGATACCAGTCGAATGCGCAGGTTATGCGAGGCGGGCTGAAAAGCGCCGTTTCACGCCTTTAGCGAAATTTTTACGCACGGATTTTCACCATTTCATCCCCCTTCTTCGCAGAGTAACTATTTTATAAGTCTATGAAGTCAAAATCTGAGCACTCAGCATATGAATTGTAAAATGTTTGTACTAGCATAAACCAAATTAATGATTTCACGCGTCCGGAGCTGGCTCCTGACAACACGGCGTCCCTGGATAGAGCGGTAATGAATAAACAATACCAGCGGGTTTTGGTTACTACCCCACATCCTTTACTGCGGCTTGTCTGTCTGGGTCTGGTCACGTTCATTTTCACCTTATTTTCCCTTGAGCTGACTCGCTTCGGTACGCTGCTGGCGCCATTGTGGTTCCCGACCTCCATTATGATGGTGGCGTTTTACCGCCATGCGGGAAAAATGTGGCCCGGCATCGCCCTCGCCTGCTCCTTTGGCAATATTTTTGCCTCGTGGATGCTCTTTTCATGGGAATCAATCAACTTAACCTACACGGCAATCAATATTATTGAGGCCTGTGTTGGTGCGGTGTTGCTGCGTAAGCTGCTCCCCTGGTATAACCCGCTGCAAAACCTCAACGACTGGATACGCCTTGCCCTCGGCAGCGCCCTGGTGCCGCCGCTGGTGGGCGGCATTCTGGTTCATTTTCTGGTGCCAGGCGCGGAGCCGCTGCGTAATTTTCTGTTTTGGGTACTTTCAGAAGCCATTGGCGCGCTGGCGCTTGTACCGTTAGGTCTGCTGTTTAAACCGCATTACCTGCTGCGCCACCGCAACCCGAGACTGCTGCTGGAAACGCTGGTGACCCTGGTCGTTACGCTGGTTCTTAGCTGGACGGCAATCACCTGGCTGCCGTGGCCGTTCACCTGCATCATCGTTTTGCTGATGTGGAGCGCGGTACGCCTGCCGCGAATGGAAGCATTCCTGATTTTTTTATTCACCATCATGATGGTGTCCTTGATGATGGCGCGAAACCCGCCCTCCATGACACCTTCAAACATGATGGTGACCTTCAACGCGCCATGGCTTCCCTTCCTGATGATGCTGCTCCCCGCCAACATTATGACGATGGTGATGTATGCCTTCCGGGCCGAGCGTAAACATATTACTGAAAGCGAAGAACGTTTTCGTAATGCGATGGAATATTCCGCGATTGGTATGGCGCTGGTGGGCATTGAGGGCCAGTGGCTTCAGGCCAACAAGGCGCTGTGCAATTTCCTCGGTTACAGTCAGTCTGAGCTTCAGTCGCTCACGTTCCAGCAGTTAACCTGGCCGGAAGATTTAAATACCGACCTGGAGCAGTTGCAACAGCTGATTAACGGGGAGATCAACAGCTACAGCCTCGAAAAACGCTACTACACCCGCAGCGGCGAGGTGGTGTGGGCGCTGCTGGCCGTTTCCGTTGTGCGCCATGCAGACGGCACGCCGCTCTACTTTATTGCCCAGATTGAAGACATCAACGACCTGAAACAGACCGAGTGGGTGAATAAGCGTCTGATGGAGCGTATCACCCTCGCGAACGAAGCCGGCGGCATCGGGATCTGGGAGTGGGATCTCGAGCCGGACGTGATCAGCTGGGATAAACGGATGTTTGAGCTGTACGAGATCCCCCCGCACATTAAACCCACCTGGCAGCTCTGGCATGCGGCCATGGTGCCTGAAGATCGTGCGCACGCCGAACAGGTACTGCGTGAGTCACTCCAGGCCAGGGTGCCTTTCAAGCTGGAATTTCGCATTCGCGTCAAGGATGGCATTCGCCACATTCGTTCGCTGGCGAACCGGGTGCTGAACAAACAGGGCGAAGTGGAGCGGCTGTTAGGGATCAATATGGATATGACCGAGGTGAAGCAACTGAACGAGGCGCTGTTCCAGGAAAAAGAGCGCCTGCATATCACCCTCGACTCCATCGGCGAAGCGGTGCTGTGCACCGATATCGACATGAACATCACCTTTATGAACCCGGTCGCCGAGAAGATGAGCGGCTGGTCGCAAAGCGAAGCGCTGGGTCAGCCCGTTCTGAAGGTGCTGCACATTACCTTCGGCGAGAACGGCCCGTTAATGGAAAACATCCACAGCGGCGATATGTCCCGTACCGATATCGAACAGGATGTGGTGCTTAACTGCCGGAATGGCGGCAGTTTCGACATTCATTACAGCATTACCCCGCTCAGCACCCTGGAGGGGCACGCTATCGGCTCGGTGCTGGTGATTCAGGATGTCACCGAGTCGCGCAAAATGCTGCGCCAGTTGAGCTACAGCGCTTCCCATGACGCCCTTACCCACCTGGCGAACCGCGTCAGTTTTGAAAACCATCTTAAGCGCCTGTTGCAGACGGTACAGGAGACTCATCAGCGTCACGCGCTGGTCTTTATCGATCTTGACCGTTTTAAGGCGGTGAACGATACCGCAGGCCACGCGGCGGGCGACGCGCTCCTGCGCGAACTCTCTTCGCTGATGCTGACCATGCTGCGCTCCAGCGACGTGCTGGCGCGTCTGGGCGGCGACGAGTTTGGCCTGCTGCTGCCGGACTGCAACGTCGAAAGCGCACGCTATATTGCGGGCCGGTTGATCGACGCCATCAACAACTATCATTTTTCCTGGGAAGGACGCCTGCACCGCATCGGCGCCAGCGCGGGGATCACATTGATTGACGACGCTAATTATCAGACAGCGGAAGTGATGTCTCAGGCCGATATCGCCTGTTACGCCTCGAAAAACAGCGGGCGCGGTGTGGTCACCGTCTATGAACCCCAGCAGGAGCGGATCCACAGCACGCGCAGCATGATGTCGCTGGATGAGCAGTGGCACATGATCAAAGATAATCATCTGCTGATGATCGCCCGCAGCGTCGCCTCACCGCGCATTCCCGAGAGCAGTAGCTTCTGGCTGATTTCCCTGCGGTTGTGGACCAGCCAGGGGGAAGTGCTGGAAGAGCATGCCTTCCGCGCCGGGCTGGCGGAGCCGGAGCTGCTGCACGCCCTTGACCGACGTATATTCAGCGAATTTTTCCGTACCTATGCCGCACAGGTGGCGGCCAAAGGGATGGGCGTCGCGCTGCCGCTCTCAGAAGCGGGTTTAGCCAGCGTCACGCTGGTGGATGAGCTGCTCGACCTGATCACCAGAGGTCCGCTGCCGGCGCGGCTGCTGCATCTGGCGATCGCCGTTGATGTGCTGAGCAATACGGATGAAAACGTGCAGCAGGGTCTGCAAAAGCTTCGTCAGGCTGGCTGTCGCGTGGTGCTGACCCGGGTTGGACGCGATATGAACGTCTTCAGCCAGCTCAGCGCCAACACCGCTGATTATCTGCTGCTGGATGCAGACGTGGTGACCAACGTCCACGGCAATCTGATGGATGAGATGATGGTGACCATCATTCAGGGCCACGCCCAGCGTCTGGGCATAAAAACCATTGCCGGGCCATGCCATCAGTCGATCATGATGAATACGCTGTCGGGCATCGGCATTGACTTTATTTACGGCGACACCATCGGGGAAGCGCAGCCGCTCGATCTACTGCTGAATACCAGCTATTTCGCCATCAACTGACGGCGACCAGCCGTCGGTGTACCAGATATGTAACAGCGCATACGAGCGCCACGGCTGCCAGCGCTCGGCATAGCGACGGATCTGCGCGGGCGTCATACCGGCAAAGCGCTGTTTAATGAGATAATCATCCGGCAGGAAAACATCCTTCGCCTGCCAGCCGCGCAAGGCCAGATAATTTGCGGTCCAGCGCCCGATGCCGGGGCGCTGCTGTAGCGCCTTCATCCCGGCCTCGACGTTCGCAGGCGGGAACAGCGGGAATTCACCGTCCACCACCGACTGCGCCAGATGAATCAACGACTCCGCACGCTTGAGCGGCATCCCAAGGGCTTTCAACGCCAGCGAATCCACCGCGGCCAGTACCTCTGGCGGAGGAAAACAGAGGTAGCCCGGCGCGTCCTGGATGGGTTCACCGCACAGCGCCACCACTCTTGACGCCAGTTTTGCCGCCATCGCCACGCTCACCAGTTGCCCGAGAATGGCGCGCACGCCCTGCTCGTAGGCATCCATCGCGCCCGGCAAACGTAACCCCGGCCGCGCCGCGCCGAGGTCGCCCAGGGTCTTCGCAATTCTTAGCGGGTCGCAATCAAGATCGAACAGGCGGGCAATGCGATCCAGGCAAATATCCGCCACCGGGATCAGGCCAGGGCTGAGCGACACCGCCAGCGTATGGGTTGCGCTGTCTGGCGTAACCCGTAAAACGCCCTGGTGCCCCGCATAGCCAAAACTGCGCTCGTAGTAATCCTCCGTAACGGTCTCAACCCCCGTGACCGCACGCGCGACAAGAAAGCCAAACATCCACGACCAGTCGTAGGGCGGTTGCCAGTTCAGGGTGTACATCGTCTCTCCTTTTGTATTTACCTCAGCATAAACCGAAAGATCGCCTTGCGCCTTGCTTTCATATTCCTGTTGTCGCCTGGCAGACATTTCGCTAAAGTCTCGCCCCTTCTCACCGGCATGGGGATTTATTGTGTTTATTGGATTCGACTACGGCACCGCAAACTGCTCGGTTGCGATAATGCAAAACGGACAACCGCAGCTCCTGAAAATGGAAAACGGCAGTACGCTGTTGCCGTCAATGCTTTGTGCGCCCACGCGTGAAGCGGTGAGCGAGTGGCTGTTCCGCCACCATCAGGTTCCGGCCACGGCGGCGGAGACCCAGGCGCTGCTGCGCCGTGCGGTCAGCTTTAACCGCGAGGAAGATATCGACGTTACCCCGTCCAGCGTGCAGTTCGGCCTCTCTTCCCTCGGGCAGTACATTGAAGACCCGGAAGAGGTCTACTTCGTTAAATCGCCGAAATCCTTCCTCGGCGCCAGCGGCCTGAAGCCGCAGCAGGTGGCGATGTTTGAAGATCTGGTCTGCGCGATGATGCTGCACATCCGCAATCAGGCGCAGTCGCAGGTGCCGGATGCCATCACCCAGGCGGTGATTGGCCGTCCGATCAACTTCCAGGGGCTGGGCGGCGACGAAGCCAACCAACAGGCGCAGGGGATCCTTGAGCGTGCAGCGCACCGGGCTGGCTTCCGTGACGTGGTGTTCCAGTATGAGCCGGTTGCGGCGGGGCTGGATTTTGAAGCCACGCTGACGGAAGAGAAACGGGTGCTGGTGGTGGACATCGGCGGTGGTACGACGGACTGTTCATTACTGCTGATGGGTCCGCAGTGGCATCATCGTCGCGATCGTGAAAACAGCCTGCTGGGGCACAGCGGCTGCCGCGTGGGCGGTAACGATCTGGATATCGCCCTGGCATTCAAGAGCCTGATGCCGCTGCTCGGCATGGGCGGTCAAACCGAGAAAGGCATCGCCCTGCCGATCCTGCCATGGTGGAATGCGATTGCCATCAACGACGTCCCTGCCCAGAGTGATTTTTACAGCACCGCGAATGGGCGTTTCCTTAACGATCTGGTGCGTGATGCGCAGGATGCAGAGAAGGTCGCGCTGCTGTATAAGGTGTGGCGTCAGCGTCTGAGCTACCGGGTGGTGCGCACCGCCGAAGAGAGCAAAATTGCCCTTTCCGATCGTCCTGAGCATGCGGTTACGCTACCGTTTATCAGGGACGATCTGGCTACGGCTATCACCCAGGAAGGGCTGGAAATGGCGCTGGCTCAGCCGCTACAGCGTATTCTGGAGCAGGTGCAGCTGGCGCTTGAGAATGGCAAAGAGAAACCGGACGTGATTTACCTGACCGGCGGTAGCGCCCGTTCACCGCTGATCAAGAAAGCGCTGGCGGAACAGCTGCCGGGGATCCCGATTGCCGGCGGCGATGACTTTGGCTCCGTTACGGCAGGACTGGCCCGCTGGGCGCAGGTGGTGTTTAGCTAATGGGGTTGTGCCGGGTGGCGCTGCGCTTACCCGGCCTACGGTTCGAGGATCTTGTAGGCCGGGTAAGGCGAAGCCGCCACCCGGCGAAACAACGCACCACACTCAGACCATTCCTGACAGTCTTCCATATTTCCTCCATTTTTCCGCTGTGTTACCTGACTAAACTAGTATCATTCCCCGAAAGTGTTTCAGGACGAGAACGTATAACGATGAAAGGCAGTAACAAATCCCGCTGAGCAATCGCCGTTGGTCTGATTGTGGTGGTCCTGGCCGCCGCTTGGTACTGGCACAGCCAGTCCGCGAACTCCACGGCACCTGCTGGCGCCAATAGCCCCTCACAACGTCCAACGGGCGGCGGGCGCCACGGTATGCGCGGCGCGGCGCTGGCACCGGTGCAGGCGGCAACGGCGGTGAATAAAGCGGTGCCTCGTTATCTCTCCGGGCTGGGAACCATTACCGCCGCCAACACCGTGACGGTACGTAGCCGCGTAGACGGTCAGCTGATGGCCATCCACTTCCAGGAAGGCCAGCAGGTGAAAGCCGGCGATCTGCTGGCGGAAATCGACCCAAGCCAGTTTAAGGTGGCCCTGGCGCAGGCGCAGGGGCAGCTCGCGAAAGACAAAGCCACCCTCGCCAATGCCCGCCGCGATTTAGCCCGCTATCAGCAGCTGGTAAAAACCAACCTCGTGTCGCGCCAGGAGCTGGATACCCAGCAGTCTCTGGTCAGTGAATCTCAGGGCACCATCAAGGCCGACGAAGCCGCGGTCGCCAGCGCCCAGCTCCAGCTCGACTGGAGCCGGATCACCGCGCCGATTGACGGCCGCGTGGGCCTGAAACAGGTTGATATCGGCAACCAAATCTCCAGCGGAGACACCACGGGCATCGTGGTGATCACCCAGACGCACCCTATCGATCTCGTCTTTACCCTGCCGGAAAGCGACATTGCGACGGTGATACAGGCGCAGAAGGCCGGAAAAGCGCTGGTGGTTGAAGCCTGGGATCGCACCAACAAGCAGAAGCTGAGCGAAGGTTCGCTGTTGAGCCTGGATAACCAGATCGATACCACCACCGGCACCATCAAGCTTAAAGCACGCTTCAACAATCAGGACGATGCCCTGTTCCCGAATCAGTTCGTCAATGCGCGAATGCTGGTCGCGACCGAAGAAAACGCCGTGGTGATCCCGACGGCGGCCCTGCAAATGGGCAGTGAAGGCAACTTTGTCTGGGTGCTGAACAGCGAAAACAAGGTCAGCAAACATCTGGTGAAAACCGGGATCCAGGACAGTCAGACGGTGGTGATCAGTGCCGGGCTGTCCGCTGGCGACCGCGTCGTGACCGACGGTATTGACCGTCTGACCGAAGGGGCGCAGGTCGAGGTGGTGGAAGCGCAGAATACAGGAGCAAAAGCCTGATGCAGGTGATGCCGCCGAGCTCTACAGGTGGGCCATCACGCCTGTTTATCTTACGTCCGGTTGCGACGACCCTGTTGATGGTGGCGATCCTGCTGGCCGGGATCATTGGCTACCGTTTTCTGCCCGTGTCGGCGCTGCCGGAAGTGGACTACCCGACCATTCAGGTTGTCACCCTCTATCCGGGCGCCAGTCCGGATGTGGTGACGTCCGCCATCACCGCCCCGCTGGAGCGTCAGTTTGGCCAGATGTCTGGCCTGAAGCAGATGTCCTCCCAGAGCTCAGGCGGCGCCTCGGTCGTCACGCTTCAGTTCCAGCTCACGCTGTCGCTGGACGTCGCCGAGCAGGAGGTGCAGGCCGCGATTAACGCCGCCACTAACCTGCTGCCGTCTGACCTGCCGAATCCACCGGTTTACAGCAAGGTGAACCCGGCAGACCCGCCGATCATGACCCTTGCCGTCACCTCCTCGGCCATGCCGATGACGCAGGTGGAAGATATGGTCGAAACCCGCGTCGCGCAAAAGATTTCGCAGGTGACCGGCGTCGGGCTGGTGACGCTGGCGGGCGGTCAACGCCCCGCCGTTCGCGTTAAGCTCAATGCCCAGGCCATTGCCGCGCTGGGGTTAACCAGCGAAACCATTCGCACCGCCATCAGCAGCGCCAACGTTAACTCAGCGAAGGGCTCGCTGGACGGCCCAACCCGTGCGGTCACGCTCTCTGCCAACGACCAGATGCAGTCCGCCGATGAATACCGCCAGCTGATTGTGGCCTATCAAAACGGCGCGCCGATCCGCCTCGGCGACGTGGCAACCGTCGAACAAGGCGCGGAAAACAGCTGGCTCGGGGCGTGGGCCAATAAGCAGCAGGCGATTGTCATGAACGTTCAGCGCCAGCCGGGCGCGAACATTATTGATACCGCCGACAGCATTCGCACCATGCTGCCGCAGCTGGTGGAAAGCCTGCCAAAATCGGTGAGCGTGAAAGTGCTTTCTGACCGCACCACGAATATTCGCGCCTCGGTGTCAGACACCCAGTTCGAGCTGATGCTGGCGATTGCGCTGGTGGTGATGATCATCTACCTGTTCCTGCGCAACGTTCCGGCAACCATCATTCCCGCCGTCGCCGTGCCGCTCTCGCTGGTCGGGACGTTTGCGGTGATGGTGTTCCTCGACTTTTCGATTAATAACCTGACGCTGATGGCGCTCACCATCGCCACCGGGTTCGTGGTGGACGATGCCATCGTGGTCATCGAGAACATCTCGCGCTATATCGAAAAAGGTGAAAAGCCCTTAGCCGCCGCGCTGAAGGGCGCAGGAGAAATTGGCTTTACCATCATCTCGCTCACCTTCTCGCTGATTGCGGTGCTGATCCCGCTGCTGTTTATGGGCGATATCGTCGGGCGGCTGTTCCGCGAGTTTGCCGTGACGCTGGCGGTCGCCATTCTGATCTCTGCCGTGGTGTCGCTGACGCTAACGCCGATGATGTGCGCCCGCATGCTGAGCCACGAATCTTTGCGCAAGCAAAACCGCTTCTCGCGCGCCTCCGAGCGGATGTTCGAGCGCATTATCGCCGCCTACGGCCGCGTGCTGGCGAAAGTCCTGAACCATCCCTGGGCGACGCTCGGCGTGGCGCTCGGCACCCTGGCGCTCAGCGTGATGCTGTGGATTTTCATTCCGAAAGGCTTCTTCCCGATTCAGGACAACGGCATTATTCAGGGCACGCTTCAGGCGCCGCAGACGGTCTCCTTCGCCAACATGGCACAGCGCCAGCAGCAGGTGTCTGAGATCATCATGAAAGATCCGGCGGTGGAAAGCCTGACTGCCTACGTGGGCGTGGACGGCACCAACCCGTCGCTCAACAGCGCGCGCCTGCAAATTAACCTTAAATCGCTCGATGACCGCGACGATCGCGTCAACGCGGTAGTTGAGCGCCTGCAAAGCGCGGTGGCGCGCGTGCCGGGCATTGAGCTGTATCTGCAACCGATCCAGGATTTAACCATTGATACGCAGGTGAGCCGCACGCAGTACCAGTTTACGCTCCAGGCCACATCGCTTGATGCACTCAGCACCTGGGTGCCGCAGCTGGTGGATAAGCTGAAAGCACTGCCGCAGGTTTCTGACGTCAGCAGCGACTGGCAGGATAAAGGGCTGGCGGCGTACGTGAACGTCAACCGCGACACCGCCAGCCGTCTGGGCATTACCATGTCCGACGTGGATAACGCCCTGTATAACGCCTTTGGTCAGCGACTGATCTCCACCATTTACACCCAGGCCAACCAGTATCGCGTGGTGCTTGAACATAACACCGAGAACACGCCCGGGCTTGCCGCGCTGGACTCGATACGCCTGACCAGCAAAGACGGCGGGATTGTGCCGCTCAGCGCCATTGCCAGCGTGGAAGAGCGCCACACCCCGCTGTCGATTAACCATCTCGATCAGTTCCCGTCCACCACCATTTCGTTCAACGTGCCGGACGGGTATTCGCTGGGCGAAGCGGTGGAGGCCATTCTGGGCGCGGAGAAAGAACTCAGCTTCCCGTCCGATATTCAGACCCAGTTCCAGGGCAGTACGCTGGCGTTCCAGGCCGCGCTGGGCAGCACCGTCTGGCTGATTGTCGCGGCGGTGGTGGCGATGTATATCGTGCTTGGCGTGCTGTATGAGAGTTTCATCCACCCGATCACCATCCTCTCCACCCTGCCGACAGCGGGCGTGGGGGCGCTGCTGGCGCTGATGCTGGCGGGGAGCGAACTGGACGTGATTGCGATAATTGGCATCATCCTGCTTATCGGCATCGTGAAGAAAAACGCCATCATGATGATCGACTTTGCGTTGGCCGCCGAGCGCGAGCAGGGTATGGCGCCGCGCGAGGCCATTTACCAGGCCTGCCTGCTGCGTTTTCGCCCGATCCTGATGACCACTCTCGCCGCCCTGCTGGGCGCGCTGCCGCTGATGCTGAGCACCGGCGTGGGGGCCGAACTGCGCCGTCCGCTGGGCATCGGCATGGTAGGCGGTCTGCTGGTGAGCCAGGTGCTGACACTGTTTACCACGCCGGTTATCTACCTGCTGTTTGACCGTCTGGCCCTGTGGACAAAAAGCCGCTTCCCGAAACGTGAAGAGGAGGCGTAAGTGAAGTTTTTCGCCCTCTTCATTTACCGTCCGGTGGCGACGATTTTACTCTCCGTCGCTATCACCCTGTGCGGCGTGCTCGGCTTCCGGCTGCCGCCGGTGGGCCCCGCGGCGCAGGGCGGATGCTCGGCATG
>OBXO01000186.1_pt1 | contig 67565 bp, 58 predicted proteins | sample 1501431 | NCBI WGS metagenome assembly OBXO01 (sample SAMEA2580163, study PRJEB22360) | human gut metagenome | biome: human gut; feature: human-associated habitat; material: faeces | place: Denmark | collected 2008/2010
TCCGGTGCCACGAAAACCTCCGCCTGAGTCTTCCGTCCCCGGCGAAACCCTGACCGGGGGAAGGAGGCGGAATCAATTCTGGAGGGGATATGGAAGCCCATCCGTGCTTAATGAGGTTTCTCACGAATTTAGCACGGCTATGCGCTTCGAAAAGTGCAAACGGTCCCCGTAAGAATTCATTCCGACCGGATTCCCCCCTCACGACAACCTCCAACCGGGGACGGAAGACTCAGACAGAATCCCTCACCACACCGGACATGGTCCGTTCCGGACGCGTCCTCTCACCTTAAATCTAAGCGTTTGAGAAATAAGCGTGAAAACGGGATTGACTGTGCTGCCGGGCGGGACTATAATAGTTTCATCCGACAGCACAAGCCGTCTCTATCCGCAGAAGCGGAATTTTATTTTTTTATTAAGACTTTAATTATACCAGGAAGGTATTTTTGTCCCCAAGGGGCAGTACTTTTCCGGTATTTTTTTTCGGAATTTTATGAAGTGTAATTGACAGAGAGGGGTATTAAAATGAAAAAAACAAAAACAAGTGCATTATTTGCCATGGCGGCAGCGGCGGCCCTGGCCCTGACGGGCTGTTCCGGTTCCGGCAGCGGTAAGGACGGTACGGCAGAGGCCAATGGGACGGCAGTGCAGGAGCAGGCAGAGAACACACAGCAGCAAAAAGATTCGGTAGTGGTTGTTATGACAACAAATTCCGAACCGGAAACGGGATTTGACCCTGCCTATGGCTGGGGGGCCGGCGAACATGTCCATGAGCCGCTGATTCAGAGTACTCTTACGGTGACAACGCCGGATTTGGGGATAGGTTATGATTTGGCTACCGATGTAAAGTCCTCGGAGGATGGATTGACATGGACGGTGACAATCCGCGATGATGTCAAATTTACGGACGGGGAACCGCTGACAGCGGAGGATGTCGCATTTACATATAATACGCTGAGGGAGACCAGCTCGGTCAATGATTTTACAATGCTTGAAAGCGCAGAGGCGTTGGACGGCAATACGGTGGTCTTCCATATGGCGCGCCCTTATTCGATATGGCCATATACGATGGCTATTACAGGAATTGTGCCGGAACATGCCTATGATTCGGATTACGGCAGCCATCCGGTCGGCTCCGGACGCTATATACTGAAACAGTGGGACAGGGGGCAGCAGGTGATTCTGGAGGCAAACCCCGGTTACTACGGTGAACAGCCGAAGATGAAACGGGTAACGATACTTTTTATGGACGAGGATGCCGCATTTGCCGCAGTGAAAGCGGGACAGGCGGATTTAGCTTATACGGCCGCTTCCTACGCGGATCAGGAGACCGCCGGATATTCACTTCTGGCTTGTGAAACCGTAGATAACAGAGGATTTAATCTTCCGGCTGTTCCGGTAATGGAGAAGGACGGTCTGAAGGTGGGGAATGATTTCACTTCCGATGTCCTGGTGCGCAGGGCTATTAATCTTGCGATCGACCGTGATGAAATGATACAGAATGTTTTAAGCGGTTATGGAAGTCCGGCCTTCAGTGTCTGCGACAAGATGCCATGGTATAACAGCGATGCCGAAATTACCTGTAACCGGGATGAAGCTGCAAGGCTGCTCGATGAGGCAGGCTGGATCGTGGGAGCGGACGGAATCCGGGAAAAGGATGGGGTGAGGGCAGAGCTTGAATTCCTATATCCGGCGGACGATTCCGTAAGACAGGCGCTGGCAGCCGATACGGCGAACCAGTTGAAGGAAATCGGCATCTATGCGTCAACAAGGGGAGCCGGATGGGATACGGCATATGATGAAGCACAGTCCCAGCCTCTTTTATGGGGATGGGGAGCGCATACCCCGATGGAACTTTACAATATTTACCATTCCATGGAGGACACCGGACTTGCCGCTTACTCGCCGTATGCCAATAAGACGGTGGATCAGTATATGGATGAGGCCCTGGCCAGTGACAACCTGGAGGAATCCTGGGAATTATGGAAAAAGGCACAGTGGGATGGGAGTACAGGAATCACGCAGGAGGGAGATATCCCCTGGATCTGGCTGGTTAATATCGACCATCTCTACTGGGTCAGAGATGGGCTGAAGGTAGCGGAACAGAAGCTTCACCCACATGGACACGGCTGGTCAATTGTTAACAACGTGGATCAGTGGAGCTGGGAATAAAGGAAGGAAGATACAAGTGACGAAGCGGCATGGCATATTTGTATTTAAAAATCTGATAAGGATGGCAATACTTCTGCTGGCTGTCAGCGCGGCCGCTTTTTTTCTCATTTCCATCTCGCCGGTGGATCCGCTGAAAAGCAACGTGGGACAGGCAGCACTTGGTTCCATGTCTGAGGAGCAGATTGAAAGGTTAAAAGAATACTGGGGAGTTACGGTGCCGGCCGGCGAGAGATTCATTCGCTGGTTTTCCGGCATCTGCCGGGGGGACTTCGGCATCTCCCTTCTTTACCGGAGGCCGGTTCTTGATGTGATAGGCGAAAAATTTGCAAATTCTGCCTGGCTGATGATATCCGCTTGGATATTTTCAGGAATTGGCGGTGTGGCGCTGGGAGTACTGGCCGGAGTGAAAAGAGGGAAATGGCAGGATAAGGCGGTAACTGCATATTGCATGGTGATTGCAGGAACGCCGGCATTCTGGCTGGCTCTTGTCCTCCTGCTGGTTTTTGCCATCCGGTTTCCGATTTTTCCTATTGGGTTCAGTGTTCCGGTGGGGGTTGCGGCGTCGGAGGTAACATTCGGGGACAGGCTGATTCACGCCGTACTGCCGGCCTTGACGCTGGGGCTGACCGGTGTTTCCAATATCGCCATGCATACCAGAAGCAAAATGATAGAAGTTCTTGAGAGTGATTATGTTTTCTATGCCAGGGCCAGAGGAGAAACGCAGTGGCAGATAGTCGGGAGGCACGGCCTTAAGAATATACTCCTGCCGGTTATCACGCTGCAGTTTGCGTCCATTAGTGAGATATTCGGCGGTTCCGTTCTGGTGGAGCAGGTTTTTTCCTATCCCGGTCTGGGGCAGGCGGCAATTACGGCCGGACTCGGCAGCGATGTTCCGCTTTTGCTGGGAATTACCCTGATTAGCGCCGCTGTCGTTTTTCTCGGCAATTTTACTGCGGACTTACTTTACTATACCGTTGACCCGAGATTGAAACGTGACAGGAAAAGACTGGTGCGGAAGGGGGAAACCTTATGATAACCCGAATCTTTGGAGGGATTCATCTACCCATCCGCAGCAGGCGGGCCGGGACACTGGCTGCCGTGACTGTTTTCCTGGCCGTACTTATCCTGGTTGCAGTTCTCGGGCATATCTGGGAAAATGACGCTCTGGTTACAGATTTTGGCCGGAAAAATCTGCGGCCGGGAACTGCTTATCTTTTTGGCACGGACTGGCTCGGGCGCGACATGCTGAAGCGGACGGCGGCCGGACTGTCCATGAGCATCCGCCTGGGGATAGTGACGGCTGCGTCCAGCGCCGTGATAGCAGTAATCCTGGGCACTGCTGCTGCCGTACTTGGAAAGGCCGCAGATATGGCCGTATCGGGCCTGATTGATATGATGATGGGGATTCCCCATATGTTGCTGCTGATATTGATATCCTTTGCCTTTGGTAAAGGTTTTACCGGAGTGGCGGCCGGTATAGCACTGACTCACTGGCCTTCCCTGGCAAGACTTATCAGGGCCGAGGTTCTTCAGCTGAAGGCCAGCCAGTATGTAAAAATTTCAGAGAAGCTTGGAATGGGAAGATGGAGGATTGCGGTGGAACATATGCTGCCTCATCTGGTACCCCGGTTTCTGACCGGTCTTGTTCTTATGTTTCCGCATGCCATTTTGCATGAGGCATCCATCACCTTTCTGGGATTCGGCCTTCCTCCGGAGGAACCCGCCATCGGAATTATCCTGTCGGAAAGCATGAAGTATCTGATAACAGGAAAATGGTGGCTGGCCGTCTTCCCGGGAGCCGCGCTGGTGGCAACGGTTCTGGTGTTTCAGGGCCTGGGGCAGAGCGTAAGCAGCCTGTTGGATCCGCAAAGCGCGCATGAATAGAAGGGCAGGGAAAATAACGATAGATACTGCAAGGAGGAATTGGTATGCCGGACAAAACGGTACTGGAAGTACGCAGTCTGGGTATTTCATTTACCCAGTATGACAGAGGACTTCGGCGCAGGGAACTGAATCCGGTTAAGAAGCTTTGCTTCACTCTCAATCAGGGCGAGATGGCTGCTGTCGTGGGAGCAAGCGGTTCCGGTAAAAGTCTTCTGGCTCATGCTGTTCTCGGAATCATGCCTTACAACTGCCGGGTTTCGGGCGAGATTCTCTACCGGGGAGAGCTGCTCACGCAGGAACGGCTGAAGAAGCTGCGCGGAAAAGAAATTGCCCTGGTCCCGCAGGGAGTGTCCTATCTGGATCCCCTGATGAAGGTGGGAGAACAGATAAGAAAGGGAAGAAAAGACAGCGCATCCATCGAACGGTGCAGGCACCTGCTGGCCCGGTTCGGCCTTGGAGCAGAGACGGAAGAGCTATATCCCTTCGAACTGTCGGGAGGAATGGCAAGGCGTATCCTGATCATATCGGCGCTGATGGAAGAGCCTAAACTGGTTATTGCGGATGAGCCTACGCCGGGACTGGAGCTTGCTACGGCCAGACGGGTAATGGGTCACTTTAAAGAGATAGCGAAAGAAGGCGCGTCTGTGCTGCTTATCACTCATGATTTGGAATTGGCACTGGAAACAGCCGACCGGATTATGGTATTCTATGAGGGAGAGATAATCGAAGAAATCAAACCCGGAGATTTCGGCAGACTGAACGGCCTTCAGCATGCATATACTAAGGCGCTGTATCATGCCATGCCGCAGCATGATTTCGCGGTATATGACGAAAAGAGCCTGATAAAGAACCAGGAGCCGGAGGTGACGCGGTGAAGCTTAAAGCAAAGGATATCTCATTCAGGTACGATACCGGGAGCCGGCAGATTTTGAACAGGGTTTCATTGGAAATCGGGAGCGGGGAGAGAGTTGGGATCACGGCTCCCAGCGGATTTGGCAAAACCACATTCTGCAAGATCCTCTCCGGATATGAAAAACCGGATTCCGGGCAGGTAATGCTGGACGGCAAACCGCTTGCGGAATATAAAGGAAAGCTGCCGGTGCAGATGATCTGGCAGCACCCGGAGCAGTCGGTGAATCCGCGTTGGAAGATGGCCCGTGTTTTGAGGGAAGGCGGACAAATAAATCCTGAGCTTCTGGAAAAACTGGGAATCAGTAATGCGTGGATGGATCGTTTTCCTTCGGAACTCTCAGGCGGAGAACTTCAGCGGTTCTGTATCGCAAGGGCGCTGGGAGAGGGGACTAGAATTCTTCTGGCCGATGAAATCACAACTATGCTGGATATGGTGACGCAGAGTATAATCTGGCATGTACTGATGGAAGAAACAGGGAAGAGGGGAATCGGAATGCTGATAGTGAGTCATTCAGAGAGCCTTACAGACAGAGTCTGTACAAGAAAAATCAGACTGGATACGGTGAGTACGTAACAGTTCAGACAGGTGTGCGCATTTGCTGCGCTGACCGTGCGAAAAGGCAGTGGCAGCAGGCAGTCGGCTCATCGCGCAGCGATTTTGATTAGCCGACTGCTGTAACAGTTTATGCTGTCTGAACTGTTACAGCAGTTCAGACATGATGTTGTGTGTAAATTAGTGTAAAGTGGAAATGGTGAACAGGAGGAACAGATGGACGTAAAAAAAATACTGGAGCAGGTGAGTATGGGTACGCTTTCACCTGAGGAAGCCGGGAAAATGCTTAAAAACCTGCCATACGAAGATCTGGGATATGCAAAACTCGATCTGCACAGAAAGCTGCGCTCCGGTTTTCCTGAAACCGTGTACTGTCAGGGAAAACCCGATCAGTATCTGGCGGATATATTTGAAACGCTGTACCGTGAAAATGGTGAGGTGATGGGAACGAGGGCGACAGAGCAGCAGTACTTGCTGGTAAAGGAAAGAATTCCCGGTATCATCTATGACCCGGTTTCGCGTATATTAAAGGCAGAGCCGGAGGGAAAAGAAAGAAAGGGCTGTGTCGCTGTCTGTACAGGGGGAACCGCGGATATTCCCGTGGCGGAGGAAGCAGCCCAGACCGCGGAATTTTTCGGCTGTTACGTGGATCGGATTTACGATGTAGGGGTTGCCGGAATCCACAGGATACTATCTAAAAGGGAACAGATTACGAGGGCAAACTGTGTCATCACAATTGCAGGCATGGAGGGCGCCCTTGGGACTGTCGTAGCCGGGCTGGTGGAGAATCCGGTTATCGCAGTTCCCACGTCGGTTGGCTACGGAGCGAGTTTTCACGGACTCTCGGCGCTGCTTACAATGATTAATTCCTGTGCCAACGGGATTTCAACGGTAAATATTGATAACGGCTATGGAGCCGGTTACCTTGCCGCGCAGATCAACAGACTGGCCGAGAGGAACTGTTACACAGTCTAAACTTAGGAGAAAGGTTATTAAGATGAGCCAATTTACAAATCAGGAAAAAGAAGAAAAACTGCTGTATCTGGAATGCTATTCCGGTATCAGCGGCGATATGACGGTGGGCGCACTTCTCGATTTGGGGGCCAGCAGAAATGTTCTGGAGGAAACGCTTAAGAGTATTGGCGTGGGAGGGTACCATCTCCATTTTGGGAGAAAACTGAAATGCGGTATTGATGCCTACGATTTTGATGTACATTTGGAAGAGGAAGAGCATGGGCACGGCCATGATCACGATCACGACCACGATCACACTCACAGCCACCCCCATATCCACAGGAATATCCAGGATATTTTTGATATCATAGACCGCATGCATTCCGAAGAACCGGTGAAGGAGCTGGCCAGAAAGATGTTCCGGATTGTGGCGGAAGCAGAATCGAAAGCCCACGGAATTCCGGTGGAAGAGGTGCATTTCCATGAAGTAGGGGCTGTCGATTCCATCGTAGATATAATCAGCGTAGCCGTTTGTATGTATGATTTGGGAATTACGGATGTAGTGGTATCGTCTCTGGCAGAAGGAAGGGGCTATGTCCGCTGCCAGCATGGGGTGATGCCGGTACCCGTACCGGCTACGGCCAATATTGCCGCTTCCCATGGACTGGAACTGAAACTGACCGATAATGAAGGGGAGATGGTGACGCCTACCGGAGCTGCAATTGCGGCAGCCCTTCGGACGAAGGACGTCCTTCCGGAACATTATATCATTGAAAAAATAGGCGTGGGAGCCGGTAACAAGGATTTTAAAAATGCCAATATTTTAAGGGCAATGCTGATCCGAAAGACGGAGGACAGGCAGAAACAGAGCTATAATGAGGAAAAACTCTGGATTCTGGAGACAAACATGGATGACTGTACAGGGGAGGCCCTTGGCTTTGTCATGGAATGTCTGATGGAAGAGGGAGCAAAAGACGTGTGGTATACGCCGGCATACATGAAAAAAAACCGTCCGGCATATGTGCTGAGGATTCTTTGCACCGAAGATAAGCAGAAAGCGCTGGAGGCGGCCGTATTTGCCCATACGACGACAATAGGGATCCGCCGCTGGCCTGTGGAGCGTACGGTGCTGGAGCGGGAAATAAGACAGATAGAGTCGCGCTATGGAACTGCTGATGTAAAGACATGCCGGACTGGGAGTAAAGAATATAATTATCCGGAATACGAGAGCGTAAGAAAAATCTGCCGGGAACAGGGGCTTCCTTTTACCGAAGTCTACCATGCCCTGAAAGAGGATGCGGCGGGACGGTAACAATGATGCTGTCCGCCCCGGCAGCAGCATGACAGGAGGAGATAGGATGCAGATGACTGATAGGATCGGGAACACAGATAAGCTGAATCAGATGATGGATGAGTACGGGAAAGGGCCGGTATGCGTTGCATTTTCAGGCGGTGTGGACAGCAGCCTGCTTCTTAAAATCGCCTGTGACAACGGAAGAAAATATAACACCCCCGTCTATGCGGTGACATTCAATACAATGCTCCATCCTGCCTGCGATTTGGATACGGCAAAGAAGGTTGCCCGAGAGCTGGGAGCGGAGCATATTGTAATCCAGGTGGATGAGCTTGAGATGGATGGAATGAGGGACAATCCCCCGGATCGCTGCTATCTCTGTAAAAAACACCTCTTTACGGCTCTTCTCGATTTTGCCCGGGAAAAGGGGATTACCTGCATACTTGACGGGACAAATGAAGACGACACCCATGTATACCGACCTGGAATCAGGGCACTGAAAGAATTGGGGATTATAAGCCCTCTTGCCCTGTGCCATATCACAAAGCGGCAGGTAAAGGAGCTTTCATCCGCCTTTGGCATATCGGTGGCCTCCAGGCCGTCCACTCCCTGTATGGCTACGCGTCTGCCCTATGGAGCAAAGCTGGATTATGAAATTTTAAGAAAAATCGAAAAAGGGGAAGTATACCTTAGGACTGTATTTGCGGGGAATGTCCGCCTGCGTCTTCATCAGGATACGGTGCGTCTGGAACTGGATCCGGCCCGGATGGCCGCAGCCCTTGAAAAGAGGGAGGAAATCTGCAGCGTTTTGAAGAAGCTGGGTTTTTCCTATATTACGCTGGATTTGGAGGGATTCCGCTCCGGAAGCATGGATCTTTTTATAGAGAAGTAGCGGTAAAGGAGGTATCAAATGACAATCAGACACTTACAGATCTTCGTGGCGGTTGCCGACTGCGGGAAAATGAGGGCTGCGGCAGAGAGGCTGCATATTTCACAGCCATCTGTCAGCCAGGCAGTCAGGGAACTGGAAAGCTATTATAATATAAAACTGTTTGAACGCCTGTCCCAGCGGATTTATATCACCGAGACAGGAAAGAAGCTTCTGCCATATGCCCGCCATATCATTGATTCATTTGAAACAATGGAGGGGTTTATAAATGATACCTCAGCCGGTAATGTGATCCGGGTGGGAGGGAGTGTCTCTGTCGGGACAAGGCTGCTGCCTCCGATGATAAAGAGCCTGGAGAATGAGGTTCCGGATGTGGATGTCCGTGTCATTGTAGATAACACGGCTGCCATTGAGGGGAAAATCCAGAGAAGTGAGCTTGATATTGCCGTTGTGGAGGGAATTGTCAGGAGCGATGAGCTGGTGAAGAAAGATATTTATGATGATGAACTTGTACTCGTAGTCGGACCGGAACATGAGCTTTTCAACCATCCGGGCATCAAGCTGAAGGAGCTGACAAAGTATGCTCTTATCTCAAGAGAGTCAGGCAGTGTGGAGCGCAATCAGTTTGAGCAGTTCCTGCTGGAGCATGATATAAAGATGAAAAACAAGTGGAGCTGCAGCAATACCGAGACGATCAAGAAAGCGGTACTAAACGGTGAGGGGATAGCCATTCTGTCCAGAATGGTAATAGAAAAAGAGATTGCCGCAGGGGAATTGCGCGTACTTAATGTTGAACATACAAAAATGAAAAGAAAAATCAAGCTGATTTATCACAAGAATAAATATATCTCCCAATCCATGAAACAGTTTATCGAAATTTGCACGGATGGGAGATATTAGTAAAATGGGCTAATGGTTCATGCTGTCTGAACTGTTACAAATCGGGTAAGTCTCAGACCGCTAGGCCGGTGGCCAGATAAAGTACGGTTCCGACTATTCCGCTGCCAAGGATTACGGAGATGGAGCCGGCTTTCTTTTTTCTGAGCAGGTAAAGCCCGGCAATGAAGAGAATGCCCTCAATCACATGGAAATTCTCAAGACGGATCCCCTGGAATCCAGACTGGAAAAGTCCGAGAAGCAGGATGGAGAGACCGGCCGATGCAATCAGCGCCACAACTGCAGGACGCAGGGCACCCAGTACGGTCTGAACGCCTTCAAAACTGCGGTATTTATAGTAAAAGTGCGCCAATGTCAGACAGATGATAAAGGACGGTATGATACAGCCCAGGGTACAGAGGATAACGCCGAGGGGACCGGAGAGCCTCATGCCGACAAAGGTTGAGGAATTGATGGAGATAGGTCCGGGAGTCATCTCTGCAATTGTTATTAAATCGGTAAATTCTTCCAGGGTCATTAACCCGTGAATATTCACAATCTGGTTCTGAATCAACGGAATTGCCGCATAGCCCCCGCCCACACTGAAAAGTCCTACCTGGATAAAGCTTAAAAATAATCTAATCAGCAGCATATGAGTTACTCCTTTTTCCTGCCTGTTTTCTCATGGTAACAGCCAAATCGGCAAGACCAATCCCAAGACACACCAGTATGATAACCATGGCGCTGACGCCCAGGAAGAAGGTGGCGCCAAAAGACAGAACCATCATTCCAATGTACAGGAATCTCCTTGTTTTACATACGTTGGACGCCAGATTCCAGACTACATCCATGATAACCGCCGCAACTCCGGCTCTCATCACCTGAAGGGCGATGGCGATGTATGTGTTAGTGCGGAACTCTGTGTAAAACAATGAGATAACGGAAATAATCAGCATCGGGGGAATTATTGTACCGAGGATGGCTGTCAGCGAACCGAGGACACCTCCCATTCTGTATCCGATAATAACAGAGGCATTGACCGGGAGAGGACCCGGTGATGACTGGGTTATTGCGGTGATGTCCAGCATCTCGCTTTCATCCAGCCACTGTAATTCTTCCACAAACTTCTTTTTCATCAATGACACTATGACAAAGCCGCCGCCAAAGGTGCATGCGCTTAAAACAAACATCGATTTAAATAATGTCCATAGCGTCTTCGCGTCTGCCTGTTTTTTCATGATTGATAGTTCTCCTTTATCCATTCCTTTTATGTTTGTCGAATTCGATAAAAGAATTATATTGTGAATATGATAATATGTAAAATACATAAAAATGATTAAATTGAAAGGTAAATGGTTATCAAGTACTATTTGCTGTTTATTATCATATAATTTAAACAAATAATCAATTAGACAGGTTTTATGAAAATATTAGATGAAAATTATTTTGATTTGATTATGAACAATGTCTTACTTCCTCTTTATGATATTGACGGCAGCATTACTGACGCTGACAGCGTTACCTATATAAACGAACGGCATTCTATAATCCATCTCCCTGCAACTGATAATATCTGTGATCTTGGCTCAATGCCATATCATATATTTCCAAGTCTGTATGAAGCCACCTCTCCCATCAGCATGAGAACTTCAGGAATACAAACCCTGCAGGATAATCCTTATCTGGATCTGCGGGGGCAGGGCGTGCTGGTCGGCGTTATAGATACCGGGATCGATTATACTCATCCGGCATTTAGAAACCCCGACAATTCCACCAGACTTGTTTCAATTTGGGATCAGACTGAACAGAGCGGAAGTCCTCCGGATGATTTTACCTTTGGCACTGAATACAAAGCTGAAACGATAAATAAAGCCTTATCCTCAGAAATACCGGAGTCTGTCGTTCCGATTTCCGATTCAAGCGGGCACGGAACTTCTGTTGCAAGCATCATTGCCGGCAGCCCCAGCATTTCAGCTAATTTTTCAGGCGTGGTGCCAAAAGCTGAATTAGTTATAGTTAAATTGAAGGAAGCAAAGAGAAATATAAAGAATATATTTTGTGTTCCGAAGGATGTGCTCTGTTATATGGAATCGGATATTATGCTTGGTGTCAGCTATGTATACTCGGTTGCGCAGTCGCTTCAGCGCCCTGTTGTAATTTGTATCGCGCTGGGGAGCAGCCAGGGCGGCCACGACGGTCACGGAGCGCTTAGCAGTTATCTGGATTCTCTATCCCAGCTCCCGTGGACGGGAGTATCTATATCGGCCGGAAATGAGGGGATTGCAGGGAGGCATTATTTCGGTACGGCCGGTACGGCGCCTTTTCAAGATGATTTTGAGCTGCTGGCCGGAGCGGGAGACACGGAATTTGCATTAGAAATATGGTCTTCCTATTCGCGGCTGTCGATCGAGATATTAGCCCCCAATCATGAATCAACGCAGCAAATATTCCCTTCCATACTTAACTGCAGAAGGCTGCAATTTATTTTTAATGAATGCGTAATCTGGATTAATAATATAATTTTTGAACAGGAAACAGGAGATCAGCTGATACTTATCCGATTCAAAAAAATGCTTCCCGGCATCTGGACCATAAGAATCAGGAACCTGGAAAACGAGGCTTTTTCATTCCATGCGTGGCTGCCCGCAGGCTCCATGCTTACGAATAATACATATTTTCTCAAGTCGGATCCTGATACGACGATTACATCCCCGGGGAACAGTTATCATTCGCTGACAGTCACTGCCTATGATCAACGGGTGGGCAAGATCATTCAGGCATCCGGAAGGGGATATACCAGAAACGGCCATATTAAACCGGATTTGGCAGCGCCGGGCTACCGGGTCCCCTGTGCTTTGCCTCAAAACCGTTATGGAAATACTACCGGCAGCGGAGCGGCTTCGGCATTTGCTGCCGGAGCAATCGCGATGATTTTAGAATGGTCGGTTGCCAGGGGAAATTATACATCGATTACGGGAAATGATATCAATCGGTTATTAACACGCGGGGCAAGGCATAATCAGGATATATTCTACCCGAATAATGTCTGGGGTTTTGGGGAATTAGAGGTCAATAAAGTATTTGAACAGCTGGCTATGTTTTGAGCAGTCAAACAGCTCATGCAGGAGGAAAGCGGCGGAAAAGGCAGGGATTCCCGCTTAAGCGACAAATGCATACATCATAATGTAGTGGCAGAAACTTCCTCCCATAACAAACAGATGAAAAATCTCATGTGAGCCGAAATACTTATGTCTGGAATTAAATATGGGCAACTTTAAGGCATATATCACGCCTCCCACCGTATATATGATGCCGCCGGCCAGCAGCCAGCCGAATGCGGCCCGCGGGAGAGCCACGATAATCTGTCGGATGGCAAGGACACAAACCCATCCCATGGCAATATAGATCAGGGAAGAAAACCATTTTGGACAGTTGATCCAAAGCGCATTAATAATAATACCGGCAATCGCAATTCCCCAGACGAGCGCCAGCAAGGAGTAACCGGACCGGTCTCCAAGGACGATCAGGCACACCGGTGTATAGGTTCCGGCTATCAGGATAAAGATCATCATATGATCCAGTTTCCTCAAACGTTTATTTACCTCATCGGAGATATCCAGTGTATGGTAAATCGTACTCGCAGCATATAGAAGGATCATGCTGACGATAAATATGAGCAGCGCCGCAAAGTGGATATGATCCGGTTCGCGGGCAGCCTTTAACAGCAGCGGCACGGCGGCAGCTCCGGCTCCAAGCATGGCAATAAAGTGAGTCAATGCACTTCCAGGGTCTTTAATTTTAATTTTCATAATTCTGCCTCCTCTTCAGAGTCTGCAGAGATACGGTGAACCTGCAGCAACGAAGTTTATATTAATCTGTTACATAGTTTTTAAAACTACATCTTATATTTGACTATACTATACTCTTTTTCCTGGAAATATTCAATATAGTTTTAATAAATTTTTCAATCCTGTCTGAACGGTCACAAATTTCCGTTATCACTTGTAGAACCGGCCCGGTCATAGTAAAATGAGGTAACAGTTCATGCTGTCTGAACTGTTACAAAATGAGACAAAAGAAGACGAAAACGGTGAAAGAGGAATTGACATGTTAAAAATAATATATGAGGATCACGATATTCTGGTAGCGGAGAAGCCGGCCGGCCTGGAATCGCAGGCCAGCCGGGGATTTGAGCCGGATATGGTCAGTGAAATAAAGAACCATTTGAAAAGAACGGAGTCATCCTGGTTGTCCACAAAGTCATCCACAAAATCGTCCACACGGCCTGTGGAGCCCTATGTCGGAGTTATCCACAGGCTGGACAAGCCGGTCGGGGGAATTATGGTTTACGCTAAGAATCAGAAGGCGGCAGCCTCTCTTAGCAAGCAGGTTCAGGATGGCCGGATGAAGAAAATATACAATGCGGTAGTCTGTGGAAAACTTGTGGATATTGTGGGTAACTATGTGGATTATCTGTTGAAAGATGGCAGAAACAACTTCTCATTTGTTGTGGATAAAGACACGCCGGACAGCAGGCGGGCAGAACTTGTCTACCGGGCGCTGGATGTGAAGACAGAGGAAGAAAGAGAGATTTCCCTTGTGGAGATAGAACTGCTGTCGGGCAGGCACCATCAAATCCGCGTGCAGTTTGCAGCTCATGGAAATCCACTCTGGGGAGATGGGAAATATAATCCTGAATGGGGAGGAACGCTGCCGGACGGTGAAAGAACGTATGCCGGTCGGCATACCGGGGCGAAGCAGGGAAGCGACAATGCTGCAAAGGCTCAGAGCAGCCGCGGGCGCAGAGGTGAAAGGGAGCTGGCGCTGGCTGCTGTAAAATTATCCTTCGTTCATCCGGCCACAGGGAAGAATATGGAATTTATAATTAAACCGCGGGGCCGGATATTTGAGAGGTTTGGTGATTGAGATGAAAACAGAAGAAATGCCGATTAATGATAGGGAAGGCGGTTTTCATATAATTGGATAATAAAAACTCTGAATATTTTTATTTGATCTGCTCATAATACTGTCTGTACAAAAGAAGTACAAATCATAAATGGGCTGGACCATGGGTAAGCTCCTTAAAGAAACTGAAGAGAAGCTTACAAAAGAGACGCAGGAATATCGATGTATGGTGAGATACGGAGGATGTTCCTGCGTTTATTAAATCCATTTTTAAAAGCTATTTTATACATTGAGGTAAAATACAGATTTGGCAGGGAAAGCAGGTGAGGTGATGACCGGATTTACGGAAAAGCAGAGAAAAGCGCTGTTGACAGCAGGCGTTACGGCCGCTGTCTATCTCAGCTTTAAATTCATTCTGCCTCTTGTTCTCCCCTTTCTGGTATCATATCTGATTGCCCTGATTCTGCGCCCTTCCGCCAATTTTCTGGAACGGAAGCTGCGCGTGAAAAGAAGAGGAAAGACATATGCGGTTCCGATTGGCGTGATAGGCGGCATTGAAATGATTCTGATTCTGGCTCTGCTCGGGGCTGGTTTTTTCTACGGCGGACGGAGGCTGTTTATGGAGGCGAACCAACTCGTCAACGCTGTTCCCGTCTGGGTGCAGAATTTCGATGAATGGCTGACGGGAATGTGCCATTCCGTTGAAATCTTCTGCCGCCTGCAGGAAGGCATACTTGTGAAAATGGTTCAGGACGTTCTCCTGGGAACGGCCAGGGCATTTAAAAATGCGACGATGCCTAATCTAGTAGTCAATTCCGTATCTGTTTTTGGATTTTTTATAAAAATAGCAATTATTACGGTAATCCTGTTTATCGCATCGATACTTTCCCTGCAGGAGATGGATGAGCTGAGGGAGAGAAGATACAATTCCATTTTCAGAAGGGAGTTTTCGTTGTTGGGAAAAAGACTGGCCCTGACAGGAAATGCATGGTTGAGAACACAGGCGGTGATTCTGTTCTTGACCACCTGCCTCTGTATCCTGACATTGATAGCGATAGGGAATCCTTATTATATTATTGCCGGCATCGGAATCGGCCTTCTGGATGCGCTGCCAATCTTCGGAACCGGGACGGTCCTGATTCCCTGGGGGATTTTTCTGATGCTGCAGCAAAAATGGTACCAGGGGGTGATGCTTCTGGGCCTTTATCTGGTTTGCTATTTTATGAGAGAATTTGTCGAAGCAAAGCTGATGGGAAAAAAAATGGGGCTGTCACCTCTGGAAACATTGATGTCCATGTACGTGGGCCTTCAGTTATTCGGATTTCTGGGATTTATTCTCGGTCCGGTGGGGCTTATGCTGATCGAAGATTTGGTGGAAGAGTATTGGAAAAATGGAAATAACACCTGCAATAAAAGGAATAATTGTGATAAAATATCAGAATAGGCAATTCTTTATAACGATAAACTTGTTAAACACAATCATATTAAACACAATCATATAAGAATCACTGCGGACAACGAAAATACGGAGGAACCGACATGAAGCTCTATTACCGGGAATGCGGCAAGGGACAGCCGATGATCCTGCTCCACGGAAACGGAGAGGACAGCACATATTTTGAAAATCAGATCCGGTTTTTTTCTAAGAAATACCGGGTAATAGCAATAGATACGAGAGGACATGGGAAATCCCCGAGAGGGACAAGGCCATTTACAGTAGAGCAGTTTGCAAAAGACCTGAAAGGATTTCTTGATGAGAAGCGACTGAGACATATTATCCTGCTGGGATTCAGCGACGGAGGAAATGTTGCCCTCACATTTTCCCTGCGGTATCCGGAATATGTGGACCGGTTGATTTTAAACGGTGCAAACTTAAATCCATTGGGAGTAAAGGCGGCAACACAGATTCCGATAACTGCCGGATATGGTTTCTGCCTGGCCTGCAAAGCAGCCTCCCAATTCGGCCGGATGCTCACTGAATTCGCGGCGGTTCCATCCGGGAGAAAGAAAAAGCGCAAGACCGTGAAACGAAAAGATACTCCGGGGCAGATAGCCGGGGCCGTTCCGTTACAGAGGCAGCAGTCGCCGGAAAGGCAGTCCTGTAAGAAAGAACAATATAAAGGTTCGCTTGAGCAGAAGACGGAGTTGCTGGGCCTTATGGTCAAGGGCCCATGGATTGAGCCGGAGGAGCTTAAAAGACTGAAGATGCCGGTCCTGGTGATTGCCGGGACAAAGGATATGATAAGAAACGGCCATACAAGACGGATATACTACGGCATCCCCGACAGCAGGCTGAGGTTGATTGCGGGAAATCACTTTATTGCATCCGAAAAAAGCTTCGAATTCAACCGGGCCGTGGCAGCTTTCCTGCACGCAACGGAGGGCAGCAAGGTAAAGACGATGAAGCGTCTCTGGGCCGATCGCCATCCGGGACGCCTGGATCAGGAGATGGGATTTGATTCTGCCGTACTCGTACCGCTTCTGGAGAAAGACGGTGAATACCATCTTCTGTTTGAGGTAAGAGCGGGTGTCCTGAAGTGCCAGCCGGGTGAAGTCTGCTTTCCCGGCGGAGCCGTGGAAAAGGGAGAGACGAGGAAAGAGGCGGCTGTCCGTGAGACAATGGAGGAGCTTGGCGTTTATAAGAGCCAGATCGATCTGGTCGCCCCTCTGGATATTCTGATAACACCGGCCAATTTGGGGGTTTATCCGTTTTTGGCTGAACTGAAAGGCTACAAGGGCACGTTTTCCGGGGATGAAGTGGATCGTGTTTTTACCGTTCCTCTTAAATGGTTTCTGGAACATGAGCCGGAATGCTATGATACCGACGTTCAGACCATTCCGGGAAAAGATTTTCCGTTTGACCTGATCCCGGGCGGTGAGGATTATCACTGGCGAAGGGGCAGGTATAAGGTTATGTTTTACCGGTACGGGGAAAATGTAATCTGGGGGATGACGGCGAAGATTCTCCACTCGTTTGTGGAAATGTACCGGGAAGATTTCAGGGCGTGATCAGCTCAGGATAAAATAAATCAAATAATTTAGAAATAAATAATTTTAAAATACTAATTATAGAAAGAGCGGTATATGGAGCGGATTTCATATACCGCTCTTTCATTGAAGACAGTGACCTGTGCGCACAGCGTGCAGGTTATCGTTTCACCTCATAGGATAATGATCTTATCGGAAGATTGAAACCTTTTTATAAAATCAGCGTACTGTTTAGTGAAATGAAGAAAGGAGGCCATCATGAACGATTCAGAAATACTAAAAAAACTGAAAGACAGGGATGAGCAGGCGCTCACCCATCTGATGGACCGTTATGTAAACTATGTGAGCGCTATTTTATGTAATATGACCGGCCAATTTCTCACGGAAGAGGATATTGAAGAGCTGGCGGCAGACGTGTTCCTTTCCATATGGAACAGCAGTGAGCGCCTGGATCCGGGACGTCCGGTTAAACCGTATCTTGCACAGATTACACGCAACGCAGCGATTGGACGCCTCAGAAAAATGAAGCACGTGCCGGTTCCCTTTGACGATGATCTTATCGTAATTTCAAAAGAGGGAAACCCGGATGAACTGGCCGTTAAAAAAGAGCAGGCCGAAATTATTAATGATTCCGTGAAATCGTTTGGAGAGCCGGATCGTGAAATATTTATCCGGTTTTATTATATGGGAGAGCGGATCGAGGCCATTGGAAACCGGCTGGGGATTAACCAGGCGACAATCAAGACCAAGCTCCATCGCTGCAGAAAGAGGCTGAAGGCAGTATTTGAAGAAAGGGGGTACCGGTATGAATAAAAAAATCCATATTAGCGATTTATGTACGGAACTGGAAGAGGAACTTTATGAAGAACTGGAGATTACAAATATGACTGACCTTCACCCATCGAAGTCTAACATAGAAAAACTTGTGTCGGAGAAAATCAGAGAACAAAGAACAACACCGAAGAGAAGGCGGTTTAAGGCATTGAAAGTATTTTTGGCCGCAGCCGTCATCTGCCTTTTCGCCACAACGGCATTTGCAGCGGCCGGCGGATTCGCGTATTTTAAGTCCATTTTCGGAGACAGCACAGAACATGTAAAGTCTGAAATCACAGCGCCCATGGTGTCGGCGGAAAATGCGGCACAAAGGTTTTCTCTGGAAGGAATGCTGACGGATGGGTATACAATTGATTTAATTCTTTCCCTGGAAGATATTTCAGGAATAGGACTCCCATCCTACTGCTATGATGAGACAAAACAGCTTTTTGACGTTTTGCTGGAACGGAAACCAGATACAGGGGATGAATTCGCCTTTTCCATCAAATATACGATGCTGCCGGAATTCCGGACAGAAAATAAGGTGGTCTACCATCTGACTGCCAGCAGCCTGGACGCCTGCTATGAAGCTGATTTGAAAATATCCTTCCGGGCAGAAAACAGTGAACTTGGTTTTACTGTTCCGGTGGACGGAAGCACTGCATCCAGGAGATATACAGTTAATGATACCTGGGACGGCAACTATACTCTTGAAACAGTACAGATATCCCCGCTGGGGGTTCTGCTGATTGGCCGCGAAGCCCAGGCTTCAGGCGGACTGCCGACACCTGCTGTGTCCGTTAAATTTAAGGACGGCACCATCGAGGAGATGATGTCTGAACTTTCCTTTGATTCCGACGGTGACGGGGGCACAGTAATAGGAGGAGGCGGAGTTGTAATCAGTAACGACCCGCTGTCAGGACCGCTGGTAATCTCTACGTACGGAATGCGTAATCCTGAAGGCAAAGTAGTGACTAAAGGAGAGTTTTCCAGATTTATCAACCTGGAGGATGTCATGTCTATCCTGGTAAACGGAAAAGAATATACCTCGCTTTCCGAACTGCCGGAGTAAGCAGTATGGATTAAGGTAAGGACTAAGGTAAGGAGTATGCCGGCCCGGGTATTTTCCCCCCGGCCGGCGTTTCCGATCTTCCGGTCGGAAGGTACCGCAGCTTATCACCCGTCAGCGTGACGTATTAAGGGCTTTACCAGCACCTGTAATTCCGTCAGATACTCCTCATGCCGGTTTGTATCATTCATATCAATATGGTACAGTTCCAGCGGAACACCGCAGAGTTCATATCCGGCCTCCTGTATGCGTGATACAAATTGGGAGAACACTTCCGTAATCCTTTGCTCATAAGCGCCCCAATAGAACAGAGAGGCATACTCCCCCTCAGGAATAACCGAGCTGTAATTATCCCAATCGCTGATGAAGAAAACCGAACGGAAATGATTATAGTCGCCCTGCCCCATGCTGACCGGATCCATCTCCGCCCCAAATCCCTTAATGCCTATGGCGTGAATGTTATCTTCATATTTTTGTTCCAGCTTTTTCAAGACAAAATCCACATCGTTTTCCAGGATGATGTCTTCCGTAAGCTGAAAACAGGGCCTTGCTTCAAACCGGCGGATGGAAAACTGTCTGTCTTTGATCTGCCTGTCCTTTTGAAGCTCTGTTTTCCGGGCGTGAATATCTTCATATTTTTCCCGGAGGCGCTCAATTTGGGAGAGGATCAGAGTCTCTTCCTCATCCAGAAGCCGCAGGGTTGAATCAATATCACGGTTATGGATATACTCACGGATTCGTTCCAGAGGAATATCGAGCTCCCGAAGGGAACGAATGACGTTCAGTTTACCGATATCCTGGACACCGAACATACGGTACCGGTTTTCCCCGCGTTTTGGAGAGAGAAGCCCCTGTTCTTCATAATATCTCAGCGTATCGCTGCAAAGTCCGTATAATCTTGAAATTTCTTTAATTTTATAAGAATTGTTCAACTTCTTCTACCTCCCTTGACATTCGTATTATACGAAGGTTTATAATGAAAGTCAATAAAAGGAGGTTTTATCATGTTACTGAAAAAATTCTGCCGTTTTGTCATTCCTTCCATCATATCTATGTGGATTTTTGCATTGTACACGATGGTTGATGGAATTTTCGTTGCGCGGGGAGTAGGGGAATATGCGCTGGCGGCAGTTAATCTGTCCATGCCTTATACGATTTTTATTTTCTCCGTCGGCCTTATGATGGCGACAGGGACGTCGACACTGATGGCGATATTCCTGGGAGAAGGTAAGGAGGAAGAGGCACGCAATACATTTAACCAGAACCTGATTATACTGGTTGCGGTGGGAGCCATTATTTCCCTGCTGACCTGGTTCAATCTCGAAAGGATTGCCTGTTTCCTGGGGGCCGGGCCCGAGACAATCGGATATGTAAAAGGATATCTGGGCTGGATTTCCATTTTTGCAGTGTTCTTTGTTGTATCTTATAATATGGAGATTTTTGTAAAGACGGACGGATGTCCGCCGCTTCAAATGGCGGGGGTCATGACAAGCGCTGTAACAAACATTGTACTTGATTATGTGTTCGTTATGAAATTCCATATGGGAGTCGAAGGGGCGGCGATTGCCACCGGTATTGCCCAGGTTGTGTCTACGACGCTGTTCGCCCTGTACTTTGGGTTCCGCTCCAAGCGCCTGCGCTTTGGCAGATTCAAATGGAATTTGAAGCTTTACAGGAGAATCATTCCGCTAGGAATGTCGGACAGCATTACCGAGATGTCGGGCGGCCTCGTAATTTTCCTGTTTAACCATATGATACTGAGCATCATCGGGAATAAGGGAATTGTCAGCTACACCGTGATTTCCTATGTGAATACGCTGGCCCTTAACAGTATGGCCGGAATCAGCCAGGGAGTGCAGCCCCTTGTCAGTTTTCATTACGGGGCGGGCGAACAGGGGAAATACCGCAGGCTGTTTGGCTATTCCATTATCGCGGCCGGTATATCCACGGTTGTGTTCCTGGTAATTGCTGAAATTATTCCCCAGGCGGCAGTAGGGCTGTTCCTGGACAAAAGGGATCAGGAGCTGTTCGCCTACTCGGTGAGAGCGCTGCGCATGTACGGCCTTTCATTTGCGATTGTCGGTTTTAATGTGGTGACGGCCGGTTTCTTTACAGCGGTTGAGCGTCCGGTATACTCTGTCGTCATTTCATCGTGCAGAAGTTTTCTTCTCCTGTCGGCCTGTCTCATTATATTGACGCAGCTGATAGGCGAAAACGGGATTTGGCTGTCCCCGGCCGTGTCGGAGTCACTGTGCCTTATCATTACGCTGCTTTTCTTTCTGCGCTACAAAAGCGGGAGAGAAACCGGAAAAAACGTGGTTACAATAACGGAAAACAGTATTTAACGGATAGGAAAAGGGGAGATTTCCCGCGGTACTGCGGTGAACGTCGATGCCTCCGTCTACAAACAGAATGACTTTCCGCCTTTTTTCTTAAGAAGCGGGCGCAGGCCTCCGGCTATTGCGATGGCTGCGAAAAAATTCACCGTCTGCCCTGTAAACAGATAATTCGTGAGCTTTTACTATAAGGGTTTATGGCATAGATTCTTGTTCTTTTAGCAGGGCTTCAATTTCCGTATCTGTCATGTTTAACCTTTCTGATAGGATCTCTCTGGTATGTTGACCAAGTGTAGGAGCCGGTTCATAGTGGGCCTCTGTTAAACTGCTGAATTTTAATGGACTTCCAGCCATCTGATACGTTCCTGCAACAGGGTGTTCCACTTTCACGATCATGTCGCGGGCAGCAATTTGTGGATCCTTGCAGATCATAGTCAGGGTATTGATACGGCCATTAGGAACTCCGAATTGATTCAGGGTTTCTTCACATTCGTCCAGGGTGCGGGTGCTGGTGAAGCGGGTAATCTCATCCTCTAGAAGTTCCTTATTCAATCTTCTGGCCTCGGCTTTGGCAAAGCGTTCGTCCTGAATCATATCAGGGCGTCCCATGGCGCGGCAAAGGGAATAAAAGGCGCTGTCTCTGGAGCAGGTGATGATGATTTCACCGTCAGAGGTCTGAAATGTCTGAAACGGAACACTGGTGGGATGACTGTTTCCAACCCGTTCCGGATTTTTATTAAATATACAGGTATTGATTACTGCATTTTCCAGACAGGAGAAGGTGGAATCTAACATCGCCACGTCAATAAACTGACCTTTTCCTGTTTTTTCCCGCTCGTAGAGAGCGGATGCTACGGCGCCGAACATATAGATTCCGGAAAATATATCACTGGCGGAGGTTCCGCATCTTGTTGGCCTGCCGTCTGGTTCACCTGTCAGACTCATCAAACCGCTCATGCCCTGAATTACCATATCCAAGGCCCCACGGTTCTTGTAAGGGCCGGTATAGCCAAAGCCGGATATGGCGGCATAAATTAAATTTGGTCTGATTTTCTTAAGTTCTTCATATCCAAGCCCCATACGCTCCATTGTCCCGGGTTTGAAATTTTCTATCACAACATCGGAAGATATTAAAAGCTTTTTAAAAATATCCTTTCCTGCATCTGATTTCAGATTTAGAGTCATACTTTTTTTGCTCCGGTTAACGGAAAGGTCATAAATACGCTCGCCATGTAAGTATGGGCCGCTGGCTCTGGGGCGGTCAGGACGCTCTATTTTCAAAATGTCGGCGCCTAAGTCCGCCATTATCATTGTGCAGAACGGCCCTGATAAAAATTGGGTTAAATCTAGGACGGTAATACCGCTTAACGGTCCTCTTGCATAATTAACTGTATTCGGCATGGTAAATCCCCCTTAGTTCTTTATTGATTTGGTTTTTTCACGGTGAAACGGTTGCTATAACGGAATGTTTCCGTGTTTGCGGGACGGAAGCACAACTTTTTTATTGCGGAACATTTCCAAAGTCCTAATAATTACCTGTCTTGATTGCGCAGGTTCGATTATATCTTCGAATTTGCCGCATTCAGCGGCTTTATATGGATTCATATATTCTTTTGTATAGTCTCCAATAAGCTGGGTGCGCAGAGCAGCCGTATCTTCACCGTTTTCTTCAGCCCGTTTCAGTTCGCTTTTGCAGCAGATGTCCACGGCACTTTCCGGACCGACTACGGTCATCTGTGCGGTTGGCCATGCAAAGATGAAATCAGGATGCAGCTCCCATGAACACATGGCGGGCCTGGCTCCACCAACTACCTTTCCAACCGCCATGACTATTTTGGGGACTGTCGCTTCACTCCATGCGTAGAGCATTTTTGCTCCGTGGCGTATGATACCTCCAAGCTCCTGTTTGATTCCCGGCAGGTAACCGGGGACGTCCACAATGGAAAGCAGAGGAATGTTAAAGCAGTCACAAGTACGGATAAAGCGGGCGGCTTTATCGGCGGCATTGATCTCGATGCAGCCAGCCAGCATGGAAGGCTGATTGGCAACTACGCCGACAGATTTTCCGTTTAACCGTATGAATCCTATAACAATATTGGTGGCATACAGTTCCTGAACCTCCAAGAAATCGTGTTCGTCAGCGATTTCACGGATAATTTCTTTGATATTATAAGCTTTCTTTAAAGACTCTGGCACGAGTGTATTCAGGCGCTCGCAGCGTCTGTTCGGATCATCATTGCATGCGTAGACAGGAGGCTGTTCGCGGCAGTTGGCGGGAAAAAAGCTTAGGAGCCGTTTGATTTTGTAAATGCAATCGGCATCATCCTGGCAGAAAAAATGAGATACGCCTGAGAGCGTATTATGAGTCTTTGCTCCGCCGAGTGTCTCCGCGTCTACGATTTCTCCGGTTACATTTTTAATAACCACAGGTCCTGTAATAAACGAACGGCTGGTTCCGTTTACAGAGAGGATAAAATCCGTCAGGGCCGGGGAATATACTGTTCCTCCGGCACAAGGCCCCATGATAGCGGAAATCTGAGGAATTACCCCGGAAGCCATAACATTATTGTAAAAAATGTTTCCATAGGAGGTACTGGGGCCCTCCTGAATCCTGGCGCCGCCGGAATCATTTAATCCAACAAAGGGCAGGCCTGCGTCCAGGGCCAGCTCCTGCATTCTTTTTACTTTCATACCCTGCATTTCCCCCATGGCTCCTCCTAACACGGTAAAGTCGTGTGCGAAAGCAAACACGCCACGTCCATTTACCAGGCCATAGCCGGTCACAACTCCCTCTGCCGGAGTGTTGATTTTTTCCATACCAAAGTCATGGCAGCGGTGTTTCATAAAAATGTTGTACTCCTGGAATGAACCTGGATCGAATAGCAGTTCCAGACGCTCCCTAGCTGTCAGCTTACCGGCTGAATGTTGCTTTTCTATTCTGGCGGGACCTCCCCCCTGCTTTAGAACCTCTTTTTTTTCCAGCATATCTTGCAATTTTGTTCCCTCTCCCATAAAAAACGCTCCTTTATTCCTTTTTTTTCAGTATAGAGGCACAAAATATAATTTACAATTCATAATTTAATATAAATACATAACTATAATATTATATATAATTGAAAAGTACGATAAATCCCGGTATAATGAGTAAAGAGTCGTAACAGTTCAGACTTCATGAACTGTTACGGCATCCGAATTAAATCGCTGCGCGATGAGCCGGATGCTCGCTGCCGCTGCCTTTTCGCACGGTCAGCGCAGTAAATGTGCAGACCTGTCTGACCTGTTACAAAAAGTCCCGTGCACAAATATTAAAGGAGAGTGAATTTATGGAATTGATGCAGCTTAGATATTTTCAGGTGGTAGCGTTAAATCAGCACATTACCCGCTCGGCAGAACAACTAAATGTGTCCCAGCCGGCAATCAGTGTGGTGATATCAAGGCTGGAAAGTGAGCTCGGAGTCCCGCTTTTTGACCGTTCCGGCCGCTCTATTGTACTGAATGCATACGGTGAGGTATTTCTGTCAAGAGTGAATCGGATTCTGTTAGATATTGATAATGCCAAGAAGGAAATAAATGAAATGAAGGGAGAGCAGGAGCATACATTATTTGTATCTCTGACAAGCCCTCAGTTTATGCGCGGAATTGAAGGTTTTATGAGAAGCCATCCCGCTGTAAAGTGGCGTCAGAGTGTGGAAGAATTTCAAGATATCATTCAACTGCTGGAAAGCGGAAAGATTGATATTGGCATAACATCTCCGGAAATAAACCGAGATGATATGAATACCATTATCCTTTGCCAGGACAGATTTATGGTGGCTGTACATCAGGATCACCCTCTTGCTAAAAAAGACAGTGTCGGAGTGGACGACATTATAGGTGAAAAATTTATTGCCCTTCAAAAAGGTTTTCCGTTTCGGACCCAGATGGATCAATTATGTGAAGAACTTGGTATTAAATTAAATATTGTTATGGAGTGCGATCACTACCTGAGGACGGAGCTTTTAAATGTAAACGCGGGAATCACAATCGCTTCCCAATCAGCGAAAAAACGCTGTCTTTACGATGAACAGATTAAATTCCTGCCTATAAAGGGACTTGATAAAACAAGGAACATTGCGTTAAGTTATAGGAAGGATAAGTACCTGACACAGGATACCAGAGATTTCTGTGACTATATGATAGCGTACTATAAAGAACTGGTGTAAAGGAGAACGCCGTAAACTGATTCGACAATGTATATCTTTTCGTAAGACCAGCGCATTAAATGCGCGGCTCAATCAGCATAATTTTTAATCACTTTTGATAATGCAATATCATAATTTGAATTTTATGTATTAATATGGAAATATATATTGGATCATATAGAACCGAGATGATATTATGCAAGTGAGAAGGTAAAAATATTTCATATCAGGAGGGTTCATTATGGTAAAAACAAAAAAGATTTTAGCTCTTGTGATTTCAAACGTAGTGATAGTGGGAGGAATACTGAGTGGTTGTTCTGGTAGCGCGCCGGAAACTAAAGGCGGGGAGCAGTCCGTGGAAGCTGCGGCTGATGAAAAAAATGCGATAAAGGCAAACAGTGATGAAGCGTTCCTTTCCATGGGAACATCTTCTTCCGGCGGAACGTTTAATACTTTGGGGGTTGCATTATGCCAGGTATGGAATGATAAACTCCCCGGTACATCTTTTACAGCAGAGGTAACGGCGGGTTCCAGTGAGAATTGTCTCCGGGTAGGAACGGATGATATACAGCTTGCATTTTCAGCCGCGTCATCTGTTTATGAGGCAGTAAATGGGATCGGGCAGTTTGATGGAAAGCAGGTAGAAGGGCTTAGAGTTATTGCCAATCTTTACCCGGCTATTATCCAGATTCCGGTTTTGAAAGATTCCGGAATTAACAGTATTGATGATATTGTTGGAAAAAAAGTAAACATTGGCGAGGCGGGCAGTGGTTCGGAGTCCCAGGCGATGGGTATTCTGGATTGCTTTGGTATCTCCAAGGGCGATTTTAACGCACAGCAGCTTTCTCATTCCAATGCATCGGATGCGGTGGTTGATGAGAAAATAGACGGGTACATTATTTCGGGAAGCCTTGGGCAGAGTCACCAGATGAAAGCAATGGCCAGCGGAAAATGCAAGCTGGCGGATTTGGGAAGCGACGAAGAAATACAGAATGTAATCAACAGGCTCCCTTACTACTACGAATATACAATTCCGTCCGGTACATACCCAAATCAGGAGTCGGATGTAAAAACAGTGGCAACAGGGACTTTACTGATTGTAAATGAGAGTATCAGTGATGACCTGGTCTATGAAATTACAAAGAATTTGTTTGAAAATGTTGATACACTGGTCCAAAGCCAGGATATTGCAAAAGAAATCACCCTGGAATCAGGAATCAATGTCTCCGGCCTGCCGCTTCATCCGGGAGCAGAAAGGTACTATAAAGAAAAAGGCGTCTTAAAATAACAGACTGGTGTACGCTAAAGGGGGAGACAATTATGGCGTTAAGCGATTTTATGAAGAAAAGAGGGGGAGTTCTGACCGATGCAGATGAGGATAAAGGCGGAAAAAAGAGGGAGTTAATAGGCGTCTGGAAATATATTATCACAGCTTTATGCTTGTCTTTGGCGGCTTTCCAGCTATACGCAGCTGGTTCCGGGCTGGTAGATGATAAGTATGTGGTATCGGTCCATCTGGCAGTTATTATATTACTAATTTATCTGTTATTTCCGGCAACGAAACATTCAAGCAGTAAGGCACCTACGGTGATAGATATCATATTGGGACTTCTGAGCTTTTGCGCAGCACTCTACGTTGCGGTTTTTGCAAAGAAGATAAATGCTCAAATGGGAATTCCAACCAAAATGGATTTGATATTCGGTGTCATCTGTCTTGTGCTTGTTTTAGAAGCTACCAGACGGGCCATTGGGATGGCTATGCCTATTGTAGCCTGCGTATTTTTATTATATGCTGTTTTTGGGCGGCAGATACCAGGGGTATTTCGCCACGCAGGTTTTACGGTCAGCAAAATAATAAAGCTGCTGTATCTGACGGATGAAGGCATTTTTGGGACAGCGCTAAATACATCGGCTACTTATGTGGTGTTGTTTATATTTTTTGGAGCTATCATGTCTGAAATAGGCATGTCTAAGTTTTTAAGCAATCTTGCATTGGCACTGGCAGGTGGTTCTGTAGGCGGGCCGGCAAAAGTATCGGCTTTGGCCAGCGGCCTGATGGGAACAGTCAGCGGAAGCACTTCTGCAAATGTAGCAACGACGGGGGTAATGACGATACCTTTAATGAAATCTGTTGGATACGCACCGGAATATGCAGGCGCGGTAGAGTGTGTGGCATCGGCAGGAGGGCAGATTATGCCTCCGGTTATGGGGGCGGCAGCATTCCTGATGGCTCAATTTATTGGGGTGCAGTACAGTGTAATCGTCTTTGCAGCCATTATTCCGGCTTTTCTTTACTATTTGTGTGTATGGGTTTCTGTGGAGCTGCGCGCCCGCAGACAGGGACTGAAGACACTGGAAAAGGATCAGATTCCGAAGCTGGGATCAACATTCAGGGACTATGGACACATGGCGATTCCCTTAATTGCTCTCATCTATTTCTTAAGTGTTAAAGGTTACAATCCGATTTATGCGGCCTGGCTTTCCATTCTGATTGCTATTGTAGTAAGTTTTTTCAGAAAGAGCAGCCGCCTGACACTGAGACGGTTTTGCCGCGCACTTGAAAATGGAGTGAAAGGCACTATGTCGGTAGCGATTGCCTGTGCCTGTGCCGGCATTGTAATTGGTGTGATTTCTCTTACCGGATTTGGCCTTGTGTTCTCATTGAATATTTTTAAACTGGCGTTGGGGATTAAATTTTTGGCGCTTTTTTTAGCCATGGCAGCTTCAATCATTCTGGGCATGGGGCTTCCAACAACAGCCTGCTATATCGTAACAGCCCTTACGCTGGCTCCGGCTTTGGTTAACATGGGTGTTCCCCTGCTGGCCGCTCACTTTTTTGTGTTTTATTTTGCTATTATGTCAACTATCACACCTCCTGTAGCTCTCTCATCCTTTGTAGCGGCGGGACTGGCCCAGTCTGATCCTTTAAAAACGGGCGTGAGTGCGTTTAGACTGGCGATTGCCGGTTTCATTATTCCGTTTATGCTGGTATATAAACCGGCTCTGCTTCTAACAGGAACAACAGTACCGGTTGTCATTTACAATTTAGCGATTGCCTTAATAGGTGTAATTGTTTTGGCGATTGCCAGTGAAGGGTATGTCATGGGAGTGTTACAGCTATGGCAGAGGTTAATCTTACTGGCCTGCGTGATAGGCCTGCTTATTCTGGATGAGAGGGGCGACTTCGTGGCGCTGCCGATTATCCTGTTAATCTTATTTTTTCAAAGAAGGGAGTGGAATAAGAGGCGGAAGGCAGCTGACAGGGCTTGACAAAGCAGTTTGTATGGCGTAAAATCAAATCTACCATAAAAGCAACACGACATAATTTGATAGACAAATACGGCGTTGAAGAGGACTATTAAATCTTTAAACACATCCAGAGAGGAAACCGGCGGTGAGAGGTTTCCGTGTCAAGGAAGATTGAACCTGCCTTGGAGCCATGCATGAAAGTGCATCGTAGAACCGGCGTTAACGGATATAAGAGTGAACCGCATCAGGTGCCGAATGGAATCAGAGGCATCTTGTCCGGTTAAATTGGGTGGTACCGCCGAAGAATTTCAGCCATTCGGTCCCTTCGATCATTTCGATGACGAAGAGATCGCATGGCCTTTTTATTTAACAGGAAAGTATTCCTGTTAAATAAAAACCGCTCCGCGGAGGATCGCACTGCGGCGGTAGGGCATTATGTCGCCGAAGCGACCCGCCGCAGGCGGAGAATCCCGCGAGCGGGATTCTTTCTTGATTAACAGGAAAGTATTCCTGTTAAATAAAAACCGCTCCGCGGAGGATCGCACTGCGGCGGTAGGGCATTATGTCGCCGAAGCGACCCGCCGCAGGCGGAGAATCCCGCGAGCGGGATTCTTTCTTGATTAACAGGAAAGTATTCCTGTTAATTAAAAACCGCTCCGCGGAGGATCGCAACTCTAAAGAGGGCTGGTTCACTAAGCTCGTTACACTCGCTAAGTGAGCCAATGCCTGCGGGGGGAAGGAAAAATGAGAGGAGAATTGTCATGGCAAAGGACAAAAAATTAGTGGAAGCCATCACATCCATGGATGTGGATTTTGCACAGTGGTACACGGATGTGGTAAAGAAAGCTGAATTAATCGATTATTCCAGCGTAAAGGGATGCATGGTTATCAAACCGGCCGGATATGCTATCTGGGAGAATATCCAGAACGAACTGGACAGAAGATTTAAAGAGACGGGCGTGCAGAACGTATATATGCCTATGTTTATTCCCGAGAGCCTTCTGGAAAAAGAGAAGGATCATGTGGAGGGATTTGCCCCTGAGGTTGCCTGGGTAACCATGGGAGGCCTTGAGCCTCTTCAGGAGAGGATGTGCGTAAGACCGACATCTGAGACGCTGTTCTGCGATTTTTATGCAAGAGATATCCAGTCCTACCGGGATCTTCCGAGATTATATAACCAGTGGTGTTCGGTTGTCCGCTGGGAGAAGACAACAAGACCGTTCCTTCGTTCCCGAGAATTCTTATGGCAGGAAGGCCACACGGCTCATGCTACAGCGGAGCAGGCAGAAGAAAGAACAGAGCTGATGCTGAATCTCTATGCCGATTTCTGTGAGGAAGTTCTTGCTATGCCGGTTGTACGCGGTAAAAAGACAGATAAAGAAAAATTTGCCGGTGCGGAGGCGACTTATACAATCGAGGCCCTGATGCATGACGGCAAGGCACTGCAGTCCGGAACCAGCCATAACTTCGGGGACGGATTCGCCAAAGCATTCGAAATCCAGTATCTTGACAAAGATAATCAGTTAAAATACGTTCATCAGACATCATGGGGCATGACAACTCGCCTGATTGGTGCTATTATTATGGTACATGGTGATGATAACGGACTGGTGCTTCCTCCGAGGATAGCTCCCGTTCAGGTCATGATTGTTCCGATCCAGCAGAACAAGGAGGGAGTTCTTGATAAAGCATATGAGCTGAAGGAAGTTCTCTCCGGTTTCAAAGTGAAGGTGGATGATTCCGATAAATCTCCGGGATGGAAATTCAGTGAATCCGAGATGCGCGGAATACCGGTGCGTGTGGAGATTGGACCAAGAGATCTGGCGGAGAACCAGGCAGTTTTAGTGCGCCGCGATACACATGAGAAGATAACCGTTTCCCTGGATGAGATAAGTGAAAAAGTAGCAGAGCTTCTCGGCACAATCCAGCACGATATGCTGGAAAGAGCAAAGTCACATCGTGAGGCTCATACGTATGAGGCTGTCAACATGGAAGAGATGAAGGAACTGGCGGATCATAAGCCGGGCTTTATCAAGGCCATGTGGTGCGGCTGCCAGGAGTGTGAAGATCAGCTTAAAGAGTCGGTGGGAGTGACATCACGCTGTATGCCTTTTGCACAGGAAACTTTATCGGATAAGTGCGTATGCTGTGGTAAACCTGCGACAAAGATGGTATATTGGGGGAAAGCATACTAAAGCGTGTTTGATAATTCATTCGGGCCAAATCTCCCGGAAAGTGGGACGCATATCTGACGGAAAGCAGTTCAGACACGCTCTGGCGCTCCATCCGGCAGAGAAAATTTGGGATGAAACATAGAAACAGACCGGGACAGGGCATGCAGATGTTTTGCCCCGGTTTTTTACAGCCGGTTTGCGCAGGCGGCTGCAGGGAATCATGAAGTTTGGACAGAAGGGAGCTTAGAATGTGCAGATAATAATACCGAAACAGGTAGAGGAGATTCTTGCCGGGCTTAGAGCAGACGGCTACGAGGCTTTTGCCGTCGGCGGCTGTGTCAGGGACACGCTCCTTGGCAGAGTCCCCGGGGACTGGGATATCACCACATCCGCCAGGCCGGAGCAGGTCAAAAAGGTGTTTGGGAAGACAATCGATACAGGGCTACAGCATGGAACTGTAACGGTAATGCGGGAGCATGTCGGTTATGAAATTACGACTTACCGGATCGACGGCGAGTACGAGGATGCAAGACACCCGAAGGAGGTGGCCTTTACCTCGGATTTGAAAGAGGATTTGAGACGCCGTGATTTTACTATCAATGCGATGGCTTACAGTCATGAGACGGGGATAGTGGATATTTTCGGCGGCATGAAAGATTTGAATGAGGGTGTCGTCCGCTGTGTCGGCAATGCCGTGGAGCGGTTTACCGAGGATGCTCTCCGGATTCTTCGTGCCATCCGGTTCTCAGCCCAGTTGAACTTTACAATAGAAGATGAAACCTATGCCGCACTGACCGTGATTGCTCCGAATCTGGCCAACGTGAGCAAAGAGAGGATCCAGGTGGAGCTGACAAAAACACTGCTGTCGGACCATCCCGAACGTATTCTGCTGGTGGAAGAGACGGGGATGAGCTCTTATATATCGGCGGGTTTTCATTCGGTGTTTGGAACCAACATCGGCAGGGTGAGGGAAGCTTGTTTGGGGGCATCCGGACTGCCGGCGCGAAAGTCTCTCCGCTGGGCCGCATTTCTTTCGTATGGAGGGGAGGACTGCGCCGCCCAAATCCTGAAAGAATTGAAAATGGATAATGATACGACGGACAGAGTTAAGACTCTGGTAAGGTGGTTTTCAGAAGAACTGCAGGAGGATGACTGCAAAGTAAGGGAAGTTATGAGCAGTATGGAGGATGGCCGGTTCGACGAGCTGCTGCTGCTGAAAGAGAGTTTGCTTCCGGATGAGGCTGCGAAGACAGGACGTATCAGAAAGACGGCGGAGGCAGTCCGCAGCAGGGGTGACTGTATCCGGATGAGGGATATGGCGGTAACCGGAAAGGACCTGATAGCCGCCGGAGTGAGGCCGGGGCCGGATATGGGAAATATCTTACACAGGCTGTTCCTGTACGTGCTAAAACATCCGGAATGCAATAAAAAAGAATATCTGCTTGGTATGGCGGTGAAAAAAGATACGGAAGAGTAGATTCGGGAAGGAGTGAATGGATGAGCGAGGCAAATCTGGACGCGAAATATATTAAGATGACGCAGACACCGGTGGAAAGCCTGATTTGCAGGCTGGCAGTCCCGACGATTATCAGCAACCTGATTACGACGTTTTATAACATGGCCGATACCTTTTTTATCGGAAAAATCAGCACCAGTGCATCCGGTGCGGTGGGAATTGCATTTGCCGTGATGGCTGCTATACAGGCCGTCGGATTTTTCTTTGGCCAGGGCTCGGGGAATAATATTTCACGTCTTCTCGGCAGGCAGGAGACAGACAAGGCGGAACGGCTGGCTGCCGTCGGATTTTATTCTGCGCTTATCGGCGGAGCGTTAATAGCCGCAACAGGACTTATTTTCCTGAAGCCCCTCTGCATTTTGCTGGGATCCACAGAAACAATCCTGCCATTTGCCATGGATTATCTCAAATTTATCCTGATAGGAGCGCCTTATATGGCGGCCTCGCTGGTTCTGAACAACCAGCTCCGCTTTGAGGGAAGTGCGTTCTATGGGATGATTGGCCTTACGGCAGGCGCCCTTATCAATATAGTCCTGGATCCGATTTTGATATTCGGGTTTAATATGGGGATTTCAGGAGCCGCCCTGGCTACGATTATCAGCCAGTTCGTCAGCTTCTGCCTGCTGTACTGGGGAATCCGCAGGGCAGGTAATGTTCTGATAAGATTCAGGAATTTCAGGCCCTCACGTTATTTCTATAAGATGATAGTAAACGGCGGTCTGCCGTCCCTGTGCAGGCAGTCTATTTCCGGAATTGCCATGATATGCCTGAATACGGCTGCCCGTCCCTACGGTGATGCCGCAATCGCGGCTATGGCGATTGTATCAAGGATCACCAATTTCACGAATTCCATACTTCTGGGTTTCGGCCAGGGATTTCAGCCCGTCTGTGGATTTAACTACGGGGCAAAGCTGTATGGGAGGGTGAAGAAGGGATTCTGGTTCTGCGTGAAAATCGGGACTGTGTTTCTTCTGATACTGGCCACAGTGGAATTTGCGGCCGCCCCGTTTTTGATACAGCTGTTCAGAAAGGGCGATGCGCAGGTATTGGAAATCGGTGTCAAAGCGCTGCGGCTCCAGTGCCTTACATACGGCCTCAACGGCTGGGTCATGATCAGCAATATGATGATGCAGACTACGGGAAAGATGTTCCGCGCTTCTTTTATGGGAGTGTCGAGACAGGGCGTGTTCCTGATCCCGGGCGTGCTGCTGATGCCGCCTTTAATCGGAATTTTAGGAATTCAGATTGCGCAGCCGCTGGCCGACGCCATTTCTTTTTTTGTATGTCTGGTGCTGCAGATCAGCCTTCTGCGAGAGCTTGACAGGGAGGAAAAGATGAATTAAACAGGGGCTGATAACTGTCCGGCAGGGAATTATGTCGCCGAAGCGACCCGCCGCAGACGGAGAATCATCCCATGAGCGGGATTCTTTCTTAATGATGGCGATGACCTGGCGCGGAGCGTGCAGGTTTAGAAAACGGGATTTATTTCCGATTTTTCCTATTGCCGCATATTACGAACTGCTAGAATCATGGGAAAGGGGGCTGTTATGAAGATGACAGGAATGATGGGTGAAAGGAACTTTTTTCTCAGCAGCCATTTTGGGAGGTGACAAAACAGAGAGAAAATTCACTGCTCTTCATGGAAGATTTTAACCTCAGGCTTATGCGCTACAATGTAAACCAGGGACACTCCGGTCTTGACTGTATTCCCGGAGTAGTAATTCCGGGCAGAGGCTTCATAATGAATAATACAATGGCCGATTTCAATCCCAAAGCGGGAGTCAGGACAACGCAGGGCCTTGCCTACGGCATGGCCAATGCGGTGTGTCCCGGAAAAACGCCTCTTTCCAGCATGTCCCCGACTATCGTACTGAAGGACGGGGAACCGGTTCTGGCCGTGGGAAGCGCAGGCGGACCGAGAATTATCACCAGCACGCTCCAGTTGATTATCAACACGCTGGACTACGGCATTATGAAGAAGGACGGACAGTTCTTCCCCGGAGGAACGGGCCGGGTAGACGGCGGAGGCGGTGTGCTGACAAAAGCAGGCACGGCGGCAATCGCCGGAATCTGTTTCAAGTTTTAGCCTCCATTCTCTGTATTTCAGTAGTGCGGGAGACAGCTAAAAGCTCCGGGAACCATGTGATTCAACCTGTGTTCCCGGAGCTTTTTAAATTGAAGGCGGTGACCTGTGCGCGGAGCGCGCAGGTTATCGTTTAACTTAACAGGAAAGCTCTCCTGTCAAATTAAAACCGCTCACGGAATTTTGTCTTATTCTGTTAAGCAGCTTCGCTTTCATATTTGCCAAGGCGCTTATATTCTCTTGTAAACAGAATCGCCGTTGTACTGACCGCGATAATATCCGCAATCGGTTCCGCTATAAACACGGCCAGAACCTGGTTGCTGATAAACTGCGGCAGGATGAAGATCAGTGGAATTAACAGCAGAACTTTCCGCAGCAGGGCAAGAAAAACAGAGGTTTTTGCATTGCCCAGGGCGATGAAGGTCTGCTGGCAGGCGATCTGGATACTGAAAATCAGGGATGCGGCCATATAGATACGCATTGCCCAGACAGTAAATTGTGTCAGCTCCGCATTGCTTGTGAAGATGGCGATAAATACTCTTGGTGCAAACATACAGATGGACCATAAAATTGCGGCGTAGCAGATGGAGGAGCGCAGAAGCAGGTGGAATGCCTTTTTCACACGGTCGATATTGCCGGCCCCGTAATTAAAGCTGATAATCGGCTGTGCGCCCTGGGTCAGGCCCTGAAGCGGCAGCATGGAAAACTGCATGACGCTGGTCAGGATCGTCATCGCACCGACCGCGATATCCCCGCCGTATTTTAACAGGCTGGTGTTAAAGCAGACGGACAGCACACTCTCGGTAAATTGCATGATAAAAGGCGCAAGGCCCAGCGATACGCAGGTGCCGATGATGCCCGGATCCAGCTTCATATTCTGAAGTTTGATTTTCAGAAGACTTTTTTTGCCGGTCAGGAACTTGAGGATCCAGATACAGGATACGGCCTGTGAGATAATTGTGGCCCAGGCGGCGCCCCGTACGCCCATATTCAGAGCGAAGATGAAAATAGGGTCAAGTATAATATTGCATACGGCGCCAATGGCAACCGTCATCATGCCGATTTTCGCATAGCCCTGTGCATTGATAAAAGCATTGAGTCCCAGCGCAAGCTGAACGAAAATCGTGCCGCATGCGTAGATTTCCATGTAGGCCCATGCGTATACGATTGTCTTTTCGCTGGCTCCGAACATCAGCAGCACGGAACGGCCGAACAGGAGGAAGAGGGTGGTCAGGGTGATGGAGATAATTAAGAGCATGGAGGTACAATTGCCCAAAATCTTTTCCGCCTGATCATTTCTCCCCTTTCCCATCATAATGGAAGCCCTGGGAGCGCCTCCCATGCTCACCAGAGCGGCGAAGGCGGAGATACACATGATAACCGGCATCGTAACACCTACGCCGGTCAGTGCATCTGGCCCGATATGTTCAATATGGCCGATATACATCCGGTCTACCATATTATATAATACATTAATGATTTGTGCCAGGATGGCGGGAAACGCCAGGTTAAAAAGCAGTTTTCCTATCTTGTCATGGCCTAAGTCGGCCTCCTTTGAAATGCCGGAACCGGCGTTCTTTGATGTGGAATTATTCAGCATGATTTTCTTTCCCCTTTAATAATTGTTCTGTATTAATAAGCAGTTTATCCAGAGTAGCGGATGTGATACGAAGCTCCTCCGGTGTGATACCGCATTCAATTTTACCGGCCAGCTCTTTTTGCTTGATCGCAATCCGTTCCGTGATCGGCCGGCTCTTTTCACTGAGCTTCAGGTGCATGATCCTCCGGTCGGCCGGTTCGCGGACGGCTGTCAGATACCCCTCCCTGCAAAGCGATTCCACGGATCGCGCGACCAGTCCTTTGGAGATGCCTTTGCAGCGGACGATGTCGGTGGCGGTATCAAGATCCGGGGCGTTGTTATACAAAAATAAGATAACAGCGATCTCATTTGGAGTAAACTGGTACTCTGCCAGCTCATGCTGATAGAACCTGCGGTATACCTTATCCATCTTCTGAAATTTTTCAAAAAATCTGCCGGGTGTTGCAAGCAATCGATGTTCCCTCCTTGTTTGAAGTTTATTATTAAACTGTTCAAAAAGAAACTATAATACCTTCAGAGAGATTTGTCAATACTATAAATCTATGGCATGTCCGGTACATATTTATGGAAAAGAGAACATACCCTAGAAGTAGCTTAAAAGAAAGTTGTCTGGAGGGGTGAAGCGTGAACGACAGAAATACGGAAGTTTTAGAGCAATATGAACTTGAAATCAAGGCGTTTCGCAGAGGCAGGGGAGCCTGGGTCTGCGAAACCGACAAAGGGCTGAAGCTGCTCCGTGAATATAAAGGGACGGTAAAACGCCTGGAATTTGAAGAGGAGGTTCTCCGGTCACTTCAGGAGGGCGGAAGCTGTTTTGTCGATCAGTATATCAGAAATAAGGAGGGCGAACTGCTCTCAACGGCCGGAGACGGCTGCCGGTATGTGGTAAAGGACTGGTTTTCGGACAGAGAATGCAACATCCGGGATGAGGAGGAGATTACAGGCGCTGTGTCACAGATTGCGCGTCTGCACAAAGCTCTCAGGAAGATAGAAACAAAAGAGGATTGGAACTTAGGCTCCATATTGTCGGAACCAATGACGGAAGAGATGGAACGCCATAACAGGGAGCTTCGGCGCACCAGGAATTTTATCAGCTCCAAGCGGAAGAAATCAGATTTCGAACTTTGTGTGATGGGAAATTTTTCAATGTTCTACGAACAGGCCCTGGAGGCCTGTGAAGGACTGGGGAGAATGGTGAGTGAAACGGGAGCGCCCGAACATTGTCTCTGCCACGGTGAGCTGAACCAGCACCATATTCTGATGGGGCCGGGATACACGGCGGTGATTGAATTTAATAAAATGCATCTGGGGGTTCAGGTGGCGGATCTTTACCATTTTATCAGAAAAGCCATGGAAAAGCACGGCTGGAATATGAAGCTGGGAATGCGCCTTTTAAATTCCTATGACAGAGTACTGACAATGGGGGAGAAGGAGCGGGAATATCTCTACTATCTGTTCCTGTACCCTGAAAAATACTGGAAACAGCTCAACTTTTATTACAATGCGAACAAGGCATGGATCCCGTCCAGAAACGTCGAGAAACTGCAGAATCTGGAAATCCAGCAGAAGGACAGAAATGAATTCCTGAAACATATCAGATGACGGAATCATTGGCGGCAGCGCATTCAAAATAACTTTATTTTTTGGGGGAAGTATACTATAATTATGGTTAGAGTGCGGCAGATTATACTGCTCACCGGCAGTATGCCCCATAGGAGTGGGAGACGCTGTCCCGCGAGGTGCTTTGGGTAAGAGTTCATTTTGCGCGAAGATCTCAACAAATGTACAGGAGGAGTATCTTATATGAAGGATTACATGAAGATTTATAAAGAGTGGCTGGATAATCCATACTTTGACGAGGCGACAATAGAAGAATTAAGAAATATCGCCGGTGATGAAAATGAAATCAAAGAGCGGTTTTACATGGATCTGGAATTCGGTACGGCCGGCCTTCGCGGTATTATTGGCGCAGGAATCAACCGTATGAATATTTACACAGTCCGCAGGGCGACACAGGGACTGGCTAATTACATTATCAAACAGGGAGGAGCCGGCAAGGGCGTTGCAATCGCATACGATTCCCGCCGCATGTCACCTGAATTTGCCGAGGAAGCGGCTCTGACTCTGGCGGCCAATGGAATTAAAGCATATAAATTTGAATCACTCCGACCGACTCCGGAGCTTTCTTTCGCAGTGCGGGAGCTGGGCTGTATCGCAGGTATCAATATTACTGCCAGCCACAATCCGCCGGAGTATAACGGATACAAGGTTTACTGGGAGGATGGCGCCCAGTTTACGCCGCCTCATGATAAAGGTGTAACGGAAGAGGTTATGGCGATCACCGATCTGTCCACTGTCAGGACGACAGACGCACAGAGTGCCAGGACGTCCGGAAACTATCAGATTATCGGGCAGGAGATTGACGATAAATACATAGCCCAGGTGAAGGCCCAGGTGGTAAACCAGGGGGCTATCGATAAGATGCAGGATCAGATTACCATTGTCTACACACCGCTGCACGGAACCGGCAACATTCCGGCCCGCCGTGTAATGAAGGAGCTGGGCTTTACCCATGTTTTCGTAGTGCCGGAACAGGAGCTGCCGGATGGGGAATTCCCGACCGTGAGCTATCCGAACCCGGAGGCAAAGGAAGCCTTTGAGCTGGGCCTGAAGCTTGCGAAGGAGAAGAACGCCGATCTGGTTCTGGCCACCGATCCGGATGCCGACCGTCTTGGCGTCTATGTCAAAGATACAAAGTCAGGTGGATTTATCCCGTTGACAGGAAATATGTCGGGTTCCCTGCTCTGCGAATATGTGCTGAGTCAGAAGAAGGCAAAGGGAGAGATTCCGGCCGACGGCCAGGTGGTTAAATCAATCGTAACGACAAATCTGGTGGATGCCGTGGCGAAATATTACGGTGTGGAGCTTGTCGAGGTTCTGACCGGATTTAAATGGATCGGCCAGAGGGTTCTTGAGAATGAAAAGACAGGAAAAGGAACGTATCTGTTTGGCATGGAAGAGAGCTATGGCTGCCTGATCGGCACCTATGCCCGTGATAAGGATGCAATCTCAGCGACAGCAGCGCTCTGTGAGGCCGCCGCTTATTATAAAGAAAAGGGAATGACCCTCTGGGATGCTATGGTAGAGATGTATGAGAAATACGGCTACTATAAAGACGAGGTACAGGCCATCGGCCTTAAGGGAATTGAAGGACTGGCTAAAATCCAGGTGATCATGGAATATTTCCGTTCCAACACCCCGGCAGAGATCGGCGGGTATAAGGTTCTGTCGGCAAGAGATTATAATGCGGACACGGTGAAGAATATGACGACCGGAGCGGTGGAGCCGACCGGCCTCCCATCCTCCAATGTTCTTTATTACGATCTGGAAGACAATGCATGGCTCTGCGTAAGACCGTCCGGTACGGAACCAAAGATTAAGTTCTACCTGGGCGTGAAAGGTTCTTCCCTGGAGGATGCGAATGTAAAAGCCGCAAAGCTTGGGGAAGCGGTGATGGAGACGGTGAATAAACTGCTGTAGTGATTTTTATGAATGGCCGCTGCAATTGCAAAGGAATGAAGTGATTCATTTTATTTGCGATTGCAGCGGCCATTTTTAAATTCAACGCTGACGTAATATGGTTACTGTTCACACAGTTGTGTTCCGCGAGGTGTTTTCGCGCGTATTCAGCACGAAAATCCCGAGTTGCACGGCGCGAAACTGCATTTTTTGCAGTTTCTGTGCATCGCGAAGCGTGTTATTGTTCGCACCACGACACTTTTTGGCGGAGGGGGAACAGTAACAGAATATGAAATACTTATGTGAAACATCATAAATATATATTTTTAATTATATCACAAGAGTGTTATACTGTAGTTACGATTCAAAGCCTGTGTTCCGCTAAGCGTTTTAAGTTTTTAGAGGTGCGGAGAGCCACATAACAGGCAAACACTGTATTTTTAAGAGGGAGGCACCTATGCTTATAAAAAAACCGGCCGTCTGCGGAACACTGGAATCCAGCGATGTGCAGATCACAATCAGGCCAAATGAAGGAAACGGGATCCGGATAGAGCTGGACAGTGTCGTGAAAACGATTTTCGGCGACGAGATTATGAAGACAGTTCAGGAGGTTCTGAATGAGTTTGAAGTAAGGGACGCAGATATCAGCCTGGTGGACAAGGGGGCGCTCGATTGTGTAATACGTTCCCGGATGCAGGCCGTCATACTCAGAGCCTCCGGGGAGCAATACGACTGGTCGAAGGAGGACGCGCTATGGAAAACAGCATAAAAGGGGAAGCCGGCAAAACCGGGAAAAGGAGCGGCTTAAAAAGGACGTCTCTCTACGCCAGCGCCTCCAGCCCTGTTAATATGATCCAGGCGGCATTTTACGAGGAGGACTGTCTGGTTTATGATCTTGAAGACTCTGTATCGGCAGCGGAAAAGGATTCAGCAAGATTCCTGGTATGCAATGCGTTGCGTTACCACAGGCCTAAAGACAAGTATGTGGTGGTTCGCATCAACGGCATTTATTCTGAGTATATAGAAGAGGACTTGGAGGCCGTTGTTAGGGCCAGGCCGGACGCCATCCGAATTCCCAAGGTAGAATACGGAAAAGAAGTGAAATCCATCGCCGCCCGGATATCGGAAATTGAGAAAAAAGCCGGTATTGAGGAGGGCAGCATTAAACTATGGTGTAATATCGAATCCTATATGGGAGTTCTTAACGCAAGGGAAATCGCCATGGCCGATCCGCGGGTGGAAGCGATGGCACTGGGGGCTGAAGATTTCACGGCCAGCATGGGAGCTGTGAGAACCAGAACCGGTATGGAAGTATTCTATGCGCGCAATGCCGTGCTTCTGGCGTGCCGCGAGGCTGGGATAGACGCGCTTGACATTGTATTTTCCAACATTAATGATATGGAAGGACTGAAAGAGGACGCCGCTCTTTCCAGAAATCTCGGGTTTGACGGAAAGACGGTGATCCATCCCCGCCAGATTGAGGCGGTGAATGCCTGCTTTGCTCCCAGCGAGAAGGAAGTGCGCTATGCGGTCCGCGTGCTTCAGACACTGGAGGAAGGAAGAGAAAAGGGGAAAGGCGTTATCACATTGGACGGCAGCATGCTGGATAAACCGATGGAGCTGAGGGCCAGAGCCACACTGGAAAAGGCCAGGGCAGCAGGGATGAATGTGGGAGGTGGTTATTTTGATTAAGAATGCAGTTGGAAGAGAACTTCCCGAAATGATAGGAACCTATCAGGTGAGGCCCTTTGCCGGAATCGGCTCAGACTGTTCTTCCGATCAGCCGGTTATGTCAAACCGGCGACTGTCAACCGTGAATCCGGGGGAACAAAAATTGCAGCCGGGATTAAAAGAGGCGGTTGAGGCCAGCGGACTAAAGGATGGAATGACGATTTCATTTCACCACAGCTTCCGCGAGGGCGATCAGGTGATTGGCTGCGTATTGAGTGTGATAAAAGAACTGGGGATAAAAGGGCTTAAATTTGCTCCGAGTGCAGTTGTCAATATTAAGAACCCGTCGATTGTCGATTACGTGAAGGATGGCACAATCGCCAGTATCGAGGCCAGCGGAATCAGAGGGGAACTGGGTGACGCAGTGTTGGGGGGAGTTATGGACGAACCGGTAATCCTGCGCCCCCACGGAGCCAGGCCGAGAGCCATAGAGGCAGGGGAATTGTCCATCGATGTGGCATTTATCGGCGCTTCGGCGGCCGATGATTACGGCAATGCGACGGGCCTAGTGGGGCCCAATGCCTGCGGCGCACTGGGTTACTCCTTTATCGATGCGATGACGGCGGGAAAGGTGATCGTCATTACCGATCATCTGGTGGAGTACCCCTGCATTCCAATCAGTATTTCCCAGGAGTATGTGGACTACGTGGTGGTTGTGGATTCCATCGGTGATACGGCAAAAATCGGAGCAGGAGCGGCCCGGGTTACAAAAAACCCCAGGGATTTACTGATAGCCAAACGAGCGGTTGAGGTGATGGCGGCATCGAGACGTTTTACAGACGGATTTGTCTTCCAGACGGGAGCCGGAGCCATCAGTATCGCCTGTACTAAATATCTGGAAGAAAAGATGGAGGAACGGGGCGTTAAAGCATCCATGGCCCTGGGCGGAATTCCCGCTGCGATTGTGGAAATGCATGAGAAAGGCCTGGTCCGCACCGTGGCCTGCTCCCAGTCTTTTGACGCGGTTGCCGCAAAGGCGATCGTGGATTATCCCGGAATCATCGAGATTGATAATTCTCTCTATGCCAATCCGGCAAGAAAGGGATGCATGCTCAACCGGGAGACATTCGGCATTCTGGCGGCACTGGAGGTGGACACCGATTTCAATGTCAATATCCTGACCGGATCCAACGGGGAGATGATGGGTGGCCTTGGAGGAGGTCCCGATGTGGCGGCAGGGGCGCAGATTTCCATAGTCGTGCTCCCGATTGTCAGAGGGCGGATTCCGTCAGTTGTGAAAAAAGTATTTACCTGCTGTACACCGGGGGATACGGTGGCGGTCGTTATAACGGAGGCGGGCATTGCGCTGAATCCGAACCATAAAAATTATCAGGAATTAAAAGAAGACCTGGAAAAGACGAGCCTGAAGCTTGTCACGATCGAGGAACTGCGTCAAACCGCCGAAGGACTGACGGGAACACCGAAACCAATCGAATGCACGGATAAAATCACCTGCATTGTCGAGTACAGGGACGGGACGGTTCTGGATGTAATTCGGGAAATAAAAAAGCAGGATTAAAACTGCTGTAGATCCATAAGTCGAAATGGAGATTTAACGGAGGTTTGGAGGACGCGTCCGGAACGGACCATGTCCGGTGTGGGAGGGGGCGGGTTGAGTCTTCCGTCCCCGTGGGAGGTTGGTCTTGGAGGGGGAATCCGGCCGGAATGAATTGCTGCGGGGACGGAAGACTCAGGCGAAGATTTTTGCGGCACCGGACATGGTCCGTTCCGGGCGCTGATTGTCTCCAACCTTAAATGGGGAGGGACCTGTCGCGGCCACTACGTGTTTCCGGCAGGCCGATATCAAAATCCCCCCGGGACGAAAGACTCATATACGCCCACCATCACCCCGTCCGCCGGCCTGCGGCGGCGTCCTCACCGGCTTAACTAAATCTCCGGTGGCCGGATTGTCTATCAGATGTCCGTCTCCGTCAAAACGGGAGCCGTGGCAGGGACAATCCCACGAATGTTCCGTTTTATTCCATTTAAGTGCGCATCCCATATGGGGACAGCGTGGACTTGAGATAGTCAGAAGATTCACTGCGGCTCCCAGGGCATTGACAGCTAACTGTGGCCTGAGTATGCTTCTCGAAGGTGAATATACTGCAGCATACGGATTTTCTTCTCCCCTCACCAGGCCGGCAAGCAGCATGGCACTGACCATGGAGGAGGTCATGCCCCATTTGTTAAAGCCTGTTGCCACATAGAGATTTGGCGTGCTTTTTGAGTAATTGCCGATATAGGGAACGCTGTCCAGAGTCATGCAGTCCTGGGCGGCCCAGCGGCAGCGCTGGGCCGCTTTGGGATAGTACTGAGCCGCAAACCGGTTCAGCTCCTGCCAGTTGCCTCCCGTTTTTCCGGTGCGGTGCCCTCCGCCCCCGAGCAGCAGCAGGCCGTTATAATTGCGAAAGGACATTCCGTCCTGTGCCTGGTCGACATACATGCCGTTCAAATCCGGTGCATTTTCAAGTGCAGTCACATAGGAACGGTGCTGATACATTTTTAAGAAATAACTGCCGTGCTTATTAATAAAGGGGAAATGCGTTGCCACAATTATTTTTTCCGCCCGGATAATCCCTGTATCCGTGCGCGCCTCACATCCTGCCAGTTCCCTGACCCTGGTGTGTTCGTAAATATTCAACCCCCCGGCGATTGCGCGTACGAATTTGAGGGGATGGAACTGAGCCTGATCCGGAAATCTGACTGCTCCGGCCGTGGGGAAGGGAAGCGGGAGTTCCTCTGCCAATTCTGCCGGAAAATTCAGTTTTTTCAGTGCATCCAGTTCATCGAGAAGCTCCTGTTTTGAATCACGGGAATACACATAGGCGTCTTTTTTCTCAAAATCACAGTCGATTCCCTCACAAAGCTGCACGTATTTTTCCAGCGCTTCCTGATTACTGCGAAGGTACAGCGCTGCTTTTTCAGTTCCGAACTGCCTGATGAGCTTATGATATATCAGCCCATGCTGGGAGGTGATTTTCGCGGTGGTATTTTTTGTAATTCCGCTGCAGACAGTATCCGCTTCAGCCAGCACATAATCGACACCGGCCTGTCCCAGCATATAGGCGCATAGTACACCGGCCAGACCGCCGCCTATGATCAGGACTTCTGTTTTTATATCTCTGTTTAAACCGTCAAATTTTAATGGAGTGGTGGTTTCGCTCCATACCGATATTGGTTCTTCGCAAGTATTTTTTTTCATATTATACCGGCCTTCCTGAAAATTGATTGAAATAAAGGATTGAAATAAAGTTTATTATACCCAATTATTCCTATGCAATTCCGGAAAGGATCTTTTACCGGTTTTCTGAAGACGGAGCCGTTGTGTCAAAGGACAGTTTTACGTAATTCCAGAAGGCTTTTGCCCCGGCGGATAGGAGCCGGTTGCGCCCGCAAATCATATAAAGATGGGACGTCGGTTCAGGTTCTGTGATTTTGAGATAGGCCAGGCGCCGGTCGTCTGTATACAGTTTGACTGATTCCGGGCAGATGGCTACTCCTGTATTTTGTGCGATTAGAGGGATAATCCCGGCAAGCTGGTTGTACAGGGCGAAAATCTGATAGCTTTCGGAGGCCGAACTGAACCAGTTCAGAATCTCACTTTGGAGCGGCTGGCGGGAAGGGATGAACAGCGGTTCCCGGCTCAGCCGTTCCAGGGAGACGCCGGTCTGCCCGGCCAGAGGATGCTGTCTGCTGACGATTGCAATCCATGTTTCTGTTTTCAAAAACACGGTTTCAAAATTCTGCTCATCTAGAGGGGCCCGTATGATGCCGATATCAGTGATACCCTCTTTAATGCGCCGGCAGACGTCATTGCTGTTGCCGCACCAGATATCATAGCTGATCTGAGGATAGAAAGTCTTAAAATCGGGCAGAATGGCCGGAAGTACGCTGGCGCTGCATGTCTCGGTGACGCCTAGCAGCAGAGTCCCCTTTACAGTTTGCTGTTTCATTTCCTCCAATTGCTGCGCGGTGTGTTCCGCCAGATTCAGGATATGCTCCGCCTGCTGCGCCAGATATTTTCCTTCTTCGGTCAGTTGGATCCTGCGCTTCCCGCGGACGAAAAGCTGCACTCCAAGCTCTTCCTCCAGAAGGCTTAGCTGACGGCTCAGTGGCGGCTGGGAGATGTTCAGCTTGCGCGCTGCCTTTGTAATATTAAGTTCCGAAGCAACGGTAAGAAAGTATTTTAAAGTTCTAAGTTCCATTTTACGATACCTTTTCTATATGATAATAGCTATATTATATGTATTTTAAATAAATTCGTCAATGTGGTATTATATTAAAAACAATAATTGTTACTGCTTATAGAACTGCATTTTTATGGCAGGGCTGTGAACAGTAACAATTAATTATTCTTGATAAGGAAAGGTAAAATGGAAACTACATTACATTATATTATGTCATATATAGGAGGCTTTTTAGGCGTATATACCATTCTGCTGCGCGGCGGGAACTTTGGCTCGGCACAGACAGGTAATCTGATTTACCTGGCCATAGGATGGTTTGGCGGAAGCTGGCAGGAGATGGTTATCCGAATCATTGCGCTGATTATTTTTATTATTTTCATGCTCGCGGCATACCTGCTGCCAAAATATGTAAAAGGAGATATGAGGCGAATCTGTATCTGGGTAGAAATTACAGGCATTGTTCTGGCCGGTTTTCTGCCGGAGGATATGAACAATATATTGGCGCTTTATCCTATTTTTGCAATTACGGCATTCCAGTGGGGCGTTTTTGCCGGAGCCAGGGGATACGGCAGTGCCACCACCTTTTCAACAAACAACCTGAAACAGATGGTTCTGTCCATTGCCGACTATATACAGACTAAGGATGCAAAACAGAAAGAAAAGGCCGGATTTTACGGCATTACACTTATGTCATTTCAAATTGGAGTGCTGGGAGGCTTATTTGCGGTAAATGAGTGGCAGGTTGCCGGAATATGGTCATGCCTGATTCCACTGGGGTTTGCTCTTACGCTGGTGGAAGTGGATGTCGCCAGGAAGACTCAGGCGAAGGTTGTCGCACACCGCACCTGGTCCGCTTCGGACAGATGAGACTGAAAATTTAAATATCACAGCAAATTGAGCGGAACTAAAACCGGTAATATTCCTCCGCCTTAATTCCGCTCAATACATTGGACGTCCCGGCGCCGTCCTCACCTTTATAAATTCTAATGATTCAGTTCCTCAAGCTGTTCCTTCAACTCTTTAAGCGCAGCAGAGAACCTGGTGGAGACTGCCCCCGGGTTGCCTCTGAGCAGGCTCCTGCGGTAGAAATGCCGAAATTTATTATCAGACAGCAGTTTATGGCGTTTATCCATAATTTCATCAAGCTGACCTGTGAGCATAGCCAGCTTCTTACGCGTACTTTCGCGGACGGCAGCGATCCGCTCGGAGGTTCCTTCCTTAGCGGCTGCCAGTCTCTCTGAAGTACCTTCTTTGGCGGCTGCCAGTCTTTCTGCCGTACCTTCTTTGGCAGCAGCCAGCCGTTCTGCTGTCTCCTCTTTTGCATTGGCTAACAGTTCGGCAGTTTCAAGGAGCGAGTTGACAATCCGCTCTGCCGTCCCCTCTTTGACGGCAGAGACGTGTTCCGCCGCCTCCTCCTTTAGAGCGGAAATACGGGACTGTAAATCTTCCATCTCTTCCTTTAGTTTTGTCATGGCCTCCAGGGACTTGCCGAGAGCCAGAGCTTCTTTGACGGATTCGTATGCGTCGGCCGTAAACAGGATTGTCACGATAAAGACACAGAAGAGGAGTATATTCTGATTAAAATTCAGCACAACACCTGCCACAGGTTCATGTATTATTTCCGTCATCAGGATGGTAAGAAATCCCCAGGCAATCGAGGAGGAGAGGCAGATGTATCCGTGTACCTGGAATTTCTGGTTGCTGTAATCCCAGTAACGGACTTTGAAAAGCTGCTCCATCACATAGCCTGTCACGTATTCAAGGGCAGTAGCCGCGATTACGCCCGAGATATACACAAGAAACAGATTATTTTTGACAGGCAGGGAAACCCACAGCATCATAACGGCCCCGGAGCCATAAAGCGGCAGCATGGGGAGACGCAGAAACCCCCGGTTTACAAAATGTTTTTGTTTCAATGATACATAAGTTGATTCGAAAATCCAGCCAAAAAAACAATATATATAGAAGAAGGCCAGCCATTGATACCAGTTGTAAGTATACATAATTTCTCCCTCGGTTTCAGCCCGTTTTGGCGGGCATGTTTACTGGCGCGGATAAATTCTGCGCGTAAAAAATGAAGATTTATGTCATAAGATGACAAAGCAAAGAATTTGTTCTATCATATATAATTTCTGCCATAAATTCAAGGGGGGAATTTCTTAAAATATTCGTAACAGTTCAGCCTTCGGCTAAACCGTAACAAATGATGCACATAAACGGAAAAAAACAGCGAAAACGCCGCCTGCGAATAAAATTTTTCTTCCTGGAAAAACTGTAAGAAAAAGGAACCGGAAAGAAAGGCGGGCTATATTATGGTCAGGGAACATGAAGAAAATGTAATGATAAATTTTATGAAACGTTTTGCAGAGCATCCGTTTCAGATAACGATGGATGGAAAGGAATTTAACATAGGGGAGGGAGCGCCGGAATTTACAGTGCGCATCAAACATCCGATTCCCCTCACAAATCTTGCATCCAGCACGTCTCTGGCTCTCGGAGAGGCGTACATGGAAGGGAAGCTCGATATCGAAGGAGATCTCTATCACGCGCTGGATCAGTTCCTGGGTCAGATGGGCAAATTTTCCACCGACAGAAAAGGATTGAAAAAATTGCTTTATCCGACGCTGGCTAAGAAAAACCAGAAGACAGAGGTGACAAGCCATTATGACATCGGCAACGATTTCTATAAATTGTGGCTGGATGAGACGATGAGTTATTCCTGCGGATATTTCAGGAATGAAAATGATTCCCTGAGGCAGGCTCAGGAAAATAAGGTGGATTATATCCTGAGCAAGCTTTGCCTGAAGGAGGGCATGAGTCTTGTTGATATTGGCTGTGGGTGGGGCTACCTGCTGATCCGGGCGGCAAAGAAATACCGTGTGAAAGGAACCGGGATTACACTCAGTGAAGAGCAGTACCGGGAATTTTCCCGGAGAATCAGGGAGGAAGGCCTGGAGGACCTGCTGACCGTAAAGCTTTTAGATTACCGGGAACTGCCGGAGACCGGCCTGACCTTCGACCGGGCAGTCAGCGTGGGAATGGTGGAACATGTGGGCAGAGGCAATTACCAGCTTTTTATAGACTGCGTGAACAGCGTATTAAAGCCGGGCGGCCTGTTCCTTCTCCACTTTATCAGCGGGCTGAAAGAGTATCCGGGAGATCCCTGGATAAAAAAATACATTTTTCCGGGCGGTGTTGTACCAAGCCTGCGGGAAATGCTCTATTGCCTGTCTGAGGACAATTTTCACACGCTGGATGTGGAAAATCTGCGCCTTCATTATAATAAAACCCTGCGCTGCTGGGAACAGAATTACCGGGAGCATATCGATGAGGTAAAGGAGATGTTCGATGAAAAGTTTGCCAGGATGTGGGAGCTGTACCTCTGCTCCTGTGCTGCGACATTTCATAACGGGATTATTGATCTGCACCAGATTCTGGTGTCGAAAGGCGTAAATAATGAGCTGTCTATGGTGAGATGGTATTAGGATGTTGAGATTTAACTGAGGCCCGGAGGACGCGTCAGGAACGGACCATGTCCGGTTTGGGGAGGGAGCCGGCTGAGTCTTCCGCCTCCTTCCACCGGTCAGGGTTTCGACAGGGACGGAAGACTCATAAAACCATCCCACCACCCCGTCCGCCGGCCTTACCGGCGGCGTCCTCACCTTCTTATCGTTACTGTTCACACCTCGCCAAAAATCGGCGTGCTGCGAACAATAACACGCTTCGCGATGCACAGAAACTGCGAAAAACGCAGTTTCGCGCCGTTAAACTCGGGATTTTCGTGCAAAATGCGCACGAAAACACCTCGCGGGATGTTACCGTGTAAACAGTAACTTCTTATCCCCCATTCCCCGATATAAATCTGCTTTTACTTGCCACAGTCCGATTTGTCATGTAGAATGATGTTGGAAATAATTTTAAAGATAAAACGCAGGCCGGCACTGCATATTTAATGGAAAAAACGGCTGTGTATAGAAGTAATCAAGGAGATATTTTACAATGAGTATTTTAAACGTAGAAAATTTAAGCCATGGCTTTGGCGACAGGGCCATTTTTCAGAACGTGTCCTTCCGTCTGCTGAAAGGGGAGCATATCGGCCTGATCGGCGCTAATGGGGAGGGAAAGTCCACATTCATGAACATTATAACCGGCAAGGTGCAGCCGGATGAGGGGAAAGTGGAGTGGGCGAAACGGGTACGCATCGGTTATCTGGATCAGCACACGGTTCTGGAAAAAGGGATGGCAATCCGGGATGTATTAAAGAGTGCATTTGCATTCCTGTTTGAACTGGAGGAGCAGATGAATGCCATCTGCGATCATCTGGGGGATGCACCGGAGGATGAGATGAATGCGATGATGGAAGAACTGGGAACGATCCAGGATCTTCTGATGAACCACGATTTCTACACGATTGATGCGAAGGTGGAGGAAGTTGGGCGCGCTTTGGGCCTTGCTGACATTGGACTTGACAAGGATGTCACGGACCTGAGCGGAGGCCAGAGAACCAAGGTGCTGTTAGGAAAGCTCCTTCTTGAGAAGCCTGATATCCTGCTTTTGGATGAGCCTACCAACTATCTGGACGTGCAGCATATTGAATGGCTGAAACGCTACCTCCAGGAGTATGAGAATGCATTTATTCTGATTTCCCATGACGTTCCGTTCTTAAACAGTGTAATCAATATTATTTATCATATGGAGAATCAGCGCCTCGACCGGTATGTCGGGGATTATGACAAATTCCAGGAAGTATATGAGGTGAAAAAATCCCAGCTGGAGGCTGCCTACAAGAAACAGCAGCAGGAGATTTCCCAGCTTCAGGATTTCGTTGCCAGAAACAAGGCCAGGGTGGCGACCAGAAATATGGCGATGTCGCGCCAGAAAAAGCTGGACAAGATGGACGTGATTGAGCTGGCCAGGGAAAAGCCGAAGCCGGAGTTTCATTTCCAGGAGGCCAGGACAGCCGGAAAGTGTATCTTTGAGACGGAGGGCCTGGTGATTGGATATGATGAACCGCTCTCTAAACCTCTTGATTTATATATGGAGCGGGGAGAGAAGATTGTCCTGACAGGCGCCAACGGAATCGGCAAGACGACACTGTTAAAGAGCATTCTCGGCCTGATACCGTCCTTAGAGGGCAAGGTCACATTGGGGGATTATCTCTGTATCGGATATTTTGAGCAGGAGATGGCCCCGGGAAATACCACCACCTGTATTGAAGAGATTTGGAAGGTGTTTCCCGGATATACCCAGTACCAGGTCCGTTCCGCCCTGGCGAAATGCGGCCTGACTACGAAACATATCGAAAGCCAGGTGAGGGTGCTGAGCGGAGGGGAGCAGGCAAAAGTAAGGTTATGTAAACTGATTAACAGGGAGACAAACCTTCTGCTTCTTGATGAGCCGACGAACCATCTGGATGTGGAGGCTAAAGAAGAACTGAAACGCGCCCTGACGGAATACAAGGGTAATATTGTTTTGATCTGCCATGAACCGGATTTCTATGAGAATTTTGCGACCAGGGTATGGGACTGCAGTGAGTGGAGCCTGAAAATACAGTAAAGGATGCAGGAAATTACTTCGTCTGGGTAGAGGCCGATTTGAGAGATGAAAATTATGCAAAGTCCGAATGCGCACCGGAATAAGCCAAAAAGCAGAACCTCCATCGGTGTTACCCGATGGAGGTCTGCTTTTCTTAATTGGGAATGGTAGGTATATATAAAAAAGAAATTGGCTTAAGGGGGGCCGAACGGTGTTGCCCGTTCGGTTGAGTATGAAAAAGTTTAATAACTTTCATGTAATTATTATGCCAGTAAATTATGTTGAAAGTATGGACATTCCATAAAAAAAACCTAAAAATTATTGAAAAAGAATAAACTATTCGGCAATGTTTTGAAATGCGCTGTATCACAGGGATGAGTGCCCGGTAGCAGTAACCTGTGCTATGAGCCCCAAAATGGGAAATTACAGTTGTGAGGGGAAGAAAGGAGAAGAAAAAAAGTGGAGGTGAACAGGGAGAAGGCGGTTATGGAAGCGGCAATCCAGGCCGGACATCTGCTTTTGGAAAATGGAGCTGAGATTTCCAGGGTGAAGAGACGATGGAGCGGAGCGGTGAAGGTTGCAATTGCAATCGTTTTGGGAATTGTCGTTATATTTGAACTGCCGCAGGGATGGTTCTGGTGGGCGGTGAAGAAATGTATGATAAGTTAAAGTTCGGCTATGATGTGAAACGTGAGGGTTATCACAAAAAAACGCTTCGACGGACTCGAAGCGGATAATTGCTTAGGGGGGCCGGACGACTTCCGCCGTCCGGTATGAGTATGAAAAAGCTTTATTATTTCAAGCAATACTTGAAACAAAGGCCTGTCATCCTTTCGGATAACATACTTGTATTATAGGGGGTATTTGTGACAGAAGTATGTACCGTACATAAAAAAAGCATAAACATAATAAAAAAATAAAAAACCCTTTGAAAACAGAACGAAATTGTATATAATAGTAATCGGTATAGTCTGCCTGAATGATATGGGGCGCTATTTTGTTTTTGATGCACGAAATAAGAATGATAAAAGGATAGAATACAGATCAGGAGGAAAAACAAGTATGATGATGTCCAACGACATTGGTATCGATCTTGGCACAGCCAGTATCCTTGTATATATTAAGGGTAAAGGCGTAGTCTTAAAAGAACCGTCGGTCGTAGCCATTGACCGTGATACAAACAAGATTATGGCCATTGGCGAAGAAGCGCGTCTTATGATCGGAAGAACTCCGGGCAACATTGTGGCGGTACGTCCGCTGCGCCAGGGTGTTATCTCCGATTATACAGTGACAGAGAAGATGCTGAAGTATTTTATTAATAAAGCAGTTGGCAAGAAGACGCTCAGAAAACCGAGAATCAGCGTCTGCATCCCAAGCGGTGCCACCGAGGTGGAGAGAAAAGCCGTTGAAGATGCGACTCTGCAGGCGGGTGCCAGAGAGGTTTCCATTATTGAAGAGCCTGTAGCGGCTGCCATTGGAGCCGGGATTGATATTGCCAAGGCATGCGGTAACATGATTGTAGATATCGGAGGAGGTACGGCCGATATTGCGGTTATCTCCCTGGGAGGCACGGTAGTAAGTACATCGATTAAAGTGGCCGGCGATGACTTTGATGAAGCGCTGGTACGTTATATGCGTAAAAAACATAATCTGCTGATTGGTGAGAGAACGGCGGAGGAGATTAAGATTAATATCGGCGCTGCATACAGAAGGCCGGAGGTAATCACGATGGAAGTGCGCGGACGTAACCTGGTGACGGGTCTTCCAAAGACGATTGTGGTTACTTCCGATGAGACGCTGGAAGCGCTGAGAGAGCCTGCGATGCAGATTGTTGATGCCGTCCACAATGTACTTGAAAGAACGCCTCCGGAGCTTGCCGCCGATATCTTCGACCGCGGTATCGTCCTGACGGGGGGAGGTTCCCTCTTAAGCGGACTTGACGCGCTGATTGAAGAGAAGACCGGCATTACCACAATGATTGCAGAAGACCCGCTGACGGCAGTGGCAATCGGCACCGGTAAGTTTATCGAATTTGCCCACGGGGAACTGTCACCAAAGAATTACGACTAATATTTGGGATGAATTACTGTTCACAGCCCTGCCCAAAAGCGCAGTTCTGTGACCAGCAACACGCTTCGCGATGCACAGAAACGGCAAAAAAGCTGTTTCGCGCCGTATAACTCGGGATTTTCGCGCAGAATACGCACGAAAACACCTCGCGGAATACTAACTGTGAACAGTAACTGGGATGAATCTATGGCAGCAGTAAAAGGCTATGTTGAGAAGATTAAATACCGTAATGAAGACAACGGTTATTCGGTTTTAAGCGTTACCGGCGCCGACGACGGGGAAGAATATATTCTGGTCGGCAATTTCTCTTATATTTCGGAAGGGGAACTGGTGGAAGCGGCAGGCCGTATGACCAAACATCCGATTTACGGGGAGCAGCTTGCGGTGGAGAGCTATGAGCTTAAAGAGCCGGAAGACACTGTCTCCATGGAACGATATTTAGGCTCCGGTGCCATCAAAGGCATCGGGGCTGCTTTGGCTACAAGGATAGTGAAAAAATTCAAGACGGATACATTCAGGATTATGGAGGAAGAGCCGGAACGGCTGGCCGAGATCAAAGGAATCAGCGAGAAGATGGCGATGGCAATCGGGGAGCAGGTCGGGGAGAAAAAGGACATGCGCCAGGCGATGATGTTCCTGCAAAATTACGGCATTTCCATGAATCTCTCCGTGAAAATCTACCAGGAATACGGACCGGCCATGTACAATGTGATTAAAACGAATCCGTACAAGCTGGCGGACGATATACCGGGTGTCGGTTTTAAGATGGCCGATGAAATTGCATCAAAAGTCGGAATCTTTACGGATTCTGACTTTCGTATTAAAAGCGGTATTTTGTATACACTTCTACAGGCCTCGGCAAACGGCCATACATATCTGCCGGAGGAAGAACTGGAGGCACAGGCCTCGGAGCTTCTGAAGGTGGAGCCTGAGGCGATTGAAAAGCACCTGATGGACATGCAGATGGACAAACGTCTTGTCGTCAAGAATCTGGATGCTGCCGGACAGGGGGTAAATGGCGGCGGACTGCCGGTTTTGGATGCGGACGGAGGGGATGAACCGCTTATCCGGCGGGGCGTCTATGCGGCCCAATACTACTATACGGAACTGAATGCGGCAAAGATGCTCCATGATTTAAATATCACCGGCTCAGAGCCGGAGGAACAGATCCGGAAAAGCCTGGCGCAGATTCAGGAACAGGAGAAGATAGAGCTGGATGAACTGCAGATTCAGGCTGTAATTGAAGCAGTCAACTGCGGGCTTCTTATCATCACGGGAGGGCCCGGTACCGGAAAGACGACGACCATTAACACAATTATCCGGTACTTTGAGATGGGAGATATGGAGATTCTTCTGGCTGCGCCGACGGGCAGGGCGGCTAAGCGTATGACGGAGGCCACCGGATACGAGGCCAGGACAATCCACCGGCTTCTGGAGCTGAGCGGAATGCCGGAACCGAATGAAAAGAACCAGAACTCAGGAATGCATTTTGAGCGTAACGAGGAAAATCCGCTGGATGCCGATGTGATTATTATTGATGAGATGTCCATGGTTGATATCCATCTGTTACATGCGCTCTTAAAAGCGGTGAATGTAGGGACGAGGCTGATTCTGGTGGGCGATGTGGATCAGCTTCCAAGCGTAGGCCCGGGCAATGTGCTGAGGGATATGATTGACTCAGAGTGTTTTCATGTGGTAAAGCTGACAAGGATATTCCGGCAGGCAGCGCAGAGCGATATTATAGTCAACGCCCATAAAATCAATGCCGGAGAAAAAGTGGATCTCGCAAAGAGGAGCAGGGATTTTCTGTTTATCCGGCGCGAAGAGCCGAATTCCATCATCAATGCAATGATTACGCTGGTGAAAGAAAAACTGCCGGCCTATGTCAATGCGGATGTGTTTGATATCCAGATCATGACACCTATGCGGAAGGGAGCTTTGGGAGTCGATCGGCTGAATACAATTCTTCAGGACTTTCTCAATCCTCCGTCCCCGGATAAGCCGGAGAACGAGGCGGCAGGAACGCTTTTCCGTCTGGGTGACAAGGTTATGCAGATAAAGAATAACTATCAGATCGAATGGAGGCTCTGTAACCGGTACGGAATTCCGATCGATAAGGGAACGGGAGTGTTTAACGGCGATACGGGAGTTATTCGCGAGATTAATCTGTTCGCCGAACTCCTTACCGTGGAATTTGATGAGGGGAAGCTTGTGGATTACAGCTTCCGGCAGCTGGAAGAACTGGAACTGGCCTATGCCATCACAATCCACAAATCCCAGGGAAGTGAGTATCCGGCCGTCGTGATTCCGGTATACAGCGGACCCAGAATGCTGATGACAAGGAACCTGATTTATACGGCTGTGACGAGAGCGCGCTCCTGTGTCTGCCTGGTAGGGATGCCGCAGGTTTTCCAGCAGATGGTGGATAATGCAATGGAACAGAAGCGCTATTCGGGCTTAAAGGCACGTATTGAGGAGCTGATAATTTGAAAATGGAATATAAACGAGCGGCGTCCCTGTTCTTAGACGCCCTCTTTCCAAGACGATGCCCTGTCTGCGGAGACATCGTAATGCCCCCGGGGAAGCTTATCTGCCCCGGCTGTCAGGGCAGGCTTTCTTTTGTAAAATCCCCTGTATGTAAAAAGTGCGGTAAAGAAATATTGAGTGAATATCACGAGTACTGTTTTGACTGCACCCGCCACCGGCGCAGCTTTGAATACGGCATTGCACTGCTCAATTATAATGAAGCGGCAGGAGCCTCCATGGCGGCTGTTAAATACAAGAACAGACGGGAATATCTCGATTTCTACGCCGACGAAGCGGTTAGACGGCTGGGCAGTGAATTTGAGGCGATGAGGGCAGACTGTCTGATACCGGTCCCGGTTCATCCTAAAAGATACAGGAGCAGAGGATTTAACCAGGCCCTGGTTCTGGCGCAGAAGCTGGGGGGAAAGACAGGAATTACGGTCTGCTCTGATATTTTGAAGCGGAGCAGGAATACGGAACCGCAGAAGGGGCTGGGTCCCTCTGCCCGCCTGAAGAATCTGGAGAAGGCGTTTACAGCGGAGAAAATCCCGCCCGGTCTGGAACGAGTCATTTTAGTCGATGATATCTATACAACAGGCAGCACGGCGGAGGCATGCACCAGGGCGCTCAAAGCGGCCGGAGTAAAAAACGTCTATTTTTTTGCCGTTTGTATTGGACAGGGACAATAAAGTAGGATATTATATTAAAATAGGGGAACAGAGGAGTTTCCGTAACAGTTTATGCTGTCTGAACTGTTACGAGTTTCCCGGATATGCATTCAGCTATGCGAATATTAAAGGGACGAAAAGGAGTTTATAAAGATGCGTGAATTAGAGTATCAACTGGTAAAGGACGATTACAAAAACTGGATACACTGGAACGTGCTGCGCAATGAATCGAAAAAAATGAAGCTGTTCACTCTGGTTATCTATGTCGCATTTGTTGTTATTTATGTCGGCGGCAGCATCAGTTCGGCCAAAGGCAATCCGGCGGCTGTGATACCGTCTTTGGGAATGGCGCTTATTGTGGGAGCGGCGATGTTTTATACGACTTCTCATCACAATCAGGAACGTCTGATTTGGAAGAAGAGCGGGCTTAAGAGGCTTGAGAAAGCCAACAACTTTCCGGTTGTGCATTTAACCCTCGGAGAGTTTGGCATTGTTATGAACGTACCGTCAGAGAATGTGACGAAGGAATACCGTTATAATGAGCTTTCCGGTATGTTGGAGATTGAGAGGCTGTTTCTTCTGGAGGCCAATGACAAGACATGGCAGTTTGTTGCAAAATCTGCTTTCGGCAGCCGGGAAGAGATGGATGAATTCATGGCGTTTATGGAAGAGAAGATAGCGGATGCCAAAGAAAATCCGGAGAAGTACGAGAAAATAGAGGAAACACCGGAGCAGCTTGAAGAAGATTCAGCGGAGTACAGCGTGAATATGCCACAGGCAGGCGGGGACGGTTATGCTTCTGATTCGGAAGAGGATGCGGAGGAAATCGAGCCGGTAGATACCAGCAATATGGGCAAGATTGGTAAGATGGCCCACATTATGGCGGCGATGGCCGCAAATGCAGAAGATGAGGAAGATGAAGAAGATGCAAAGGCGGCAGGGACAAAAGATGCAGGAACCGTGCCGGAGGCAGCTTCGGATTCAGCGGCGGTAAGAGGCCCGGAGGCGGAAGCTGTACCGGAACCGGAGATTGTAACGGCGGCTGAGGCAGATCATACGGATTTATAAAAAGGAATGAGCAGAATGATAATACGGTGGGCAGAAAAGAGCGATTTACAGAGCCTCGTTGATATTTTCAATTATGAAGTCTTAAATGGCACCGCGTCATTTTCAATCAGGCCAAGGTCATTGGAGGAGAGAACCGTCTGGTTTGAGCAGCACGACCGCGGCCGGTTTCCGCTTATCGTGGCGGAGGAGGACAAAAGGGCCGTTGGATATGCCAGCCTCTCTGTTTACCGCGATAATGATGCCTATGCGGCCACTGTGGAACTCTCAGTGTATGTTGCTCATGAATACAGGGGCAGGAAGATTGGCGATGCTCTGATGGAGGAGCTGCTTCACATTGCGAAGGAGAATGGAGAGGTGCATGCCATTATCTCTGTAATCACAGCCGATAATGTGGCCAGCATCCGCCTGCATGAGAGGTTCGGCTTCCAATTCTGCGGCATTACGAGAGAAGTCGGCCGCAAGTTCGGCCGCTGGCTCGATGCGGCATTTTATCAGCTTAACATTTAATGGTATTTAGGTTCCGGACAGAAGATGACGGGAGTTTCCCGGCCTCGGACTGGAAAGAGATAAACGGGGTATGGTTCTATTTTAAGGATACCGGCTATATGGCCGTCGGGCCTATGGTTATAGACGATGTTCAGTATTATTTCCACAGCTCGGGAGCAATGGCGTCGGATGAATGGATTGAATTCAGGGAAGACTGGCATTACTTCAACAAAGACGGTTCTCTCGCAAGAAACAGCTGGATTGGCGGCCTTTATTATGTGGATAAACTGGGAGCCATGGTGCGGGACAAACGGGTGAATGGGATTTATATTGATGAAGACGGTGTTGCAGAACATCCGGGGGACGGTTTTTTTGACTAGAGCGTGCAGATGGTGGGAATGAATTATCAAACATGCTCTGGTGATTACGGATTCATATTACAGACAATGGAGGACAGAAGGAATTGAACAGCCGAACAATATTAAAGTTTTCGTCGATCGTGATTCTGGCGCAGGCGGTACTCACGATTATATCGGGGGTCATTCTGGCGGCGGGAAGCAGTTCCCTGAATGGGACGGAGTATGAATCAATGATAGGAGCGACTATTGCACTCGCTGCGGTAGCGATTGCAGAGTCGGTTTTCCGCGGCATCGCTGCTTTCGCGGGGCTTAAATGCTGTAAGCCGGGCGCCGGGACAAAGGCGGCGTTCGTTCTCGGAATTCTCATGATAGCGCTGGATGCCACGGGTGTTATCAATACGCTTATCTCGAATGCACAGAGTGCGCCGGCTTCGATGATTGCATTGGCCATGTCCGGATTATATTTATTTTCAGTAATGAAAATCAGAAAAGAGAACAGCAGTGAAAATTGAAGCACAAAGCGCCGGCAAAGTCGCCGATCCGTGAAATTCATGGCTTTGCACTTGAACTCCCGATGTGAAATAGTTTGTCAGCAAAAGAGAATCCTGCTCGCGGGATTCTTTTTTGTTGAATGTAAAGTGTGTGGAGGACGCGTCCGGTACGGCCAGCGGACGGGGTGGTTGGGTGTGTATATGAGTCTTTCGTCCCGGGGGTTTGGCATCGCTGGCTGGAGAAGGAGATACTGTGGTTAGTGCAAACGGTCCCCGCAGCAATTCATTCCGGCCGGATTCCCCCTCCACGGCCAACCTCCCACGGGGACGCAAGACTCCGACATCCCCCCTCACCACACCGGACATGGTCCGTTCCGGACGCGTCCTCCCAACCTCAGTTAAATCTCCATAGTGTTATCTAACTTACACTGAACTGTAAACAGTAACAAGATAAGAACAGAAACAGTGAAAGAACAGTTGGACAATTTGAATTATTACTTTATACTATAAAGCATAGGGAGGTTGTGATATGTTGGAACTAATCGTACTCGGAGCCTTTTCGGCGGCGCTTCTGTTATGTGCGGCGCTTGGAATATCAGTGCTGTATGCTCTTATTTTCGGATACATTCTTTTTGCGGGATATGCATTTAAAAAGCATTATACGGCTGCGGAGATCGCCCGAATGTCCCTGCAGGGAATAAATACTGTGAAAAATATACTGATTGTTTTTATGCTGATAGGAATGCTGACCGCCGTATGGCGTGCGGCGGGTACGATACCGCTTCTCGTTACGTTTTCTGCGGGGCTGATTGTACCTTCTGCATTCTTTCTTGTCGTGTTTTTATTAAACTGCCTTGTTTCAGTTTTGACCGGGACTGCGTTTGGGACGGCAGCCACCAGCGGCGTTATATGTATGGCTATGGCCGCAGGGGCGGGGATGAATCCCGTTTACACCGGAGGGGCCATATTATCCGGAATATTTTTTGGCGATCGGTGTTCCCCGATGTCCACCAGCGCCCTGTTAGTCAGTGAGCTGACAGAAACCGATATTTTTGACAATATAAAGAATATGGTAAAGACTTCCGTCGTCCCGTTTGCCGCCGTCTGCGTCCTTTATCTGCTGATGGGACTGAACAGCGCAGGGAGCTTATTTGATTCAGTCCAGCTCTCCCTTTTGAGAGGCAGCTTCAAACTTTACTGGGTTACGGCTCTGCCTGCCGCACTTGTTATTATCTTGTCCCTGTGCAGAATCAATGTCAAGCATACAATGATGGCCAGCATCCTGGCGGCGTCATTTATCTGCCTGTCCGTGCAGGGTAATACCCCGGAGGAACTCCTGAGCTTTCTAATCTTCGGTTACCGTGTTCCGGAGCCGGAATTAGCGGCCATGATGAACGGGGGAGGGGTCCTTTCTATGGTAAAGGTCAGCTTGATTGTATGCATCTCTTCCTCGTTTTCCTGTATATTGGAAAAGACGGGGATTCTGTTTGGGATAAAGAAGAAAATCGGCAGCCTTGGAGAACGGGTCACGCCATACGGAGGGGCGCTCCTGACTTCGCTCCCGGCCTCGATGGCGGCCTGCAACCAGACGCTGGGAATTATTTTGACCTACCAGCTCTGTAAGGACATCACAGATGATAAAAAGGAACTGGCTATTTATCTGGAAAATTCAGCCGTTATCGTGGCTCCCCTGGTTCCGTGGTCCATTGCCTGCGCCGTGCCGCTTGCCGCTATCTCGGCACCTGAGACGGCCGGCTGTATCCTGACGGCATTTTATCTGTATCTGCTGCCTGCGTGGAACATGATTTGCAGCAGAAGGAGGATGAATAGGATAAAGCCGGATGGTCTTGCAAATTAAACGGCGAAGGAGGATGAATCATGGAGCTTATCAAACTGTTCAATCTGCAGGGGAGCCTCTTCATTATGATTCTGGCAGGGGCTGTATTAAACCGGAAGAGGATTATTGATGAGCCGGGGAAGCGGTGTCTTACGGATTTTGGCGGTCGGAATCGTCATGCAGCTCTTGTGCGTCTTTCTCAACCGCTTTTTGTTCAATGATATCCTGACCCATCCCTGCATTGCAGCCGTGAATCTCGGCATGTTTCTGATGTTTACGCAGATTCACGTGCCGGAAGTGCTGGCCTCTTCCGTCCGGAGTATCGGAAACTGCAATTCAGCAGTCACAATGTTAGGTGTGCGGTGATTTAAAAAATATATTGACGAAATAAAGCTTTTATGATATAGTGGATGGGCGAATGGAAGAACTTAGGTCTTTTTTTTATGCTCAAAATCAGGGCCGAAACCATGATAAATGCAGTAAAATAAAGGCTGTGACAAACAACAATTTAAGTGGAGGTGGAAGTCGTGCGCACAAGAATTACACTGGCATGTACAGAATGCAAACAACGTAATTACAACATGACTAAGGATAAGAAGACTCATCCTGACAGAATGGAAACAAAGAAGTATTGCAGATTCTGTAAAACACATACGTTACACAAAGAAACAAAATAAGGTAACTGATTGTACCTGGTTTCAGGCGTCTGCCTGAGACAATTGGAGGACAAATTATGGGTGAAACAGAAAATACCAAAAAGGCTCCTAAAAAGAGCTATTGGAAAGGCCTTCAGGCCGAGTACAAGAAAATCATCTGGCCCGACAAAGAAACTGTTGCAAAGCAGACAGGAGCTGTTGTTGCGGTTGCCATTGCTTTGGGACTGATTATTGCAGCGCTTGATACGATTATCGTAACCGGTCTGCATTTTGTTATCTAAAATAAAGGCAAGGGTGAGAATATGTCAGAAGCAAATTGGTATGTAGTGCATACTTATTCCGGCTACGAGAACAAAGTAAAAGTTGACATCGAAAAGACAATTGAAAACAGAAAGCTTCAGGATCAGATTTTAGAGGTGTCCGTGCCGATGCAGGACGTTATCGAACTGAAGAACGGGGCTCAGAAACAGGTTGCCAAAAAGATGTTTCCCGGATATGTACTGATTAACATGGTTATGAACGATGACACATGGTATGTAGTACGCAACACCCGAGGTGTAACAGGATTTGTTGGTCCGGGTTCCAAGCCGGTTCCTCTTACGGAAGCAGAGATGGATGCTCTCGGGTTCAGGGAAGCCGGATTGGTTGTCGAATTTGAAGAAGGTGACACAGTAGTTGTTACCGCAGGGGCCTGGAAAGATACCGTTGGTGTTATCAAGTCCATCAACGAAGGAAAGCAGACCCTTACTATCAATGTGGAGATGTTCGGCCGTGAGACACCGGTAGAACTTAACTTCACGGAAGTAAAGAAGATGTAATAAAACGGCCTTTAAACGGTTTAGAGGCTCGTGGGAGGGAGATTCCCGCAATTACCACATTTATTTAGGAGGTGCCTTATCATGGCAAAGAAAGTTACAGGATATATCAAATTACAGATTCCTGCTGGTAAAGCTACACCAGCACCGCCAGTTGGACCGGCTCTCGGCCAGCACGGCGTTAATATCGTTCAGTTTACAAAAGAATTTAACGCAAGAACAGCAGATCAGGGCGACCTGGTTATTCCGGTTGTTATCACTGTATACGCTGACAGAAGCTTCAGCTTTATTACAAAGACTCCGCCGGCTGCAGTTTTGTTAAAGAAGGCATGCAAGATCAAATCCGGATCTGCAACACCTAACAAGACAAAAGTAGCTACCATCTCTAAAGAAGAACTTCAGAAGATCGCAGAGCTGAAGATGCCAGATTTAAATGCTGCAAGCCTTGAGGCTGCTATGAGCATGATTGCAGGTACAGCCAGAAGTATGGGAATCACAGTAGAGTAAGCCGAAAGCAGTTAATCAGGACACTTTTTGGCTTAATGCGAAGCGGTTTCATTATCCGGGCGGAGAAGTTAGGGCCTGGATGAACGGACGCACGCTGAAGAAGTGAATTCGAGATGTTTATTTGTAACGTGGGAGGGAAATCCCCGACAATACCACTAGGAGGTTATTTATAATGAAAAGAGGAAAAAGATACGTAGAGGCTGCTAAATTAGTAGACCGCACAAATCTTTATGACGCTGCAGAAGCTATTTCTATCGTAAAGAAAGCATCTGTTGCTAAATTTGATGAAACAATTGAAGCTCATATCAGAACCGGATGTGATGGACGTCATGCTGATCAGCAGATCCGTGGTGCCGTAGTTTTACCGCACGGAACAGGCAAGACAGTCAGAATCCTTGTGTTTGCAAAAGGACCGAAGGCTGACGAGGCTCAGGCTGCAGGCGCAGACTTTGTAGGCGCTGAGGAACTCATCCCGAAGATCCAGAATGAAGGATGGTTGGATTTCGACGTAGTTGTTGCTACACCTGATATGATGGGTGTTGTTGGTCGTTTAGGACGTGTACTCGGACCGAAGGGCTTAATGCCTAACCCGAAAGCCGGTACAGTTACTATGGACGTAACAAAGGCTATCAACGATATCAAAGCTGGTAAGATTGAGTACAGACTTGATAAAACAAATATTATCCACGTGCCAGTAGGAAAAGCTTCTTTCACAGAAGAAATGTTAGCGGACAACTTCCAGACGCTTATCGACGCTATCCTGAAGGCAAAGCCAAGTGCGTTAAAGGGCTCTTACTTAAAGAGTGTGACACTTACGTCCACTATGGGTCCTGGCGTTAAATTAAATGTTGCTAAGCTTGTGAACTAATTCAGGGGCAATAGAATTTTACAATTACAGAGCCGGATCAAAAGCATACGCTTTTGATCCGGTTTTTGATATTTTATAATTGCAATAGACAGCCGTCATATGATACGTTATACTGTGATATTATAGTAACAGTTCATGCTTTAACTATTGTCATATTATATAGTAAAGTAGACTAATGTGCATTGGTTGGAGCATGTATGAGAAGGATAAGTAAATATACGATAATAGCAGCGCTCGTCTTGATGACGGTGGTCAGTCTTGGCGGATGCGGTAAAAGAGGAAAAAAAGTGCCTGATCCGAAGTCGCCGGTGGTGATTACGCTCTGGCATTCTTATAATGCAGTGGTAAAGATGCAATTTGACAAACTGGTTCAGGAGTTCAACGATACGGTCGGAATGAATGAGGGAATAATAATCGATGCGAAAGGATACGGCTCCAGTGATGAGCTGGAGGAAGTGCTGTACGCCTCGGCGAACCGCGTAATTGGAGCGGAACCGCTGCCCGATATATTTTCGTCCTATCCTGACAGTGCATACCGGCTGGATAAGATAGCTACCCTGGTATCTCTGGAAGAGTATTTTACAGGAGAAGAATTGGGCAGATACCGTCCGGAATTTCTGGAAGAGGGTATGTGGGATCATTCCGGGGTCCACAAAATGGTGCCGGTGGCCAAATCCACGGAGCTGCTGTTTCTGAATAAGACGGACTGGGAACGTTTTTCTGCGGATACGGGAGCTTCCATGGAACTTCTTGGAACCTGGGAAGGGCTTGCAAAGACGGCTCAGATGTACTATGAATGGTCGGGAGGCCAGCCGTTTCTCGGTATGAATTACTATAATGATTTTGCCGTTATTACAGCTGCGCAGCTGGGGGAAAATGTGTTATCCGGAAGCGGGGAGCCGGTTTATTCCAAAGAGACGGCGAGAAGAGTATGGGACGCCTACTACATACCTCATATAATGGGGTGGTATGAAAGCAGGGTATACAATCAGGACGGCGTTAAGAGCGGAAAGATGATTGCTTATATCGGCTCATCGGCAGGCGCCGGATTTTTTCCGGACGAAGTAATAAAGGATGAGAATAAGTCATATCAGGTTGAATGCCTGTGCCTTCCCTATCCCGTGTTTCAAAATGGGGAAAAATACATGACTCAGCGCGGAGCCAATATGGGAGTATTCGCTTCAGACGAGGTGCGCGAGCGAGCTGCCTGCGAGTTTTTGAAGTGGTTCACACAACCAGAGCGGAATATCAGGTTTGCGGTGTCTACGGGTTACCTGCCGGTTGAGCAGGAGGCGCTTTCATCCGTACCGGAACTTCTCAGGAATGTTGACAATACTGGAAATGCGGCGGCAATTACAAGCGGAATCAATGCATATCTGGAAGCGGGGAAGAAGTATGCATTCTATGCGAAAAAAGCATTTGACGGCTCTTATGAATTGAATAAAGTGTTCGGGGAGTCTTTGGAGAAAAAAACGGCCGAATCTCTGGCCCTGATGGATAAAAGGATATTAAACGGGGAAAAAGAAGATGTTGTGCAAAAGGATCTGCTGGAGGAGGATTGCTTCTACCGCTGGTATGATTCTTTTATCAAAGAAATGGCTGGTATGACAGATGGGGAGAAAAATTAGAAGCAGGAATATGGCGTTTCGTTTGACTGTTGTGTTTGTCTGCTTTGCTGCATTTCAGAGCAGTCTGCTTTCCGGAATCATGGTTGGCAGCGGCGTGCTCAAGAGAGCAAAGCAAAATGAGTACAGGATATTTTCGGAGAAGGTGAACGGGCGTAAGAACAATCTGGAAAACGAGATGAATAACATCTGGACAAATTTTGACTATGACGAGGAACGGATCAGCCGGTATTTTGAAGAGACAGATACGGGAAATATGCCGGGTAAAGAGGATGAAATTCTGGAAGAGCTGGCGCCCATCGTTCTGGATTCGCTCTACCACACAAAGACTACGGGCGCTTTTCTGATACTGCCGGGGCAGGACGGAATGGAGAATTCTCTGGCCTCCCTGTATTTTCGCAATAATAATCCGGATAAGGCTGGAAAAGATAACGAGAACCTTTATATGCTGGCCGGGCCGTGGAACGTGGCCGACAAGTTGAAGATTGCGACTACGGCAAACTGGAGTTACCGGCTGGAACTCAGCAGCAGCAACCGGGAATTTTATACAAAGCCCTATGAAGCGGCAAACGAGTACGGCCGTTCAGCCTGGCTGGGCTATTGGAGTACACCGTTCAAGGTAAATCCCCAGGATGAAGACGTCATCACTTATTCAGTACCTGTTTTTGACGGGAAGGGGAATGTGGCCGCCATATTCGGAGTTGAGATTTCTGTTAATTATCTGTACCGTTTTTTACCGGCAAGAGATCTGCAGAACACCGATTCCTACGGTTATGTCATCGCGACCGGTTCAATGGAGAAGGGCCTTAAACTGTCTATCACGTACGGTGCAATCCAAAGGAGGATGCTGAAAGCCGGAGAGATGATGGAGCTGGAAAGAGTCGATGAGGAGGACGGGATATACAGGCTGCTCAACCATAACAGCAGCCACGATATTTATGCCAGTGCCAGCCGGATGGGAATGTATTACCACAATACTCCGTTTGAAGGGGAGGAGTGGTATCTTATGGGGCTGATGGAGAAGCCGGTCCTGCTGCATTTCCCTCAAAAGATAGAGAGGCTGCTGGTTTTTGCACTTTTGGCAACCACCGGCATTGGACTGATTATCGCGTTGTTTGTCAGCGTGTGGTTTACCCGTCATGCTAAGCTGATGGAGCTGTCGGGACTTCCTCTGGGGGTGTTTGAATTGCGCCCGCATTCAGGCAAGGTGTTCATGACCAGCCGGATTCCCAGTCTGCTGAATCTTACATGGGAGCAGGAACGTATTTTTACCAGGGATAAGATAAAATTTACAGAGTTTCTGAAAGAATTTGAGAATTTGCGTGACGGAGGCGACGACACATTCAGGCTGGAGTCAGAGGACGGCTCAAAATGGATTAAGATAACCAAAAAAATAATGGATGGCACCGTAAGGTGCGTTGTGGAAGATGTGACGGATGAAGTCCTTCAGACGAAAGCGCTTCAGGTAGAGCGGGACAGAGACGGCCTGACAGGCGTTGGAAACAGACTGGCCTTTGAAAAAAAGATGGAATGTCTCCGGGACACCTTTGGCAGTGGGAACCGGCCGGGCTTTGTCATGTGTGATTTAAATAATTTAAAGTGTGTGAACGACGAATTTGGCCACGATAAGGGGGATGAGTATATCCGCGCCGCTGCAGATGCCATCAGGACGGCATTTCCCGGTGAAGCGGTATACCGCATCGGAGGGGACGAATTTGCCGTTTATCTTGAAAATAAAGATGCCGAAACCGCTGTGGAAGGCATCGCAAGGATAAAAACAGCAATGGAGGAGTACAGCCGCACGCAGGAATTCCATGCGTCCGTCGCGTCTGGATACGCATTCTATACCCCGGGCCGGGATTTGGAGGTAAAAGATATTATGGCCCGGGCGGATGCTTATATGTACCGGCATAAGAGAAGAATGAAGCGGTAGGCGGTATTTGGTTACTGTTCGGCAGGTGAGGACGCCGCCGGTACGGCCAGCGGACGGGGTGGTGGGGTGTGTATATGAGTCTTTCGTCCCGGGGGAGAATTGTTGTGGTTTGGGGCTGCGGGCGAAGATAAAGTCTGCGGAGCACGCTCCCGCTCTGTGAAATGCATCACGCTGCTAAGCTCGACAGGACCTCGCTAATCAGCGATGGATTTCAACGGCATCCGCAGACTTTATCTTCC
>OBXO01000193.1_pt1 | contig 66424 bp, 54 predicted proteins | sample 1501431 | NCBI WGS metagenome assembly OBXO01 (sample SAMEA2580163, study PRJEB22360) | human gut metagenome | biome: human gut; feature: human-associated habitat; material: faeces | place: Denmark | collected 2008/2010
CAACCGTCAAGTCTTTCTCACCGCACCTTTAGGTGTAGCAGGGAAAGGAGCCTTATAGGCTCAGAGAAAACTACCAGTTATACTGGTAGTTTTATTTCCATGTGAAAGTCTTAATACAACTGCATAAAAAGCAAGCTGTAAACGGTTATGTAAATACTGATGTTAGTATTTTTAAGGTAATATCAATGAGAATAGTGGAGGCTACGATATGAAAGAGGAAAGAAAAAAGCAGCTGGAAGAGCTGTATGCGGCAAAGGTGCAGGACAAAGCTGAGGAAATCAGCAAATGGATATACGAACATCCCGAAGATGGTGATCAGGAATTTTTGTCAAGTGCCTATCTATGCGAGCAGCTGAAGGAGGCAGGCTTTTCTGTACAACTCCCGTACGGTTCTTTAAAGACAGCATTTCGATGCGAGCTGAAGGGCAGTAAGCCGGGAGCAACCTATGCATTTTTGGCAGAATATGATGCCTTGCCGGGGTATGGTGAGCAGCACGATGAGCTTGCACATGCCTGTGGACACAACTGGATCGGAGCGGTATGTGCGGGTGTGGGGCTCATGTTTGCACAGATGCAGGAGGAACTGGAGGGTACCATTGTTATTATGGGAACCCCGGCAGAGGAAACAACCGGTGGAAAATGTGTGCTTGTTGAGGAAGGCGCATTTGATGATGTGGATTTTGCTTTTCAGCTGCATCTGGGTGCAGAAAATAATGCACATGTCGTTACACTTGCCATGGACTCTCTAGAATTCACTTTCCATGGAAAAGCAGCTCATGCAGCTGCCTATCCGCATCTGGGAGTCAATGCCTTGGATGCGGTCAATCTGATGTTTACGGGAATCAGCTATCTGCGCCAGCAGATGCGCTGTGACACACGGGTGCACGGTATTATCACCAAGGGTGGAGAAGCATGCAATATCATTCCGGATTTGTGTGCGTGCAAATTTTACATCCGCGCAGCCGATAAGGCATATATGGAGGAAATCAGTGCGAAAATCGTCAATATCGCAAAGGGAGCTTCTTTCATGACGGGAACGCAGATGGAATATCGTAATTTTGAAAATACCTATTATGATCTGGTCAACTTGGAAAGCTTTCAGCAGCTGTATGTGGAAAATGCAAAGCTTTGCGGCTCCGGTGACTTTGTGGACAGTGATGCGGATGCCAGCGGCTCCAGTGATGTAGGAAATGTATCGCATGTCTGCCCGATGATGTACAGTGAGCTGGCATTGAAGGGACCAACACCCGCCTATGCGCATGATGTTAAATTTCTCGAATATCTGAAGCTGCCTTGTGCGGATGACAAGCTGAGAAAGGGAATCATCAGTCTGTGCTTAACCGTATTCGATTTGTATGATGAAAAACAGCGAGAAGATATTATGAATGAATTTGATACTAGAAAAGAGTAAGCAGATATCGATATATCCTGAGAAGGCAGGAGCATATAGACACAAATAGAATTGCTGAACAATGAATGATAACTGTCGGAAAAAATACCGGCAGTTTTTCATTTAAGTATTTTAATATGATTCAGGTAAAAAAGGTATTGCATAATGTAAAAAATTCCAGTTGTAAAAAGGAAAAAGACGAAATTTATATATTTTTAAATTCACTATAATAAAAGTAGATAAAGGAGAAGGAATATGGAGCTGAGAAAGATATTGCATGAAGATGATATTCTGATTCCCATGCAGGCAGATTCAAAAGAGGAAGCAATACGGCAGCTTGCTGAAATGCTGAAGGCACATGAAGTCGTAATGGATATGGATGCGTTTATGAGTGATGTCTTTTTACGGGAAGCGGAAGGAGTTACAGGAATCGGAGACTATATTGCAATACCGCATGGAAAATCGAAGGGAGTGAAAGAAAACAGAATTGCGGTTGGCATATTGCAGGAGCCTATTTACTGGGAGAGTATTGATGAGCTTCCGGTAAAAGTGGTTATCCTCTTTGCAGTCTGCGCCCGGAAGCACGATGCTGATCAGAGTCATTTATCGATGATGGCGGCTGTTGCTAAATCACTGGCTTATGATGATGTGAAGCAGCGACTGTATGAGGCGGAAAGCAGACAGGATGTCATGGAGGCTATTTTATCAAGACAGTGAAAGAAAGGTGAGCGTATGAAAATTGTAGGTATAACAGCATGTACAGCAGGAATTGCACACACGTATCTGGTAAGAGAGAAGCTTGTAAATGCAGCAAGGGAGCTGGGACATGAAATAAAGATTGAAACACAGGGCAGCATTGGCGTTGAGGATATTCTGGACGATCAGGATATTGCACAGGCAGATGTGGTCATTATTTCAGCAGATATTGAAATATCCGGAAGGGAACGCTTTAAAGGGAAAAAAGTTCTGGATATGCCAATGAAAATGGTAATGAAGGCACCAAAAAAATTATTGATGCAGATAGAAGAAAAATTGAAAGAAAGCTGAGGTGGAGATAGTGAAAAAATTGCAACTGAAAAAACATGTTCTTACGGGTATTGCCTATATGATACCGGTGGTTGTAGCAGGCGGTATCTGTCTGGGGATTTCCAGGATTTTTGGAGGGGTGGATATTCAGGAAGGAACGATTGCGGCAGCGTTGGAGCAGATTGGAAATGCGGCGATTGGATTTACGGTTCCTGTTATCGCAGCGGGAATCGCGTATTCGATAGCAAATCGCCCGGGTATTGCACCGGGTCTTGCGGCGGGTACCCTTGCAAATGTTGTTGGTGCAGGATTTCTTGGAGGTCTTGCAGGTGGCTTTATCGCCGGTTACTTTGCATGGCTTGCGAAAACCTATATTAAGCCGCCGAAGCTGATTGAAGGCCTGATGCCAGTGCTTGTTATCCCGGTATTGTCAACGCTTGCTGTTGGCTTGGTATTTATGTATCTGATTGGTACACCTTTGGCAATGATACAGCAGGGTATGACTGACTGGCTTCTCTCCCTGCAGGGGGAATCAGGCTTTTTGATGGGTGCTATTATTGGCGGTATGCGCTTTGATATGGGTGGTCCGTTTGCACAGGCAGCAGGCGCTTTCTGTGATGCAATGCTTACACAGGGGGTCTATGCACCGAAGGCAGCAAGCATGGTCAGTGGAATGACACCGCCTGTTGGTGTTGCCATCGCAGTATTCTTAGCAAGAAAACGGTTTACAAAGGCAGAGCATGAAGCCGCAAAAACAGCACTTCCGCTAGGCTTATGCTTTATTACAGAAGGTGTCTTTCCATTCCTTGCAAGTGATCCGCTGCGTATTGTAGCGGCATGTACTGCGGGAAGTGCAATTTCCGGTGGTTTGGCAGTAATTTTCGGATGTCTGTGTCCGATTCCGGCAGGTGGTATTTTCGCGATACCGTTTATCACAGAGCCATTCCTGTTTGTGGTTGCTTTCCTTGCTGGTGTAGCTGTAACTGCAGGTGTACTGCTTCTGTTAAAGCCGAATCGTAGCGCAGCTGCCGAGGATACCGAGGAAGACTATGATTTCACCATTGAATTCAATACAAAATAAGAAGGAGAATAGAAAATGCTTGTACCAATGAGGGATTTGCTGGATAAGGCGACGATAGAGGGCTATGGTGTGGTGGCACCAAATGTTATCAACGAATGCACCGCCCGCGTATGTATAGAGGCGGCAGAGGAACTGCATGCACCGCTGATCTTGGATGTAGGCTATGTATTTCACCCGGATTTGGTTTTTCTGGGGCGTATGCTGGAAGAAATGGCTGTTCGATCATCAGTCCCTATTGCCGTTAATCTGGATCATGGTGCAACCTATGAACAGGTCATGTGGGCATTGCGTGCCGGATTTACATCTGTTATGATAGATCGCAGTACTGCATCCTTTGAGGTGAATGTACGTGATACTGCTGAAATCGTAAAAGCTGCACACGCTGTACAGGTCAGTGTGGAGGCAGAACTGGGGCATGTCGGAGACGGCTGTTCCTATGGACGTGAGGCTTGTCTGTATACAGATCCAATACAGGCCGTTGAATTTGTAAAGCAGACAAGTGTGGATTGCCTGGCGATTTCTGTAGGAACTGCACATGGTGTCTATGCGGGAAAGCCGCAGCTTGATTTTAAACGTATCCGTGAAATTCGACAGGCTGTTGATATACCGCTGGTCCTGCATGGCGGCAGTGGAAGCGGCGATGCAAACCTGCAGAAAGCAATACAATGCGGTATTTCCAAAATCAATATTGGCACCGATAATTTTGCAGCTGCTATCAAAGCGGGTGGGCAGGCAGGTGAACCTCATATGGTCTACCATCGGATGCAGCAGGGGTTTAAGGATATGGTTAAGCATTATATGCATATTTTTCATCAGGAGGGGAAAGCATAGAAAGGGGACAGTCTGTCCCCTTTTATAAAAGGAGGTATACCTATGCTGAGCAGAAGGCAGAAAGATATCCTGCAGCAGCTGGAGCGCGCAGATGATTTTATCAGTATACGCACCCTGTGTGAAACCTGTTCCCTGTCTGAAAAGACGATGCTTTCAGAACTAACAGTAATTGAAGCCATCCTTCAGGAACAGAAAATCGGTGTGTTAATTCGCAAACGAGGTAGCGGAGTGTCTCTGCAGCTGCAAAAGAATAAACGCAGGCAATACGAAATGCTGCTGCATACCCGGCAGGACCAGGAGGAGGCATTCATTGTAAGGAGTCTGTTCTTTCATAATGCAGACCACGTATGGAGTGAAAAGCGTTTTTGTGAGGTTCTGCATGCGGGACGCCATGTTGTTCACGGCTACCTGCGTGAGCTTTCTGAGTTCTGCTGCAATTATAGCATAGTGATCCGCAATCGACAGAAATATGGCATTTTAGTAAAGGGAGATGAGTTTCATATCCGTGATTGTATCATTGCCCTGTTCATGGAACGAAGCGACTACCCGTTTGTAAAGGGGAAGGTTGGACAGATTCTGGATGAGCAGCAGAGCAAGCAGTTTCAAGAGCTGTTTCAGGGATTTTTGTATCATCCGCTTGAAACCTGTGTGTTGGAGCTGGAAAAGGACTGTCATGTATATCTGGATCATATCAGTCGATTAAATGTCTTCCTGCATCTTTGCATGTGTATTCTGCGTGTCCAGCAGAAGGCTTTTGTGGACATGCGGCAGGAGCAGATGGATATGCTGCATAAAAAGCAGCGCAGCAATCGACTTTTAAAGGTCTTTGAAACACTGGAAGCAATATATCATATTCCTTTGCCGGAGCAGGAAAAATGCTATATTCAGCTGTATCTTGATATTTACGGTCTGGTAGATGATAGTATGTTTGATGTGGTACGTGAGGATTTGGAGCATACCGAGCATTTTCATACCTTTGTAGACCAGTTTCTGGATATATTAAATGGCATTTTGAGTATCAGCATAGATCGTGAGGAGGAATTGATGGAGGGACTGCTCACACATCTTGCAGGAACGATAATACGTTTGAAAAACGGTGTTCGGATTCATAATCCGCTGCTTCATGAGGTTCGCAGCAGCTTTTCATCCATATATCAGGCTACCTGGGCAACCAGTATTTTATTTGACCAATATTATAGCGTGACGATTACAGAGGATGAAATTGCCTACATAGCTTTATATCTTGGTGTCGTTAGAGAAAAGACAGACTACGATTTGCATGTCTGCCTCCTTGTAAAGCGCTATGACAATGTGATTCGTATTTTGCGGGAACAGATTCAGAAGCTGCATCATGCCATAAGGATCGATGATATTATGACTGAACAGGAATATCAGAGCAGAAAGCAGCATCGAAGATGGGATTTGGTGATTGCTACGATTGATTTTCATGATGATTTTCCTCAAATTCATGTAAATGAAATTTTAAAGGAGGAGGATTGCCTGTACATTCGCTCCATTGTAAATCATATATTGGACAAGAAGATTCTGCATAGTGAAAACAATCTGCCGCATGCAGAAAGCATGTTCGATGAGAATCTGATTTTTCTTGAACAGTCGGTAGAAAACAAGGAGGAGCTTTTGAAGCAGATTTGTGAAAAACTGCTGAAGGCTGGTTATGTAAAGGAGCCGTTTTTCTCTTCTGTCATGCAAAGAGAACGCGAAATATCAACAGAGATCGGATCAGGTGTTGCCATTCCACACGGCAATGCGCAATATGTTAACGATACAGTGATCGTGTATGCCGGACTGCAAAAAACCATTCCATGGGGACGTGATGAGTCGGTTCAGCATGTGTTTCTGCCGGTGATATCCGTAAGCAATAAAAATGAGGTTGAGCGCTCCATCAAGAATTTTTACCGCAGACTGATTGCTTTGATTGAGCATGGGGAAATCAGAAGGCTGCTGGATATGCGGGATGCCTCAGAGGTAATTGCACATTTTGAAGACATATAAACAGTATACACTTTCAACAAAAAGGAATCGTATACTGTTTTTCAATATCAATTCGCGAAATATGCTATTATCTACTTGACACTCCTGTGCACAGGAACGTTTACAATAAAGCAGAGGGAGGTGAAGCATTATGTACACCATCAGCCAGTTTTCCAAATTGTGCGGTTTAACAGTAAAAGCATTGCGGTATTATGACACGGAGGGATTGCTGAAGCCATCCTTTCGAAAAGCGGAGAACCAGTACCGTTATTACAGTGATGAGGATTTAAAAACGGCACAGATGATTCAGTATCTGCGCTCCCTTGAATTTTCCATCATGGAAATAAAGGATATTCTGAATAATAGCAGAGGGGAAGACCTCTCCTATATTCTGCAGGAAAAAATCAGCCGGATGGAGGCTAAAATACAGAAAGAAAGGGAGCTGATTCAGCGAATGCGGGAGCATAGCTTTGCACAGGGTGAGGAGTATGTGGAAAATACGTATGCGATTGATACGGCTACCGTTGCAGGACAACTGGTCGCATCCATTCGCTTTACAGGCAGATACCAGGATCTGGATACGCACATTCCGTTGCTTTACAAAGCTGTAAAAGGAAATGCGAACGGTAAACATTTCAATCTGTATCACGATGAGGAATGTAAAGAAGCTGCCGATATTGAATTATGTATTCCCGTGAAAAAGGAGATACACCATCCCTCGCTAACCTGCAGATATCTTGAGGAGCTGCATGCTCTGCATACAACACATCATGGCGGCTATGACACACTCTGGATTGCCTATAAGGCTTTGTTTGCCTATGCGAATGACCAAGGAATTCGCATTCTGACACCATCCAGAGAGGATTACGTGAAGGGACCGGGAATGCTGTTTCGCGGTAACCCGGATGCCTATGTAACGGAAATCTATTTGCCCTTTGCAAGAGAGGAGAACCATAGATGAAAAATACAGTGGAGAATTTCGTCCCGCAGGGAGGGAAGCACTGCATTACCAATTCCCTGAAACAAATCTTTACGTATTACGGATATCCGATGTCAGAGGAGTTAATGTTTGGGCTGGCCTCGGGATTATCTTTTCTCTATCTGAATCAGGCAGCCTCTCCCATGATCAACGGACGTACCAAGGTATTCGAATTTGAAAAAAAGCTGGCAGACAGATTACAGATTACCATTCACTGTCGGGCCGGTAAGAATTATGAGAGAATATTTCAGACAACAAAGCAAATGATTGATGCCGGCGAGCCCGTTCTGGTTTATGTGGATATGCCGTTTCTTCCCTATCTCGGACTGGATGCGCAAAGCCATTTTGGCGGACATGCCGTTGTGCTGTTTGGCTACGATGAGGAACAACACAAATTTCTCGTCAGTGACAGGGATCAGCAGGATGCTCCCATACAAACGCCCAACGGACTGGTTGCTAAGGACTATCACATGGTGGATTATGAGGATATTAAGCGTGCCCGCAGCAGCAGCTTTCGTCCGTTTCCTGCAAAGAATAAGTATCTGACCTTTGATTTTCAGGGATATCGCACCGTGGATAAACAAATATTACGGGAAGCGATTCTGGATACCCGTGACTGCATGCTGCATCCACCGGCTCAGCTGTTGGGTGTTTCCGGTATACTGAAATTCTCCAGAGAAATCAATAAGTGGAAAGCATTTCATGCAGAAAAGCTGAAGCTGGCAGGAATAACAAACTATTTTCAAATCAATGAGAGAGGCGGAACCGGAGGGGGAATCTTTCGCAGAATGTATGGTGATTTTCTGAAGGAAGCTGCCGGTATATGGCAGGATACGCGTTTATTTGAGCTGGGAGAACAGTTTATTGCGGTTTCCTTTTTATGGGATGCTGTTGCAGAGCTGCTGTGGAAGCTGTCGCAAACCAAAGATATACGACTGCTGGAAATGATTTCACAGCGTGTGCTGGTGATTTATGAGCGGGAAAGCTCCTTGTATCATGCGCTGTATGCACTTGCCGCTTAGAGGAAGAGGAGGTAACACAGCAGACGAAAGGATAAATCGGAAGATTTCCACGGTACTTCATTCGTGAGAAAAAAGGAAACATTTACCAATGTATATAGCCATGCTGTCTGCTTTCTTGTAAAATATAGCTGAATAGATGCAGACAGGAATTCGTATCGATGTCTGCACAGGTGGAGGAAATGAACATGAATCTGATTACGGAGCAACATATCATATTGGATATGGAAGGCAGTACCCAAAAGGAAATTCTGCATGCACTTGCAGAAATTGCATTTCGTGAGGGAAAGGTGAGTGATACAGATACCTTCTTTCAGGAGCTGTGCAAGCGGGAACAAGAATGCACAACCGGCTTTGGAAAAGGAATCGCCATCCCGCATGCCCGTCATGCCTGTATAAAGGAAGCAGGAATTCTGTTCGTCAGAATGAAACATAAAATAGAGTGGAAATCCATAGATGAAAAGCCGGTGGAAGCAGCTGTCTGCCTGCTTGCCCCGGATGATAAAAATGACTTTCACCTCAAGGCATTGTCAAAGCTTGCCCGCAGACTGATGCATGAGGATTTTGTGGACATATTAAAAACGGCAGAGAAACAGCAGATCTTAAGTGAAATTATAGATACGGTATCCTGAAGGATAAATGTGACATCACATGGAAGCTTCCACATGGTATGAATTTCCCGGGAAATATATGTACAAAGACCTTTTTGAGATTTGTCTGTTTTTCATAGGACAAACACTGAAAAACAGACATGTTCAAGTTGCTGTGAACGTTGTATAATAAAAGCAAGGAGGGTTTTTGATTATGGAAAACTTTATTTACTCAATTCCCACAGAAATTTATTTTGGTAAGGGGCAGATAGCCAATATCGGCAGAAACGTTTCCTGCTACGGTAGGAAGGCATTGCTGGTTTATGGTGGCGGCAGTATCAAGCGCAACGGTATTTATGATGATGTTGTAAAAATTTTCAAAGAGAACGGCATCGCATGGTGCGAGCTGTCCGGCGTGGAGCCGAATCCGAGAATAACAACGGTGCGCGAGGGTGTGAAGCTGTGCCGTGAGGAAGGTGTTGAAGTTGTAGTACCGATTGGTGGCGGTAGTACCATTGACTGCGCCAAGGTGATTGCTGGTGCTGTCAGCTATGACGGCGATGCATGGGATATCGTTTTAAATCCTGCAAAGGTAGTTAGTGTGCTTCCAATCGTAACAGTTTTGACCCTGTCGGCAACCGGTAGTGAAATGGATACCTTTGCCGTTATCAGTAATCTGGAAACCAATGATAAAATCGGAACGGGGCATGAGGATATGCGGCCGAAGGCATCAATTCTGGACCCAAGCTATACCTGCAGTGTATCCGCATACCAGACTGCGGCAGGTACGGCGGATATTATGAGTCATATCTTCGAATGCTATTTCTCCAATGTACAGGGCTATATGCAGGATCGCATGGCGGAAGGACTGTTAAAGACATGCATTGAATTCGGTGTACGTGCAGTGCAAAATCCTGAGGATTATGAAGCGCGGGCAAACCTGATGTGGACCAGCAGCTGGGCAATCAACAATTTCATTAAACTGGGAAAAACGGTGGAATGGACAGTGCATCCGATGGAGCATCAGCTTTCTGCATATTATGACATCACACATGGTGTGGGGCTGGCTATTTTAACGCCGCACTGGATGGAATACGTGCTGAATGAGGAATCTGTGGAAAAATTCAAAGACTATGGTGTTAATGTATGGGGCATCGACAGGGAAAAGGATCCGTTTGAAATTGCGCATGAAGCCATCAAAAAGACGAAAGACTATTTTGTTGCTATGGGAATTCCGACAACGATGCGTGAAGTGGGAATTAAAGATGAAACAAACTTTGATGTCATGGCGGAAAAAGCTGCAGCGGATTTGAAGGGAGCTTATGTAGAGCTTACGAAAGAGGATGTAAAAAACATCTACCGCGCCGCATTATAAGTATTTTATAAGGAAGCCAAGGCTGCTTTCATACGCAATATAGAGAAAGCCTGTAATACATAAGGTTCTTTCTCGATTGTGGGTAAACTTAACATAGGGAGACTTCCATACGATTGTAGTTAACAATAGTATGAAAGTCTCCCTTTTGCAAACACTCTAACGTAAGAAAGAACCATGCATAAGCAGGGTTTTTTCATATGAAACAGTGAGTGAACAATATGCTGGATAAGACTATACAGTTTCTGATGAAGAGTTTCTAAGCAATAACATAATGAGGTTCAAAATAGAACTTCAAGCTTATATAAGGACGCTTACGAAAGGAAGCCTATCTGCCGGTAGATGGTGAAAAAGAATACTCTCAGTGTCCGTTGAGATGGCAGGCTATAGCACTTCCTGTACAGGGTGCGATGTGTGATAGCATCGACTTATATAATGGAATTTCAGTATTTGCTGTTATTTTGGAAAGTAAAAAACCAGTAAACAGAAGCTACATCATTCACTCTTTCCATATAAAAAAAGAGTTGCAGGGCTTTGCAGGATAGCGAAACATTCTGCAGGTCTTGACAGGAGAAACTGAAAGATTGATGAAAAGAAAAAGAAGAGAAGGTATTCATTTTGTCAGGAGTTGTGATGGAACGGATATCATTTTTTTTCGTTTTGTGTCACTATGAATCTGCTTGGTCTATTATAGGAAAGTGATTAGGAAAAGATTTCCTGTTTTTGCCGCAGATAGTGGAAAATGATAGCCTATCAATCCCCCCAATGCTCTTTTATAATAAGACCATAAGCAAGGAGGGAACAGTATTGGAACTATATAACAAACGTATGATTCAGATTCTGGAACTGCTGACACAAAACCGAAAGGTATTGAGCAGCGACCAAATTGCTTTGTCGATCGGCGTGTCATCAAGAACGATTCGAAACGATATAAAGGAATTGAACGGCATCCTTCATGCTCATGGTGCAACCATTCTTTCCGAAGCAGGCAGTGGATATTATCTGAATACGGAACAACCGGAGGCTTTCACAGAGCTCATGGATCAATTGCATGCCGAGGAAGAAAAGGATGCGGATACGATTATCCCCAGTGATCCCAGAGACAGGGCAGCCTATATCATGCAGCATCTGTTAAAAAACACGTTGCGCAATGAAGAAATTATTGATCCCAACGATTTGGCGGATGAGGTGTTTGTCAGTATGTCCACGCTGAAAAAGGATATCCGGCAGATTGATAAAATGCTGGAGCGCTTTTCCTTAAAGGTCGGTATCAGCACAAAGAAAGGTGTGCATATCATCGGAAGTGAAGCCAATATCCGTTATTGCATATCGGAATTTATTTTCAAGCACAACGATGCGCGTGCATCCAGAGAAACGGGATTTTTTGATGATATCGTTAGTGAAGAGCTCTTTTCCCAGCTGCATGAAATCCTTCTGGAAACCATGAAAAAGTATGATATGCGTCTTACGGATATCGCATTCAAGAACCTGATCGTACATATTGTCATTATCTTAAAGCGCTCCTTTCATGAACGGCGTGTGGATTATGAAGAAGCGGAAATCCGTCAGCTGGAAAGTCATATGGAGTTTGCGGCGGCAAAGGAGGTTCTGGCTGTTATTTATCATAAACTGCACATTGATATCACCGATGAGGTGTACTATCTGACGCAGCATTTGATATCCAGTAAGAAGTTTCTTACCACAAACTTTACGGATGAAAATGAGGAGTATGAATTTAAGAAGGAAATTCAGGCAATTCTGTATCGAATCAGGGAGGATACCAATGTTGATCTTTCGGATGATACGCAATTGATCAATGGTTTGGCAGTTCACCTCAGTGTTGCAGTTCAGCGGCTTCGATTCCATATGAATATACGCAACGACTTTCTGGACTATATGAAAAACAATTATCCCTTTGCATTCGAGCTGGCAGTCAAGGCGAGTGAAATCGTGGAGCATGTTTTCTCCATTAAGACAAATGAAAATGAAATTGGTCTTCTTGCGATTCATTTCGGTGCAGCACTGGAGCGGAAGGGCCTGAATGAAAAGCAGAAAATCTTTGAAGCTGTCATCGTATGTGCCTCCGGAATGGCAACCGCAATGCTGATGAAGGAAAGAGTGAAACAGTTTTTCCAGAACCGGATTCATATTGTGAAAACCTGCCCGCTGTATGAGGTAACACAGGCACTGATTGACAGTGTGGACCTCGTACTGACAAGTGTGCCGGTGGAGACATTCCACAGTGAAAAAATTCTGCAGACACAATTATTGCTGGATGACCGGGATGTCCGCAATATTGAAACCTTCATGACGCATCACCATGAGGACAGCGGATATTTCAAGGAAATCTTTCGGGAGGATCTGTATTTCACAAATCTGAAGCTGAAAACAAGAGATGAGGTACTGCATTTTATTACCGATGCTATGATCGAAAAGGGGTATATGAAGGAGGAAAACAAACAATCCGTATTCAAACGGGAGGCTATGGCGACGACTGAGCTGGGCAGTATGGTTGCCATGCCGCATTCCCTGGAAAATGATATGCTGGAGGCCAGTGTATCCGTAACGATTCTGGATAAACCGATCGTCTGGGATCAGGAAAAGGTACAGGTTGTCCTGCTGTTAAATATACCGAAGAGCAAATACGGCATGTGGGAAGATGTCTTCAAAACACTGTATAAATATCTGATACGTGATTTTGGTGTTCGCAGGCTTGCCAAGGGCTGCACCTATGAAGAGTTTATACGGGATTTGGAATATCAGAGGCAGGGAAAGGAATGAGGTTATGAAGGGAATTGAATTAAGTGAGAAAAATGTAAGGCTGCATGTAAGTGCAAGGGACTGGGAGGAAGCAGTCCGCATCGGCGGCAGGATTCTGGTGGAAAACGGAACCGCAAGGGAAAGCTATGTGGAGGGTATTGTAAATTCAATCAAAGAATACGGACCGTATGTTGTCATATCAAAGGGATTTGCCATTCCGCATACAAGAGCGGAGGATGGTTCTCTGGGCATTGGGTTTTCTCTGATTACACTCAGGGAACCGGTTTACTTCGACCCCAAGGATGATCCGGTTGAGGTCATGATCTGTTTTTCCGCAATTGATTCCCAGACACATCTGGACATATTGAAAATGATTGTGACCTTTGTGGAAAAGGGGTATGTGGAGAAAATCGCAAAGCTGGATACGATCGATGAGCTCAACGCCCTGTTACAGAATGAAGAATAAGGTAGAAACGGCAACCCCGTGAAGATTGGAGGAAAATATGAAAATTTTAATGGTATGCGGTAACGGTCTGGGAAGCAGCTTTGCCTGTCAGATGACAGTGGAAACCGTGCTTCAGGAGCTTGGTGTCAGTGCCTCGCTGGATCATTGTGATCTATCCAGTGTGAAGGGAATGAAGGCGGATCTGATTCTTTCGGGTAAAAACTTTGAGAGCCAGTTCGCAAATCTGGAGCTGACGACACCGACCATCTTTTTGAACCGTCTGGTGGACAAAAATGAAATCAGGGAAAAGATTGTACCATTCCTGAAGGAACAGGGCAAACTTTAAATTTTAAAAACAAGAGAGGAAGGGAACTACTATGCAAATTGTAAATTTTATCATTGACAACATTCTGACACAGGCACCGATCACCATCGCATTGATTGCGATGCTGGGATTGCTGCTGCAGAAAAAACCAACCGGACAGGTGATCTCGGGAACCTTTAAAACACTGCTGGGATTCATGGTGCTATCGGCAGGCTCCAATGTCATTGTACAGGCACTTACGTATTTTGGGGCAATCTTTACTGAAGGCTTTGGCATGCAGGGGCTGGTGCCCTCCATCGAAGCGATTAACGGACAGGCAATGGGGGAGCTTGGTCTGGGGAGTGAAATCGCACTGACACTGGGGGCAATCTTCATCTTCAATATCATCATTGCGCGCTTCACAAAATGGAAATATATCTTTCTGACAGGACAGGCACTGCTCTGGATGTCAACGATCTGCGCTGTCTTCGGATACTGGTGCGGACTGCGCGGGGTAACGCTAATTCTTGTCGGTGGACTGATTGGTGGAATCTTCGCTGTTGCCATGCCTGCGATTGCACAGCCTTATGTTAGAAAAATTACCGGCAACGATGATATTGCACTCGGGCATTTCTGTACTGTAGGCTATGTATTAACTGCATGGGTAGGTAAGCTGACCGGTGGTAAGAAATCAGTTTCCACAGAGGAGCTGCAGCTGCCAAAGGGTCTGGAATTTTTACAGGATACCTACTTGTCTATCGGTATCGTCATGATTCCGCTGTTTCTGGTAACGGCTTTCTTTGCGGGACCTGAGTTCTGTGCAGAATATGCAGGGGCAACAAATTATCTGGTACACGCCTTCCTGCAGGCAGTTCAATTTGTCGTAGGTGTATATGTATTGCTAGCCGGTGTCCGTCTGTTACTGGCAGAAATCGTTCCTGCGTTCCGTGGTATTGCTATGAAGCTGGTTCCGGATGCAAAGCCTGCACTGGACTGTCCGGTCTTGTTCCCATATGCACCTAACGCAGTTATTATCGGCTTTGTGAGTACGACGATCGGTTCTGTTATCGGCATGTTTCTCTTTCCGATGTTCGGTCTTCCGATGATCCTTCCGGGAATGATGACTAACTTCTTTGCGGGAGGCTGTGCCGGAATCTTCGGAAATGCGATGGGAGGTACCAGAGGTTGCATTATCTCCGGCATCATTCACGGCTTGTTTATCACACTCCTGCCTGCAATCCTGTCACCGATGCTGGCAGATATCGGATTCCTGAATGCAACCTGTACAGATGTGGATACCATCGTATGCGGGCTGCTGTATGGCTGGCTGTTAAAACCGGTTCTCGGCTTGTTCTAGGAGCTTGTATATGTTCTTTAAACGCAAAGAAAAGAAAGAGGAGCCTGTACAGGAAGAGGTGGTACAGGATACTGGTGAGCTGCTGGCAAACGCACAACGAGCTGTTGCAGAGCTTAAGGATAAGAGTGGAGAGGAACGCATTGCGGCATTAAACGAAATAGGAATCCTGTATGCGGAAGCAAAACAGACTGATGAAGCTATCACATATCTGGAAATGAGTCTTTCGGAAAAGAAGGATCTGGGGAAGGGATATCGTACACTGCTGAATCTGTATAATACCAAACGAAGAGAGGCCGCAAAGGCAAAGGATGATGAACAGATTCAGTATTATCTTCGTAAGATTGATGAAATGATGGCGATTTCCAAGGAAGTCACGAGAGCCAGCTTTTAAAACCGGAAACGGTATAACAAAAACAAGGAGGAGTTTGGAATGTATAAGAATCTAATAGAAATGTTTAGGGAAAATGAAGGAAAGGGAGCTGTGGGAGCCTTCAATCTGCACTGCTTTGAAATGCTGCCGGCAATGATTGCGGCTGCACAGGAATTGGGAACACCCATCATTATTCAGACGTCTCTGGGGACTGCGGAATATATCGGATTTGAGGCACTGATTGCGGCTGTCAAAGCATTGGCACAGAAAGCGGATATCAATGTATGTCTGCATATGGATCACTGCAAATCCATAGAAGCGTTAAAAAAAGCAATAGATCTGGGGTATTCCAGTGTTATGTATGACGGCAGTGATCTGCCACTGGAGGAGAATATCAAAAACACACAGGAGGTCGTTGCCTACGCCCATGAGCGCAATGTATCTGTGGAAGGGGAAATCGGAAGCATTGGAGGAGCAGAGGATGGTATTGTGGTAGAAAAAAGCGATGCCGCCTACACTAAGCCTGCGGATGCAATCCGTTTTGTAAAGGAAACGAACGTGGATGCTTTGGCAGTCGCAATCGGGACTACCCATGGACAGTATAAATCCAAGGCAAACATAAACTATGAGCTGCTGGAAACCTTACAGGATAAGCTGCCGGATGTCGGACTGGTGCTGCATGGCGGTACCGGTGTCAGTGATGAGGATATGAAGCGATGTGCAAAGGGTATGAAGAAAATCAATGTCGGCACGGAATTAAATAAATCTTATATTGAAGAAGTGAATGCCAGCTTCCCGGATGCAACACCGTTAACATCTTTACGAAAGCTGTTTACACCGGCAAATGATCATATCAAACGTATCATCACAGAAAAATCCACATTGTTTAAAATGTAATCTATTTGCCCACGAAACGATGGGCATTTGTATAACAGAATCAGATAACACCTGATAAACAAACAAAGGAGAAGCTGTAAAGTGAAAAAGACACTCGTATTGCTGGCAGGCTATCCGGGTACCGGAAAATCCTATCTGATGCGTCAGATTCAGGAAGCATATCCAACATTCCAAATCCTTTCCCCGGATGCCTATAAAGAAGAAATGTGGGATCGTTACGGTTTTGATACGATGGAGGAAAAAGAAGCCGATATACAAAAGGCTTGGCTAGCATATTACAAGGATATGGAGGATATGATGCAGATGGATATATCCATTCTGAGCGATTATCCCTTCAGTGATAAACAAAAAAGCAGACTGGAACAATTGGCAGCCACACACGCCTATCAGATTGTGACCATACGGCTTGTGGCAGATTTAGACATCTTGTATGAACGCCAAAGAGCACGTGATCTGGATGATACACGCCACCCGGGACATATTGCCGGCAGCTTTCACAAGGGAGATATACTTCAGAGCAGGGATGAGCAGCCCTGTATGGTCGGTTATGAGGAATTCATGAACCGGTGTAAGAACCGTGGGTATGGAACCTTCGCATTAGGTACGGTATTTGAGCTGAATGTTACCGATTTCAGCCGTGCGGATTATCCTGCCCTCATGCAGAAGCTGAACAGAATATTACGATAAGTCAGTAACTCAGAAAAGCGGTATGTTACATATAAGCGACTAGCTGCTGCTATATCCTTCTGATATACGAAATTAGATAATAGAAATCAAGCCTAAATTTCAGAAAATAATACTTCATTATCAGCAGATCACTGGTCTGCGACAAAAAGATGGAATCTTCCATTTTTTTGAGAAATATGTATAATATAAATTGGCTATCTTTGAAAGATAGTGTTGTTCTTGCACATACCGTAAATGATTTTAGCTAGTTTAGCGGTACATGCAACCTTGGCGGCTTTTGAATTTAACGGGTTCAATTGCTGCCTTTTCTTTTGATAAAACTGATTGATGGGAACATGTTTTATACTCTTTTCGGTGAAAAAGAAAACTATCAGAATCATATAAAATGGCTGCTGTATTAAAAAATGTTTGATAGACAAGAAAATTGAAAAATGAATGAATTTACGAAGATGACAAACGCTTACTGCCTTGTCATCTTTCTTTAAATAACCATGGACATCATTTTTTGCTTCAAATGCCTTAAACTATAATGTTATATCATATAGAAATGAATGAATCTGGTATCATTTATAATGAGTTGAAGAAAATTGATTTTCTTTCATCTTTTCACAATTCACTGCGTTATACAGAATGAGGAGGGGCGTCATGCAGATGAAAATAAATAAACATGCTGTTTCTAAGGAAGCAGAGCTGGAAACAGCCATACGGGATGCCTATCCGAAAGTGTATTCCTACCTGTATCATCGAACACTGGATGCGGCACTGTCCAAGGATCTGACACAGGAAACCTTTTACCGGTTTTACAGACATCTGGATCAATATGAGGAACAGGGAAAGCTGCTGAATTTTCTATACCGTATTGCTAGGCATCTGGTGTATGACCATACCCGCTCCAGACGGTATACGGACGAGCTGCAGGAGGAGCAGATGCGCGATGATACGTATAATGGTGAGCGGCTGTTTCAGAAGAAGGAGGAATTTGTAATTCTTCGCTCATGGATAAGCGAGCTGCCTCCGCATTTGCAGGATGTGCTTCTGCTGCGGTATGATGAAGGATTGAAATACCGGGATATCTCACAGATTACGGGAATTCATGTTTCCACTGTGAAATCGCAGGTAAGGCTGGCACTCCATATATTGAAAAAACGTGCTCAGAAGGAGGGATGGAAGTGAAAAAAGAAAGGATTCGCCTGGAAACGCTGGAAATACCGGACATACCGGAGGACGATATTGTGGAGGTTATCACAAACGTAAAGGAACTGCTACAAAAGCGTGCTGTGAAAAAATATGAAAGCAGTATACTGAAAAGTCTGCGTGAGCTGCTGTATGTACATGGTTGGAAAAGTATTGTATTACAGGGGGGACTGACACTGCTTGTGGCACTAGCTGTATGGCTGTGTCTGCCAAATGGATATAAAATGAATTCTGTAGCCTTTCTTTCACTTGGAAGCTCTCTGTTGTCTGTTGCTGTTACAGTAGAGGTTTTCCGATGTGATATCTATGGTATGAAGGAGCTGGAAATGGCGTCGCCTTATTCGCCGCAGCGTATGCTTATGTGGAAAATGCTTCTGCTGGGTGGTATCTCCTTTCTGGGAATTCTGATTATCGCAGTCAGCATCTCCCTGCAAACGGATATTCATCTGCTTACGCTGCTGTATAGCGGCTGTATTCCGTTTTTGCTGCTGAATGCCTTTACCTTACACCTATATGCCCATGATCAGGTTTTGCAGGTGTTTCTGACGGTATACGGCTTTGCGGCAGGTGGTCTTGTCCTGCTGGAGCTGTTTGGAGTGGGATATTGGATCGGTTTTCTGGAACAATATGGCGGGCAGCTGTTTCTTGCTGTTCTGGTATACAGCGGTTATGTTCTGTGGGACCATTGCAGGAGGAATCTTCATGTGTAGACTGTGTCTGCGTGAGCTGCATAAATTTTTCCACTCCCGGCTGCATTGTGCCCTGCTGTGTGTCCTGCTGCTGTTTCCGCTTCTGCATCTTGCTTTTACGCAGCATGCGCAGACACAGGAGCGCTACGCCTTGCTCAATGATAAGGTATTGAACGCAAAAGAAGCAAAAGCCATAGCGGACAATCTGCGCAGAAGCATGTCCGGGACAGTGCAGAAGAGCTGGATTGCCGATCGAAAGCAGGAGCTGGAAAAGCTTGTCGAGCAGGGAATCCAGAAAGAGGATATTCGCTATCAAACACTGGATCAGGCATACTGGGACGGCTATCGTACCATGGAAATGGTGGATGCCATACGATTGGACCCGCAGACACCTGCTATCGTACGACATGATTTGAACACACACCAATGGCGCTATGGTCCATACGAGGGCTGGATGAGCCGCATGAAGATATTTGAGGACACTGCCAAGCTGTATGCACTCTTCTGCCTGTTTCTGTTTGGAAGCATGTTTAATCAGGAGGAATCCTGCGATATGCTGGAGCTGTTGAAAAGCTGCCGAAAGGGGAGAAGGAAGCTTGCCTGTGCCAAACTGATTGTCTCTTTTTCACTGGCACTCATGCTGGCGGCCGTGCTGTATATCATACTGTCAGTATCAACCTCCATGATCCTGGACTTATCCGGTGGGGAAACGACACTCATGATGCTGAGAACACTGCATATCTATACATTTTCACAGATTGATTTGCAGGCGCTTGGATTGTTGCTGCTGAGTGGAATAGCGTGTACTCTGTTTGCTGTCTTCACCTCCATCATAGTAAAAAAACCGGCAGTTTCGCTGGGACTTGGCATGCTCTTTTTTCTATTGCCGATGCTGATAGCGATGGATGGTCTGCAAACCTCGTGGACATCATTTTTTCCATCCAATTTCCTTTCCTTTCGGGCAATTGATCAGCTTATGACAACGCCATGGCTTGCTGTTTTGGGAAACCTCTATCATCGTCTGCCCCTGTTGTACGTTGTATGGAGCTTTCTGTGTATCGTGCTGATTCCGGTTATGATTGCAAAACACAGCAGCATCCGTTCATGGTCGATCATGCGCATGATGAGTACATTGGGGAAGGGGACAAAACGGAAACAGAACCATACCAATCATAGTATCCATTCATAGGCTAATCATAGAAATCTGTGCAGCTTCCACCATGAAGGTGGAGTGAGGGTAAGAACAGAAATGAAGTGATCCGGCAAATGAAACAACATGCAGAAAATTATATACTTGTATTCAGCAAGAGATAGGAGATTTATATGAATGTAAAACTGGAACAGCTGTCCAAGCACTTTGGAAGCGTCATTGCGGTTCAACATATGAATGCCGTATTAAAGCCGGGAATCACCGGTCTTCTGGGAGCGAATGGCAGCGGAAAAACCACACTGCTGCGCATGATGGTCAACGTACTGCCTCCGGATGAGGGACATATCCTATACGGTGATATTGACATACGGGAAAAACGGGAGGAATATCTTGCCAACATCGGCTATATGCCGCAGCATCTGGGTATGTATCCAACCTTTCGGGTTGAGGAATTCCTTCAGTATATGGGGGCTGTCAAGGGCTTGACGAAGTCCTATACGACGCAGCGTATTCAGGAGCTTCTTCCTGCAGTTCACCTGGAGCCACAGCGGAAAAAGAAGATTCGGACGCTTTCCGGCGGCATGCGGCAGCGCCTTGGCATTGCACAGGCACTCCTGAACGATCCTGCTGTCCTGATTCTCGATGAACCGACCGCAGGGCTGGATCCAAAGGAACGAAACCAGTTTTCCCAGCTTTTAAGCGAGATGTCCAAGGATAAAATCATTTTACTGTCAACACATATTGTCAGTGATGTGGAAGCCATAGCCGATCAGATTATGATCATGAAAAAGGGTTGTCTGATTGCCCATGATACACCGCAAAAGCTTCTTTCGATGCTGGACGGCAGGGTGAAGGAGCGTCAGGTATCACAAAAAGAGCTGGAGCAGCTGCGTGGGCATGCCGTTATATGCTATCAGCGTGCATCAACTCAGGGAACACTTGTCCGCTATCTGGATGAAACAGGCAGGGATGCCTGCAGTGTGGAGCCGACCCTGAACGATTTGTATTTATATCATTTTCAGGAGGAAGAGGCATGAGACTGTATTTGCTGGAATGTAAAAAAATAATGACCTCCCGCTTTCATCTGATTCTTTTACTGCTGTTTATGATGCTTCCGATGGTCATTTTTCAAAATAGAATTACGGATACCGGAGAAAATACGAATCCTTATCGGCAAGCGGATGGAAGCAGGATGAGCAAGGAAGAAATTCAGGAGGAAGTGCATCATGAAAAATTAAAATGGACCGGTACCATGGATGCGGCGTGGTGGAACCGTTTGAAGGTGGCAAAAAAAGCGGCAGATAAACGCATAGATACACATTTTTTCAACATGGAGAAAATGAATGCACTGTATGGGAAAGACTGGTATGAGGATTATCAAAGCAATAAAAGAGGTTACGCCTATGCAGATGATACAAAGGAAGCAAAAAAAGGAAAGCGGATTCTCTATCTGCGCGAGGAGTTTCTACCGAATTATAAAGAGGATATCGCAGATGAGGTGGTCAGCATGCTGTATTTGAATTATGGAAAGACTATGCTAGCGGATAAGCCATGGAACAGTGAGGATGGCACCTTTGGGACGATGTACAGCTCATTTAATAATGAAAAGGTCGCAGCCCCGGTATATTCCCTTGATGTGAGCAGGGCTGAGCTTCAGCTGCTGAAGGATTACATGAATGAAAAGGAATCCTTTCATTACGGAGACAGCAGAGAATGGTTTTCCTTACTGGAAACCTATTCCACAGTAGGCATCGTGCTTATGGTGTGGGTACTGGTGATATCCAGCAATGTGGTCAACAGGGAGCGTAAACAGAATATGCTGGAGGTGCTCAGCTCCTGCAGCAGAGGCGGCAGCGCTTTATTCTTGTCCAAGCTGGCCGCTGTGATAACCTGTGCACTGATTGGCTTGCTGCTGATGATTCTGCCGGTAACACTGTATGCGTGGCTGTCCGGAAATCTTGGTGATATGGCAGTAAATATAACCGAGGGTCTGCATATGATTTCTGTATTTACCTATCAGGAGGGATTCCTCATATCAATGGAGGTCCTTGTACTGGGAGCTGTGGTCTGTGCAATTCTGGGAACACTTGCCTCCACCTGTCTGAAATCCTCCTATGTATCTCTTGGACTCTGCATGCTGTGTATGCTTGCAGGTACTGCTCTGTCCTCCTACACATCGTGGATGAAGCTGTTTCCCTTTAAATTTATGGAACTTACATGTGTCGCAGTCAGAGGCTTCACCTGCAATTTGTTTGATCAGGCCTTTTTCCTCTGGAAGCTGCTTCCTCTTGTATGGATTCCCTGCAGTTTTCTGCTTTGCTATGCAACCCTGCGCATCTATCGCTCCCGCTCTTATCACAGAATTTAGAAGCTATAAAGCATGAAAAGGAACATGCTGTCCATGAAAGAGGATGCATGGCATAGCTGTAGCTGAAATAAGCTGAAATGAGGATATATATCCTATACGTGATTGATTGCACCCCCGTGGATATGAGGAAGGGGTGACCTTTATTCATAAACAAGGTCAATGGACTTAACTGGTAACAGATATGTTTGCACAGCATAGAGCTAACGTAGTTGTTTGAAAGACAAACTTATATGGAAAACAGTGTACGAACAGGCCGGAATATGATATATTTATAACAAATTCAAAAGCGAGGGATAAGCAATGAAGAAATATATATATTTTCTGATTCCTGTATATGCACTGTACATATTCGGAATGTTTTATGTGATGCTGCCACCATTGAACTGGCATGCACCGGCTTTCTGGAAGTTTCTGGCACTGAGTGCAGGACCGCTTCTGGTGCTGCTGATCGTGTTTTCCTTTACCAAGCGTCAGATCGATTCCTTTCAGAACTGGCGTTCATCCTTTCATAACAAGAATGCCGTTAACCTGACCAGTGAACAGAAGCGCTGGGGAACAATCTGCAAGGCTTCCATTCTGGCACTGATGTTTGTGGTTGTCTTTCCATCCGCAGCTACTCTGGTTACTTCACGCATTTTCCATGCAAAGGCATTCTCACAGAGAATTGAACCAAAGGATGTGGAATTCAGCGAGGTTCCGCAGGTGGATTTCAAAAAGACACCGATTATTGACCGTGACAGCTCCATCCGTCTGGGAGATAAGGTTATGGGAAACATGACCGAATGGGTTTCCCAGTTTGATGTCAGCAATGAGTATACACAGATTTCCTATAAGGACAGTGTGTATCGTGTGACACCATTAACCTATAACGGATTTATCAAATACTTTAAAAACAAGAGCGGCGGGGTGCCTGCCTATATCACGGTGGACAGCACCAGTGGGAAAACAAAGCTGGTAAAGCTGAAGGATCTCGGAATGGATGGTATGAAGTATGTTCCATCTGCGTATTTCAATGAAAACCTGAGCCGTCATTTGCGTTTCCAGTATCCGACTGAAATTTTCGGAGAGCCATCCTTTGAAATTGATGAGGAAGGAAGACCATGGTACATTTGTACAACCTACACGTATTCCGGCGTTGGAAATAAGAAACGTGTCACCGGAGCTGTGTTTCTGGATCCGATTACCGGTAAGAGTGAGAAATATGACACCAAGCATATTCCATCCTGGGCAGACCGCATTTATCCGGAATCTCTGGTCGTGGAGGAGCTGGATGACAATGGCAGTCTGAAGAAGGGGTTCTGGAACTCCCAGTTTGGACAGACCGGTGTCATTGTAACCTCCGAGGGCTATAACTATCTGGAGAAAAATGGCGATATCTGGCTGTATAGCGGACTGACCTCTGCGAATGCGGATGAATCCAATCTGGGCTTTGTACTGGTAAATCTGCGTACACATGAAGCCATGAAAATCGCTACGGCGGGCGCCAATGAAAAGAGCGCGATGAAGAGTGCGCAGTCTGAGGTGAAAAACTACGGTTATCAGTCCACCTTCCCGTTACTGATCAATATTAAGGGGAATCCGGTATATCTGATGTCGTTAAAGGATAACGGTCTGATTAAGATGTATGCGACGGTTTCTGCTGTGGATTATCAGAAGGTGGCTACTGTGTATACGGATGAAGGTCTGGATGCACTGTTTAAAAAGACACTGAATCTTTTAGGAAGCGGTAGTGAGGACAGTATCAGTAAGGAGTCCTTAAAAACAGAAGATATCACGGTTGCCGGAGTGGAAAAAATCAACATGGACGGTAATACGATTTACTATATTCAATCGGAAAAGGGCGATATCTATAAGATTAGCTTTACAACGAAATATGAGAGTCAGCTCGTATTCCTGAAGGCTGGCGATAAGCTGAACATATCCTATATCGATGCCGAGGGCATTAAGACGATTAAGGAACTGAAATGAGGTAAGCATCCCTGAAACGGGGATGCTTTTTGTCTGGGCAAGATATTAAAGGTATACATTTTTTACCATATAGGTTTCACCTATGCTTCTCTACAACATCTTTTTCGCAGATAATGGTTCTTTCTTTCGTGAAACAGAAGGAAATTCATGTATAATAAAGAGTAATAGGAAGCATTTTGTATAATCAAATACATTATCTAATAATTATACAGAATATGTATGGGTGGTTCACTTCTGAAATACATGTATTTCATGGAAGAAAAGGAGAGAGTGCATGAGCGATAATACGATCAGGCAGGGCATTCTGGAACTGCTGGAAAGGGAATGTAGTATTCTGGATTTTGACAATTTATGGTCGTCTGAGGAACTGGAGGCACTGACGGCAGCGTGGCTGAGCGATCATTTTCAATGCAGCCGAAATCTGATTTCCCATTACATGAGTGAGCTGCAGCAAAAGGGGCAGATTATCAAAATCAATACACGTCCGGTATACTTCTTTCTGCGAAAATCACTGGAGGAACGCTTTTCCGTACAGCTGCAGAGCGATATTTATGAGACACTGGAAGAAATGCGCAATGAATTAAAGGCAGCGGATAAGAAGCATGCATTCATGAATCTGATTGGTGCGCAGGACAGTCTGAGCTATGTGGTAGAGCAATGCAAAGCAGCTGTCTCCTATCCTGATCACGGACTTCCGATTCTTTTACAGGGACCTACCGGAACCGGGAAAAGTCTGATCGCACAGCTGATGTTTCAATATGGGAAGGATACGCATATCCTATCCGCAGACAGCCGGTTTGTGACGGTAAACTGCTCGGAATATGCAAACAATCCGGAGATGCTGATGACCAATTTATTCGGCTATAAAAAAGGTGCCTATACCGGTGCGGAAAAGGATACCCCGGGATTGCTGGCACTGGCTGATGGCGGTATTCTGTTTATGGACGAGGTGCACGGACTGAAGCCGGAATGTCAGGAAAAGATATTTCTCTTCATGGATAAGGGCATTTATCATATGGTCGGGGATAATGATGTATGGTATGAATCCAATGCGAGAGTGATTTTCGCGACAACCATGCAGCCAAGTGAGGTGCTGCTGAAAACACTGCTGCGAAGGATACCGCTGATTGTCAAGGTGCCTTCCCTTGCAGAGCGCCCTCTGCAGGAGAAGCGAAGACTTCTGCAATTTCTGATACAGGAGGAGGAACAGCATATTCAACGGGAAATCTGCCTGTCGGATCTGGTCTATCGCACGCTGGAGCGTCATGTTTTTGCCGGCAATGTCGGAGGGTTGAAAAACTGTATCCGGGCAAGCGTTGCCAAGGCATTTCTACGCAGCCAGGAAAAACAGAAGCATGTGGAGCTGCATCTGTATGATCTGCCCAGCGACCTGCTGGAAAGCACAGGTCAGGATCTGACACTGTACAGCTATGACGATAAAACAATGATTCGCAGCGGTGATATGCTGGTAAATATACAAAAGGACGGGCATCTGTATAAACTGAATTCCTACCTTGTTCACAAATACCGTACCTTGAATCATGCGGAGCTGAAGCTTTCCTCCTATGTGGAAAGCTGCTGCCGAAAGCTGGAACAGTATGTGGATTATCTGTTTGCGGGAAATACCTATGAATCGCCGAAGCTCGATATGATGAATCATCTGGTGAAGAATATCATGAATATAGTGATTCATAAGTATCATCTGGAAACATTCTCCAACAATGAAATATCCGTGCTTGTTCATTTTATGAATGATTATATGCAGAACTATGCTTCCATCAACCAGCTGAGAATCTGTAACCGCAAGGATGTGGAGCAGCTTCAGAATCTGCTGCATCGTGAATACGGACTGGAATATGATATTGTCTGTGATATCTGGCAGCTGGTCAGTGATGCGTTAAACTTTGTGCCCGGACCGTTTGCTTTTCTAGACCTGTTCCTATTTATCCGGTATTTTGACCGGGACATGCAGGCTGCGGATATTCCGGCAGTGATTATCGCCCATGGCTATGCAATTGCCAGCGGAATTGCCGAGGTTGCCAATCAGCTGTTGAAGCAGCATGTATTTGATGCTATCGATATGCCGATTGAAAGTGACTTTGAGGTTATCGTAACGAAGCTGAGCGACTATTTAAAGGGGAAGGAAAGCAGTAAGGAAGTCATCGTCCTTGTCGATATGGGCTCCTTGGAGGATATCTATCAGCGATTGGGCAGTGTTAAGCTTATGGATATCGGTATCATCAATAATGTTACGACAAAGCTGGCGCTGGATATCGGGAGTATGATTTTGGAAAAAATGACGATACAGGATATCCTCAGGGAAGCCAGCAGTCATCTTCCTTATCATTATAAAATTATCAAAAACCGTGTGAAGCAGGATGCCGTCTTATCCGTATGTGAGACAGGAATCGGTACGGCGGAGAAAATCAGTAATCTGATGGAGGCATCATTACCGGAACAGGTATCCATCAGTGTGATTCCCTATGATTATGATTCCCTGATAAAATCGGGAAGAAGCTCCTCTATTTTTGAAAAATATAATATTCTGTTCATTGTTGGCACAAAGAATCCCAAAATAGCCGATATTCCTTTTATTTCATTGGAGGAAATGATTGAACAGAAGAGTGTGGAGAAAACGAATGCAGCGTTTGCCCAACGGATGCGTCCGGATCAGATTGAAGCCTTTAATGAAAATATGATTAAAAATTTCTCTATGGATAATTTACTGGACTATTTAACCATTCTGGACAGCGATAAGATTATCAACAGTGTGGAAAAAATCATTAAGACGATCCAGCGTGAACTGCAGATGGTTCTCAGCAGCAATATCACATTGGGCCTGTATATCCATATCAGCTGTCTGATTGAGCGACTGATTATCAATAAAAATGTGACAAAGTTTCATAATCTGGATACCTTTATACAGGAGCATGGAGATTTCATCGCTATTGTAAAACGGGCATTTCATGATGTAGAGGTGCATTACAATGTGGTAATACCGGTTAGTGAAATTGGCTATATTTACGATTATATCTTTAAGCGGGACAGTGTCAAGGCGGTGGATGACAGTGTCAACGAATTATGGGAAACGATTGAATGATGGCTTTTTGATAGTAGCTGCAATACCTTCAATAAAATTAAATAAGCCCCTGTTTAAAGGGGAAACAGGAACTGCGTGTCGATTTTACGAAAATTGGCACGCAGTTTGCTTATAGATTAGTGAGACGTGAAATATCAGGAAAGGAGGGGAGGAATTTGAGAAATATCATACTGGCTTCTCATGGTTCATTGGCCGAGGGCATGCTGAGTGCTGTGCGAATGATTGTGGGAAGTACGCAGGGAATCGCCGCATATGGATTGGACGCTTATAAGACACCGCAGGATATCTACCAGCTGCTGAAGGAGCAGATTGAACAAAATCAGGATCAGGAGTACATCCTGCTCTGTGATATCAATGGCGGAAGTGTTCACAATCAGCTCATGCATTTATGCATCTTTCCCAAGGTTTATCTGATGACAGGAATGACGCTGTCTGTGGTATTGGAGCTGCTGCTGACACAGGATCATGGAAATACAGAGGAGCTTTTAAGGAAAACGATGGAGAATGCCAGGAAAAACATTCTGTTATTTAATTATCAAAGTGTTAAAAGTGAAATTGACAAAGGAATCGAGGATGATAAATTATGGTAGAACTTTGTAGAATTGATGATCGTCTGCTGCATGGACAGGTGGCGGTAACATGGGTTGGTGCAGTGGCACCGGAAGCCATACTGATTGCGAATGATGAGGCGGCAACAAATGAAATGAGCAAGCTGGCATTGAAAATGGCAAAGTCGGCCGGCGTAAAGCTGGCAGTTAAGACAATAGCTGATGCTGCTACTCTTCTTAATAATCCGAATGCGAAGAAGATAAAGATATTCCTCATTACAAGAACCATCCAAGACACATTGGAGCTTGTCAAAATGACAGATTGTATCCATCGTGTAAATATAGGCGGCGTTAAGAACAAGGAGGGAGGTAAGATGATAGCGGCTACAGTGTGTCTGAATGATGAAGATATCCAGGCACTTAAGGAGCTTAAATCGCTGGTAGGAGATTTGGAACTTCGCATGGTGCCATCAGAGAGTAAAACGAATATTGATAGGTATTTATAAAAAGAGAGGAGGAATTATTATGATTCAGGCACTATTAGTTGGATTAACAGTAGTAATTTTGGGCTTTACCGAATTTTGGCTTTGTTCCCCTATGGTGGAACGGCCATTGATTGTCGGTACGGCGATTGGCATCGTGCTGGGGGATGTGAAAACAGGCATTGAGGTGGGCGCATCACTGGAGCTCGTATTCATGGGGGTAATGGCGATTGGCGGAACAGTACCACCAGATTCCGTTTCAGGCACCGCTGTTGGTACAGCATATGCAATTATTCTAGGGGCTGGTGTTGAAACAGCTTTTGCACTAGCTGTCCCTACTTCTATTTTTTGCCAAATGGTATTCGTTCCAAAAATTGCAACTCGTTCATTGTTTACTCCATTCATTGATCGTATGGTGGACAAGGGAGATTACAAAGGCATTCAACGGCTATTCCCATTGGTTTCTATAACCACCCCTATTGTTAGTGGTTTAATATGTGCATTAGGCGTGGGTTTGGGAGCAGATGTTATGAAAGAATTTATCAGCATGGTTCCGCAGACTCTGTTAGATGGGATGGGTGTAGCTGCTAATATGCTGGGAGCTGTTGGTTTTGGTTTACTGCTGAAGATGATGTGGCAGAAAAAACTGGCGGTCTACTATTTCCTTGGTTTCATTATGGCTTCCTATTGCGGTATGCCATTGATGGCAATCGCAATCACTGGAATTATCCTTGTTATTATTCTGTATTTTGAAGGAGAATTTTCTAAACGCAGAAAAATAAAGACATATGCTGTAGATAACGATGCAGGGGAGGAGGATTTGTTCGATGATTAAAGAAAAATTTGGTCTAACAGAAAAAGAAGGAAAAATGATGGCCAAAGTAGCTCGACGTTCTCATCAGGTTGGTTCTGTATATACATGGGAGAAATTTCAGGCTATGGGTTATTTGTGGGTAATGATTCCTGTTATCAATGCTTTGTATGAAAATAAAGAAGATCGTATCGAAGGCTATAAACGTCATTATGAATTATTTAACACAAATCCGGTTGTTGGTGGTTTTGTCACCGGTTTAACTACAGCTATGGAACTTCAGTGCGCACAAGAACCGAATTTCGACAAAGCATCAATCGGAGCAGTAAAAACGTCACTTATGGGACCGTTTGCCGGTATCGGTGACTCGATTTTCCAGAGTACCTGGCGTGTTATCACGATGGGAATCGGCTTAAGCATGGCGAAGGACGGTAATATATTGGGGCCTATCGTTTTCTTAGTCCTGTTTAATCTACTGGCAGAGCCTGTTCGTATTCTATTTCCTTATATTGGTTATAAGATGGGTACAAAATTTATGACACAGGCAGAAGAAAGCGGTATTATGAGTTTCGTCACAAAGGCAGCCAGTATTGTGGGGCTTATGACAGTTGGTGCAATGACAGCTACCATGGTATCCCTGAACATCGGTTATGTTTTTACCATGAATGGGGCGGAGCAGTCCATACAGGAAATGCTGGACTCTATCTTCCCGTGTATGCTTCCATTGTTATTAACACTCGGCTGTTTCAAACTACTGAATAAGAATATGAAGCCAACAACTTTGATTGTTTTGATTATGATCTTTGGTATCGTTGGGAAATACATTGGCATTTTTTAAGCATTAGAAAACAGCCTCAGAAAGAGGCACTTAGGAGGAAATTAAAATGAGTTTGATTGATACAATTAGAAGAGTTCCAAGACCAGTGAAAAAAGTGATAAGGGAGCGAAAAGAAATAACAGCAGGGTTATTTGCATATCTAGGTGATAAGCTTGAAACAATCAATGAAATCGTTATGATTGGTTCTGGCACAAGTCATACCTGTTCTATGACTTCACATGTATTTGTTGAAAAAGCAAGCGGTATTTCGACCACTGTGATTTTGCCTAACCTTTTCCTTGAGAAAAGCGTGTATAATCCAAATGCTCTGTATATTTTTACATCACAAAGCGGTACATCTACACTGACACAGGCATCACAGAAAAAAGTAAATAAGATGGGGTATCTGAATGTTGCAATTACAGAAGAACCAGACTCCCCATTAGCGAAAGCCAGCGGGTGCTGTATTTTGATGGAAGTAGATCATGAAGAATATGGCTGCCGCACAATCGGATATTGCATGTCTGCCTTTACACATATGATCACCGCTATGGAAATCGGATTGGCGAGAGGAACATTGTCAGAGACTGATTATGCATTATTTCTTAAGGATGCAGAAGCGGCAGCAGATCATCATGGTGAAATCTGTGATGCTACGATGCAGTGGTTTGATAAGAACAAATGGAAGCTGATGAATAAGGATGGTTATGCTCTTTATGGTGCAGGCGCGCTGTACGGAGCTGCTGTTGAAGGTGCTTTGAAAGTACTTGAAATTGCACAAAGATTCCTTTGTGTCGGATATGAAATGGATGAGGGAATGCATGGTCCAACGATGGGCTTCACAAACCGTGTTGCAGTCATTATTTTGAATGATGGAAAGAATGAACGCCTTGCAAATGGCTTAGCTAGTTATATCAAAGATATGGTAGGAGATGCGTTTGTTATTGGAATGAATACAAAGGATGAACGGGATTTAGCGTTTGAACCTGTAGGTGGCCCATTTGCTTATTTGGAATATACACCAGTAGTGGAAATACTTGCGGCACGACTGGCTTCAGATTATGGTATCACCATAAACCCTATTGGTTATGATTCAGAATCAATGCCAGAATCAAATTATTTCAATACGCATGATGAATAAGGAATGAAAAATAGATGCTGATAATCGGCAGTCCATAGTACATCACAATCTCATAACGGTTATTGTAAACGTGATGGATACCGTTGTGTCAGATGTTCTGGGCGAAGCCTGATCAGCATCTTCTCTTTTCATCATTTTATACGAATTTGGTGATTTTAAAAATACAAAATATGAATATAATTATTGCTTGGTTGAAAAATATATCATGTTCCTTTTGTTGATTTATCCGGCTCTTGCATATAGTACAAACAAATCCTGAATTTACCAGTATTTCCTATATGTACGCTGCCAGTCTTGAGTGATATGATAAAAGCCGGCATAGTATCATACGAAAACATATGAAAAAAATTGACATGAAAAAGATAAGAGGTGACAGAATGATTACATTCCAATATACAGTAAAGAGTCATATGGGGCTTCATGCGCGACCTGCGAGTGATCTCTCCGCAATGGCGCGTAAATTCAGCAGTACAATTACCGTGCATAGCAGGCGGCGAAGTGCCAATGTACGCAGAATCGTAGAGCTGATGGAAATCAATGTGGGAAGGAATGAAATTCTGTTATTTGAAATCGAAGGCAGCGATGAACAGCAGGCAGCGGAAGAATTGCGCCATTATTGTGAAAGAAGGTTGTGAGTTTGCAAAACTATAAGATGGTGGTATTTGATTGCGATGGTACTCTGGTTGACTCTGCCGTTATGATTTCCATGCTTTATGAAGGGTATCGTAAAATGTATCCGAATCGCAAGCTCTTGCCATATGAACACTTTATTCCCTGTTATTTTCAGACGGATCAGGAGAACTGTGTGTATCTGCAAATACCGCCGGCAGACAGGGAACGCTTCGAGGATATCTGTTTCCATCAGCACGAAAAAGGAATCGATAACGTAAAACCCTTTTCCGGAATTAATGAGCTGTTGATTGAACTGCGCACTCGCGGCTATGCGCTTGGCATTGCGACCTCCCGCAGCTATGACGCTTTCTATGAATTGAAAAATCAGCTGACAAGGGAAGCGTTCAACAGCTTCTCCTGCATTGGCGTACAGGATGTCGTAGCACACACCAAGCCTGCACCGGATGTACTCCTTTATATCATGAGGCAGAGCGGACTTCTGCCGGAGCAGCTGCTGTTTGTCGGTGATTCCATGAACGATGCACTATGTGCAAAAGCGGCTGGTGTAGCCTTTGTCTGGGCGAAATGGGGCAGGATCACAGAAGAATCTCTGCCCTGCCGCTATGCTGTGGAAACACCGCAGGAGCTTTTAACTATCTTATAAGCAAATGAGTGCTGATCGGGAGGGAAAACAATGCAAAAGAAAATAGATTTACTGCATGGCAATTTATATTCAGCCCTGCTATGGTTCGCCCTGCCCTTTCTGGCAGCGAACCTTATACAGGTACTGTATGGCACCGTTGATCTGCTGGTAGTTGGGTGGTACAATAGCGAAGCGCAGATTTCTGCAGTATCACTTGGCTCCCAGATTACGCAGCTGCTGCTATCCTTGATAACCGGTCTGACGATGGGGAGTACCGTACTGATTGCACAATATGCAGGCTGTGGTAAAGAAAAGGATATCGAATCCTCCATTGCCACGACCTTCACGCTTTTTTTGCTGCTGGGTATCCTGCTGACAGTTGTCATGCTGGTGCTGACACCACAGCTGTTAACGCTTATCCAGACACCGCAGGAAGCCTATGAGGATGCCTGCAGCTATGTTTATATATGCAGCATGGGAATTATTTTCAGCTTTGGGTATAATGCTGTCAGTGCTGTTCTTCGAGGTCTGGGAGATGCCAAGAGTCCCTTGTATTTTATTACGACAGCCTGCATATTCAATATCATACTGGATATCGTGCTCGTAGCCGGTTTTCATATGGGAGCTGCGGGGGCTGCCATTGCGACTACCTTCTCTCAGGGAGTATCCCTGCTTTTGTCCATTATCTTTCTGCGCAAACAGAAATTCAGCTTTGACTTTCATCTTTCCAGCTTTCATCTGCAAAGGGATAAGGCTCTGCTGCTGTTAAAAATCGGTCTTCCCATTTCTTTGCAGGAGGTCATATCAGCTGTCTCATTCTTATGTATAGCTGCTATTATCAATGGTTTCGGGGTTGCAGCAAGCGCTGCTGCCGGTATCTGCAACAAGTTTGAAGGCTTTGCCATGCTGCCGTCAACGGCAATCGCATCTGCCATCAGTACGATTGCTGCACAGAATATCGGAGCCGGAAACTGGAAGCGGGCAGGAAAGGCCTTATGGATCAGTATATCCTTTGCGTTTACCGCCTCCATGATTTTCTTCCTCTGGGCCGGTATATCCTCAGAAAGTATTCTGCAGATTTTCAAGGCGGAGGGAGCCGTTATCACTGCAGGGGAACAATATCTGCATTATTTCCGCTATGATTTTCTGCTGGTTGCCTTCGGATTTACAATGAACGGCTTTTTCAATGGCTGCGGGCGAACACTATTCGCCATGGTCAATGGAATAGCAGCATCTCTATGTATTCGTATCCCTCTCGTATTTATTCTGTCGCAATACGGGAATCATGATCTTACCGGAATTGGTCTTGCAATTCCTGCCGCAACACTTGTATCTGTGATTGCCGCAATCATCTATTACCGCCGCGGCAAATGGAAACAGGCACTTACGGTGTAAAGCAGAACTCAAAACTGCATACATCTGGTTATGGAAGAGGAGGACACTTATGCTACATAACTTCGATAACCAGTGAGTATATAGAAATCAAAATCTGTCACGCATCCCTGTGTACTTGCAAAAAAGCTCCTTTGTTCTTATGAAGAGGAACGCTGTTTGCAGTCATACAGGGATTTTTTATAAAAAGAAGTCCTGTATCGGGTTTCGGTGAGTGCTATTTACTCGCTTTTCCTGTATAATATTGCCATACGAATAAAAGGAGAAATGCATGGAACAAATAAAAGAAACAAGCCTGAAGTTTTCAGAATCACCGCTGTGTCCGATTGCGGCTGATGTCATCAGTGATGGAGAGAGTATTTATTTTTATATGTATGATCTGGATTTTGAAAATGAACGGCTGATTGCCCGCTCTGCCTGCTGGGTGAAAAATCTGGTGGAGGCACCTCTGTCCTTTCAGAAAGATAAAATCGAAGAGGATCATCAGCCGGTACTGCCAAGTATGTTTGTGGATGAGGATATGGATATAAAGCCGTGGAATGAGGATGAGCTGGAAATTGTCTGGAGTAAGGAAGGACATATCGCCGGTTTACTGCATAACGATGAAATCGTCTGCGTCATACCCTCCTGGGCAGACGGTCATAACTTTCCCGGCTATGCTCTGTATGCGAAGGAAAACAATATGGTTGCGTGGAAGCTGAAGGATGCCAGTCCCATGGTGGAACGGATACTGGAAGGGAAGGCTTTCTGGAAACAGGAATTTAATGAGGTGTGGAAAACCTATAACACCCCTTATTTCTCACAGCTCAGTGATTTGTTCGGGGCTGCTACCAACTGCTATGACTTAAACAAGGACCGTTTTCCAAGCAGACTGCTGTTAACCTTTGAAAAGGATGGGATGTCCTATGCCTTTACCATTGGTGCCGGTATGTTTTCCATGCCGAATGCAGACCGTTATTATGCGGAGTATGAAGACTACGCCCGATGTGAATACGCAGTTCAATACCCGAGCAGTTCGTTGAGCAGGGAAGAGGAAATGGAGCTGTTCTCCTCGATTGCCGGCCTGTGTTCACTTCCATGGCATGCGATTGACTGTGTCGGACATGGGCATACACTGGATATCCCAATCAAAGATAAGTATGGCTGTGTGCTGATCGATGATGAAAAAAGCGGGGATCCGTTACCTCTGCATTTAAAAAAGGAAGGCGTACATGTATACTGGATTCGCAGTGTGGAGGATGAGGTTTTTGCACAGCTCAAGGATGAGGAAAAGAAAGAGCAGCTGCTGGAGCAGCTCTGCCTGCATACCGAATTGCTGTAAGGTACAGCACGAAAACATCTATATACGTATACGGGAGAAAGGCAAAAAGAACAGAACCATATGTGAGCGCTCTGTTCTTTTTATCTGGAATCCTCTGTATTTTCCTGCATCTATTCTTTCCTTAACAAGGCGATTTCCTCTTTCAACAGCTGTTGTACACTGTCAAATGATAAGATGGAAGACTGTGCCATATCCTCTAACATATCTTTTATGTGCGTCTGCATGATTCCCTTGGAAAGCCCCTGAGCACTCAGCTCTACATGATCAAACCAGGGAATGTCATGTAGCTGCATCTGCCGCTGCTTCTGTAGATTGTCCATCGATTTCAACTGCTCGATATATTCCTTTACATAGCGAAGAGTGGCTGCTTCATCATGCAGTGCCGCACTGTAGATATACAACTGGGACATTACCGAGAGAGGGAGCTGAAACAGGTGGCTTAAGCCTTCCATCAGCTGCAGATAGCTTCTTAACATATCCATACGGTTGTTGCGCTTTGCCAGATTACACATATTTAACAGGATCATGCCTATCTGATGATAGTGGGAAAACAGCTGAGCCTGCAGCATATGCATAGCCTCGTCTTCATCCTTGATCTGCATGGCAAGCGTACCTTCCAGAGCCGATGTGTCTGCGAGCTTTGGAAGGGAATGAAGTAGCTGAAGACCTTCCTCATAGCGCTGTTCCATGATTAAGAAATTTACACTGAGTAAACCGGCAAGCTGCTTTTTCTCTAAATCCGCTGACTGTGAAACCTCCTGTGCCAGCTGCTTTGCCAGTGCCAGAAACTCATTTGCCTGATCTTCCTCCTGAAGCAGTAGAAGTACCTGCATAGATAAGCGGGCAAACGATAATTTCAGGCTCTCACTGTTGGGATACTGCCGTAAAACTTTTTTCACATATGCCATAGCTTCAGGGAAAGGTGCACTTTGAAACTGTCCCAGCATTTCTTCACATAGCCTGTTCACCTGCTCCTCGCTCAGATTTTTTTCAAAATTCAACAGCTCATCAATACTGATATCAAAAATTCGTGCTAAAATGGGAAGTGTAGATATATCGGGACAGCTGCTGCCATGCTCCCATTTACTCACTGCCGCAGAGCTGACATGAAGAAGTGATGCCAGCATTTCCTGTGTATAACCCTTTTCATTGCGCAGACGAACGATGTTTTTTCCTATATCCATATATATGCATACCCCTTACTTTCTACAGGTACCTGTAACTATAGTATAAAGCAGGACAGGGCTTCCTGCAATGGAAGAAGAGTTAACATACTGTGGTATAAATCAACTGCTGGTTAAGGCATAAAGGAGGGATGTTCATGAGTACCTATGTGATGAGTGATGTCCATGGCCTTAAGGACCGCTACGATGCCATGCTGGAGGCACTTGCGTTACAGAATGAGGATACGCTGTTTGTACTGGGGGATGTGATTGACCGCGGAAGGGATGGAATTGCCATCCTTCTAGATATTATGAATAGAGATAATGTACATATGCTGCTGGGAAATCATGAATATATGATGAAGCAGTATTATGAGGCGGTTCACCAAGTGATAACCGATATGCAGGAGGCATGGGTGGTAACCGATCGCTGGCAACGCAATCACTGCAGCCCGACGATGGATGCCTTTGAACGTCTGAATGAAAGGAAGCAGCGTGAGCTTCTGGATTATCTGGATGAACTGCCGATTGCAATCTGTGACCTTAAAGTGAATGAGGAACTGTTTTACTTAACACATGGCAGTGCACAGCCACAGTTTACGCGTGGTATCGTAACACAGCAGGATGTGAAGGACAGTGGTGTTACAATGGAACGCTTTGTATGGGACCGTATGGATGTCCATGAGCGTCTGTTTGATGACCGCAGTGTGATTGTCGGTCATACACCTACCCTGTTTTTTCAGGAGGCACATCCCTATGCTATATGGACAGATACCGGTGATGTAAAGACTGCCCGTGTGATGGATATCGACTGCGGGTGTGCGGCAAATGATATTCACAGCAGACTGGGGATTGTCTGTCTGGATACAAGAACCGTACAGTATTTCTAAAAGCGGGTTGACTCTGACATTGTGTCATGGCGTATACTTCCTGTGAGCTCAGAAAGCGAGGTACCTTGCATGTTAAGGATTGGTGATTTTTCGAAGCTGTCCAGGATCAGTATCCGGATGCTGCGGTATTATGAAAAGCATAATCTGTTGAAGCCCCGTTATGTGGATGAGGAAAGCGGATATCGCTTTTATGAACATGAACAGATTTTCGAGGCTGCCAAAATACGGTTTCTAAGGGATGCCGGCTTCAGTGTCGCCATGATGGAGGAAATCATGACGCAGTATGACAGTCCGCAGGAGATTCAGCGGTATTTTCAGATACGCATGAAGGAGCTGGAAGAGGAACGGCAAAGGATTTCGAATACACTGATCCGACTGAAACGGGCGCAGAAGCTGCTCGATACGGAGGATACGTTTATGAAGTATACGGTAGAAGTAAAACAAATCAAGGGAATGTATGCCGCAACCCTGCGCAGCATAATTCCCACATATGAGCGTGAGGATCTGGTATGGAAGAGGATGTACAGCATCCTTGCGGAAAAGCATCTGGATATCACCTTTGCACAACCGCAAAATGCACGGGCATATTTCTTTGATGAGGGATTTGCAGAAAAGAATGTGGATATAGAAATCGCCACGGAGGTAGTCGGCAGCTATGAGGATGTTGAGGATATCTGCTTTCGTCAGCTGAAGGATGAAATGGTTGCCAGTGTTACCTTTACCGGTGATTACAGCCAGATTACGGAGGTCTGCATGGCGATTACGATGTGGATCAAGGAAAACGGGTATGAGCTGGATGGAGCGAATTTCTGCATTTATCACAAGGGCTGGGGGCAGTGTGACAATCCAAAGGAATTTGTGACAGAAATCTGTTTTCCAATTCGTAAATAAGAAAAGAAGGTAGAAGAAAACAATCCTGTTTAAGGAGTACGCAGGATTGTTTTTTGTTGTTTCTGAAGGTATCTGTAAGGATACCTTCCATATGCATTATTTCATATGCTCATCGAGGAAGTGGAAAATCTTCTGATAATACGCCTTTGGCTGTTCATACATATTGGCTCTGTGTCCGCTGTTTTCCACAATGTAGAGATCCTTCGCGGACTGACAGGCATCATATAGGCGAAATGCCATATCACAGGGCACATGCACATCCTTTTCACCATGGAGAAACAGAGTTGGAAGAACCGCCTTTTCCATCTTCGGCAATGCGCTTGCCTTGCGGATGCCGAAGTTCATTTTCTGTTTTACAAGGACCCCCATGGAATCCAGAATCGGGAATGGAGGCATTTTATAATAGTGCGTCATCTGCCATGATAATATATCATACACCGAGGTGTATCCGCCGTCTTCAATGATACAGCGTACTGCGGCAGGCAGTTTTTCCTGCGGACAGAACAGAATTGTGTCCGCTCCCATGGAAATACCGTACAAAACGATTTCCGCCTGAGAATCCATTTCCAGAACCGCATCGATCCAGCGAAGTAAATCCTTACGCTCATTCCAGCCAAGTGAAATCAAAGAGCCTTCGCTCTCTCCGTGTGCGCGTGCATCCGGGGTAAGCACATGATAGCCCTGTTCATGAAAGGCTCTTGCGACTGTCCGCATATCCTCCTTGGTGCAGGCGTAGTCATGCAAAACGATTGCCCAGCGGTGTGATGTATGGTCCTGGGAAGGATAAATCATACCAACCAGCTGCAGACCGTCTTCGCTTTCTACAGATACCTTGTCAACCGCAACATTCTGTATCCATTTCTTACAGAGCAGCAGCTCCTTGTGGCGCCGTGTTTTTTGTTCATCATTCAGATCCGCGTCTGCCAGACTCAGCTGCTTCCCCTTTTTCAGTTTTTTCCGGTTTAGCGTCTGGTCAAACAGTGTCCGGCACAGAAAGAAATCGGTTGCGGCCGCAAGTGTGGACGCTGCCCCCAGCCCGGTAATGATTTTTGATTTTTTGCTCATGTTGTCAGCTCCCATCTAATTTGTTTCATTATCTATATTATATAATGAAATCGGTGAAATTACGAGCGGAAACGTTTACATATCGTATGAAAGGTGCAAAAAAGTTGTTTTTAGCACGTTGCAGGCTGAGCATTCTGCAAGGGGAATTTTAAGATGGAAAGCCAGGGCGGTATCTATCATAAAAGGCAGGTCTGTAAGGTAGAAGGGGATGAGGTACACCATGGTTGTCTATTGGTAAGAATGTCTTTTTATTGTGATAAGGGAAATTAAGACTGTTAATCTATCGTGCTAAAAAACAAATAGTAGTAAACATCAGGGATATTCATAATAAACGTAAGCAAGGCAGTGATCAGAGGCCATCTGTCGTCTGTTGAAAATAATAACCATTTTGTGAATCAGCTATCGCATATAAAATTCTAAAAGGGAGATATCAGATATCACTTTACAATGAAACAATGTTACGTTATAATTTTCCTATAATAAAACAATGTTACGTTGATGGGCGCGGCTGATGAAGCATACAGGTAACTGATACACAGACAGAGCAAACACACGCGCGCAGAACGTATGAAAAGAGGATGATGGTAATGTTTCGAAGCTTAAAATTTCTATGGTGTTATGCATGGAGGGTTGATAAGGGGTATTTGATCTCTCTGGTTCTGTATCAGATCAGCAATTCTCTGACACCAATTTTAATTATGATTTTTCCTAAATTCATTATCGATGAGTTTATGGGAGAAAATGATTTTCATCTGCTATTACAGCTGGTTGTGTTTTTTACAACAGGTATTTTTCTGACAAAGCTTTTATCCAGCTATTTTGAAAATACGGCATTTTATAAACGCTGTATCATACTGGAGCGATTTCAAACAGAGCTTGGAGAGCGCCTGATTAAGACAGATTTTGAAAATTTAGAGGATTCCTCTTTTCTGGATATGAAGCAGAATGCTGAGAAATTTCTGTACGCAAATGGTCAGGGCTTCAGCTTTGTATTGGATAGAGCCGTGAATATCATAGGAAAGCTTTTTATATTTACTACCATTTTCTCAGTGCTACTGGCGATGAATGCAATGATACTAGCCATATTTGTTATTCTGGTTCTCATCAACAGCATAGCACAAATGCATTTAAAAAAACGCTATGCAGATTTGGAAATGCAGAAGAATCCTAAGGAGAGAAGGCTGTCCTATCTGAATAGCCTGCTATCCGATGTAGCCTATGCAAAGGAAATACGAATCAACGGGCAGCATGAATTTTTTATTTCGAAGCTGCAAGGCGTTCTCAGAGAATTATGGCTCTTTTACCGCCGGCAGATGCAGCTGTTGAATTATTCACAGGGTATTTTACATTTTGTTGATCTGCTGCAGCGGGGAATTGCGTACCTGTATATGATATATGCGGTTTCCAGGCATCTCATAACGATTGGCGATTTCACTCTGTATATCAATGCTGTCGCAACCTTTACCGATGCCATGAACGATGTGCTGGATAGTATCAATGATGTGCGGCAGTATAGTATTTATTTTGAATCGGTGGAGCGTTATCTGAATCTGCCCATGAAAATTCATGCGGAAACAGCAGCTTCTGTTTCGTTTCCCGAGGAAATTGAATCTATTGAATTTCGTAATGTAAGCTTCACCTATAAGGGCAAATCAAAACAGGCGCTTCATAAGGTGAACTGCAGATTTTCAGGTAAGGAAAAGGTCGCAATTGTCGGTGAAAACGGAGCTGGAAAATCTACCTTTATCAAGCTGCTGTGCCGCTTATATGAGCCTGAGAGCGGTGAAATCTTAATCAATGGTATCAATATAAAGGAGTTTTCGTATCAGGAATACAAGGAAAAGATATCCGCCATATTTCAGGATTATCAACTCTTCTCTTTCAACATTGCAGAGAATATCGGCCTGCAGAATGAGATAGAGGAAGCGCGCATTTTAAAAGATTTGCAGCAGCTTGGCATGAAGGAGGTTATTGCAGCATTGGATCAGGGGGTATATACAGCTCTTCACAAGGACTTTGATCCTCATGGTTTTGAACCATCGGGAGGACAGGGACAAAAATTGGCAATTGCCCGTGCATTGTATAAAGATGCTTTGATTATTGTGCTGGATGAGCCTACAGCAGCATTGGATCCAAGAGCAGAAAATGAAATTTACAATACATTTTCCAATCTAGTGAAAGGAAAGCTTGCTATTTATATCTCCCATCGTCTGTCAAGTACGAGGTTTTGTGATACGATTCTTGTCTTAAAGGAGGGAAGCTTGATTGAATGCGGCACACATGAGGAGCTGCTTGACTTGCATGGTCTGTACGCTGAGCTGTATGCGATGCAGGCAAAATATTATAGATAGTGAACAAACAATTCCTGAATACTCATATGACGGGGCAGAGAGCAGCTTCTGCATCCTGTCTTTTTTATCCTGCACATTGACTGCAACAGACGGAGGTGCTACTATAAATACATAGAGAACGCTTACAGGGATGAATGCACAGGTGTTATGCAATGCTTGTATTTCTTTACCCCATATGCGTCATTTCAATGTATTGATCATCAGCGTGCTTATGTTTGCAGAGAAATCATGCAGGTATAGCTAAGCCGCAAGAGGAGGTAGAGCTAGTATGCCTGTGTGTAGATTCAAAAGAGAAGGAATTCTATGCATACTGATATTCGTTTTGTTCCTATCCTTCTGTCAGCTTTATAAAACCGGTGAAAAAGCAGCCCTGCAAAAACAGGAAATAACGGTGCTGGAATCCTATCGAAATGTCCTGCCTTCATCACGCGAACTATCCATGTATATCGAGGATAAAGCAGAAAGAGAAAAAATCAAAGCCTCTCTTGCGGAATATAATGCCCTTACAGAAGAAGCGATGAATGCATTGACTAGGGAGGACTATTCACTCTATACACGCAGTATGACGAAAATCTGTCTGCTGAGTGCCTTGTATCGCTATCAGCTTTATACGCATAGCGAATTAAGCGGTGTGGTTTCCAATGCTGTCATGCAAAGCGAAAAAGAAAAAATGGATACAATGTTTGAGGAGCTAGGTATGCAGCAGTCTGCATATTCCTTTCTGGTAAAGACAGATTTATACGGCGATCCGGAAAGTATTCTGCAGCAATTTCCCGGCATTGTCACAAGAGCCCGTATGTATGCACAGGCTCATGATAAAGGACTTTCCCTGCTCTCAGCGGGTTCCTATGATGGAATGTCTGCCCTCTATCATATTGCTGAGGAGCTGCTCCCGGTTTTACTGCCTGTACTCAGCACTCTGATCTGCATGGATATGATTTACTTCGATCATAAAAGCGGTACTTTGAAGCTGCTGTTAACACAACCGAAAAAACGCAGCTATTATTTACGGCGATTGTATTTGCAGTATTTCAAAAGGCTGTTTCTCATGCTGCTGATACCGCTGACTATGGTTTTTCTGTTTACAGGGGTAGAAAACAGCTATGCGGGAATCGATGCGCCGGTGCTTGCGTATCCCAAGGGCTTCACGAGCTTTGAGAGTCTGGATAATCAAATAGAGGAAACGAATTTTATATATAACGAGGAGAAGGCAATTTATTTCTTTAACACCCGGATTTCTCCATGGAATCCAGGCGATATGGAACCCCAGCCGGAAATGGAGATTCTTCCGTTTTGGAAGCTGCTTCTCGCCTGCGGTCTGTTCTCGGTGGCTTTGCTTATGTTTTATGTAGTTCTTCAGCTATTTTTCCATGTATTGCTGGACAATCCCATCGCCGCCGCATTGGCAGCTCAGGTTATCACTTTTGCAGGGATTTTTCTATCACCTCCGCAAAAAGCGATGACAGTTTATAATCTTGTGAATCCCTTTACCTACCGCAATCCGGTGTATGCTGTTACGGGATATATCGGTCCTTCCTACTTATGGTCTTTCAGTATTGTGACAGCTGCTGGATTGCTGCTGTTTGCCATCACCTGCCTGTTATTCAGGAAAAAGGATATAAAATCCATGTAGGGCTATAAGCCGACACCTGCAAGTTATGAAAACAGCAGCTTAAGGCTTTGTGGTTTTTGTAAAGGTGATATAGTTTATGATGTATTTTTTGCAGTGCTTATAAATTCCGCAGAAGGAAAGGAGGTCATGCAGGATGCATAGCTTAGTCGAGGTCCGGCATGTGAGCAAATATTATGGGAAAACGAAGGTGCTGGATGATGTTAGCTTCACGGTCGGCGAAAGGGAAATTATCGGACTGATCGGGCCCAACGGCGCAGGTAAATCTACGCTCATGAAATGCATGAACAGCCTTGTTTTCTTTCAGGAGGGAGATATTCTCATCGAAGGGTTTTCCATAAAAACCAATCGGGAAAAGGCATTGCAGGCGCAATTCTCTCTGATTGAAAATCCCGGGATGTATCTGGATATGACAGGAGAACAGAATTTGAAATTCTTTGCACGATTAAGGAAAACAGACGCCGTGCAATATGCAAGGGTGATGGAATTCACCGGATTGAAAGAGGCTTTGAAGAAAAAGAGTGGACAATATTCTCTTGGCATGAAGCAGCGTCTTGGACTGGGAATCGCTTTGCTGGCAAAACCGCGCTTTCTGATACTGGATGAGCCAATGAACGGGCTTGATCCTGACGGTGTCATGCTGCTGCGGGATAATCTGAAAAAGCTTGTGGAGGAGCAGGCTATGAGTATTTTGATATCCTCTCATCAGTTGGGAGAAATTGAAAAAATAGCTACCAGAATTCTCTGTATAGATAAAGGGAAAATCATAACCTCGCAGGATTCATTATTGAATCGCAAGCAGTATATACTGGAAACAGAGCAGCTGCAAAAGCTATCTGCACTTTCCGAAATGCAGAGGACTGCTGTGGCATATCGGGCATTGAACGACACGCATATCATGGTGGAGTTTTTATCCACGGATGGGTTGCAAAGACTGCTGTCTGCCGCACAGGATGCCGGAATACGCATCACGGATGTTCAGCAAAGGGTAATCGATATGGAAGAGTTTTACCGGCAGGTGTTTGGGAGAACCTCATGATTGCCTACTATGTACAGGAATGCAGACGTGTGCTTTTCCGCAGATATACCTGCTGTATCCTTCTAACCATGCTTGCTTTCCTTCTCCTTCACCTGCCTTATGATCACCTGCAGGCAAACAGCTATATGGAAAAGGAAAGAAATCAGGCATATGCAGATGCATACCTGCTTTACAGCTCCCTGCAAAATACCATTCAGGAGAATACCGAATCGGCGGAAACCTTCTATCAGAAGGAATATGAGGATTACTATGTGCTGATGCAGCTTTACGAATCCAAAGATTATGAGGATGTGTACAAGCATATTTATACCGCAGCAATTCCAAGAGAACGTGTTCTATTAGCCAAGCTTTTGGTGGCAATGACGGTTATAGCCGCCTTTGTGCTGATAACTTTCGGTTTGCTCGCCCTTATTACCTGGCTGCTGTATGGACAGGGCTCCCTGGCTTATCCGTATCTGATGGAAAACGGTACTCTGATAAGTGCAGAGAGCTATCTTATCTCCTCAATCCCTTTGTATCTGTTTACACTGCTATTCCTGATTGTTCTGATGTTTCTGTTATCCTGCCTGTGTCGCAAACAGGTGGATACCTGTATTTATTTCGGCCTTTTGATGGCTTTGCTGTATATATGTATGGAATACCAAATGTTTGGAAAGCTGCAGGCATGGATTCCCTGCTTTTATATACAGGGCAGTCGTATTTTGAGCAATGAAATGGGGCTGTCCGTTACGCAGGCCGTACTGCGCTGCAGTTACTACAGTGCTGCACTGCTGCTGGGGTTTTGTGCTTATTTTCATGGAATCGATATCAGAAAGGAATCGTGAGTGGTATTGCAGTAATGATATGGATATGCAGGAGAATCTGCTGTACTCTGTATGGGATATACATAGATTCAATGCGATGAATCTATGCATTTGCAGAAACCTTATGCTTTGCTGTATGCCGTAACCTGCTGTAAGGGTTTCATAATTAGCGTTATTCTGTAGTCGTGGATGCTATTAATATAAAAAGCCGCCTGCGGATAATCTTTGATACCTTCATCTGTAGCAGGTATGGATAACTGAAAAAGATCTCTTTTTCTGATTAAAGAAGCGATAAAAGAGAAAGGGATATTACTTGCGTAATTTATGAAAAAAACAGTTGCAATTCCAATAGAATCATATTACAATACTAAGTACCGCGGTTTCGTGGTATTTTCATGCGTGGGAGAAGGAGGCAACCCTTCATTCTGACCACTGCATAAGACTTTTTAAATATAGGAGGAATGTCTTGTGAGTAAGAAAGTTGCAAAAGTTTGTAAACTTCAGTTCCCTGCAGGGGGAGCTAGACCGGGACCTGCACTGGCTTCTGCCGGTATCAACATGCCGCAGTTCTGTACAGCATTCAATGATGCTACGAAAGAACGTGCCGGTGATGTCGTTCCAGTTATCATTACTGCATACGAAGACAAGAGCTTTGACTTCGTAATCAAAACAACTCCGGCTGCTATGATGATCAAAAAAGCTGCTGGAATCAAAAAAGCTTCAGGAAACCAGAAAGAGATCTCTGGAAAAATCACAGTAGATCAGCTGCGTGAAATCGCAGAATACAAAATGCCAGACTTGAATGCCAACGATGTGGAAGCTGCAATGCGTATTGTCGCAGGTACTGCTAAAAACATGGGTGTTGAAGTTGAAGGTTTTGAATAAGAAAGGCGGAAAACAAAATGGCAAAATTCGGTAAAAAATATGTAGAAGCTGCTAAAAAAGTTGATCGCACAAAAACTTATTCAGTAGCCGAGGCAGTAAAATTAGCAAAAGAAACAAACATCGCTAAATTCGACGCATCTGTTGAAGTTAGCTTCAAATTAAATGTGGATCCTCGTCACGCAGATCAGCAGATTCGTGGTGCGATGGTGCTTCCACACGGAACTGGTAAAACACAGAAGGTCTGTGTTATTACACAGGGGCCGAAAGAGCAGGAAGCGAAAGATGCCGGTGCAGATTTCGTCGGTGGAAAAGAACTGCTGGAAGACATCCAGAAGGGATGGTTCGACTTCGATGTCATCGTTGCGACTCCGAACATGATGGGTGAGCTTGGTAAGCTGGGACGTCTGTTGGGACCAAAGGGCTTAATGCCAAACCCTAAGACTGGTACAGTTACCATGGATGTAGCAAAAGCTGTTGAAGATATCAAAAAGGGTAAGGTTGAATACCGTGTTGACAAAGAAGGAAATATCAACCTGATGATCGGAAAAGTAAGCTTTGACGATGAGAAGCTGGTTGACAACTTCAATGCACTGCTGAAGGTAATCTCAAAAGCACGTCCTGCGGCTGTAAAGGGTACTTACATCAAAAACCTGGTAATCTCCACTACCATGGGACCTGGTGTCAAAGTAACTGTTGAAAAATAACGATTGACAAAATCTCGTTAGCAGGTTAGAATATCAGATGTTATCAATATACCATAGACAGTAACGGCCCTACGGCTTAATCATGTTACCGAGGTAAAAGTTGGATACTAAACTTTCACCCGTAGTCTGTCTATGCCTGCGGGTGTTTTTATATCACTCTTAAAGGGTATATTGTTACATATAAATTTAGGAGGTGTGAAGTTATGAACCAGGCGATTATCGATAGCAAGAAAGCGGTCGTTTCTGAAATTGCTCAGAAAATGAAAGAATCTCAGTCAACTGTTGTTGTTGAGTACCGTGGACTTAGCGTTGCCGAAGTAACCGAGTTACGTAGAAATCTGCGCGAAGAAGGTGTTGAGTTCAAGGTTTACAAAAACTCACTGGCTCAGCGTGCTGCTGTTGAAGCAGGTGCGGATGATCTTACAAAGGATCTGATCGGACCAAACGCCATCGCATTCGGTGGTGACGCAGTTGCTCCTGCGCGTGTTCTGGCAAAATTCGCTAAGAAACATGAACACTTGGTATTGAAAAGCGGAATCGTAGAAGGAAAAGTTGTTGGTGTAGATACCATTAAGGAACTGTCCAGTCTGCCGAACCGTGAAGGTATGTTATCAATGCTGTTAAGCTGTCTGCAGTCTCCAGTACGTGGATTTGCATGTGCTGTTAAGGCAGTGGCTGACGCAAAAGACGGAGGGTCTGCTGAAGAAGCAGCTCCACAGGAATAAACTTACAGGAGGAAAATGAAAATGGCAAAATTAGCACAGGAAGATATCTTAGCTTACTTAGAAGAAGCTACCATCTTAGAACTTAACGAATTAGTAAAAGCAATCGAAGAAAAATTCGGTGTAACAGCTGCTGCACCGGTTGCTGTAGCTGCTGTAGCAGACGACGCTGCTGCTGCAGGACCTAGCGAAGTAACAGTAACTCTGACTGACATCGGTGGAACAAAGGTTGCTGTCATCAAGGCAGTACGTGAAATCACTGGTCTAGGTCTGGTTGACGCTAAGGGTCTGGTTGACAAGGCACCAAGTGTAATTAAGGAAAACATCAAACCGGAAGAAGCAGAAGAAATCAAGAAGAAACTGATGGACGCTGGTGCTTCTGTAGAAATCAAGTAATTCATACTTACACATTTTACAAACAACAAAAAGCCGAGAGGCTTTTTGTCACCTAAAAAGGCGGGATAACGATGGATCATTACTTTACAGATAATCGTCATTTAGCAGAAAACCGGAAGGAAATATCTTTCCGGTTTTGGTGTTTTAACGTTTCTTTTATTACTGATAACGGTGTGTTCTCCAAAGACAGTGTCGATTTTGGTACACGGGTACTGCTCAACACGCTGCATGAGCATGAGGAAGAGCTGGGAAATCAACTTCTTGACATGGGCTGCGGCTATGGCGTTGTGGGAATCGTTACCAAAAAGGCATGGCCGGATAAACAGGTTGAAATGGTGGATGTCAATCCCAGGGCGGTGGAGCTTGCCAGGGATAATGCTGAAAAAAATAATATCGAGGCAAACATTCATGTATCCGATGTATATGAGCAGGTAAGTGGGAATACTTTTACTGATATCATAACAAATCCTCCGATTCGTGCCGGTAAAAACGTCATCTATAACATCTTTGAGGAGGCATGGAATCACCTTGCGGACCAGGGAACACTTTGGGTTGTGATTCGCAAACAGCAGGGAGCACGCAGCGCCGTGACGAAAATAAAAGAAGTGTTTGGAAATTGCGATATCATTCACAAGGAAAAAGGATATTTCATACTAAAAGCAAAAAAAGCATTGACAATTTGACAAACAGTTGATATTATAATAAATTGCATAATACTAAAATATTAAAATGGGTTTTTATGCCTTATTTTGATAGGTGAAACTTGTAGAAAGGATGGCGTACATGGACAAAAAACAGCCTTATCGTATTGTCGCTTCCGGTAAAAAGGCAGAGCGTCGAGACTACTCAAAAGTAAGCGGGCATCTGGAACTGCCAAATCTGGTAGAAATCCAGACAGACTCCTTCGAGTGGTTCAAGAACGAAGGAATTGGGGAAGTTTTCAATGAGATTTACCCGATTCAAAACTATGGAGGAAATATCAAGCTGAAATTCGCCGGCTATGAATTCGGAGACCCGAAATTCAATGCGGAGGAATCAATGTATCGCGAATGTAATTTCGCGGCACCTTTGAAAGCCCGTATGGAGCTTGAAATTACAGATAACACAACTGGTGAGGTTATCAACAAGTGGGAGGATGTCTTCCTTGGGGACTTCCCGCTGATGACGGAAACCGGTACCTTTATTATCAATGGAGCGGAGCGTGTCATCGTTTCGCAGATTGTGCGTTCCCCGGGTGCGTACTTTTCCACTGGTTATGAGGAAAAAACAGGGAAGGAATCCTTTGCCTGCGAATTGATTCCAAGCCGTGGAACATGGCTGGAGTTTCTGACAGAAGTGAAAAAGGCGTCTACAGGACGTGTTTTAAACATGAGCATTGACCGGAAACGTAAAATGCTGTCTTCTATTCTGTTCAAAGCAATCGGTATGTCTGTGGATCTGGACAGAAGTGAGGATGCACATGACACGATGCAGATCAAAACCTTCCTGAAGGCTATGGGAAGAGATATCGTGGAAAATGTAGCGATTGATGATGAAGATCGCGAGTTCATGAATCTGTACCTTACATTATATGCATCCTTCTTCGGCAAATACGAGGAAATTGAAAACACGCTGATGGCAGATAAGGTCAAGACAACACAGGAGGCGTTACTGTCCATTTACGAAAACCAGCGTTCTGATGAAATCCCTACACTGGATGGTTCCATTACGTTAATGAATGCGAAGTTCTTCGATCCGCGCCGTTACGATCTGACAAAGGCCGGACGTTATAAGCTGCGTAAAAAGCTAAACGCGATCAACCGTGTTGATAAGCACCATCTTGCGCAGGATATTCTGGATGCGGATGGATCTGTCTTCATGCCAAGTGGTACGATGGTCAACCGCGATGAGCGAAATGCACTTCGCAAAGAGCTGGAAAAAGGTATGCATGTCAATGCATTCCCGTTCAATCCACTGTTCAATCATCCGGATAAGGTATATGTACCTAGCAGCAATCACCTTGGTCTTGTCGGACGTGTTCTGGCGGGCGATGTGGAGCTGGAAGACGGTACGCTGTATGAAGGAAGCATTCTGAGTGAGCAGGATGTGGAAGCAATCGTCAAGGGTGTGGAAAAGGTAGCTGTACATGGCGGTATCATCGCCAAGAAGGTTGCTTTAACAAGCGCTAATGTGAATGCCGTATTGAACTACGGACAGAGAATGTACGCGTTTGCCCGTTTGACGGACGCAAATGGAGAAGATGTAGTCAACGAGGAAGGCGATTTCTTCGTGGATGGCTATACTCCTCGACACAAGCCGGAAGCACTCAGTGTGACTGCCGTAGATGAAATCAAAGCAAAAGTTAACAACGGTGCTGTATTATATGCATGGCTGGTCGGGGCTGCGATTCAGGAAATCCTGATCCGTGACCACGACGGTGCAGTTGTGAAGGTTATGGGAAATGATCCGTATGCTGACAAGCACACCATTACTATTTCCGATATGTATGCATTCTATGCCTACAATCTGAACAATATGGAAGGTGTTGGAGATACCGATGATATCGATATGCTGGGTAACCGTCGTATCCGTTCCGTCGGAGAGCTGATTCAGAATCAGTTCCGTATCGGTTTAAGCCGTATGGAGCGTGTGGTTAAGGAACGTATGTCCATTGCGGATATCGCGACCCTGACGCCGAAGAAGCTGACCAATATCCGTCCGCTGACAGCGGCAATCAAGGAGTTCTTCTCTTCTTCTCAGCTGTCTCAGTTCATGGATCAGCAGAATCCGCTTGCTGAGCTGACAAACAAGCGTCGTATTTCCGCATTGGGTCCTGGTGGTATCACCCGTGATCGTGCGAGCTACGAGGTTCGTGACGTTCACAGCTCTCACTATGGGCGTATCTGTCCGATCGAGACACCGGAAGGTCCAAACATCGGTCTGATTTCCAATCTGACAACGTATGGAAAAATCAATGAATACGGCTTCATTCAGACTCCGTACCGTATCGTAAATGCGGATGGAACTGTACAGGAAGAGGCACTTTACCTGTCTGCGGATGAAGAAGCCGATTATGTAATCGCACAGGCCAACGAGGTTGTGGAAGGCCGTCTGATCAACGAGCATGTCGTAGCACGTAAAGCCGGAGATACCATCATCGCAAGACGTGAAGAGGTAGAGCTGACCGACGTTTCTCCGAAACAGATCGTATCCGTTGCGACTGCCTGTGTACCGTTCCTGGAAAACGATGATGCTTCCCGTGCCCTCATGGGTGCGAACATGCAGCGTCAGGCCGTTCCTCTGCTGCAGCCGCATTCTCCGTATGTCGGAACCGGTGTAGAGTTCAAAATTGCAAAGGACTCCGGTGTCGGTATCGTCGCAAGAGAAAACGGTGTCGTGGAGTATGTTGACTCCCAGAGAATCATCGTCAGCGAAAACGATGGAAACCGCAGAGAATACCGTCTGCGTAAATTCCAGCGTTCCAACAACGGAACCAACATCAACCAGAGCCCGATCATTTCCAAGGGAGAACGTATCGAGAAGGGTGATATCCTTGCCGATGGTCCATCCATGGAACGCGGCGAGCTGGCACTTGGACAAAACGTAACCATCGCCTATATGACATGGTACGGATATAACTACGAGGATGCCATCATCATGAGTGAACGTCTGGTTCGCGATGATGTGTATACCTCCATTCATATTGAAGAATACGACATTGACTGCCGTGAAACAAAGCTGGGGCCTGAAGAAATCACCCGCGATATTCCTAACGTGAGTGAAAACGCATGCCGTAATCTGGACAGCCGTGGTATCATCATGGTCGGTGCAGAGGTTATGGAAGGCGATATTCTGGTCGGTAAGGTAACGCCGAAGGGGCAGAGCGAAATCTCTCCTGAGGAAAAACTGCTGCTGGCGATATTCGGTGAGAAATCACGTGAGGTACGTGACAACTCTTTGAAGGTACCGCATGGTGGTGCCGGAATCGTTCACTCCATCCGCGTCTTCAAAAGAAGCGAAGGACACGATCTGCCGCCTGGAGTCAATGAAACAGTAAAAGTATACATCGTTCAGAAACGTAAGATTTCTGAGGGTGACAAAATGGCCGGACGTCACGGTAACAAGGGTGTCATCTCCAAGATTCTTCCTGTAGAGGATATGCCTTACATGCCGGATGGAACACCGGTTGATATCATGCTGAACCCGTTTGGTGTGCCTTCCCGTATGAACATCGGTCAGGTACTGGAAATCCATCTGGGATATGCTGCCAAGAAGCTGGGTGTGAAATTCTCCACACCGGTATTCGATGGTATCAACAACACCGAGCTGAGCGATATCATGAAGGAAGCGGAAATGACCGTGGATGGAAAACAGGTACTGTATGACGGCCGTACCGGGGAACCGTTTGATGAACGTATTTCCGTCGGTGTCATGTACATGATCAAGCTGGCCCACATGGTTGACGATAAGCTGCATGCCCGTGCAACCGGACCATACTCTCTGGTAACTCAGCAGCCGTTGGGTGGTAAGGCGCAAAACGGTGGTCAGAGATTCGGTGAGATGGAGGTCTGGGCACTGGAGGCTTATGGTGCCGCTCATACACTGCAGGAAATCCTGACAGTGAAATCCGATGATATCGTTGGTCGTACAAAGACCTATGAAGCAATCATCAAGGGAAAAGATATTCCGGAACCGGGTATCCCGGAATCCTTCCGTGTATTGAAGCACGAGCTGCAGGCTCTTGCCATTGACGTGAAGATGCTGGATGAAGACGGTAACGAAGTAGATATCAGCAAGGAGGATAACAGCGAAGCAGCTGCAACTCTGCCTCCGATTCCTGCCGCTGAGCCTGTCGGTGAGGAAGACATCAATGATCTGGAAGTAGAAGAGGAAGATGCTGTCGCAGATGACGAATCCGAAGATGAAATTCTTCTGGATGACGATGCAGAGGCTGATGACTTCATAGAAGATGAAGACATTGAGCTGAGCGATGATGAAAACGAAGAGGAGGCGTAAGTAAATGAGTGTTAATAATTTTGCCTCAATTCAGGTAAGCCTGGCTTCACCTGATAGAATCCACGAATGGAGTCATGGTGAAGTAAAGAAACCAGAGACGATCAACTACCGTTCTCAGAAGCCTGAAAGAGATGGATTGTTCTGTGAAAGAATTTTCGGACCGAGCAAGGACTGGGAATGTTACTGTGGAAAATATAAGAAGGTACGCTACAAGGGGGTTGTCTGTGACCGCTGTGGTGTAGAAATTACAAAATCCAGCGTTCGTCGTGAACGTATGGGACACATTGAGCTTGCGGCTCCGGTTGCGCACATCTGGTATCTGCGCGGTATACCAAGCCGTATGGCACTGCTGCTGGATGTAACACCGAAGCAGCTGGAAGAGGTTGTATACTTCGTGTCCTGGATTGTAACAGATCCTAAGGATACAAAGCTGGAATACAAGCAGGTGCTCTCTGAACGTGAGTACCGCGAAAATATGGCAATTTACGGTCCGGGCAGCTTTACTGCCCAGACTGGTGCCGAGGCTGCGCTGACGCTGCTGACAGAGGTTGACCTGGAGGCTGAATTCAAGCATATTCAGGATGCACTGGAGTCTGCACAGGGTGAAAAGCGTAAAAAGCTGATCAAGCGTCTGGATACCGTAGAAGCCTTCCGTAACTCCGACAATAAGCCGGAATGGATGGTAATGACGGTAATTCCGGTAATCCCGCCTGATCTGCGTCCGATGCTGCAGCTGGACGGCGGACGTTTTGCGACAAGTGATCTGAATGATCTGTATCGCCGTGTCATCACACGTAACAACCGTCTGAAAAAGCTGCTGGAGCTGGGAACCCCGGCTATCATCGTACAGAATGAGAAGCGAATGCTGCAGGAAGCGGTGGATGCGCTGATTGATAACGGACGTCGTTCAAAACCGATCACCGGAGCCGGTGGACGTGCATTAAAATCTCTGTCACATTCCTTAAAGGGAAAACAGGGACGTTTCCGTCAGAACCTGCTCGGTAAGCGTGTTGACTTCTCCGGTCGTTCTGTTATCGCGGTCGGACCGGATTTGAAAATGTATCAGTGCGGTCTGCCTCGTGAAATGGCAATTCAGCTGTTCAAGCCGTTTGTCATCAATGAAATCGTAAATAAAGAAATCGCAAGCAATCCAAAGACTGCGGAGAAGCTGATCGATCGTCAGGATCCACGTATCTGGGATATTGTGGAAAGTGTCATTGACGGCTATCCGGTTCTGATGAACCGTGCGCCTACACTGCACCGTCTGGGTATCCAGGCCTTCAAACCGAAGCTGGTGGAAGGACGTGCCATGCGTCTGCATCCACTGGTATGTACTGCCTTCAACGCCGACTTTGACGGTGACCAGATGGCTGTTCACGTACCGTTGAGTGAAGAAGCAAGAGCCGAAGCACTCGTCATGATGCTTGGTAGCAACAACATCCTTGGTCCAAAGGATGGAAAGCCAATTGTTACACCTGGTCAGGACATGGTCATGGGGAACTTCTATCTGACGATGGAGGAAACCGCAGAGGAATTCTATCAGGAGGCTGATCGCTACAATGCGGTTGACTGCCCGAAATCCGCTGCGATCTGGACCCGCTATGGTGATAATGAGGGACATGTGTTTGGCAGCATCAATGAAATCCTGATGGCATATCAGACACAGCAGATTCATCTGCACTCCCGTATTGCAATTCCTGCACGTGCATTAAAGAAAGAAAGCTTTACAGAAGAACAAAATAAGAAATACCTGCTGACGACCGTTGGTAAGGTAATCTTCAACAATATGTTCCCAACCGACTTCCCGTTCCTGAACGAAGTCAGTGCGGAAAACTTTGTCGCAACACCGGAGCGTTTCTTCCTGGAGATGGGAAAAGACGTGAAGGAGGCAATCAAGTCCATGCCGGTAACCGCGGCTTTCAAAAAGAAGGACCTCGGTAAAATCATCGGTGAAATCTTTAAACGCTATTCCACAGAGAAAACAAGTGAGATCCTTGACCAGATCAAGGATATGGGATTCCAGTATTCCACCGTTGCCGGTGTTACCGTATCCCTGTCCGATATCGAGGTCGCACCTCACAAGGAAGAGCATGTGGAATATGGTAAACAGAAGGCCGAAGAGCTGAAAACACTGCGTAAAAAGGGTAAGCTTACCATGATGGAGTGGGAGCGTCACCTGAATAAGCTGTGGGCGGATGTCAAGGATGATATCGCCGAAGAGCTGCTGGGAAACCTTCCTCGTAAAAATCCAATCAGTATGATGGCGCGTTCCGGTGCCCGTGGTAATACCTCCAACTTTACACAGCTGGCTGGTATGCGTGGTCTGATGGCTAAGCCAAACCAGTCCAAATCTGCCAAGGGTGAATATGTTCCTACCATCATAGAGGTTCCGATCTACTCCTGTTTCCGTGAGGGTCTGAATGTGTCCGAATTCTTTATCTCCACACACGGTGTGCGTAAAGGTCTGACCGATACCGCCCTGAAAACAGCTGAGTCTGGATATCTGACACGTCGTCTGGTTGATGTAGCACAGGATGTTATCGTTAAGCAGGAGGACTGTGGAACGGATAAGGGCTACTGGGTGGAAGCAATCGTTGACCGTAAGACAAATACGATCATCGAGAGTCTGTTTGACCGTCTGGTAGGACGTTACAGCAAGCAGGAAATCACAGATCCGAAAACCGGAGAGGTCATTCTGGAAAGTGATGAATTTATTACCGATGCACTTGCACAGAAGGTTGTGGATGCCGGTGTTGAGGGAATGTATATCCGTAGTGCGTTTACTTGTAAATCCATCTATGGTGTATGTAAGAAATGTTACGGACGCAACATGGCGACCGGCAAGGATGTTGAAGTCGGAGAAGCTGTCGGAATCATGGCTGCCCAGTCTATCGGTGAGCCAGGTACGCAGCTGACCATGCGTACCTTCCATACCGGTGGTGTGGCAAGTGCCGACGGTGGAGATATCACACAGGGTCTTCCTCGTGTCGAGGAGCTGTTTGAGGCTCGTTGTCCGAAGGGTGTTGCCGTACTGGCACAGATCACAGGTGAAATCACCGATGTTCATCAGATTGATACAGGATATGAGGTTACCGTATCCAATGATAAAGAAAGCATTGTCCACAAGGTTACCCTGATCCAGGCGATTCGTCCTTGGATGAAGGTGGGAGCACATGTGGAAGCCGGTGACAAGATTACCGAGGGTCAGGTTGATCCGAAGGAGCTTTTAAAGGTTGCCGGTGTACGTCAGGTACAGAACTACATTTTGAAGGAAGTCAAGAAGGTTTATCAGAGTCAGGGTATTGAAATCAGTGACAAGCACGTTGAGGTTATGATTCGTCAGATGCTTCGCAAGGTTGTCGTACTGGAAGGTAACGATACACACCTGAACCCTGGTGTTCAGATTTCCCTGACGGAAATTACGAAGATCAACCGTAAGGCACTGCTGAGCGGTCAGGTGCCGGCTACCTTCAAACCGGTATTGCTGGGTATATCCAAGGCATCTGTTGAAACAGATTCCTTCCTGTCTGCCGCATCCTTCCAGGAAACCACAAAGGTTCTGACCGATGCCGCAATCAAGGGTAAAAAGGATTACCTGATTGGTCTGAAGGAGAACGTTATCATCGGTAAGCTGATTCCTGCCGGAACCGGTGTAGGCGATGAGCGTCCAATGAATCTGATTATCGGAGAAAAGGCAAAAGAACTGAAGGAAATCCGTGAGGAGCGCAACCATAAGGAAGACGATGATAACTTTATGGCATACGTGCCTGCCGGTCCGGAACGTCTGACCACTGAGATGGTTCAGCAGATCATGGACGGTGAGGATACCACCCTGGAACAGCCTGCTGTAGAAGTACAGGAATAACATAAAAAACATGTAGTAGCGGTGCTCTGCCATACTGCATGTTTTTCTTATCATTTTAAAAAGAATATAGAATGGAATATCATAAAAAGCAGAATGATTTTACAAATAGTCTTGAAAAAGGCCTGTATTCTGTTATATAATCTTCAATGGATATGCAGCAGTGGCAGAGTTTGGTTTAATGCACCGGTTTCGAAAACCGGCGTGTCATTGACACCGGAGGTTCAAATCCTTTCTGCTGCGCCAGAAAAAGATACAGGTATATTTACATTCAAGAGGTAAACGTAGACTTTGTGATGTTTTTATACCTTTTTATATGCTAGTTTAAAGAGGCAATTATGGCAGGATTATAAATAACTTTATTATGCAAAAATGCAGAGAAGGGGAAGCTATGATAAAATTCTTAAGTAGGTTTTGTAGGATTCTAACATTTTCTCAACAAGCTGATCTACCATATCAAAAGAATTATGCTGTGAACGTATCAAACGATTATGGTTCAGTATGGAAGCCGATTGATTAAAATGAATATTTTGTCAAAAAACATAAGGAATGTTATTTTCTGGTATTTTATCTTTATTTTTGCTACATGGTTTTTCCTGTCACTAACTCTGTTGAATGCATTTGATTTTCTAATATGGTATATCTCCATTATATCGTTGGCTTTACTTATCGCCATAAGCATTATAGTCTGTGAACTCTTTAAAGCTTTGCAAGCTATGAATGAAAAGTAATCGTACGATTATGTGAAGGTGTTTTCATGTTCTTTCCCAAATGTGCTTCGTTAAGTGATAGTAAAGTATTCTGGTTTCATGTAAGTTATGAAGACTGAGTCTCATGGAAACAAGTTATTGAAAAAAGGCGATCAAATGAAAGGGTGAAACCTTGTTTGATCGTCTTTTATTGTGCCGAGATTAACAGCTTTGATTATCTTTTGTGATAAGAAACGTAGAATCAAGCAATCCATTGGCGCATATGCAAATAGGGTTTCATAATCCGTGTTCTTTGGATCATTCTGCAGCTTTGTTAACTCATGCTCCATTGTATTGTAGAATGCATCATACTTTTTCCAAAATTTCTTTTTCTGAATCATTCTTATATTAAAAGACCAGAATCCGACATTCTCTGTTGTCATTTCTCTGATCTTCCTTTTTTTTGTCAACTTTCTTACCTAAATGGCATGTTGAATACAGCCGAACGTTTTTTTACGTTTATTGATTCCTATAAATTCAATGTAACTGTTTTAAGCATCGACAAATTGATCCTCAATACTCTGCAGTTGCTCCTCATCCTCAACCGGTTCCCATGATTGACTGAAATCTACCTCTTTAAACAATGCGGCAAGTCCTGTAATCTGCTTTAATCTCAGTATTTCATCACGCTCCATACCCAAATGCTTTGCAATCCATGCATCTGAGCGTCCAAGCTCATGTAATTCCTTAACAATGTTACTCATCAAATCCACATCGTGACTTCCTCTTGCTCGATTGTGCCGTATGGTACTGGCCATACGCTGGTCAAGCGGCTTATTGATTACTGAAACCGGTAAAACCCCCTTCTCACGCTCATAGATATCCGGGTATTCCTTCATGATGCGATATCTGTGAAAGCCGTCAACAATGATATAATGATCGCTAGCCTCATCGTAATAGCATACGATTGGCATGGTGTAGCCGTCGGCCTTTATACTGTCATACAATAATTTCATTTCAGGTGGCGCAACGGCATTCGGGTTATAATCATTCGGTATGATTTTTTCTATTGGAACTGCACGTATATGATAAACCGGACTCTTACTCATCATCTAAACCTCCGTACCCTTGTATTTTTCTTTTAAATGATCCAGTCGTCTCTGCTGTTCCCGTGTTAATCCAAACCCCATGGAACGGCAGATATGGTCATTCTTTAAAATGCAGAAGCACATACGCTTCCAACTGGGGATATCCTTTGTGGATTTTATATCGTCGGTATCATCCGGTATACGATCCAGAAATATGATTCTGGAATTTTTAAAAATTGTATAATTGGATACCCCGTTTCGCTTTATGTGATAGCCATGCTCCTTTAGCTCTTCGATTGTTTCTTCCTCAAGCCCTCCTCCTACCGTATGCCAGAAGGTTATCGACTTATTGAATTTTTCAATATAGTTTTGCCGCAGCCGTTTGGGAAGTGTTGCCAACAAGAACATTGTATACGATTTCCAGGTATGTCCCTCCGGCAGTTTTATGGTTCGATATCCGACTGCCTTTGTTTTGGCATAGATTGCCGCAAAATTCGCTCCCTGAACACGTCCCAGCAGCTTCACCCACATCTGTGGATCAATCACGCGATATAGATTCAATGATTCCTTAGCATAATCCTGAAATGGAGAAGCCACCCGCATTTGTGAAATTGTCAATCCCGCCTTGTAATACAAATCATACAGACTGTTATAGCTATATCCGAACTTATAATAGGCATGCCATATATCCTCGACTGACCAGTCATACAGAGGCGAACCTGTCCAAACCTCCTTGAATTGCTGTGTAATCCAGCATTCGCCTTTATAGCTGTGCTTTTTATTAACAAAACCGCTGTAACGCTGCATAGACTCATCAGCACGCAGACCCAGCAGACAAATCGTTTTTTTGTTATCATGCACACTGCGATACCATCTGCCGAATTGCTTGGCCAGATCCTCCTGATGCATTTTATAGTGATATGTCGTTACAGGATTATTTTTCAGGTTAATGACATAATCATATTCAGGCATTGGCCGTACCCATAATGTCTCTTTTTTATCATCCCATGGATACCAGTACATTTCAAAGCTGCTTAACGCTGTTCTTGTTGCCATTGGTAGGCAAAGCCAATACAATTCCACCCCGGGGCGTTTTTCCAGCATCCTGAACGTTTCTTCTACATACTCCGTAGTAGCACGGTACTGAGCTTCGAAATCCTGGTGAAATACACCGATGGATGTCGAGGGATAAAATTTATCTCGGAAGTCCAAAAGAATATTCAGCAGCAGCCCGCTGTCCTTTCCACCCGAAAAAGACACATATACGACATCAAATTCATGAAATATAAAGTGGAGACGCTCCAATAAGGCCTGATATACATTATGTTGCAAATATCGTTTTTTCATAAGCTATTTTGTTTACACAGCAATATTTCATTACAGGAGATGAATAAACCACAGATACAAATATCAGTATGCAGAGAATCACACAAGATCACGTTCATGCCAATTCCTGAAATAAAAACATAAAGGGTATTGCAGGTCCTGCAAAAAATCTGATACGGCATATGATATCAGGAAAGCGATTGCCATGTAAAAGATGTCTCCCTCCCTTTCGATCAAGCATTTATAATTTGTCTTATTCAATGATTGTATAATGATTTCTTCTGTTTCTAAAGCTTGCAGTGATAAATACCGATTATATAAAACAAATTATGTAATATTATAGCACTGATGGAAAAAATTGTATAGATAACGACCCGGATATTCACATAAGTAGACATAAATATAATTACATTCACGACGCAACTACTGCGAATCCTGCAGAAAACATAAGCGATAACAGGGGGGGGATCTATCATAGTGCGGATTTTCCTGATGTATGGAAATTCTGTAATTCTCTCAAGGATCTGATCGGTGAATAGCTGCAAAAGGAAGCCTTATAAATGAATAGGAAAATACCTTTTCCAGTGTTTTATTCAAAACGAGAACAAAGGTATGCGGCAGCTGCTGGCATACAGAATGCTCCGTTTACGAAAGGGGGGAATGCCACGTATAGCTTTTTGTTCTCTTTTCAGATTATTTTGAAAATAGAATCAAGGAAATTCAATAGGCGGTAGTGGTGAATAAAATACATCTTTCACATAGCATAGGGAGAAGGTGAGGTGAAAATCTATGAATGAACACTATCCTTTTGTATTGCCACCGCTTCCGTATCGGTATTATGCACTGGAGCCGTATCTGGAGGAACAGACCATCCGCATTCATCACGATACACTTTTTCAGGGATATGTTGACAGATTAAATGCAGCTCTCCAGAAATATCCACGTTTTCAACGCTGGAATCTGGAACGGCTGATCGTAGACAATGATCGTCTGCCTGTGGAAATACGAACCACGGTATATAATAATGCAGGCGGTGTATATAACCATGATGCCTACTTTGCAGCCATGACGCCCAAGTATCGCCGGCCGAGTAACTATATGCGTAATGCTCTGGAGGAATCTTTTGGCTCTTTTGAGAATTTCAAGGAACAAATGCTGAATGCAGGACTGCGTGTGTTTGGTTCCGGCTGGGCATGGCTGGTACAAGATCGCGGTACTAAACTGCGTATCGTTACAACAAAGAATCAGGATACGCCGCTGCCACAGGGATTTGTACCACTGCTGCCGCTGGATGTCTGGGAGCATTCCTACTTTCTGCAATATTACAGTGAACGCGCTGCCTATATCAAAAACTGGTTCGCGCTGATTGATTGGAGCTATGTGGAAAAACGTTATTTAAATGAGCATTCATAAAGACCTGCGCGGGTCTTTTTCGTTTCCGGCGAAGCAGGTATCCTTATGAGTGGCTCAATCAGAAAAGCTGATTTGGCACAACTCCGGAAGTATGATAAAATCGTTATAAGTATACGAAATTCGCAAAACATATAAGTAGAAAGCAGGAGGATATCGAATGGGAAAAAAGAAAGACAGCTATATGCATGTGTTTACACAGCCCACTAAAGACTGGATCAGCCATACCTTCGCTGCTCCAACCGCTGTACAGCAGGAAGCATGGCCTGTAATTGCGGAAGGCGGCTCTGTTTTGATCAGCGCTCCAACCGGAACAGGAAAAACACTCTCTGCCTTTCTGGTTTTTATCGATAAGCTGCAGGCATTGGCTCATCAGGGAAAACTGAAGGATCAGCTGTACCTGATTTACGTATCTCCCTTGAAATCACTCGCACAGGATATTCGTGAAAATCTGAATAAGCCCTTATCTGGTATTGCACAGGAACAAAACGGGCAAGGCGCAGCGAATATCACAATAGGCATACGTACCGGTGATACACCGCAAAGAGATCGGCAGAGAATGATCAAGCATCCTCCTCATATTTTGATTATTACACCGGAATCTCTGTTTTTAATGCTGACTGGCACCGGAGGTCAAACGATATTGCATACGGCAGAGGCATTGATCATCGATGAGCTGCATGCCCTCATTGACACCAAACGAGGTGCGCATCTCATGCTTTCCATAGCCAGGCTGGAAAAGCTATGTAAACGAAAGCTGCAGCGCATTGGCCTGTCGGCAACAATTGAGCCGCTGCAGACAGCCGCTGACTACCTGTCTCTGGATACCGTAAGCATGATCGCTCCCAGTATGCAGAAGCAAATACATATCGAGGTGAACGGCTTGGCTCCTGCGCTGGGCAGAAGAAAGGATCCGGTCTGGGAGGAGCTCGCAGAAAGTGTTTATGCAAAATGCCTGGAAAGCAGAAGTGTCATCGCATTTTCAGAGGGACGCAGATATGCTGAAAAGCTGGCCTATTATGTAAATCAGCTTGGCGGTGAGGACTTTGCACGCGTACATCATGGCAGTATGTCAAAGGAACAGCGTTTGGAGGTAGAGGCATCCCTGAGAAACGGTACACTTCGTCTGCTCTGCGCCACCTCCTCCATGGAACTGGGGATTGATGTGGGAAGTATCGATCAGGTTTTGCAGATTGGCTGTCCGCGCTCGATCTCCAGTACGATGCAGCGTCTTGGACGTGCCGGTCACAATCCCGGTCAAACCAGCTATATGTTTATGTACCCAAGAACCTCACAGGAAACACTGTTTTGCGGGATGAGTGCAGCTGTTGCGAAAGCCGGCGGTATTGAGCAGGCATCCCCGCCGAAGAAATGTCTGGATGTTCTGGCACAGCATCTCGTCTCCATGGCCGCAATCGCAAGCAGTTCCCATACGGAGCTTGAAAGAAAATGGCATCTTACCGGGATCGCCTATACGATTGACGATGTCATGGAGCTTTTGCAAAGCACCTACACCTTCCAGGATGTCAGCAAACAGGAGGTAACCGGTATTTTATGCATGCTGGCTGGGGATTTTGAGCATAAAAGAGAGGTTCCGGTTCGCCCGCGCATACTTTATGACCGATTACACGGATGTGTTCTTGCGGAAGCCTACAGCAGAATGCTCGCTGTCGCTGCCGGGGGAACTATCCCTGATAAAGGACTGTATGCGGCAAAAACTGAGGATGGTGTTAAAGTCGGAGAGCTTGATGAGGAATTTGTCTATGAAACCCGTCTGGGAGACCGCTTTATGCTGGGGGCGAATGCCTGGCAGGTTGTCGGAATGGATAGAGACAGTGTGGTCGTGACGCCAACCTATCCGCAGGGGGCCCGTCTGCCCTTTTGGAAAGGGGAAATCAAGGGCCGGAGTCTGAAAACAAGTCTGGCCTTTGGCGCTATTATGAGGAAGCTGTCAGAGGCATATCGTCAAAATACACTGCAACAGGAATTACAGACGCTGGGGCTGGATGCTGCAGCAGTCGAAAATACGAGCGAGTTTCTAAAACGGCAGATCAAGGCAACCAAAATCCTGCCGGATGATCAGACGATTCTGATTGAGCATTTTAAAGATTCCTCCGGAAGTCCGCAGGCTATGCTGCATACCATGTTCGGTCGAAGAATCAATGCTCCTCTTGCCCTGCTTCTGCAGGACGCTGCTCAGAGAGTGACCGGGACGCATATCGGAAGTGTGGATGAAGAAGACGGTATTCTTTTATATTCCTATGGTGAAGGGAAAATCGAAGAAGGGCTGCTGTACAATATCAATCCGGAAGCAGCTTCGAAAATTCTGGAAATCATGCTTCCACTGACACCTGTTTTCAGTATGAATTTCCGCTATAATGCTGCACGTGCTCTCATGATGGGAATGCGTAGAAACAAAAGACAGCCATTGTGGATGCAGCGGCTTCGCAGTACGGAAATGCTGGAAGCACTGCTGCAGGAGGAACATCATCCTCTGATTGTGGAAACCAAACGCGAATGCATGGAGGATCAGTGGGATTTAAAGGGATTACTGGAAATTCTATATGCAATTCGCAGCGGGGATATCCATGTGCAGGAACTGCAGCTGGACACGCCTTCCCCGTTATCACTGCCACTGCAGTGGCGTGTGGAAGCTGCAGAAATGTATGAATATACACCAACAACACCGGGGATCCAGCAGGCAGTATATGAAGAATTACAGCAAATGGAACAAATAAAGCCTTCCCTGGAGGCACTAAAGCATATGGGGAAGCGGAAAAAGACGATGCAATCTGCCAATGAGCTGCATACGCTGCTTATGATGGAAGGGGATATGACAGCACAGGAAATTAAGGCTGCATGTACGGGCGAAATGGATGTTAAACATGCGGAAGGTCGGATAGCGGACTGGCTGCATGAACTGACCTCTCAGGAATTGATCACCTACATAGAACCCGGTCTCTGGATCGCCGCAGAACAGCGCGAGGAGTATGAGCAGGCACTGCTGGAGCATAAGTCTGAAGCCGGAATGCATATCATACGCCGCATGCTGTACTATCGGCAGGCACAGACGCTAAAGCAGCTGCAGGAGCGATATCTTGCACAGGAGGAAGCTGTACAATTCTGGTTGCAGCAGCTTTGTTGGGAAAAAGAAGTCATCGAGGATGGTGGCTGCTATTATCATTCCAGACAGTATGAACGTGCAAGAAAACAAACAATCCGCAATTTACGCATTCAGGCTGTAACACAGCCATCTCATCACTATGCCGCTCTCCTTGTGAGCCGCGTTTTTCACAATGCCCCTGTCAAAGATCAGCTGAAGGATACACTGTCTCTATTCTGTAATCAGAAACATGCAGCCTCATTATGGGAAACGGTTTTATTGCCATCCCGTATAAGCGGCTATCAGCCGGAGCTGCTGGATCAGGAGCTGGCACAGGGAGAATATTTCTGGAAGCTGCATCCCGATGGCATGCTGAGCTTTCATCGTTACGAGGATATCGACTGGGAACAATCCACAGCTGCTGTAAACGACGGCAGCAGGGAAATGCAGACAGAGGACACGCAGGAGCAGCGGATTTATCAACGACTCAAAATTCAGGGAGCAAGCTTTCTGCATGCACTCAATCGTATACCGCAGGCCGGAGATGTGCATGCTAATCTGCTGCGGCTTGCAGAGCAGGGCCTTGTCTGTGCGGACAGCTTTACGCCGGTGCGACAATGGCTGAATCGAAAGAAAATGAAAAAGGCAACCACTAAGCAGCAGCTCCATGCCAGAGCCTATGCAATGTCATCCGGAAGGTGGGATATACTGCGTCCGTTAAAGTCGATCCCGGAAGAGGCGCTGATTCAGGCATGCTTTCAAGAATACGGTATTGTATGCAGAGAAACCTTTCGCATATTCCTACAACAGCAGGAACAGGAACAAAATTTCAGCTGGCGGGATGCTTTGCATCTGCTTAGTATCTGGGAATTCACCGGCCGTGTACGCAGAGGATATTTTGTAAAAGGGATGTCCGGTGCGCAATTTATTAGAAAGCAGGAATATGAAGGCAGTATGCATATTCTGGCTCATCCAAAGCAACAAATCTGCTGGTTGAATGCTCAGGATCCTATGCAGCCATGGGGGAAGCTATTGGAGCATAAGGATTCTGCGGCCTTTATGAATATAGCAGGAACTGCGGTGGCTCTGGCAGGAGGAACTGCTATCATGGTTTTTGAACGTCAGGGAACTGTTTTAAAAATTTTTGATATAAGCCTGGCTGAAGAAGCACTGCATGCCTTTGTTCAGACGTATCGTGAGCAACGGATTTATCCTGATAAAAAACGTCTGCTTGTGAAAGAGTATCCAAAAGCAGCTGCAGCGTTGTTGGAAAGGGCTGGGTTTTATAAAGATATGCTGGATTATATGCTGTATCGTTAAATACATTTATAAAATGAAAAAAGGCGGGCTTGCTGAATGTGCATTGCTGCCTATAAAAAGGAAATTTAAAATACATTGACCCGCGCAATCTTTTGGATTTCCTTTTTTCATATCAAAATGATTTGATACTTCTTTTTCAGTGATAATGCAGCTGGGGATACAGAAGAGAAAGAAAAGGGATGGAGGAGAAAACCGGCAAGCCAAGGTTAATGTATTGCAGATAGATACCGATACAAGGAAGATGTTATCATTCATATATATTAAAGAATGGAAGCGAATAGAAGCTGCACTTGGTATGTGAATCACAGTGACAGTATTTGTCACATGCGAGTGTGCTGGTAAGGTGCTTCCTTGTCATAATTGCATGATTGTGATGTCTGTATATGTGCTATGATTGCAGGAGAATGCTCCTTACTCATTTTGATTACAGAAGAAACGCTGTGTTAGCTGCTGACCTATGAATGTAGGAAGGAAATGAAGTACAATAGCATGCAGGAGCTGGAAAGCACATAAACAGGTGTAAAAGAAGAAAAGCTCTGTTATAGGTAAGGATTCTATAAAGAAATAGGCGATAAATTGAAAAAATGTTACATTCATAGCGGTTTAAAATAAAAAGGACAAAAAAATATAAAAAAAGAGTAGAAAATCGTTGACAATCATCCTTAAAAGAGGTATTATATACAGGCACCGAACGAAACAGCGGCGCACGAAATAGAAATTTCGGTCTTTGAAAACTGAACAGGAAACGTCAATTAT